>Ga0210009_1000106_pt1 | contig 107376 bp, 80 predicted proteins | sample CryGeyCG2114_065_FD_185457 | JGI IMG/M metagenome (GOLD analysis project Ga0210009, IMG submission 185457) | Groundwater microbial communities from aquifer - Crystal Geyser CG12_big_fil_rev_8/21/14_0.65 (SPAdes) (version 2) | ecosystem: Environmental > Aquatic > Deep subsurface > Groundwater ...
CAAAACTCACAGAGGCATCGAGCCTCTATGAGTATTTACCAAGAACAGATCCAAAGGCTCATATTTGCCCGATGGACATTTAAAACAATAGTAAACCAAAACGGTCAATGCTATTTAGGGATGGACATATCTTAACCCCGCACTTCCCACTTCGGTCTTCTGACTTCATCTTCCTCAAGCCAAAGTCAATGGCATGTCTCTTAATCGTTGGCCAGTTAAGCGGAAAACGGCATTGGCAATGGCCGCACCAATTGGGCCGAGTGGAGGTTCACCAACACCACCGGGGGTATCGGAATTTTGAATCAGTACCACATCAATTTCTTTAGGGGCGTGTTTCATCAAAGCCATTTTATAAGGGCCATAAATGATCGGTTTGAGTTGGCTGTCCACCACATCCATTTTCTCGAACATAGCCGCACTCATGCCCATGATAATCGCGCCTTCGCATTGTGCTCTTACTTGGTCTGGATTAATGACCAACCCTGGATCCATGGCACAGGTTACTTTATGCACTTTGATTTCATCGTTTTCGATTGACACTTCTACCACTTGCGCAACTGGGGTATTGACATCGGTAGAACAAGCAAAGCCCATAGCTCGACCATCTTTTACTTCATTTGTCCAGCCAGATTTCTGCGCAGCTGCTATAATCACTTCTTTTAAGCGATAACCTGCTTTGCTGTCGTCAATCTGTGCCAAACGGAATTCGATAGGGTCTTTTCCTGCTTTAATAGCCAATTCATCCATAAAGCTTTCTATAGCAAAAGTGTTGGCCAAAAGACCTAAGCTGCGCCACCAGCTAGTCGCGAAAGGCAATTCCACAAACCAAGAAATGGCTTCGTAATTCGGTATGCCTGAATACTGAATCATACCACCCCGCCAAGCACCTAAATCAGAACCCATTAAAGTAGGAACTATGGAGGGAAGAAGGGGAGAACCCACCGCCACTGCACCGCTTGAAACATTATGTTCCAAGGCTTCGATTAAGCCGTCTTCATTCAGTTTGGCTTTTAAAACATGATGCGTTGGTGGCCTAAAGGTATCGTTTTGAAATTCTTCTTGTCGGTTGAAAAAGCATTTTACAGGCTTACCCACAGCTTTTGACATTACCGCAGCTTGCACAGCATGTGCTGAGTGAAGTCTTCGTCCAAAAGCACCGCCCAAAAATGTGGGGATAATATTGACTTGGTCTTTTTTGAAACCGAGTCTTTTGGCAACTTCCTTTCTAGTGATTTCAACCACTTGTGTGGAAAGGATGATTTCGGCACCGTCTTCTTTTACAAAAGCAACCGCTCCGTTTGGTTCTATCTGCGCATGGGCTCCAATTGGACTTGAATATTCTGCAGTGATAATTCCTTCATCGTCTTTCAAATATTTACTTGGATTACCACTTTTCTGAATGGAGGAAGCTTTTCCTTTACCGACTTTAGTTTTCTCTACAATGTCTCTGGATTGCCACAATAGATTAGGCGTCCAGACAGCTTTGATAGCATTTTTTGCGTTTTCCGCTTCAAAATAAGTATTGGCGATGACTCCGATAAAATCATCTTCTCTTACGATTTTGATTACCCCAGGCATATTTTCCGCTTCGCTTGTGTCAGCGCTGGTCAAGATGGCATCAATGGTATTCGGTCTAAGCACTGCACCGAAAACCATATCAGGCATTTGGGCATCCATTCCGTAGATGGGAGCACCAGAAACTTTTTCCTTTAAATCGACACGTGGCAGGGCTTTTCCGATGACTTTAAAGTCTTTTACTGATTTCAATTCTGGGGTGTCTACTTCTTCCCATTCGACAACTTTGAGAACAATTTCGCCATAGGTAAAAGATTGCTTTCCATCGGTGACAATACCATTGGCTGCTTTGACTTCGTCTAAGGCGACATTCAGTTGCTTTGAAGCTTGCAGCCTAATCATTTCGCGCATGGTAGCAGCCATTTCTCTTAAGGGTGTCCATAAAGAAGAAATGGAAGTACTTCCGCCCGTTCCAAAGGCATCGATATTGCCGCTAATACTTTCTGCATGAACCACTCGGAAGTTGCTTAATGGCATATCAAATTCCTCTGCTGCAATTTGCGCCAAGCCAGTAAAGGCACCTTGCCCCATTTCTACTTTGGTAGAATGGAGAGTGACCATATTTTGTGCGTCAATTTCGAACCAAAGACTAGGCACTTTACTCCCTTGATATGGCGCTTCCACCGTATTTGCGAATTCAGTGAGGTACCTTCTCCAGATGGATTTAGTGACATAACCAGTGCCAATCACTACACCAACACCAACCGATGATCTGATCAAAAATTTACGCCTCGACCAGCCTTTTTTATTGTTTGTTTCTTCTTTGCTCATGGGTTAAGGCTTAAGCGTTTTGATTGGTGATTTCAGCAGCGCGATGAATGGCTTTGCGCATGCGATAATAGGTAGCACAGCGACAAACATTGCTGATATTATTGTCAATGTCCTCGTCTGTTGGGTTTGGGTTTTGGTTGAGCAGCGCAGCCGTGGCCATCATAAATCCAGGCTGACAATAACCACATTGAGGTACTATTTCTTCCTCCCAAGCTTGTTGTACAGGATGAAGTTCGCTTCCGTTAGAAAGTCCTTCAATGGTGGTAATTTGCTTATCGCTGGCGTATTGAACAGGATAGGAGCAAGATCTTATTGCCATTCCATCGATATGCAATGTGCACGCGCCACATGCTGCTTTTCCACATCCGAATTTTGTGCCTTTCAAATCAAGCACATCACGGACTACCCAAAGGAGAGGGGTATTGCCATCCACATCTACTGTGGTGCTTTGTCCATTTATGGTAAAGGTAATTTCCATCACTGTTTAGTTTTTGAAGCTCTTGTATTGCACAAGGGTAGAAGCCTCAGGTTGATTAGAATGAATAAGTTAGTGATTTGATTTTGGCTTGTGAAGCTATGCCAGAAGAATATTTTACGCTTTGTTGTCTTAATGTAAAGTCTGTTTAACTCGATGGCAGACAGTATTGAGGTTACTCAAAGGGACATCAATACTGTACTGTTTGATCTTACAGCAAAGCACGCGGAGTAACGCAAAGGGGTTTGAGGAATGGCCACCTCATTTTTTAATTCACCTCGCAGAGGTCTTTTTCACAAGCACGAGATGGGTTTTGTCGGTTAAAAGCCGACTTATCGTCCATCCTCGATACAATCGAGGAGGAGTAGAGCGATTAGAAGTATTGAGGTTACTCAAAGTAACCTCAATACTGTACTGTTTGATCTTACCGCAAAGCACGCAGAGCAACGCAAAGGGCTTTGATAAAAAGCATTATCCATTATTTAAGTCACCTCGCAGAGGTCTTTTTCAGAGGCGGAAGAAGGGTTTTGTCGGTTAAAAGCCGACTTATCGTCCATCCTCGATACAATCAAGGAGGAGTGGAGCGATTAGAAGTATTGAGGTTGCTCAAAGTAACCTCAATACTGTACTGTTTGATCTTACCGCAAAGCACGCAGAGCAACGCAATGAGTTTTGAGAAAAAGCATTATCCATTATTTAAGTCACCTCGCAGAGGTCTTTTTCAGAAGCAAGAAATGGGTTTTGTCGGTTAAAAACCGACTTGCCATCCAACCTCGATACAATCAAGGAGGAGTGCAAGAATATTTCACCCTTTCAGGGCTTAGATTTTATGTTGTCGTTCTAGAGAAGGACTTCATCCTTCTTTGTGGTAGGACGCCCCTTCAGGGCTTCTAAGATTTAAATGATTACATAAACCTTTCTTTTCTTGAGGCACGAAAGTTCAAAAAAGTCCTAGTTCCTTCGCCATGCTCAGGATGAAAAGTTAGTGAGTGAATTATGATGGATTTGTCATGAAACAACATTGCCCTGAAAGGACTGAGTATCTTAAAAAAGGCTGTAGTCCTTTCTTATTTATGAAGAATCACAAAAATAAGCCCTGATGGTGCGATATAAGACTTAGTTAATTCATATGTCTATTCAATTTCTTTCCACCATTGTTCGGTTTTGGAATCGGAATAGGTGAACAACTCTCCAATCTTCGGGTGAATCACAGGAAATTTGAGTCGCTCGGCTTCTGCTGCAAATCGTTCTATTGGTTCTTTCCAAGGGTGGAGCGAAAGCGCAAAGCCTGCCCAATGTACCGCCATTATTTTGTTTGCTTTTCCATCTATTGCCGCCTGAATGGCTTCCTCGGGATACATGTGAATCGCATGCCACAGTTTATTATACTGCCCGCATTCCATAAATGCGAAATCGAATGGCCCTAGTTTTTCGCCTACCGTTTTAAAATGTTCTCCATAACCGCTGTCTCCACTGAACCAGATATTTTCGCTTTCCGTTTTGAAGGCCCAACCTCCCCAAAGCGATTTCGCTCTGTCCGTAAGGCCTCTTCCAGAGAAGTGCCTAGTTGGGGTGAAAGTGATGCTGATTTCCCCGAAAGTTTGCATATCCCACCAGTCTAATTCTGTAATCTCCGCTTCAGGAATTCCCCATTTCACAAGGTGTCTTTCCACTCCTAAGGCTACAAAATACTGCTTCACCTTCGGCTTCAATTTTTCAATGCTGTCCAAATCAAGATGATCATAATGGTCGTGCGTAAGAATCAGCAAGTCAATTTCAGGAAAATCATCAATCACACTCAAAGCATTTTCACTAAATCGTTTGGTGGCGAAAGGTGCGATGGGAGATGTGTCATTTCCCAGCATCGGGTCGATTAGGATGGTCTTGTTATTCATTCGCATAAGCACTACGGAATGGCCATACCAAATGAATTTGGCTTTATCGGAAGGTGCTAAGAAAGCATTTTTATCAAAAGGCAGAATAGGGAGTTTGGTCTTGGGTTCTCGTCCCTTACGATCAAATATTTGCTTATAAAGCAATTTAGGCAAACTGGCCAGACTGATGTCCATTGTAGTTTCCTCTAAATTCAGGAATTTTTTACCATCCCACTGTGGAGAGCTCTCGTACTTTGTGATGTCCTCTTTAGAGATTTTTCCTCCGAATTGTTTTGCCATTTTAGATGCTGCGTTGATGAATGGAAATATTCCCTATGAATGTGTTAAAGGGTAAATAAGTTCTTTTTCAAAAGATTTTTTAAATCAAGTGTTTAGGCGATGAATCAGTTTACTCATTGTCCTATTTAGCCTGAAGACTTTCCAAGTGTTGATCAATAGCTTCTGTTTTTTCTTTCCAGAAGGCTACGGCTTTTTCAAGATTAACGGTTCTGTTTTTCCGAGTGCCTTCTCTGGTGGAATTGGGCAATCGTACTAAGAAATTAGCATTCTTATCCCAGTCCTTCTGTTTTTCTCCTTCAGAATTGGGTTCAACTCGATTAGACCAAAATCTCAAATTTGCTACATACATATCTCTTTTCTCTTTAAGATAAGCCAAATGACTTTCATGGTCTTTAGGAATATAACCAGGACCAGTACATCCGCAAGAATGGAAAGTGATTCCTGTTGAGTAAAGACTTTTTATATGCTGCCAAGCCTTGATGTCGTTCTTTTTAGGAGCTTCAAAATCATAACCCATATCGGCCATTAAGCCAGCGCATTCTGGGCATTTCGCTGGCGAATTCTCCCACTTTTTCGTGTAAGCCACATTGCCATCAATGTCAATTAGAAGCCTTCGTTTGAAAGTCTTTCTACAATCAAAACAGGCATAATGCTGTTTATAGCTATTGGTTCCGTATCTGCACATCTAAAGTTCTTGAATTGTTAGAGTCCTTTCTTATTGTCTTGAATATTATTGAAAATGAACTCTATAATTAGGTCGCGATATTTACTTTCGTCATCAAACGATAAACTGCGCCAAAGTTGACCATGAGTAAGTTCAGTGGCATACTCTGTTTTAAAACTATCGAAGCCTTTATCTTCTAAGACTTTTGCAAACAATTGTGTGTAGGCAATCACATTGTTATCACTTACTAATAGGATCGGAGTTTTAAGATTGCTCAAATACTCAGTAGCAGAAGCTTGCTTTAGTTGATTTCCAAATACTGCTTTAACATGAGTTTCTGCTAATTCTGGAGTATTTCCATTAAGAAAAGTTTGATAATAATGTTCGATATCATAGGTGCCAGAAAAGGCTATTACACCTTTGAGAAGGTCAGGGTCTAGGTTTTTACTTTTTAAATACTGTTTATCTAAATCAATTAACATAGACAATTGTGCACCAGACGAATAGCCACCAATAAAGATGTAATTGGGATTAAAACCATAGTCTGAAGCATGATTTACCAACCATCGTAAAGCTGAGGCTATATCTTCTATATGTTTTGGGTGTTGTATTCCCTCAGAAAGTTTAGGATCACGCCATACAGCAGGACTTAACCGATGACCAACACTGGCTACAGCAATACCTTTTTTCGCCATTTTTCTAGCAAAGGGCATCTCTAAATTTCGATCGACATAGGACCATGCCCCACCACCAATCCATACGAGTAGGGGGTAATTGTCAGTGGTTGATGGGAGACATAGACTCAAACGTTGCAGACTATCATTCTGAATATTTAGATCATCTACATAAAGTAAGTCACGATATTCAACTACTTGATTTTGGGAAAAAGCTATTTTCCCCAAAATCAAGAGAAGTATGCAAAAGGAATAGGCCTTTGTCGACATTTCTGGTTTGTATTTACTCAGACTGAATCCATTAGGCCTTTAATTTCTCATTAAAGAAACCAATGGTGCGTTCCCAAGCTAAAGTGGCCGCAGCTTCATCATATCGGGCGGTAGTATTGTTATGAAAACCGTGATTTACATCTGGGTAGAAATATGCGGTGTTTTCAATTTTATTAGCGTTTAGCGCTGCCTCATAAGCTTCCCAACCAGCATTTACTCGCGTATCCAATCCAGCATATTGAAGCATCAATGGCGACTTAATTTGCGCAGTTTCCTCTACTGAAGGCTGGCCTCCATAAAATGGCACCGAAGCGGATAAGGTTGGTATTTTTACGGCCATCATATTGGCAATCCAACCGCCAAAGCAGAAGCCAACAACACCCACTTTTCCATTACAGTCTTTGTGGTTTTTTACATACTCATAGGCAGCAATAAAATCTTCAAGCATTTCGTATCTGTCGCGTTTACTTTGCATGGTCCTGCCTTCATCGTCATTACCTGGGTAACCGCCCAATGGAGTCAGTGCATCTGGTGCTAAACTGATAAAACCAGCAACGGCCGTTCTGCGGCCTACATCTTCGATATACGGATTTAAACCTCTGTTTTCATGTACGACAATTACCCCTGGTCTTTTGCCTGTCATGTCAGCAGGGGTGGACAAGAGGCCTTTGATGCTTCCGCCTCCTTTTGGAGAATCATAATGAATGTAATCTGAGTTAATGCGTTCATCGTTAGGCTTAACCGTGATGGTGTCAATATAATTGGGCATCATAGCGCTCATCAGGGCACTTACTGTTATGCCTCCGATGGCATAAAGGGAGAGTTTTTCTAGGAAGTTTCTGCGGTCGATTTTGTTGTGTGCATAGTCATCGTATAAATCGAAAACTTCTTGGCTAATGTCTTCTTTCTTAATGTCTTTCATGGCTTAATATTTACTGGTTTTAGCGGGTGAGTTGGAATTTGCCAATAACACCGAGGTGGATATTCTGAATAGTGATGGCAGATTTCACAAGCTTTAATTTAAGTCATTTCCTTAAATAATGTTTTGCCTTTGATGGAAAATTACTTGGGTCAAAGTAAGTAGCCAGTGCGAGGAGTCACTTGACTTATAGGTTTTTAGATTGCTTCGCGTTGACATTTTGCAAGTATTGATGGTGTTAGGCTCGCAATGACGGTACTTGACGTTGTCTGTTCGAACCGTCACAGCGAGGGACGAAGCAGTCTATTTAATCACTATTCAATCATCAAACTGCGCTTGCATGCGTTCGATCCGATCTGAAAGCTTTTCGGTAGTAAAACGGTCGCGAAGACGATCGACCATGATAGGGAAGGAGAAAGGCGTGGCTTTAAGCGGTTTCTTTAAGATAATTTCCTGCTTATTGATTCTTTCTAAAGCGGCAATCAACCTTGTCTTTTCAAACTGAAGGGTAAGCACTTCCTCATTGGCTTGCTTTAAAAGTAGGTTCTCAGGGTCATAATCCTTAAAAACCTTGAAAATCATACTTGATGAAGCTTGTAAGTGCTTATAGGTAATGCCCTTGCCAGGATAGCCTTGAAAAATCAATCCCGCGATGGAAGCGATGTCTCTGAATTTGCGAGTGGCCATTTCGGTGTTATTGATGCTCGCATAAATGTCTTCAAGTAGATTTTCAGTGGAGAATAAATCCAACTCAAGGTAATGTTCAATCTCAATATCCTGATCTGTAAGCAACTCGAAGCCATAGTCGTTGGTAGCGATTGAAAAGGTAATGGGCTGGCTTACGCTGATGCGATAGGCCATGAGCGCAGCCAGTACTTCATGCACATATTTTCCTTCGAAAGGGTAGACATAAATATGAGTGCCTTCACCTGTTTTGATTTGTTCAATAAGCAGCTGATTTTCGGTGGGTAAAAGTGATCGCCTGCTTTGCTTTTCTAGTAAAGGGCGAAGTTTCTGCATTTCGGGGCCTTCAAATCTGCCTTGAGCAACATCTTGCAATTTCTTCCGAATTTTGTCAGAGATTAAAGAAGAGAAGGAAGCCCTTCCACCGCCCCAACTGGGTATTACGCTGTTCTTTTTGGTCGACTTTTTTACTTGGGCCATCATGTCCTTAATTCTGACTAATTCAAGGTTTCTTCCTGCAAACCAGAAGGAATCTCCAGGATTAAGCTTCGCAATGAATGATTCTTCAACTGTACCAATAAAGCCACCTGTGACATATCTGACTTTGATAGCAGGATCGGAGACGATGGTGCCCATAGAAAGCCGATGGCGCATTGCCGTTCTTCGATTGTTTACTTTGAATTTGCCATCTGCCTCGATTTCTACCTTGGCATATTCATCATAAGCACTCAAAGAATTCCCACCTGTAGTGATGAATTCAAGGCACCATTGCCATTCATCAATGGTAACATCCTTATAGGCATTTGTGGATTTGATTTCTTTAAAAAGAGATTCTTGATAGAAGCCAGGGCCAACAGCTAATGTCACTAGGAACTGCACCAATACATCAAAGGATTTGGTCAATGGTGCCCTACTTTCGAACTGCATATTTTGAATGGCTTCTTGCAAAACAGCCGATTCAATCAATTCGAGTGAATGGGTAGGGAGAAAATAGATTTTACTAATAGCGCCCGGTCGATGTCCACTTCGGCCTGCCCTTTGAAAAAAGCGAGCAATTCCTTTTGGGCTGCCTGCTTGAATAACAGCATCTACTGGCCGGAAGTCCACTCCTAAGTCTAAACTCGAAGTACAAACCACGCATTTTAGTTTTCCAGCATGCAAAGCTTCTTCAACCCATTGGCGAACTTCATTGTCGAGCGAGCCATGGTGCATGGCCATTTGGCCTGCCAAATCAGGCACACTTTCTATCATTTTATGGTACCAGATCTCGGTTTGTGAGCGAACGTTGGTGAAGAGTAGAGTGGAAGTGTTTTCTTCCAAAATCGGCAACATTTTAGAAAGCATATGAAGCCCCAAATGCCCTGACCAAGGAAGGTCGTCAACCGAATCGGGCATGATGGTTTCGACCACAATCTTCTTGTTCACTTTGGCTTTGATGATTTCTGCTTGATTGAAATCAGAGCCGAGCAGTACTTGAGCAGCTTCTTCTAAATTGCCAATAGTCGCTGAAATTGCCCAAACCTTGAGTGGGTGTGCGGTGAGATGCTTGATCCTAGATAAACCAAGTTCCATTTGTACGCCTCTTTTGCTCCCTAATAGCTCGTGCCATTCATCAATAATGATGGCTTTAACATTTTTGAAGATTTTCTCTGACTCTTTTTGAGCGAGTAAAACGTGAATACTTTCAGGAGTGGTGACTATAGCAGCAGGCATGGATTTGTTCTGCTTGGTTCGCTCTTTTTGGGTAGTATCTCCTGTTCTCATGCCGACTTCCCAGCCTGTTTTTAGATCATCGCAAACTTCTTGCATTGCCCGTTGAATATCTTTGGCCAAGGCCCTTAAAGGAGTTACCCAAATCACTTGAAGGCCTGTTGATTTTTGATTGGATTGTAAATGCTCCATGACCACACCAAGCCAAAGCGCATAAGTTTTTCCACTGCCAGTAGGGGCGTTGAGCAGACCACTTTTTCCTTTCAGATATGCCGACCAAGTTTGCTTCTGGAAATCAAAGGATTTCCAGTTTTTGGATTCAAACCATTTTTGGCCAATACTTAGATCAGGATTCATGGGCTAGAGCAGAAAACAATTTTAAACTATTTTCGGCTCTACCAAAACATTAGATTTAGAAAGTTTTGAACAGTAAAGACACTAAAGCTATGGTGTTAGCTTTTAGCACAACTGAAAGCGATAAAATGAAATTGGTGCGGTTAGAATGTAGCTTCGTAGTCGATGCGCATTTCAAGTTCCACCAAAGAACTGACGCTTCCTTTTACCAACATAGCACCGCCATTGAAGTATCCTTTGCTCTTTTTGATTTCAAGAATGGCATAGTATTCTTTGTCACCTAAATCGAATTGATAGTAGCCTTGTTTGTTGGGAAGGATCGTGTATTTGGGTTCGATATCCATTTTTTTCAACTTTCTAAGATTGTAGAAAGTAATCCCATTTTCTTGGTAAGCGGCTGTCTCTATTGCCTCTTTGTGCTCCGCAAGGAAAAGCAATATTTTGTTTTGAGCAATTTTGGGTTGGTTAGGCTCCTTGTCTGGACTAGGCATAAAATTGCCTTTGTATTCCATGACATGACCATAGTAACCACTTATGATGGTAGGTTCATTGATTCGATTTGAGATTTTTACCCGGTAATCAAAGGAATACACTTTCCTTGGCTTCTCAGCATCCTTTTTTTTGCAGCTAAGGCATAAAGCGAAAATTATGAAGACAGAAAGTAAGGTTTTAATACGCATTGAAATCTCTTTTTGAGGCCACGAAGTAAATAAAATTATTTGATCAAACCTTGATTTATAACGCGGCTAGGACTTTGTAATTGATAAAGGCCCTTGTTTTAGCATAATTTAACTTCTTAGTGGACCTGAGTTTCAATTAAAAAGGCACCCATTTGGATGCCTTTTTAATTGATAGTTTAAGTGATCAGCTTATTTATACCAATGATCAGGCAAAATAGTCGCTGTTTTGCTTTGTGTTTTTCCATTCATTTCAAGCACAACCGAGTATTCTCCTGGTTGAACTGGGGCAGTAATGTATTTGGCAGCCGCGACTCGTTCTTCCAAATCTGCACCACTCATTCCGAATCTTTCAAAGCGTGCTCTAAATTGTTTTAGTTGTTCTTCGCTGCGCTCACTCACGATTTCCGACATGTTCCAAACCATGCTGTTCAGTCCTGCAGTTGCTTTAATATCGGCATGATAAATTTCACGCTGTCCTTTGAAAACCCTCACTTTCGCAGCTCCCGCTGCTTTTGCATGGAAATGAACGTGAATGCCTGGTCGTCTGCTTTCGCCATCGAAATTGATGTAAGGAGAAGTTTTTCCTAAACCCTCAACCCATTTAACAGCAGGCTGAATATCGAATAGATTCATATCTGCTGCGGTTACTGCTGCTGTAAGTCCTTGCAGAGGAGCAATATCGGCAATAAAAATCCCTCTTCCGTGAGTAGCGACTACCAACTCATTCTCTCTTGGGTGGATCACCATGTCATAAGCGGGATTGGTTGGATAGTTATTGTCAAGCTCTGCCCAATTTTTACCCGCATCTATACTGGCATAAATACCCAGTTCGGTACCAACGAACAACAAATTTGGGTTAATGTGGTCTTCCCTAATTACGTTTACTGGTTCTTTTGGAAGGCCAGCAGCAATTGAAGTCCAAGTTTTACCATAGTCAGTTGTTTTATAAAGGTAGGCTTCGAAAACATCTCTTCTCATGCCATTAAAACTTACATAAGCCGTTCCTTTGGTATGCGCAGAGGCTTCGATTCGAGTTACCCAATATTCTGGATTATTAGGAATATTAGCATTCAATAAGGTCCAAGTTTTGCCTCCATCTGTTGTCAATTGCACGTTACCATCGTCTGTTCCAACCCAAAGTTCATTGGCATCGATCGGAGATTCTTCAAAAGTGGTAATCGTACCATATTGAATATTACCGGTACCTTCTGCTTTTATGGGGTCATTTTTAGTCAGGTCACCACTGATTTCTTGCCAGTTCTCTCCTCTGAATGTTGATTTCAACACCTTGTTTCCGGCATGATAAATAACATCACTATCATGTTGTGATACTGCAATCGGAGCATTCCAGTTCCAGCGCATTGTACGGTCACCATTATAGCGGATACCTTTAGTTTCGCCTGTTTCCATATCCACTCTTTGCAAAGGCCCGAATTGCGATTCGTTGTACAAATAGCGATTGTTTGTCCTATCTACCACATTGTACATTCCATCTCCGCCCCCTGTTCGATTCCAGTCTTCTAAACCAATGCTACCACTACGCTTAGAACTTGGCCCACGAACAGAACCATTGTCTTGTAAGCCTCCATAAACATTGTATGGATAAGCCATGTCTACATCAACTGCGTAGAATTGTGCCAAAGGAATTTCGTCAGGATGATACCAGTTTTTGCCAGCATCATAGGTAATGCCCATTCCGTGGTCGTAACCAAGTACAATATGGGCAGGATCTGCTGGATCGATCCACATGGCATGATTATCACCTCCAAAATTGAAAGCTCGTCCCCAATCTTTTCCTGCATTTTTGGTTTCCCAAACCTGAATTCCAACTACATAAACATGGTCGGCATCTTTCGGGTCTACCCGTACTTGCTGATAATAGTAGGAGGGAGCTCCTCCAATATCTACGCCATCTGGACTTATTTTCCCCCAAGTTTCACCGCCATCATCAGAACGGTACATTTCTACACCTTTCACAGATTGCCCTCTTTTTAAAGGAATGCCAATCTCTAACATTTTTCTGCGCTCTTCAACGGAAATGCCATCTACGTTTACGTTTTCTATGTTTGCATAAACCACTTTTGGATTGTTTGGAGCATGGGCCACACCGATTCTACCTAAAAATCCTGTTGGTAAACCACCGCCTAATTTTTTCCAAGTCTTGCCAGCATCAGTAGATTTATATATGCCACTTCCTTCTCCACCTTCATTAAAGGTCCAAGGCGTTCTGATTTTATCGTAGGCAGCTGCAACCAAGGTGTTTGGGTCTTTAGGATCCATACTTACATCTACCACTCCGATGAACTTGCCATCTGCTTTCTTCACCTCGAGTACTTTGCTCCAAGTTTTGCCACCGTTGGTGGTTTTGTAAAGACCTCTTTCTGGATTATCGGAATAAAGATGGCCTAAAGCTGCCACATAAACTGTATTTGAATTATTCGGATCAATTAGAATTCTTCCAATATGATGAGATTCAGGTAGCCCCATATTGGTCCAAGTTTTTCCTCCATTGGTGGATTTGTACACACCATTTCCCCAATAAGAGCTCCTAGAATTGTTGGCTTCGCCAGAACCCACCCAAACAGTGCTGGTATCTTGTTGGTCAACCGCCACTGCACCAACGGAAATGATGTTTTCATTGTCGAAAATGGATTTCCAAGAAATACCATTGTTTACTGTTTTCCATACACCTCCAGAAGCAGTAGCTGCATAAATCACTTTCGTGGCTTTGTCTACTATGGCAAAGTCTACATACCTTCCACCTTGGCGAGTTGGGCCTATTTGCCTAAAGTATATCTTATCAGCAACATTCGTGGGTATTTTCTGAGCTTGCGAAAAATGGGTCGACAAGCCAATAAGCACCAGCATAAAACTGGCTATTTTAATGTTTTTAGTCATGCGTTTGTTTTGTTAAAGATGGTTTGAGCTAAATGTCAAATTAATGCAAAATAAGCCGTTAGCAAATAGCTGGTACGAAGTTTACATGAGTGGTTTTTATGATCTTTCTCATTTTTTCATCCAATGCATGTCATCACTACGAATTTTTGTAACTAGTAACATTGCCTAAAATTTAAGAACAATGACCAACTACATTTCGGCAGCCGAGGCTGTAAAAAAAATCAAATCTGGGAATCATGTTTTCATCCATACTGCAGCAGCCACTCCGGTTGGCTTGGTAAAGGCCATGACGGATAGGGCGGAAGAACTTAGGGATGTGGAAATATATCATTTGCATACCGAGGGAGAAGCACCCTATTGCAATCCAGAGTTTAAAAAAAGCTTCCATGCCAATTCGCTATTTATTGGCGGCAATTGTCGATCGGCTGTTAATGAAGGCTATGCCGACTTCATTCCTTGCTTTTTAAGCGAAGTGCCGCTGATGTTCAGACGAGGAGTTATTCCTTTAGATGTAGCCTTGATCCAAGTGTCACCGCCCGATGCACATGGATACACTTCCTTGGGAGTATCTGTAGATGCAAGTTTGGCTGCGGTGGAGTGTTCAAAAACTGTGATTGCTCAGGTGAACCCGAATATGCCAAGAACCCATGGTGATGGCCTAGTACATATCGATAATTTCTCGGCCATGGTATGGAGCGAGGAGCCTATTTATGCCAGTAAGCCTCACGAATTGTCTGACGTTGAGAAAAAGATAGGAGCCTATGTTGCCGAAATGATCGAAGATGGTTCTACCCTTCAAATGGGGATTGGGGCGATTCCAGATGCAGTTTTGGCTTCGCTCACACATCATAAGGATTTGGGTGTGCATACCGAAATGTTTTCTGACGGCATTATGCCTTTGATGAAAAGCGGAGTAATCAATAATAAAATGAAGAAAAGGCATCCGCACACTTTAGTGTCGGGCTTTATGATCGGTTCAAGAGAATTGTACGATTTCGTAGACGACAATCCTGCCATAAGAATGTTGGACATTCAATATGTGAATGACACGAGGATTATTCGTGGAAACCCAAAAGTGATCAGTATCAACAGCGCAATTGAAATTGACCTTACGGGTCAGGTTTGTGCCGATTCCATTGGTACTAGAATGTATTCAGGCGTTGGTGGACAAATGGACTTTATCCGCGGTGCATCGCTATCAGAAGGAGGTAAGCCAATCATTGCGCTGCCATCTGTGACTAGCCGTGGAGAAAGCAGGATCGCTTCGTTTCTGAAGCAAGGAGCGGGAGTTGTTACGACTAGGGCTCACGTGCATTATATAGTGACAGAGTATGGAGTAGCAGACCTCTATGGTAAATCGTTAAGGCAAAGAGCGAAGGCTTTGATCAATATTGCTCATCCAGACCACAGAGAGCATTTAGATCGCGAAGCGGTCGAAAGATTTAAAAGTATGTAAGGGTATTCTTTTTCAGGATTGTTTGATCAGCAGACGTTTTGAGGAAAATATCTTCACTTTAACTACCTTGAATTCCAGCCCAAAACTGGAATTTTTTTTTGAATCCCACTCAAATTATGAAAAGGTCAACGCTTATACTGATTTTCCTGCTGCTAGGAAATTGCCTCTTTGCCCAAAAAACGATCAATGAATATTATACTGAAGGCGTAGCAGCCTATGAAGCCAAAGACTTTAAGCAGTATTTAGACAAGATGGAAACCATTGATGAAATGCGCCCCAACTATCCAATTGTAGTTTATCGTTTGGCAGGGGCTTATGCCTTGAATGGCAAAAGGGCCAAGAGTATAGAAAAACTCAACCAATTGCTATTGATGGATGCCACTTATGAATTTGCTTCGAACCCTGATTTTGAATCTATAAAATCTACTAAGCCATTTGCAGAACTTTTAGAAAAGCAGAAAATTTTGGCGAGGGTAGAAGAGCACGATGAAGTTTTTAGAACACTTGATGTCGGTGCTTTGCATCCTGAAAGCTTCGTGATTTTAGATAATGGCGACATTTTGCTGGGGAGTATCCGCGAAAAGAAAATTGTAAGAATCGACCCCGAAGGAAATCGGATTGATCTAGTACAAACGCCTTATGCGGTTTTAGGTATGCATATGGATGAAATAACGAATACACTTTGGGCATCGACCGCTGCTTTGCCAGAAATGGAAGATTTCGACCCAAAAGATGAAGGTAAGAGTATAGTGTTGCAGATTGACCCCTCATCGGGGGAGGTGCTTCAAGGAATCGAATATGACGAGGCCACAACTATCGGAGATTTGACTTTGGATTCATCCTCAAGACTCTGGCTTTCCAATTCAAACAAACCTTATTTGAGCCGAGATGAAACCGACACCACCAATTATGGTGGAAGCTTTGTACGCAAACAATTTGACCTGAGCAGTAACTTTTTTAATATTCAAGGTTTGACTTTGAACCAAGATCAGAGCAGCCTCTATTTTGCCGATTACATCAGAGGAGTTGCCAAAATCAATATCGCTACGGATGATATCACCAATATTGAAGCGCCAGAAGGAGTATTACTTAAAGGAATAGATGGTCTCTATTTCTACAATAATACGCTGATTGCAATCCATAATGGAGTAAAACCCTTCAGGGTAATGCAGTATTTCTTGGATGATACGGGCGATCGAATTTTGTTCGGCAGAATCATAAATCAGGGTGGACCATCTTTAGGAGAACCCACTTTAGGGCAAGTGAAAGATGGATACTTCTATTACTTGGCCAATAGCCCTTGGGGCGCTTATAACGAGAATAGGGAGCTTGATTTAGCGCTTGTTAAACCAATTGAAATCAGAAGAATCAAGTTGGATTGAATTTCGATTTGAAATGTAGGTTCTGCTTCAAACCAAATTCAAACCATAAATTGTCATTTCATAAAAGTCCCAGAGGGACGACCTGTTAATAGAAAACATTCAGCGTATTAAAGCTCCAGCGGAGCGACCTATTTTTAGGCCGCCCCTACAGGGCTTAATTTTTATGTTTCTTGCGTTACTAACAGGGCGCCTCGATGAGGCTAAAAAAGACTGAATTACTGCTCCGGCCCTGTGGTTTTGTTCAATAATACAGGTTTTCCAAATCCAAGATTTTCCATTGGCTTCAATTGCGTTTTGGCATCGCCAACCACCAACCAAATCATTTTGCTCGGATCGGCATATTGCTTGGCTAACGCTTGAATGCGCTCAACTGTCATGTCCTTTACGACTTGCTCTCGCTCTTTCATATAGTTTGGCGACCAGCCATATTCGCTGATATTCTCAAGCATATTCAATTTGGCACCAGCCGTTTCAAAAGCGCGTGCATTGCTCTTGATCAAGAAACTCTTGGTGGTTTCTAAATCTTTCTCTGTGAAGGTATTGGCATAATTTTCTAAAATATCTTTCACCAATTGCGAAGACTCATAGGTGACATTACTTCTCACTCCACTTGAAATGGTGAAAGCACCTCTCGTTTTGCTTCCAGCAAAACCTGATCGGATTCCATAAGTGTAGCCTTTGCCTTCTCTCAGCTCTTGAGTAAGTCTCGAAGCGAAACCGCCTCCACCAAGGATGTAATTCATCACCGTAGCCGGATAGAAATCTTCGTCTGTAGCAGCCAAAGCGGGATAGCCAAAGTTCAACACAGATTGTTTGGCATTCGGTATATCATAAAAGTAAACTTGAGATTTTTCTGGCATCGCAGGGGGATCATAAGAAGGAACGTTTACAGGTTTTGGCTGCCATTTACTCTTCAAGTCCAAAAGCGAAGTCATGGTTTCTACAGTGTTTATATCACCAACCACATGCATTCTGGCCACAGAAGGAGAGATGTTGGCCTCATAGTATTTTTTCAGGTCGTCTAACGTAATTGCTTCTACCGATTCAACACTCCCCAAAATGCTTTGTGCCCTGATATTGCCCTTTCCATAAATCAATTGGTTGTAGGCGTTTTGAGCTACAGCATTCGGGTTGGCTTCCTGCTGACGAATTCTGCTAATGGCAGATTGCTTCGCTAGCGCGAACTCTGCGGCATCCCATCTTGGCTCTAATAATACCTCTTCCACTAAGTCAATTACTGCATTGTAGTTACGAGAAAGGGTATTGACTGAAATAGTAATCTGTTCTGTGTTTGCCGAAACATTGATCGATGCCCCTAATTGCTCAATGGCTTCTTCTAATTGAGCTGTCGTTTTGGTTTTGGTGCCTTTGGTCATCATTTGAGCCAATAAATTGGCAACCCCACCTTTATTTGGATCATCCAACAACTGGCCACCATCAATCGCAATATTGAATTGCACCAAGGGGACTTCTTTGTTTTCAATCCCATAAACTTTCACACCGTTGTCTAAGGTTTCATTCCAAACCGTTGGAATAGTTACTTCTGGAGTTGGGCCATAAGGTGGCTCTTGCGATCTATCGAAAGAAGAAGGTGTTTTTTCATAAGTTGCTGTAATAGAGGCATCAAAGCTTTCTTCAGCACCTGCAATAATTTGCTCCTCTACCACCTCTGCCTTTTCGGAGCCTTCAAGTGCCAATTCTATTTGGCCTCTTGGTACAAAGCTGGTCGCAATGAAGTTTTTTCCTTTGATATATTGCTCATACACTCGCTTGACATCGGCTGAAGTGACAGCAAGAATATTTTTAATGTCTTTGTTAATGAAGCCAGGATCATTGGCGAAAATATTGTATTGCGCTAATTGGAAACCTTTGCCCAAAACACTTGACAGACTATTGTAGAAGCTCGTTTCTTGGCCTGCTTTAATACGCTGGAGGTCTTTTTCAGAAATGCCAGTCGCTTCAAATTTTTTAAAGCCTTCTTCAATAGCAGCGGCAACTTCATCCAAATCCTTTTCAGAAAAAGCACGAACCGTCAGTTGTAATTGGCCAGCCAATTCAGAAGTTCTATTGAACATAGACACATTCGAGGTCAGCTTTTTGTCTTCTATCAAAACTTGATTTAGAGGAGCATTTTTTCCACTAGAAAGATAATCCGTCAATACATTAAGTGCATAAGCATCGGCTTGATATTGCTCCACAGTTGGCCAAGTCATGGTAAGTTGCGGAACGCGCGCGAAGTTATCTTCGTGATAAAGCTTTTTAGTGGCTGGAACGGTAACTGGCCTTGGTTTTAAGGGCGCAATTGGGTCGCCTGAAGGAATTTCATCAAAGTACTTTTTCACCCATGCCTTGGCTTGCTCTGGATCAAAATCTCCCGCAATGGTCAAAGTCACATTATTCGGCACATACCATTTGTTGAAAAAGTCCTTCACATCTTGAAGAGTGGCATTCTGGAGGTCTTCCAAAGAACCAATCACTTGCCAGTTGTAAGGGTGATCTTCAGGGTAAAGATTTTTGTCAATGACATAAGAATTATGACCGTAAGGCTGGTTGTCACCACTTTGTCTTTTTTCGTTTTTCACAACTTGCTTTTCTTTGGCAAGCACGGGTTCGGTTACTGTATTGATAAACCAACCGAGTTTGTCGGCTTCTGCCCAGATCATCTTTTCCAAAGCATCATTAGGCACGGTTTGGAAGTAATTCGTTCTGTCTCTGCTGGTTGAGCCATTGGCACCAGAACCACCGATTCTTGCGCTCATTTTGTCTAAACCACCCTTGCCAAGGTTTTCAGATTCTAGGAATAAAAGATGTTCAAAAAGGTGGGCAAAGCCTGTTCTGCCTTCAATTTCTCGTGCCGAACCTACATGTGCCGTTAAGGCAACAGCCACTATTGGGTCGGACCTGTCGATATGAAGCACGACATCAAGGTCGTTATCGAGCTTGAATTTCTCGAATTTGACATCAAAATTGGCAGACGGATTTTCCTCAATGCTGTCGCAAGCGGCAAGAAAAAACACAATTGATAAAACAGGGAAGAGTTTTTTGAACATTTGCAGAAGGTTTTAAAGTCGATAGTTACTCAAATATTTGGCTTGAAGCAAAGGTGAATTGTTCCAAAGGAATTTAAAGCATAATGATATTTTAAATTTGGAAAAGACCACAGTTTGCAATGTATTCTTCTTTGCTGTCGGCTGTACACAGAACAATTAGTTTTAACTCTATTTTTTTCATAAAATGCCTGATATTTCAGATCAACCAAAAATACTTAATGAAACGCGCCATTGTCCTGTTATTTCTGGCAGGCTTTGTTTTTTTAGCTTGTTCACCAAGCAAATTAAACGAAGCCCCAAATACTAACTCCGATTATTATAACGAGGAATATCGTCCTCAATTCCATTTTTCTCCAGATTCCATGTGGATGAATGACCCTAACGGGATGGTTTATTTAGATGGGGAGTATCATCTTTTCTATCAATACTACCCAGATAGCAATGTGTGGGGGCCAATGCACTGGGGGCATGCTGTAAGTCCTGATATGGTGAAGTGGCAGCATTTGCCTATCGCGCTTTTTCCTGATGAATTGGGCTATATTTTCTCTGGAAGTGCAGTGTACGACAAAGAAAACACGAGCGGTTTAGGCACCAAGGAAAATCCGCCTTTGGTTGCCATTTATACCTATCACGATATGGCGGGTGAAAAAGCGGGTACCAATACTTACCAGACACAAGGTATTGCTTCAAGCACCGATCAAGGTCGAACTTGGAAGAAATATGAGGGTAACCCAGTCATTCCGAATCCAGGGATTCGTGATTTTAGAGATCCGAAAGTAATTTGGCACGAAGAGAGCAAACAATGGGTAATGGTGTTTGCTGCTGCCAATCAGGTGAAATTCTATGGCTCACCCGACTTAAAAAATTGGAGCTTTTTAAGCGATTACGGTATTGAATCAGGTGCTCATGGGGGCGTTTGGGAATGTCCAGATTTACTCAAAATGGAATTGAATGGGGAAACAAAATGGGTGTTGCTTGTAAGTATTAATCCAGGCGCTCCAAATGGTGGATCGGGTACTCAGTATTTCATTGGGGATTTTGACGGAAAAACCTTCACCAACGATTACGATGAGGCATTGACCAAATGGATCGACTTCGGAAGAGATAATTATGCGGGAGTTACTTGGTCTAATGTCCCGAAATCTGATAGCAGAACCCTGTTTTTAGGCTGGATGAGCAATTGGGATTATGCGACTGTTGTGCCCACTTACAAATGGCGAAGTGCGATGACCGTCCCAAGGGCTTTGTCTTTAGAAGAGGTTGAGGGAGATGTAATTCTTGTTTCGAAGCCAGTGGCAGAACTCGTTACTCTAGAAAATATTAAGAGAGCGATTGAGCCTCAGACGATTACAACCGAGTTTAGCGAAATAAGTCTTGATGATGAACTGTTGAAAATTACTTTGGAAATAGAACTTGGCGATGCAGAACGTATTTTGATCCAATTCAAAAATGACAAGGATGAAATGGCCGAATTGGCTTATAACATCAAGAGCAACTCTTTTCTCTTCTCAAGAGATCAATCAGGCGATATGGCTTTCTCGGATAAATTTGTTGGTGTGCAGTCTTCCCCAAGATTACAAAAAGGTAATTTGGGTTTAGAAATCTATTTAGATCGATCATCGATCGAAATTTTTGCGGATGGCGGTAAAACAAACATTACCAATTTGGTTTTTTCAACAGAGCCATTCAATAGCATGCACATATCAACTTCTAAAGGTCAGGCGAAACTGATTTCGGGAAGCAGCACAAGTCTTAAATCAATTTGGAGATAGTTATGAGAGTTTTGTCTTTCGGAGAAATAGTTTGGGATATCATAGATGGTAAGGAATACCTTGGAGGTGCGCCTTTGAATTTTATTGCCTACATGTCGCATTTAGGCGCGGAAGCCAGCATGCTTTCGCGACTTGGCAAGGATGAGTTCGGAAAAAGAGCATTTGATGCTGTGGAGAATCACGGAGTAGGCACTTCCTTCATTCAATGGGACGATACAATTGGCACGGGAACGGTGGATGTCACGCTCGAAAATGGTCAACCGGATTATATCATCAATCCTGATAAGGCCTATGATTATATCAGTTTTGAGGAGGCCAAACCTTTATTAGATAGCACTGCTTTTGATATTCTCTACTTCGGCACTTTAGTACAACGTAATCCTACTTCTGCAGCAACGCTCAGTTCAATTATCGACCAATACCAATTCAAAGAAATATTTTATGATGTCAACCTTCGTAAAGACTGTTTTTCTAAGTCGATTGTTAAGGCATCATTAAAGAAATGCACCATTCTCAAACTTAACGAAGAGGAGGTAGGCGTAATTGGTGGCTATTTCTTCGATGATAAAATGGATATCGAGGAATTCTGCAATAAGATTTCTGACAGATTCCAGATTCACACCATTATCGTTACGGCAGGGAAGCATGGCTCCTATATTTTCACTAAAGTGGCTTTTGTACACATTCCTGTAGTGCCTGTTGAAGTGGTAGATGCCGTTGGGGCAGGAGACTCTTTTAGCGCAGCCTTCTTATTCAAGTTCTATCAAAAAAATGACCCCATCGATGCCGCTAAATTTGCGAATCGTATTGGGGCAATGGTTGCTTCGTCACATGGGGCAATCGTTTCCAAAAATAAAGTCCAAGAAACCCTTCATCAATACGCTCAATTATGAAAGAAAGTAATTTTTTGTTCAAAAGTGCCATAGTAGCCGCCATTGCTGGTTTTCTCTTTGGTTTTGATACGGTAGTCATTTCAGGTGCCAATCAGCCTATTAAGGAATTATGGAATACAACTCCATTTTTTCATGGTACTTTCATCATGTCCATGGCGCTTTGGGGTACTGTGGTGGGCGCATTGTTCGGAGGAATTCCAAGTGATAAGCTCGGTAGGAAAAAGACTTTGTTTTGGATTGGAATACTCTACCTCGTTTCGGCATTAGGTTCTGCCTTGGCGCCAGATCCTTATACTTTCTCACTATTTAGATTCATTGGTGGTTTGGGTGTAGGTGCTTCTTCTGTGGCCGGGCCAACTTACATTTCAGAGATTTCAATTGCCAAGAACAGAGGTAAACTCGTAGGCCTTTATCAATTCATGATCGTATTCGGGATTTTGATTGCCTTCATTTCTAACTACTTACTCGAAGGTTTTGGTGGAATCAATGATTGGAGATGGATGCTTGGAGTGGAAGGAATTCCTGCAATTGCATATTCCATCATGGTACTGAGAGTGGTTGAAAGCCCAAGATGGTTGGCATTAAAGAAACGAGATCACGCTGAGGCACTTCGCGTATTGCAAATCATTAACCCAGAGAATGCAGAAGAAAAACTCAGAGAGATTGAAAATGATATAGAACCCGTGGGTCAGAAGTCAGGCTTGTTTTCTGGTAAATACAAGAAACCGATTATGCTGGCCTTTTTGTTGGCTTTTTTCAATCAGGTTTCTGGGATTAACTTCATTTTATATTATGCCCCTGAATTACTAGAAAAAGCAGGTTTTGCGGGTAAGGAGTCGCTTTTTAGCTCAATCTCTATTGGAGGAATTAACCTGATTTTCACCATGCTCGGTATGGTGTTGATTGATAAATTGGGGAGAAAGCAACTCATGTATTTTGGTTCTTTCGGCTATATTTTAGGTTTGACAGGGACCGCTTGGTGTTTTTATACTGCGGCAAGTCCAATCCTTTTATTGAGCTTTATTTTGGTATTTATTGCCTCTCACGCCATCGGGCAAGGCGCTGTAATTTGGGTGTTTATTTCAGAGATTTTCCCAAATCAAGTTCGCGCTTTTGGTCAGTCGTTTGGTTCGGGAGTGCACTGGGTTTTTGCCGCATTGATTACGCTTTTAACCCCCATCTTTATAGATAAAGACAACGGAATTTTCGGAGATAACCCATGGCCAGTTTTTGCCTTTTTCGCCTTTATGATGTTTCTGCAATTGATTTTCGTTTGGCGAGTAATGCCAGAAACCAAAGGAAAAACCTTGGAGGAAATTGAGAAGTCGTTTCAGTAATGTGACCAATAAGACCCGAGAAACTAGCCCTGAAGGGGCGAAATATTAATAACAAAGGGTGTAACCCTTTGGGAATAGCGCATCTTAAAATAGATAAGCCCTGAAAGGGCGTAATAAGGTTAAGGTATAGAAGTACGCCACCCTTTCAGGGCTAAGCACTGCTGAAAGAGTTTGGGAATGGCCTACAGCCATTCTTATGGTATTAAGCCCTTTCAGGGCAGATGTTAGTTTTGTAACTAAAAGAATGTGGCAGCTTGTTGGTGAAGAACATCAACTTGGGCGAATAAGGTTGAGATATTTTCGAAAATCGTAATTCATAATTCTTAATTTTTCGAAGCTGAAGTGATAAGCTTATCTGTTAGTTTTGTCTCTATTTCTCTTCCTTTGCCCATCAGAAACCATCAAATTTCAATCGTTTTCAAGGTTTCTCTGTTGAATCTGAACTATAAGGGCTGAGCTTTGTTACCTTTACACTATGAGTTACGCAGAGCAAACAGAATATCCAAAAGATAGTATCTTGTCTCACCCTACGCGGCAATCTAAGGCCCAGCGCAGTCTCACAATCTAATTTTTTCTAATAGCAACATTCAATTGATCAGAGCAAAATCGCTTTGACCTGTCTGCTATTGTTAATCAATCAAGTCATTTAATTAAAATAACATGAAAGTGCTAGTTATTGGAGCAGGCAATATGGGTTTAACCTATGCCTCTTCTATTGCAAAATCAGGTCACCTAAAAAAAGAAGATTTAATGATCTTCGACAAATCTTTAGAATTATTAGAGACCTTGAAAAAGTCAAATGAGAACTATGAGGTTTATGATACTTTATTGGAATGCCTTCCTATTGCCGATATTATTTTCATCGCAGTAAAACCTTATCACAATGATGATTTAATGGCCGAAATGGTGCCATTCCTAAACGATCAACAATTGGTTATCTCAATTATGGCTGGGGTAACCATCGAGACTTTACAAAAGGGCCTTGGAATTCAAAAAATTGTGCGTGCCATGCCAAACCTTCCTGCCCAAGTGGGAATGGGAATGACTTCCTATTTGGCCGCTCCAGAAATTTCAAGAATTGAATTATGGATGGTGGAAGACTTACTCGGTTGTACTGGTAAAACCGTAAGAGTAGACTCTCAGATGTTCATCGATGCATCCACCGGTATTTCTGGTTCAGGACCCGCTTATGTTTTCTACTTTATGGAATCCATGATGGAAGCTGCCAAAAGCATGGGCTTTTCAGACAATGATTCAAAGGTTTTGGTCATCACCACTTTTGAAGGTGCCATAGAATTATTCAATCGAAATAAACTAAGTGCGAACAGTTGGATGAAAAAAGTAGCCTCAAAAGGAGGAACCACACAAGCCGCCTTAGATTCTTTAGACGATAATAATGTGAAACAATTGATTCATGATGCTGCCTATTCTGCCTTTAACAGGGCCATAGAATTAGGGAAACCGAGCATGGAACTTCAAGAAAAATAGGAATGGTAAAGTCAGAAAAGAAACGGGTAGTGATTAAAGTAGGCACGAATGTGCTTACGAATAAAGACAACCGTATTGTCAGACCCATTATTAATGAAATCGTTCGCCAAATAGCCGAGCTCTATGAGCAGGACATCTTATCTGTGCTCATTTCTTCGGGTTCAGTGATTGCTGGAATGGAAGTTTTGGGCAGGTCTACCATCAAGGACAAGGCCATCAGAAGACAAGTGTTTTCTTCTGTAGGTCAACCGAGAATGATGAGAACGTATTATGAAACATTTCATGATTATGGAATGAAATGCGCGCAGGTATTGGCCACCAAAAGGGATTTCAATCCTGGTATTTGGCGCGAAAATATGATCAATTGTTATGAAGGCCTGCTTTCGGAAGGCATTATTCCAATTGCGAATGAGGATGATGCCACTTCGGTTTCGCATACCATGTTTACGGATAATGATGAGCTGGCCAGTTTAGTAGCTGAATTGATCGGTGCCGATATGCTGATCATTCTCAGTGATACCAATGGCTTGTACAATGGCCATCCTGACGATGATGATTCGGACATTATTAGAAGCGTGAGCTCTGAAGAGAATTTAACCCGATTTATTCAAAAAAGTGAGAAAGGCGAGGCAGAAGGAAGGGGCGGAATGGGATCGAAGTTGAAGATTGCGCAAGATGCCGCTTCAAAAAACATCACCACTTTTATTGCCAACGGAAAGGATAAAAACGTGATTCTTGATATTGTCGCGGGAAAAGAAGTTGGTACAAAGTTCACTATGTAAAACATTGAAAATGAAATTATTAACAACAAAAATAAAGAATAAAGTACTTGAATCCGTAGCCAAAATCTTGGATCAGAACCGGGCAAGAATCATCAGTGCTAACCAGCTAGATTTGGCAGCCTTTAACAAAGATGACCAAGCGATGTACGACCGCTTGGTGGTCGATGATGCAAAAATGGATGTGATCATTAATGCTGTCCTCGAAGTAAAAGCAAAGCCCGATCCCGTAGGTAAAGTGAAGAGCACCGTGAAACGTGAGAATGGGCTTGAAATCATTAATAAAACAGCTCCCTTCGGTACGATCATGATCATTTATGAATCTCGCCCAGATGTGACCATTGAAGCCGCTATTTTGGCTTTTAAATCCAATAATAAAATCCTTTTAAAAGGTGGGAAAGAAGCATTCCACACCAATATGGTATTGGTGGATTGCTGGCATCAGGCCTTGCATTTAAATGGATTGGAAAGTGATTGGGTGCAATTCTTAAGACTTTCTAGAACAGAAACACAGGCTTTTCTGAAAAACCCTGATCAGCAAATCGACTTGATTGTACCTCGAGGTGGAGAAAAGCTTATCGAGTTTGTGAAAGCCAATGCCACATGCCCAGTTCTGGTCAGTGGACGAGGCAATAACTTTATTTATGTAGACCATACCGCCAATTGGGAGCAATCGGTAAAGGTAATTTTAAATGCGAAAACGGCTAAAATTTCGGCTTGTAATGCCTTGGATAAGATTTTGATCGACAAGAAAATGCCTGATTTGGAAAACAAGTTGAAGCATTTGCAAAAGGCCTTGCATCAATTCAAGGTCACTCTTTTAGTGGATAAAGAAGTAAAAGCCATTTTGCCTGAGGAAGAAGAAATAAGCAATGAAGCCATATGGTACGAAGAGTTTCTCGCTCTGAAGGCATGCGTAGCTCTAGTGAGCGATGAAAGTGAGGCCATCAGTATGATTAATGAATATTCTGGTGGCCACTCTTCGTCCATTATGACAACGGATAAGAAGAAAGCACAAGAGTTTATGGAGCAAGTGGATTGTGGTGCGGTGTATCACAATGCATCTACCCGATTTACCGATGGCGGTCAAATGGGAGTAGGGGCAGAATTGGCCATTAGTACAGGCAAGCTACATCACAGAGGACCATTGGGCTTGGAACAATTGGTCACCAACAAGTACTTCATTTATGGTAATGGGCAAGTAAGGGTGTAAATCCTAAACGTGCTGGTCTAACAGAATGGCATTGCCATCAGGATCGACAAGCATTATACTTGCTGGGCCAGAAGTGCTCTCATCTGCTTTTGAAGTAAGTGCAATGCCTTTGTGGGTTAGCATTTGTTGGATTTGGCGGACATCATCAAAGGAATCTAGCTTATTGGCGTTTTCATCCCAACCTGGGTTGAAGGTCAAAATATTATTCGGGAACATGCCTTGAAAAAGCCCAATCAAGGCATTCCCATTTTTCATGATCAGGTAATTTCTTGCCATATCTCCGGCAAAAGTCTCGAATCCGAGTGCCTCATAAAAGTCTTTAGAAGTCTGAAGGTCTTTTACGCTAAGGCTGATAGAAAATGCGCCAAGTTTCATAATGGTAGGTTTTGTTACACAATGAATTTAAGGGTTTTTGTTGGAAGTGGTGATATGACAGAAAGTTAGTAGAAGTATTGAGGTTACTCAAAGTAACCTCAATACTTTCGCGATTAATCTTACCGCAAAGCATGCGGAGTAACGCAAAGGGCTTTGAGAAAACGCGTATCCATTATCTAAGTCACCTCGCAGAGGTCTTTTTCAGAAGTATAAGAACTGGATGACAATGAACGACCGTTTTCCTTCCTTAATCTCGAAGTTTCAGAAGAAGGGTCTAATTTAGAAAACGGATAGAACTTTAAAATCAACCCTTCAAAAACACTTCCCAGCTGTTATCGGGTTTTAGGTAAGAGAACAGCACAACGCAGATTACACTGATTGAAGTGGCGATCATAAAGGGCTCAATCGTAGTTTCGAGGTAAGTACAAATTAAGAAACTGACCGCGCCTGAAATCAACGACATCCATGCGCCAAATATCGAAGCCTTTTTCCAGAACAGTCCAAAAGTAAATGGTGCAAAGAGACAAATCATAATAAATACAGACGACATGATGACAAGCTCATGGATGTTACTGCTCGACATGGCCATAATTGCAGCCAAAATGGCCACCATAATCACCGCAAAACGAGTATAATAAAGCAGTTGTTTATCTGTAATATTCTTCATTCGGGGTTTGATTATATTTTCACCAATAATGGTGGCTGGCGCTAACATCGCGCCACTGGATGTACTTAAAATAGCCGAGATTAATGCCCCAAAGAAAAGGATTTTCATGGGTTCCGAACTGTACAGCCTGACAATTTCAGGGATCAAGTTTTGACCTTCATTGATCTCCAAAAGCTCAGGATGTAAATGACCACCGATCAACCCTAAGAGGATTGGAACGACCCCGACAACAAAAAGTAAAATACCACTGAGATAAACGCCACGTACGGCATGCTTTTCCGATTTGGCTGACAATGCTCGCTGATAAATTTCTTGAGAAGCAATTACCCCGATACCAAAGGTCAACCACATGGCCATATAGTCTATCCAGCTCAGTAGGTTGGGTTTGGGTAGAAAATCCAGAAAATCCTTGGGTTTTGCGGCTACCATTTCAGTTAAAGGCCCAGACTTTTTGAGCATATCAACCAATAGAAGGCTTAATCCAATAATGATAAAAATACTTTGGATCAGGTCGGTATAAGAAACCGCCCACATTCCGCCTAAATAAGTGTAAACCACCACAATCGCAGCCCCAAGCACTATCCCCCAGAAAATTGTAAGCCCGAACAGCGAGTTAAAAATCAAGGCAAGCGCCAGAAACTGTGCTGCGATCCACGAAGTGTATACAACCAGATTGACGATAGAGGTAAAGGTTTCAATGCCCGGACTATAGCGGTTCCTGAAAAAATCGTTGATGGTGACAATGTTCATCCTGTACATCTTCTTCGTATAGAATCTTGCTACAAGCACCAAACAGAGCAATGTCCCGAATTGATCTGTGATAATACCCTGAATGCCGTCCTTGGCAAATAGCGCGGGCATGCCCATCACCAGTTCTGGCCCAAACCAAGTGGCAAAAATAGTGACACCGACAAACCAATAAGAGAGTTTTCGGCCAGCAAGTGTGAAATCCAAAGAGGTTTTGATGCGCCTTGATGCCCAATAACCAATCAACAGGGTCAGGAGAATATAAAGGGCAATCGAGATGGCAAGCATGGTGCAAATTACAAGCTTGATCATTCAAAGCAAGCAATGGTTTAGAGCGAAATGGATTTTCGTGATATTGGCATTTAAGCCGCTGATGACGCTCAGAGTTTTTGAAATGCCCATTTTGTAAAATAAAATCCTTCCTTGTAAGAATTTCCCATCCATTGGGTACTAGTTGTTTGTGTTGAATGCAAAATGATAGAAAGCGAAAGGAATAAAATATTTGACCAATGGTTGGCCAGGCACAAGGGATTGCTCTTTAAAGTGGTCAGGGCTTATGCCTTTACCCCGCAAGACCGTGAAGACTTGTTTCAAGAGGTGGTACTCCAGGTTTGGAAGTCGATACCCAAGTTTAGGGAAGAATCCGCGGTCAGTACTTGGCTTTATCGCATTGCGCTCAATGTTGGGATTAAGTGGACAACGAAGACTCAGCGCTATCAAGAGATGAATCAGCCAATGCCCGAAATCAGCCCGATATTGAAGGAAATGGAAATCCCTGATCAAAGATTGATTTGGCTCTACGAACAAATTGCTCAACTCAACGCGATAGATCGCTCGCTTACCTTGCTTCTGCTCGATGGTTTTAGCTATAAAGAAATGGCCAAAATGCTCGGGATTACAGAAAGTAATGTGGGGGTGAAAATCAATCGCTTCAAAAAGGAATTAATGAAAAGAACCGATAAACAGCTGTAAAATGGAGTTTGAAGAGATGAAAAAAATTTGGGACACACAGAATAATCAACCGCTCTACGCGATTGACGAAGATGCCTTGCACAAAAGAGTGAAAGCAAAGAAAAACAGTACTAAAAGGGTGACCAGCAAGACGGAAATTGCCCTAATAGCCGCTAACCTTTTGGCTGGAAGCTTGATTGGGGTTTCTCACTATATGAAAGGAAGTACAAATCTTGTGGCCATTGCCATGGGCCTGATGATGCTCATTACAGGCGTTTATTTAATGTTTTTACGCTACAGACGAATCCAACGAGATCAACAAGTGGATACTTCTGTTTTAGGCGACTTGGACAATGCGCTTGAGAATATTAATTATCGGGTAAACCTTTCCAGGTCAATGATTTGGTATGCTCTATTGGTGGCGTGTTTTACGATTTATAGTGTAATTGACAGCGAAAAGTCGATTGTTTTTATCCTCTTAGTCTCTGTATTTTTTGTGATTGGAATATTCATGAGCAGATGGGAGTATAAACATTGTCACCTGAGTAAGAGAGAGCAGCTTTTGGCTTTGAAACAAAAGTTGATCAACGATTTGGATTTTGACTATAGCAAAGACTAGGCATTCGCGATAAGCAGTGAGTATGGTAGTTTGCACCAAAGGGACAAACTACCAACTCACCACTCCTAAAAATTAAAACATGGCAAAAATCGTTTGGTTGCTCATGATCTTGTTTCGTAATGAATTCCAAAATCACGAAACACTGTTGCTTTTCGAAGAATGGGGAGTAGTCTTATTTTTTGGAATGTGTTTTAGCCTTTGGTTTGGCCAAGTTCTCCTTAACCCTGAACTCAACCATTCTACGAATCAGGTCTAAAGGTAGAGGCTCGTCAATTGGAAACTGCACAGAGCCTTTTGCCCACTTATACTCAGAAATTTCAGTGGCGAAAGCACTAATGGCCGAAGGAGTGGGGTAGAAGCCAATGTGATTTTTATAACCCGCAAAATGCACCAAATTACCATTGAGTTTGAAAGTGGGCATGCCATAATTGATGCATTCCTGAGCTTCAGGCACAACTTTGTTGATTGTGCTCCGCATGGTCATTAAAAGTTGCTGAACTGTATTCTCAAACTGAGCGATGTATTGATCGATATTCTCTACATTTTCCATAATAATAGTTTGGCGATATAATTTCCTAAAAGGATTTCAAAACCACAAAAAAATAAATCCACAACCAGTTCACTTCTAAGTTACTACAATTCACTTCACTGATCCGGTTAATAATTGTTAATTACTTGTACATATATGAAAGATATATTTCTTTTATATTTGTGTAAGTAATAAGAATGCAATTATGAAAGGAACATATCTTGGTGAGTTTGAAGAACTCGTTTTGCTTACGGTAGGGGCACTCCATCCCGAGGCTTATGGCGTGGCCATAATGGATGAAATTGAAAAGGAAGCCGGACGATCAGTAAATATCAGTGCAATCCATTCAGCCCTAAGACGGCTAGATGAAAAAGGCTTCGTAAAATCTGAATTAGGAGGAGCCACCACAGAACGCGGAGGACGCAGTAAGCGTATTTTCGAACTCACCGCCTTTGGTAAAAAGGCCTTAGACGAAGCGCAAGCCCAAAGACTGAAGCTCTACAACCGTATTCAAGATATTTCTTTCGGCAATTGAAACAGCAGCATAATATATCACCTCCCAAGTGGGCCATTCGCTTTTTGCGCTTCTACTGTCGCAAAGAGTTTCTCGATGAAATCGAAGGAGATCTTCTTGAAGTTTTCAATAGAAATATTAAAGCCCAAAGTGGTTTTAGGTCTAAACTGACTTTCGTATGGAGTGTATTTCGATTCTTTAAATGGTCAAATATTAAGCGTTCAAATCGGCTCAATTTTAACTCAACAACAATGCTAAAAAGTTATTTCTTAATCACAAGAAGGAATTTGCTTAAGGAAAAGCTCTATTCTCTTCTCAATCTATCAGGTCTTTATATCGGATTTTTGTGTCTGATTTTGACAGCCATTTATTACCAACAGCAAGTCAGTTTTGATCAACATCATTCGGATGTCGATAACACCTATCGATTTTTAACTGTCGATCAAGAAAGTGGTCATAGGTCGTCTTCAACTGGTGGGCCATGGGCTCCACGTATGGCTTCTGAATTTCCTGAAATCAAGAATTTTCTGAGGATCGGAACCTTCGGTACGAGTATTTTTCAATATAAGAATGAGCGTTTTTATGAAACAGAGGGTGTTTTAGCAGACACGTCTTTCTTTTCAATATTTAAATATGATTTCAAATGGGGAAGTCCGCGGACTGCTCTTGTAAATCCTTATGATTTAGTTTTATCGTCCGCATTGGCTAAAAAGTACTTTGGTGATCAAGACCCAATTGGGGAGTTGATCAACGTCAATGGTAAGCAACTTTATAAAGTAACAGGTGTACTTGATGAGGATCAACTTCCTAGCCACATAAAAGTTAACTTTATCGCCACTTATGATTCTGATACCAGGCCTCAAAAGGATGATTGGGCGCTTCAGAACTATGTGAGCTATTTACAGTTAGTACCAGATACAGATAAAGAGGCATTCAAAGTAAATCTGATCGATTTCTTCGCTAAAAACACTCCGGATAATGAATTTTCTAAAAGTGCAAAGTTCTTTGATTTAGAACCCTTATCTCAAATACATCTTTATAGTAGCGTTAATAATGAGGTGCCTACCATTAAGCGAGTATTGACATTTGCCTTTATTGGCTTATTGGTTTTATGCATCTCTTTAGTCAACTACATTAATCTAATCACAGCGCGCTCAACTAAAAGACTGAAAGAGATAGGCGTACGAAAGGCGATAGGTGCAAGACGTATTCAACTGATATTTCAATTTTTGGCTGAAAGCTTTTACATCTGCTTTATTGCTTTTGCACTAGCGCTCTTATCTGTGAAATTAGTCATGCCTTTTTATGCTTATCTGGTGAATGAGCCACTTGTTTTTAGTTTTTTAGATCATTGGCACATGATATTGGCTTTATTGGGCATTGCCGTTTTGTTAAGCTTGTTGTCAGGTATTTATCCAGCCATTATACTTTCTTCACGGCAAGCTATGAGTTTATTAAGTGGGAGAGAAGAACTGATAGGGAGTAAGCAGTTTTTTCGTAAAATCCTTATTGGTTTTCAGTTCACCATTTCAATAGCATTGATCATTGGCACTTCCTTTATTCAACGTCAGCTCTACTATATAAGCGAAAAGGACTTGGGTTTTGATCAAGAACAATTGATGGTGATTTCTCTAAATAATTCATCATTCCTCGCGGATAAAGAGAGTTTTGCTGAACGGCTAAAACAAAGTCCTTTTATTAAATCTGTGGCTCTTACTGGTCAATCTTTTGGAGGAGGTGATTGGGGTATGCCTGTTAAATTTGAAGGAGGCGATGAACCTCAAAATGCTAGATTTATGTCGGTGGATGCAGATTTCGTCTCAACCTTGAGCCTAGAGTTATTGGAAGGGCGTAATTTTTTTGATCAAAGCCAAGCCGATCAAGAAAACAGCTTCATTGTAAATGAAAAATTTGTCAATCAAGTGGGATGGACCGAAGTAATCGGTAAATCAATCGGAATTCCATCTTGGAATCCCGATGGCTCATACGGTTGGGCTTCTGGTAAAATCGTAGGAGTAGTCAAGGATTTTAATTACCGCGATCTCAAGACTAATTTGTTCCCTTTAGTGATTTCCAATAATGTGGATTATACCAATATGCTCTTTGTGAAAATAGAGACGGGTACTTTGAATCAAGGATTAGAGTTTATTGGGAATGAATGGGCAAAGGCAGAAGAAAATGCTCCCTTCAATTATTACTTTTTGGATGACAGACTTGCTCAGTTTTATGAGCCTGAGCAGCGTTTGGCAAAGACCACAACGGTATTTGGTGGTATTGCTATCATTTTGGCTTGTTTCGGCTTATTCTCGCTCGCCACTTTTATGGCAGAGCAGAAAATGAAAGAGGTAAGTGTTCGAAAAGTATTAGGCGCAACTACCAAGCAAATATTTCTGCTTTTTGGAAAACCATTCATATTGATTCTACTCATCTCCGCTATCTCTGCGGTTCCCATTTCATTTCATTTCTTGGGAAAATGGTTATCCACTTTTGCATACAGAATAGAGATTTCAGACAACCTTATTGTTGCCGTTTTAGCGATAATTATCACCATTGCTATTGCAGGCTTAACGGTGCTTTATCAGAGTTTTAGGGTTATAAAAGCTAACCCAGTCAAATTTTTACGCAATGAATAGGGATCGAGGCCACAGCCCTCCCAAGTGGGCCATTCGCTTTTTGCGCTTCTACTGTCGCAAAGAGTTTCTCGATGAAATCGAAGGAGATTTACTCGAAATCTTCGATCGCGTGGCACATAACGAGGGGAAGAATCGGGCCAAAATCGGCTTTATTTGGAATACAATCCGATTTTTCAAATGGTCCAACATCAAGAAAACAACAAGGTTTAACTCAAATAATTTTACAATGACAGGTCATAACTTAAAAATTGCAGGGAGAATTTTATGGAGACATAAAATGAACACACTGCTGAATGTAATTGGAATTGCGGTGGGCATTGCCTGCTTTGTTCAAATCTCACTTTTCGTTAATCAGGAGCTCAGTTTTGATAAGTTCCATGAAAATGGAGATCAAATATACAGGGTTTGGGGACGAGAGGATTATGGTGAAGGACAGGAGTTTTTCTACACCAATACACCCATTCCTTTGGAGAAGGCGCTTGAAGAGAATATTCCAGAAATCACAACAGCAATTCAATACGATGCCCCCTCTTTTTTGGTGGGTGATGGAGAAAATCGAATCAATGAAAGGATAGCTGTTGCAAGCCCAGAATTTTTTGAGGTGTTTTCATTTCCATTGTTGGCAGGCAACACACAACAGCCTTTGGCAGATCGAAACTCTATTGTTTTGAGCGAAGCCTATGCCACAAAATATTTTGGAAATAAAGAGGCAGTTGGTGAATCCATCACGGTTCAAATTGGAGAAGAGAAAAGGACGTTTATGGTATCGGCCATTGTGCGAGATATGCCTAAAAACACGGGTTTTCAGTTCAATATGATGATTTCCAATAAAAATGGGGAGGAGGTTTATTCCAAAGAAGCCATGGAAGCTTGGTTCAATATTCAGCCTGAGACCTACATTTTGTTGAATAAGAATGCCAGTATTACCGATGCGGAATCAAAGTTGCCAACCATGATTAAAACGGCTTTGGGCGACAGGGTAGAAGAAGGGCAATATCAGCTTGGATTTCAACCTTTGGCAGATATTCATTTGAATGCAGATTATCCTGTTGGAATTCAACCTGTCGGGAATCCAAAATACGTCTATGTGTTGGGTACTATCGGTATTTTAGTATTGCTTATTGCCTGTATCAACTATACGACATTGTCCATTGGGCAGTCGCTGAAACGCGCTAAGGAAGTTGGCGTGCGAAAAGTGGTTGGTGCTCAAAAATGGGGATTGATAAACCAGTACATGTCCGAAAGCATCCTGATTTCCTTTATTGCGCTTTTCATTGGGCTTCTTTTCGCTTATTTAACCCTTCCTGTTTTTAATGAATTAGCCGAGACGAATTTAGTGATGCCTTTGAACCTTCTGAGCATTTCACTTTATATGCTTTTGGCTTTATTAATAGGCATTGCTACAGGTGTTTACCCAGCTTTTGTACTTTCAAATTTGAAGCTCATCAATGTCATTCGTGGAACGCAGCCACCCAATGGGGGCAGGTATTGGTTACGGAAGTCCTTGTTGGTTTTTCAACTCTTGCTCACTGTCTTTTTGATTTCCAGCACCTTGATCATGAAAAAGCAATTGAATTATATGCAGAACAGTGATTTGGGTTACCAGCGCGAAGCCATGGTTTCAATGCGACTACCAGCCGATCCTGCTGCAAATGGTCTTGCAGCTGGGATCAATAGCGGTTTCGAAAATGGACTTCTCATTAAGAGTCAATTGGCACAAAATCCCCAGATTTCAAATATCAGCATGGTCAATCATGTATTCGGTTCAACTGGGTGGACTACTCTGGGCTTTAAAGCTACCGACAATACTTTCAAACAATTCACCTTGCTTATTGTAGATCCTTATTACCTCTCAAGTTTTGGAATAAAGATCAATGAAGGCCGTGATTTTGACCCGGCCTTAGATCAAGATAAACGAGAAGGGGTGATCATAAATAAAGCGGCTGCTGAGTTTTTTGGATTAGAGAAGCCAATAGGAGACAAATTACCGGGTGAACGCTTTGGACAGCATTCCATTATTGGGGTTACTGAAGATTTTAACTTTGCTTCATTGCACTCAGAAATTGGACCATTGGTAATTGTACAGAACTCTGGTTTGATCTTTCAAGGCGTAAGTGACTTTAGCTTATCAGACTCACCAATTCCTAAACTGATCTTCAAGTACAATGGCGGCAGTCTTCTAGAAGTCAAGTCGATCTTAGAAAAAGTATGGAGCTCAACTTTTCCGAATGAAGAATTACGCTTTGACTTTATCGATGAAAGACTCCGTTTGCAATATCAAGAAGAAGGTAGAGTCAATAAAATTATCGGAATTGCTACGGCCTTAAGCATTACGATTGCCAGCTTGGGTTTATTAGGACTCACAATTTTGTTGGTCAATACCAAGGTGAAAGAAATAGGAATCCGAAAAATATTAGGTGCCAGTCCTTCGACTATATTCCGAATGCTCTTCAAAGACATTTCGTTACAATTGTTAATTGCAATTGCGCTATCCGTACCTCTCACGCTTTATTTGATGCAAATGTGGTTGGCAGATTTTGCTTATAGGGTCAATATTGGTGTGGACATGTTTTTGTTCAGCGCAGTTTTGGCATTTGGGCTTACACTCTTGGTGATTAGCTATCATGCCGTTCGAGCTGCCAAATCCAATCCAGTGAATGCTTTGCGCCTGAATGATTGATAATCAAAAATTAAACTCAGGGATCGGTTCATTTGGCCAATCCCTGAGTTCAATTATTTCGCCTTTTTAAAAACAAACGGAATTTTCTTGTCTGCTCCGTCCGAAATTATGGCGGTTAATTGGTTTCCGTCCAACGAATAGCTGATTACCTTGGGAAAATCGTGGTCAGGGTTTTTGCTTGTGAAGCCATGCTCAGTAATTTCTGACATGAGGAAATAGGTAGGGCTGGCATTTTCTCTTACATCGGCCACATAATAGATTTTATCATCTTTGATTTCGATCCTGAGCTTCTCTACAAAAGTGGTGTCGGAACCTCTCATATTTACCCCAATACCGGTAAATGAATTATCTGATTCTTTTGTCCAAGATTCAAAGGCTGTTGCACCTTGTTTAAGGCCAGTTCGTTCCCATTTGTTCAGGATCCAAGCTAGCTTTTTGAAGTCGTTTACAGTTTGAGCAGAAGCGCTTTTCTGGGCAGAGCAGATAAATGGCAACAAGATTAAGCTGAGGGTCAGTAATTTTTTCATCTTTTTCTCTCAAAAATAAGCTGGCCAAAATGAAAGTGATTGTAAAAATCCGACATCAATCTTTCTTCAAATGAAAATTGGCCATGTTCCTTTCGTCAAAACCATAAGCGGATGGATCTTCGCCCGTAAACTCCTTGAAGTTTTTGATAAAATGAGGTTGGTCATAAAAGCCAGATTCATAGACCAAGTCGCTCCAGCTATTGTTGCCCTCTTTCATCAATTCGAAAGTTTTGCCCATTCTAATTATTCTCGAATAGAATTTTGGACTTAAGCCAATAGCTGACTTGAAAACCCTTTCCAATTGTCTTTCGCTGCAATTGAGCGTGCTGGTAAGTTCTTTAATATTGATCAAGCCTTCTTTTTTCAAAATGAGGGTTGAAGCTCTATGCGCCAGTTGCTCGGTGAATTTTTCATCGTTTTTAAGCCCTTTACTTAAAAGATCGTCTTCTAGCAATTTTATTGGATCTTCACCTTCCAACTTAAAATCAAATGTTATCATAGCACTGAATAAAGAATGCATAGGAGCTGGTAACTCAACCACATCATTCGTCAATGAATCCATTTTTAGATCAAAGAGATGGGCCAAAGCAGATGGTTTCCATTTTATGCCAATCATGCCAGATTCGCCAGTATTTCGTAAAAAGAAGTGTTTTTTTAACTGCCCAGCAAGCAGCATTTTAGGCTGTCTTTCCCAATCTTCAAATATTTTGATTTCATAAGGGTCTTTGTAATGGAAGATAGTTTCAGGAAAACCATCAGGAATGATTTTCTGGACTTCAATTTCCTTATTACCACAGCTATCGATCTGCCAAAAACATTCAATAAATGGTTCAAGCAATTGCGATGGGTTGACTTTTTTGAAAATCATACAAGTTGTTAGAAAAAATGGATAAGTACTTAGGTCGAAACACTAAATCCGTTGACAATATAAAGCAAAGAGATTTTGATTCAGGTGCGGTGATCGGTTTTCTTGACTAAGATGGCCAAAAGGTAGCACCAAAGAATATTTTACATTTTTTTCTCTGGGCAAAACATATTTCAAATCATGTTTAATATGTAGTTTTATCCCACTGGTGTAATTCATCAGAAGCCAATTCAACCAAATAATATTTTTGCAGAATGCGCAAAGTTTTTTTGGCCCTATTTCTGCTTTTTGTGGGCCTTTCATTAGTCAGTCAATCCGTTGAAATAAGAAGAACAACTACACCCGTTGTGATCGATGGAGTAATCGAATCTACTTGGGCAATGGCTGATTCAGCCTATAATTTTCAGCAATTTTTCCCTTTTGATTCTTCTTTAGCGGTGGCACAATCTGTGGCGCGTTTGCTTTACGATGATGAGTTTATTTATGTGTCTGGGGTAATGAAGAATCCTGCCGGGGCACGAAAATACATTACACCATCGCTCCGCAGAGATTTTAGGGGCGAGGCGAATGATTCATTCTCGGTAATTTTTGATGCTTTTCAAGACAATACCAATGGGATACTCTTTGGTGTAAATCCATTTGGTGTAAGGCGCGAGGGGCTCATTTCTAATGGTGGAAGCGGAGAGAACGGTTTTAGTTTAGATTGGGACAATAAATGGTTCGGAGAAGCTAAGCAATATGATGGATACTGGGTGGTTGAAATGGCCATCCCTTTTAAGACTTTGCGTTTTACCGCTAATCAGCGTCAATGGAATGTGAATTTCTACCGCATCGATAGCGAATACGCTGAGCGCTCTACATGGTCGCCCATTTCCAGGAATTTCTCTATCGTGAATTTAGCTTCGATGCGAAAAATGAACTGGGATGAACCGACCAAAAAGACAAGTTCCAATATTTCATTCATTCCTTATGTATCTGCCGGAACGACCACTAATTTCGAGCAACGAGATCTGTCAGAAGACAATGTGAATGCTGGTTTTGATTTAAAATATGCGGTAACCTCTGGCTTGAACTTGGACTTGACAGTCAATCCTGATTTTTCGCAAGTGGAGGTGGACCAGCAAGTGACCAATTTAGATCGATTCGAAATATTTTTTCCGGAACGAAGGCAGTTTTTCTTAGAGAATGCTGACCTTTTTTCGAACTATGGTAATCGAAATACAAGGCCATTTTTCTCCAGAAGGATTGGAATAGCCCGAGATGAAAATACAGGTCAGAATATTCAAAACCCCATTCCCGTAGGAGCAAGGCTAAGCGGAAAGGTGAATGATGACCTTAGGCTAGGGTTTCTTTCGATGCAAGCGGGAAGGGATGAGTCGATTGGTTTACCTTCCTATAATTTCTCGATGCTTACCCTTCAACAAAAGGTTTTTTCCAGGTCTAATGTCTCGTTTCTTTTGGTGAATAAACAGACTTTTGAGAATGCGAATACTTACGATTTTGCCAACTACAATGAGTGGAATAGAACACTTGGGGTAGATTATAACCTTGCTTCTGCCAATAATGTATGGAATGGGAAACTATTTTATCATCAGTCCATAGATGAAATTCAGCCCGATAAGGCCTTTGCCACTGGTTTAGAGTTGAGTTACGGTGTGCCGAAGTTCAGTGCAAACATATTTTCGCAAGCCGTTGGTGCCAATTACAATCCCGAAGTGGGTTTTGTAAGAAGGCGTGATATCCGCCAATTAGCGGGCACTGCGCGATATTCATTTTTCCCAGTCGCTGGCGAAATACAAAGGCATGGCCCGGGCTTTGATTTTGACATGTTGGGCAATTCTGAATTCGGCTTTTTGGATTGGGATGTTAATTTGCTCTATGATGTCTTTTGGAAAAGCTCAGCTAACTTCAGTTTGCGCTTAAGAAGGCAGTACACTTATTTATTTGATGGATTCGATCCGAGCGGTGCTGGTGGTTTGGCCTTGCCCAGCGGTACCGATTATATTACACATTTGCTTGTAGCAAGTTACACTTCCGATCAGCGTAAAAAGTTCTTTTATGAACTCAGTACTCGGTCTGGTGAGTATTTCAATGGCACAAGAATTAACTTGGAGGGCAGTTTTTCTTTTCGCTACCAACCTTTGGGCTTTACCAGTATAGACTTTGCTTACAATAAAATTCGGTTGCCAGAGCCCTACACAGATGCCAATCTTATTCTCGTTGGGCCAAGGTTCGACTTTACCTTTACCAAAAAGCTTTTTTGGACAACCTTTGTGCAATACAATAGCCAAATTGATAACCTGAACATTAATTCTAGGTTACAATGGAGATTTGCCCCGGTTTCGGACTTCTTTTTGGTGTATACTGATAATTATTTGGCCACCGATGAGGGCGGTTTCATCAATATCGGGCAGTCCAAAGTGAGGGCAATCGTATTTAAAATGACCTATTGGTTAAACTTGTAAAGCATTATGAAAATAGTTTTGGTGATACTCACGATTGTGGCCTTTGCTTTCACCTTGTTTGTGAATTACTTGGCAGGTAGTGGTCAATTGAACGATGTGGGCACTGGCGAACTTTCGGCACTCTATACAACGCTGTTTACTCCAGCTGGCTTTACCTTTTCCATTTGGGGCATTATCTACTTACTCAATACTGTCTTCTGTGGGCTTCAGCTGTATAAGCTGGTTAAATCTCCTGAAACAATCAATTCAAAGCATATTCTTGTATTCATATTGGTGTGTCTGCTCAATGTAGCTTGGCTTTGTACATGGCATTATAAATTATTGTCAATATCAGTTGTAGTGATGCTTTTAATGCTTTCAAGTTTGGTTTATGGAGTCATTGAAAGCAGAAAAAAGAGAATGACCTCCAAGGGGAATTACTTCGAGTACATTAATTTTTCGGTGTACCTAGGTTGGATTTCAGTGGCCACCATTGCCAATGTTTCAGCTTGGTTGCACACCCTTGAAGTAGGGGTGAATTTTCAAATACCATTTACTATTGCCATGATTGCCATTGCTACTTTGTTGGCCATGTGGTTCAGTCATAAATTGAGAAATTATGCTTTTGGAATGGTAGTGATTTGGGCCTTGTTTGGTATTCATAAAGCACAAAAAATTCAATCACCCGATGGGTATAATCTAATTGCGTTGATCTCCCTGCTCGGTATGACCTTGATTGTATTGAGTATCGCAAGGCGATGGTCTAAAAAGATGGTGAGGTAATATTTATTTTAGCTAACTATAAGCATGAAAAATACATTCAAATTGTCCTTAATGGTATTTTGTCTTTCGGTCTTTTATGGTTGTAAAACCAATGAATACGGTTTTACTAAAAGAGATATCAGAAGTAGCCAGAAGCTTATGGGGCTTTATTTTGAAAAGGCAGCTGTTGATACCATGTATCAGTACTTAGGTAGAAATAAAGAAGGATATGATAGTTTGAGAAAATACCAAATATCAAGTGAGACTTTCCCTTCTATGGTTTTTGATCCACATCCTGTGGGTTTCGAATTTCCCAAACAAGAAAGCGATCTTGTTTATGTTGTTGACAATAATGTTGAATTACCTGCTGATTTAGAAGAAGTTGCATTTTATACGATTCCGCAATTGGCTTCATTGATCAAGAACAAAAAGATTACCTCTTTAAAGTTGACCCAACTTTATATTTCAAGAATCAAACGTTTTGATGGGCAACTTCAGAGCGTAATTACATTGACCGAAGATTTGGCTTTAAAGCAGGCACAAAGGGCAGACGATGAAATCGCAGCTGGGAATTACCGGGGCATTCTTCATGGTATACCTTATGGCGTAAAGGATTTAATGGCCGTAGAAGGTTATCCAACTACTTGGGGTGCTGCGCCTTATCAAAGTCAAATGATCAACTATACCTCAACTGTAGTGAAAATGTTGGAAGATCAGGGAGCGGTGCTTGTGGCAAAATTGGTGTCAGGCTCATTGGCCAGGGGAGATGTTTGGTTTGGCGGTAAGACTAAAAACCCATGGGATTTAAGCCAGGGAGCAAGTGGCTCTTCGGCAGGTTCGGGTTCGGCTACTTCGGCAGGCTTGGTCGCTTTTGCTCTAGGTACAGAAACTTTAGGATCAATTACTTCACCCGCAACTAGAAATGGGGTGACAGGGCTTAGACCGACTTATGGTCGCGTGAGTCGATATGGCGTTATGAGCCTAAGCTGGTCAATGGACAAAGTGGGGCCACTGTGCAGGTCGGCCGAAGATTGCGAAATTGTTTTCGATGCCATTTATGGTAAAGACCCGAAAGATCCAACGACCAATAACGTTCCTTTCAATCATTCAAGCAAAGCTCCAAATCAATTGAAAGTGGCCTACCTGAAAAAGGACATTGATGCAGATTCTTCGGCTATAGGCGATAATTTAAGGGCTTCTTTGGAAGTATTCAAAACCATGGGCATTGAGCCAACTGCCATTGAATTGCCAAAGGATTACCCTTATGAAGTATTCGATATCATTCTTCGGGCTGAATCAGGGGCTTTCTTCGATGACCTCGTGCGTTCGGGCAATGTGGATAGTATGGTGGAACAAACAAGAGGTTCAAGGGCCAATTCATTGCGTCAAGCACGTTTTATTCCTGCCGTAGAATATTTGCAGTCCAACCGGGTGAGAAGAGAAATGATTGAAGAAGTGAATGCTTTGTTCAGTCAATATGATGTCATTATTGCTCAAACCTTTAGAGGAAACCAGCTTTTGATCACAAATTTAACTGGTCATCCCGTGATCAGTGTACCCAATGGGTTTGATAAGCGAAATCGTCCGACCAGCTTTACTTTGATTGGAAATTTATATGATGAAGGATCGATCCTGGCCTTGGCCAAGGCATTTCAGCAAGCTACCGACTTTGATGAAAAGCATCCACCAATGTTTGCGAAGTGATTAAGTGTTGAGGTGCTGAAGTGTTGGGGTTTTATGCGTTGAAGTGTTTAATAAACAGTTTGATCAAAGCAAGCGGGGAATGCTCTGACCTTCAGTACCGACCTTTAATTCGTTCTTCGTTCTTCGATCTTCGTTCTTCCGACTTCGGTCTTCCGACTTCGGTCTTCGGTCTTCCGTCTCAACTATAACCCGCCACTTTCTCTCTTACAATTTCTGCAAAGCTTTTGTCTGCGATTTTTGCATCTAACCAACTGATGATATCGAAGTAAAGCAATGTCTTTTTCGCAAAACGGTCTTTTTCTAGTTCTTCTAATTGAGCCTTCAAGCTTTTAAAGCCTTTCTTGATTTCTTGAGGATAGAATTTACCAAGGTCTTGAAGGAAATCTAAAATTGCGGTCTGGAATTCCCCAAGGTTTTGCTGTTGGCTTAAATAGCCATAAGCAGATTTCAGTTTTCGGTCTAAATTACCCTCATTGGCCATTTCATAGTCCATAATAAGGCTAATGATGCGCGCAAAACCCTTCAAATCACTTCTGATTTTATCGCCATCTTGAATAAGTTTATTGAAGTAGAAATTCGATTTTTCGTAGTCTTCTAGTGCAAAGAAATAGACGCCTGCCTTGTAGTAAATCACAGTGCGATTGTGCTTGTCAAACACTTCTTCGTTGGCTTCAATCTCCTTGAGCATGGCTTCAATCATTGGCTGATGCTGCTCAAATTCAGCAGTAAGGAAAACCATATTGAAGGTTTGGATGGCTTTGTATTTGAGTAAAAGCATTTGAGTATTACTCGCCATACTGCTGAATTGCGATTTCTCGAAATTCAAGAAGTGCTCATAGTATTTGCAGAACTGCGTTTTTGCATTGACTCTAAAAGTAGATTGCAACAATCGGTTCATTCCTTTTAGGTAGCCAGCCCTTCTTTTCTGATCGAGACCAGTTTCCTCAAAAATCTTCACCCATTTTTCAGCATAAATGATGCAAGACGGGAAATCGTAAGTGAGGTAGGAGAACCAGTAAAAGGCACGGTACAGATAGAACTTCTCGTTAAAAGCAAGTTTAGATTCCTCGTAGTCTGGCAGTTGTGTATAGAATAATGCTTTAAGGTTATTGATTTCAGTATCACTTTTGGCCATTCCTCGCTCAATAAATCGGGCTTTCATTTTAATGGCCAATGTGAAAAACTGCTGCACATTATCAAAGCGCTTCATCGATAGGCGATACTCACGATCGAGTTGATCTATGTATTCTTCTTCTAGATCAAATACCTGTTGCGACCTGATTTGCTTCTCGTAGTCAAGAATGGCAATTTGAAAAAGGTCTTTTCTGTAGTCGCCAGTAATGTTTTTGGCCCTGGTCAAAAGTCGCAAACTTTGATCATAAAGGCCTTTTTTATAAAGCACTCGAATATAATCTAACTGTTCCCTTAAATGGATGTCAATGTCTTGCTTCAGGCTATTGACCCTTAAACTCGCCAGAACTAAACCATATAAATGGGCTTTTTGATTAGAGAATTGCGGCTTGGTCATGCCCGGTAATTTGGCTAGAATCAACGCTTCATCATAATCATTGAGCTTTTCCATGATATCAAAAATCTTCATGTACTTGGCACCGCCCACATCGCCAGATTTATTGACATAAAGCTTAAAACTTCGCTTTTCTGATTTAGTAAGCGAGTGAATAAGGTCGAATAGCAAACGCTCTCCTGAGTTTTTGGACATCCTATAAAATAATGGTGTAACTAATTGATTATTAATTAAATAGAGGCTTTTTGACCTCGTTTGAATGTCATATGAGCGAGACTTTCTTGAATTGGCATCTTGACTCAGATTTTTACATTCATTATAAATCGAGGCCTAAGATGCTACTTTTTACGGGTGGCACGTGAAATCTAGCGCCAAATTACTGCAAACGATATACGGAATGACGAATAAAGGATTGTATTCAAGCGAATATGAAAAAGATGCCTGCGGAATAGGCTTCATCGCGAACATAGATAATGAGAGTAGCCACGAGACTTTAAAGAAAGGCTTGTTGATGCTTGAAAATATGGAACATCGCGGGGGAGTTGCTGCGGACGGTGAAACTGGCGATGGCGCAGGGATCACAGTTCAAATTCCTTTTGAGTTTTTTAAAGCTGAAGCAAGCAAACAGGGTATTCAACTTTACGAGCGCAGTAACTATGGTATTGGGATGATTTTTCTCCCTAAGGAAGAAAAGTTGGCCCAAGCTTGTTTGGTTATACTAAATAAAATGTTGGACACCTTTGGTTTCGAAACGATCTGGGTTAGAAAAGTGCCTGTGAATGCTGATTGTCTAGGGAAAATTGCCTTGGAGAATGAGCCAGATATTATTCAGTTGTTTGTAAAGGCCAATTCGCTGAGCAGAGATGAGGTGGAGCGTAAGCTGTTCATTGTTAGAAAAACGGTGGAGCGCAAGATTACCGAAGCTGCTATTAGCAAAGAGTTCTATTTTGTATCGTTTTCGACAAGAACGATTATCTATAAAGGAGAATTAAGGACTTCTCAGCTAGCCGAATATTATCTTGATTTGAGAGAAACTAACTTTAAAACGGCATTTGCTATCGTCCATTCTCGCTACTCCACCAATACTTTCCCCGAATGGAGATTGGCCCAGCCGTTCCGATTTGTTGCTCATAATGGTGAAATCAATACCATTAAAGGCAATGTGAACAAAATGCGTTCTAGAGAATCGCTCTTAGACATTGCTGGATTCTCGAAAAGAGAGATTGAAGCCCTTTCACCCATCTGTAACATGGCATTTTCAGATTCTGCTAATCTGGATTTCGTTGTGGAATTATTGATCCGTGGTGGTCGAAGTGTGGAGCAAGTAATGGCCATGTTAATTCCTCCAGCTTGGGTAGAAAGTGATTTAAGTGAAGAAATAAAATCGTTTTATCAATTCCACTCCACCTTAATGGAGCCATGGGATGGCCCTGCAGCAATTTGTTTTACAGATGGAAAGAAATTAGGTGCTTGTATTGACAGAAACGGTCTAAGACCAACACGATATAGTGTTACCAAGGATAATCACATTGTTTTTGCTTCGGAAACTGGCGTATTGCCTTTGGATCCGGATGAAGTGATTTACAGAAATAAGTTAGAGCCAGGCAAAATGTTACTCGTGGATTTGGAAGAAAGACGCATTGTCCGTGATTCTGAAATCAAACCAAGACTGGCTAAAATCAAACCTTACCAAGAATGGCTTGACAGACATTTGATCAAGGATTCCGATTTCTTCGAGAAGGGAGTAGATCGATGGACTACTGTAGATGAGGCGGATATCTTAAAATCTCAATTGACTTTCGGCTATTCCAAAGAAGACTTGAAATTCATCCTCAATCCTTTGGCGCATAAAGGAGCAGAACCAGTGGGTTCTATGGGGAATGACACACCATTGGCTGTTTTTGCCAAAAGAAATGCACACATCTCGAATTATTTCAAGCAAGTTTTTGCACAAGTAAGTAATCCCGCCATTGACCCTATTAGAGAAAAATCGGTGATGTCGTTGGGTGTTTATTTAGGTAGCCAACAGAACTTATTGGCGGATAAGGAGGGACATGCCAGAAAAATATATCTCAGCCAACCTGTATTAAGGCCATCAGAACTAAGCCAACTAAAGTCGATTAAATCTTATGGCTTTAAGGCTGAAATGATTCGCACGCTGTACATGTCGGATTTCGAAAATTTGAAATCTGCTATCATCAGAATCTGTAACGAAGCCGAAGACTTAGTGAATAAAGGAGTGAACCTTCTTATTCTTTCCAACAAGGTCACTTATGACGATTTTATTTCCATTCCATCACTGTTGATCACGGGTGCTGTTCACCATCACTTATTATCAAAAGGCTTAAGGGCCAAAGTGAGCATAATAATAGAAGCAGGTGACGCACTTGAAACACATCATTTCGCAACGCTCATTGGTTATGGCGCAGTAGCAATTTGCCCTTATTTAGCTTTTAACTCCATCATTCAAGCCAATCCAGAAGCCGAAACTTTAGAAAGTCAGAATGAATTGATTGATGGTTACATTCATGCCATTGGCTATGGCTTAAGAAAGATCCTTTCTAAGATGGGAATTTCAACCCTACAGAGTTACGAGAGTGCCCAAATCTTCGAAATTCTAGGTCTAGACCATGAAGTCACAGCACTTTGTTTTAACGGAACTTCGAATAGAATTTCAGGAAAAGGCTTTGAACAATTAGAAAAGGAAATCTTGGCCAATCATAATTTGGCTTTAGCACCAAACGAGAATAAAACTTTGCCTGACGGTGGCCTTTACCAATGGAGGGTTGAAGGAGAGAAGCATTTGTTCAATCCGAAAACAATCCATCTTTTACAAAAATCAACTAGGCTCAATGACTTCGAACTTTTCAAAAAGTACACTGAAGAGATTAACGATCAAGCGGAAAGCAACGTGACCCTCAGAAGTCTATTTGATTTTCAGCCAGGGCAAGCCATTCCGATTGATCAAGTAGAACCAATCGAATCCATTCTAAAACGATTCAGCACAGGGGCCATGTCATTTGGTTCTATCTCCGAAGAAGCCCACACTACGATCGCGAAGGCAATGAACAAGATTGGCGGAAAATCGAACAGTGGTGAAGGTGGCGAAGATGCAGAGAGATTTAAAGTAGATAAAGATGGCTTCCTTGCCCGTTCAGCCATTAAGCAAGTAGCTTCTGGCCGATTTGGAGTCACAGCGCACTATTTAATGAATGCCGATGAAATTCAAATCAAAATTGCTCAAGGAGCAAAACCCGGTGAAGGAGGTCAACTTCCTGGGCAAAAAGTAGATGAAAATATCGCTCGAATCAGACATTCGACTCCTGGTGTAACGCTTATTTCTCCACCGCCTCATCACGATATCTATTCTATTGAGGATTTGGCACAATTGATTTACGATTTAAAAAATACGAATGCAGCCGCTGATATCAATGTCAAATTGGTGGCCGAAGCTGGGGTTGGCACCATCGCTGCAGGAGTGGCCAAAGCCAATGCCGATGCCATTTTAATTTCCGGTCACGATGGTGGAACTGGGGCCTCACCATTGAGCTCAATTCATCATGCTGGAATTCCTTGGGAAATCGGTTTGGCGGAAGCACATCAAACCTTGCTTAAAAACAACCTCAGAAATCGTGTCAGATTACAGACTGACGGGCAAATAAGAACGGCAAGAGATCTTGCTATTGCCACCATGCTAGGTGCTGAAGAATGGGGTGTAGCTACAGCAGTTTTGGTAGTTGAAGGCTGTGTCATGATGAGAAAGTGTCATTTGAACACTTGTCCTGTTGGTGTGGCGACTCAAAACCCAGAGCTCAGAAAAATGTTCACTGGCAGGGTCGAAGACATTGTCAACTTCTTCCAGTTTATGGCCATGGAATTAAGAGAGATTATGGCAGAATTGGGAGTGCCAACCATTAATCAATTGGTAGGAAGAACTGATCTGTTGAAATTCAATAGGTCCAAAGCCAACGAAAGAGCGGGCAGCATTGATTTGACGCCTTTGTTGTACAATGAATTTATTGGCAACGGAAAACTTCAATGTAGAACCGAAAAACAAGATCATAAATTAGACGATGTTCTAGACAGAACTCTTATAGAAATGTCTAATGAAGCTTTTCAAAAGGCTTCTAAAGTAGAATTCACACTTCCAATCAGCACGCAAAATCGATCAACAGGAGCGATGCTTTCTGGTCAATTGGTTAACAAGTATGGGCCAGGTGGACTTTCAGAAGATTCTATAAAAATTGATTTCAAAGGTGTCGCTGGTCAAAGTTTCGGGGCTTTTCTTGCCAAAGGCATTTCTTTCAATCTTCAAGGAGAAGCTAACGATTACGTGGGCAAGGGGCTTTCAGGAGGTAAAATTGCCATTTATCCGAATTTCACCAGTGAGACCAAAGCCAATGAAAGTGTTTTAATTGGGAACGTAGCTTTATATGGAGCTACCTCAGGCAAGCTCTTCGTCAACGGCCGGGCTGGAGAACGTTTTGCAGTGCGAAATTCAGGTGCACAAGTGGTAGTCGAAGGCCTAGGTGATCATGGCTGCGAGTACATGACTGGCGGAAAGGTCGTGATTCTTGGTAATGTGGGTAAGAATTTCGCTGCAGGTATGAGTGGCGGTATTGCTTACGTTTATGCCGAAAATTATGAACTGCTTAATAACTGCAATATGGAATTGGTAGAATTTGATGAGTGCGAGGAAGAAGACTACAATTACCTCTCATTGATGTTAGAAGAGCATGTCAGCAATACTTCCAGTATCAAAGCCATAGAGATATTGAGTAATTGGGAGGATCTGAAATTGAGCTTTGTGAAAGTGATTCCTACTGAGTATAAGAAAGTGATAGAGGGCCGAAAAACGGCAAAAGTAAACGCATAATGGGAGACGTTAAAGGATTTTTAAAGCATACTAGGGCTAAAAAACAATATGCTGCTCCAACCGAAAGAGTTGAGCATTTTGAAGAATTTGTTTTGCCTTGGCCAAAGGAGGAATACAAAGATCAGGCAGCCAGGTGTATGGATTGTGGCATTCCTTTTTGTCATCAAGGTTGTCCACTGGGAAATAAAATTCCAGATTTCAATGATGCAGTTTATCAAGGTGATTGGAAAGGGGCTTTTGATATATTAAAAAGCACCAACAACTTCCCAGAATTCACAGGCAGAATCTGTCCCGCACCTTGCGAAGCATCTTGTGTACTCGGTTTGAATAATCAAGCGGTCAATATCGAGCATATCGAAAGAGAAATTATTGAAACTGCTTTTGATGAAGGCTGGGAAAAGCCACATCCTGTGGTACCTAAAACCAATAAAAAAGTGGCAGTAATAGGTTCTGGGCCAGCTGGTTTGGCGGTAGCCGATGAACTTATTAAAAAAGGACATGAAGTAGTGGTTTATGAGCGTGATGCGCAGCTAGGCGGACTTTTACGCTACGGAATCCCTGATTTTAAATTGGCTAAATCGGTGGTTGAGAGAAGGGTAGACTTGATGAAGGCCTCTGGAGTTGTTTTTAAAACAGGCATTCACGTAGGTACCGATATCACGGGTGGAACTTTAGCAGCTGAATACGATTCGGTAGTACTTTGTACGGGTTCCACCATTCCTAGAGATATGCAAATTGAGGGAAGAGATTTGAAAGGAGTGGAGTTTGCTATGCCTTTCTTGAGTCATCAAAATCAGAAGAACGGAAAAGAAATAGATGTAATACAGCCCAGATTCAATGCTGAAGGAAAACATGTGGTGGTAATTGGAGGAGGTGATACGGGTGCCGATTGTGTAGGTACTTCGAATCGCCAAAAAGCGGCTTCCGTCTTGCAAATTGAACTTTTGGACAAGCCAGCTACAGCGCGTTCTACTGAAAATCCTTGGCCAGAATGGCCAATGGTGTTGAATACCTCATCTTCCCATGAAGAAGGTGTCGACCGTGAATGGTCCATGTTGACCAAAAGATTCATTGGTGAAGCGGGTCAATTGAAAGCCATAGAAATGGTTGAAATTGAATGGATTGATAAGGGCCAATTTAAATTCAAAGAAAGAGAAGGAAGTTCAAAGATTCTTCCCTGTGATTTGGCGCTCCTTGCCATCGGCTTTAGCCATACTGATCCTTCTGGTCTAGTAGAAGAAATGAAACTGGCTTTAGACAGTCGAGGAAATCTTCAAACTACCAACTTTAAAACCAGCCATCCGAAGTTTTATGCAGCAGGCGATAGTCGCAGAGGTCAATCTTTAGTGGTTTGGGCCATTGCAGAAGGTAGAAAAGCCGCTAAGGTAGTGCATGATCAATTGATGGCAGAAGCGGTTAGTATAACAGTAGTAGCGGATTTATAGCACTACTTTTTCGGAAAACAAGATATTTATTTAATCGCAATAGCGGTTCAGGTTAGCACCTAAACCGCTATTGCTTTTGTACCGTATTGTGTACAGGCTATTTCATTACGGGCACATCACTTACAAGTTTCCATTCATTATTTCCGTCTTTAATAAGGTTAAAGATTGAAACAAACGTCATTTTAGAACCTACAAATGACACCTTTGCACTTGCTGTCGAACCATTGAGCACGATAGATTCTATTTCGACTTTTCTATTATCTCCACCATATTCTTTGGTTCTGATTTTCTCAAGATAAATATCCTTGGTCATTACAGAAACTTCACTACTACCAAATAGTCGGTTCATTACAATGCGATAATTATCGTCCAAATAAGTTGCTAATTTATCGGCATCATTTTTATCTCCTGCTTTTGAAAAGCCTATTATGGTTTCTTTTATAGCTTTTTCGTCAGAAGATTGCGCCTTGCAACCAGCTGTCATGAAAAGGGCAAAAATGCCAATTAAAATTGTTTTGTTCATTTTTTTGTATTCAAAGTTTTAAAATAAATATTATTGAATCTGTGGTTATGAATTGGTGTTTTAAGGAGATCTGATCTGATTGATATTCATGACTTAAAGTATTATTTCCATTGAGGTTCTCATAATGGAATGATGCTGAAAATCATCATCTACACTGTAAGCTAACAGCAAAGTCCATTTAGTTTCTTTTGAAAGCTGCTTATGGTATTTACTGGATTTGCTTATTGGTATCGAGAATTTCAATTTGGTCAGATTCCCCTTTTCATCCCCTGAGATAGAAATTACCTGGTTAGGTATTCCTAAATCAGCGATAGGTTTGTAATTGCCTGGCCTTTCGGTGTAATGTTCCACAACTTCTGCCTTTCCGTTCCGAATACGCCCCATAAGTAAGTATGTGCCCGCTAAAGAAGTTGTTTCGTTGAATCCAATGGCGACCCAACCATTTGTGGGTGCTTCCATTTCAAAATAGATGGATTCTTTTTCCATTTTCCACCTTACTATCATGTTGTTTTTATGTACTTCTTTCATGGTATCTTGTGGCTGATTTTGAGTGATGGTCAATAATGCCATGCAAATGATTATTATTTTCATTGTTTTTTAATTTTAGCGGTGAATTCAATTTCAATTAGAAGGTTTTCTCTGGCTAAAGCTGATATACCAATTAGTGTAGTAGCAGGTGCATAACCATTGCTGAAGGTTTGTTTTAAAAAAGTACCTATGTTTTCTCTTTTTACAGCATTCAGGCCTACAACATAAAATCTAAGATGCAACACGTCTTGCCAACTGCACTTTTGACTTTCTAACAGGCGTTCTATATTTATTAAAGTTTGCTCAAACTGTTGTTTAAAATCTGAGTTTGCTGGAAGTGTGTAATCTTTGTCCCACCCAACTTGTCCCGAACCGTATATTACATTATTGAAAATTACTGCTTGTGAAAACCCAAAATCGTGAGTTGCATATACATTAGGGTTGTTAATTGTAGATATTTTCATGCCACATGAAGCTAAGGTTGAAGTCAGCATAAGGAGGAGTAATTTGTTGATGTTGATATCAATCATTGATATATCAATTTTATGGTTAAAAAATTTACACCATATTCTTTTGAATTTTTCCTAAAAGGAGTGTCAACACTTCTAACTCTTGTTCTGTAATTCCTTCAATGCTTTTTGCCCGGTGACTACTGATAACGGGCATATATTTCTCAATAAGAAACGTCCCTTCTTTTTTAAGGCAAATACTGTATTGTCGCCTGTTATCTTCAACTGGTCTTCTTTCCACAAAACCTTTTTTATTCAATAAGTCCAAAGTACGTGTAATAGAAGCAGGGTCTCTTAGTGACTTTTCAGCCAATTCCTTTTGAGTAAGTCCATCATTTTCTTCAATAATCTTCAATAATATCCACTGTTCAACAGTGATGCCCATACCCAATCTGTCAAATTCTCTTTGTGAATATAACTTAGAGACTTTACTGGTCTTGTCAATTTGGAAAAGGATGATACTTTCGATATTCATTTGATAAATCAATTATTGATACTGCTATATTATGAATAATCAATTGAAATCTCAAAATTTTGTTGCGATTATTTTTATTGTGGGGTTTTATTGGCTTGTGCACAACATAAGTCCTCGACTTATTCTGCTGAGCAGCGGAAGGGATGATTAAGCTAAAATTATCTTTTCCGCTTTTTTGTTATTAGTCTGATTTACCTGCAACCTTTCCGCACCTTTTACGACTTACTATTAAATTTTTTAATTGCCATACGTGTGTTGGCTTGGTTATCCGTCACACATATGAATACATGAATATTCAATTTTAAGGTCAATTTTTCAACAACAACAAAAGTCAAAACCTCAATTTATTATGCGTAAATTTTTACTTGCGGCATTGGTCGCATTATGTTCCATTCAAGTATTCGCTCAAGAAAAGGTCACCTTGAACGGGTATGTTAGAGATGCATCCAATGGCGAAGAACTCATTGGCGTCACGGTTTTAGTGACAGAATTGGGAAACGGAGTAGTGTCTAATAGCTACGGTTTCTATTCGCTCACATTGGCTCCCGGTACTTACACCATTAAATACAGCTTTATCGGTTATCTCTCTATCGAAAAGACAGTCACTTTAGATAAAGACTTGGCTTTGAATATCGCTTTGCCCGAAGAGGCATTGCAGTTAGAAGAAGTCGTAGTCACTGGTAAAGCGCCAGAAGCCAACGTAGTCGGGATTCAAATGAGCCGTAATGAGCTTGATATCAAACAAGTTAAAAAGCTACCTGCTTTGTTTGGTGAGCCAGACATCATTAAAACCATTCAATTATTGCCAGGTGTAATTTCAGCAGGCGAAGGTACATCCGCATTTTTTGTGCGTGGAGGAAGTGCCGATCAAAATTTGATATTGATTGATGAAGCACCAGTTTATGATCCTTCCCATTTATTCGGTCTTTTCTCTGTATTTAATGCTGATATTATCAAGGATTCTGAACTCTATAAAGGAGGGATTCCAGCTAGATTTGGCGGTAGGCTGTCATCTATTTTAGACGTTCGGACGAGAGATGGAAATAATAAGGAATTCGAAGGCGAAGCAGGCATTGGCCTATTGGCGAGTAATCTTTCCCTTGAAGGGCCGATTAAAAAGGATGAAAGCTCATTTCTTTTTTCTGCGAGAAGATCTTATGTTGATTTGTTTCTGAAAGCTGCCAACAACGACAATTCTGTTTATTTCTATGATGTAAATGCTAAACTCAATTGGAGAGCGAATAATAAAGATAGATTCTTTCTTTCTCTTTATGCTGGCCGCGATAGCTTCAGCTTTGGAGATGATTTTGGTTTTGACTGGGGAAATAGGACAGGTACATTTCGTTGGAATCACCTTTTTAGCGACAAGCTTTTCTCAAATACTTCGCTAATCGCTTCAAACTTCGATTATGGTTTGTCATTGGATGATGCCGCTCAAGGCTTTACTTGGGATTCAGGTTTACAGGAATATAGCATCAAAAATGATTTGAATTACTTCGCGAGTCCCGAATTCGAATTGGATTTTGGTTATCACATCACCTACAGAAGATTTGCTCCGGGCATCATCGACCCAGTGGAGGGATCCATTTTTAATCGTACTGAATTACAACATGAATACGCCTTGGATCAGGCCTTGTATCTTGGTGCGCAACACAAAGTATCAGACAAGTTGACCTTAGATTATGGCGCTCGATTATCTATTTTTCAAAGCATAGGGCAGGGAGATGTTTATGTTTATGAAGATGCCAATGATAGTTCGAACCCAACAAGGACAGATACGCTCTCTTTCAAAAGTTTCGAACCGATTAAAACCTATGTAAATTTTGAGCCAAGGCTTTCAATGCGCTATTTGATGAATCCAAGTACTTCAATTAAAGCAAGTTATAACCGAATGGTGCAGAACACGCACTTGATTTCTTCGGGAACGGTTCCTTTGCCTTTCAATACATGGGCACCAAGTGGTTATTATTTAAAACCTCAAACGGCTGACCAAGTGGCATTAGGTTATTTCAAAAACTTCAAAAATAATACCTATGAGTTTTCAGTAGAAGCCTATTATAAAACCATGGATAACGTAACTGACTTTGCTGATAATGCGCAGATTTTCTTCAACGATGATTTACCAACCGAATATCGCCAAGGCGAAGCAGTAGGTTATGGTTTAGAATTCTTTTTACAGAAAAAGGAGGGAGCGCTTACTGGATTTATCGGCTATACATTGTCCAAAGCTGAGCGCACCATTCAAGGAGTGAATCTTAGCAGAACATTTGATGCAAATCATGACAGAAGACACAGTTTGAGCATACTCGGTACCTATGATTACAACGAAAAATGGTCATTTGGAGGAAGCTTTACTTATGGTACCGGACGACCAACCACTATCCCTTCGGGTTCATACCAATATGGAGATGGTTATGTGGCCGATGTAATTACAGAGCGCAATGGCTATAGATTGCCCGATTTTCATCGATTGGACTTAAGCGCAACGCTTATTCCAAGAAGGAATTTAGGCAAGAAGTACGAGACCTCGTGGGTATTCTCCTTGTACAATGCTTACAGCAGAAAGAATCCATTCAGCCTTTATACGCGAGTAAAGCAAAATGACGATGGGGACATCATTGGCGATGGAACCGAAAAGGAAGCGCGGATGATTTACCTTTTCCCATTGCTGCCATCAGTTACCTATAATATCAAATTCTAATATCAATTGACGATGAAAAATATTTCTAAATATATAATATTGATGATGGTTGCTCTGGTCTTTGCCTGTGAGGAAACCATCAACCTAGATACGCTCAGTTCCCCTTCAAAAGTGGTGATAGAAGCCATAATTACTGATACTGACGATTATAATTACATTAAACTCACCAAATCGAGAGACTTCTATTCTTCTGGAGCACCTGAATTTATTAGCAATGCAGCAGTTAAAGTCACAGATAATCTCGGCAATGAATTCAACTACATTCACAACCCAAATGCTGACCCTGCATTGAAAGGGGTGTATTTACCAGAAACGCCTTATTTAGGTGTGGTAGGTAGAACTTACACTATGACTGTCTTTGCGGAGGGTGTGGAATATAAAGCCACTGAGACTTTACAACCAGTGACTGCAATTGACTCTTTAACGGTATTTTTCAACCAAGACGAATTCGATGACCCTGAGGATGAAGGCCGTTATTTTGAAGTGCTATTTTATGCTGAAGAACCTCAAGATCGAACGGATTACTATTTATTCAAATTCTACAGGAATGGAGAATTGCTGAAGGACAATGATACCGACATTTACTATTCTGATGATAAACTGTTGAGTGGTAGAATTGATGATTTACCGACCGCAGGCTACTTTGCCGAAGGCGATGAGGTGAAGGTGGAAATGTACAGCATGCCTCGCAGCGGCTTTATTTTCTACAATGACTTGTCGACTTTGTTGAATAATGATGGTGGTTTGTTCACCCCGCCACCAGCCAATCCTAGAAGCAATATCACCAACGGAGCTTTGGGCTATTTCCATGTGGGTTCAATGGTGAAGGAAAGCATCGTGATTGTCGATCCAAGATAGGGAAAAGGACAAAGGATCTTTTCCGAGGTCATCCTGAGCTTGACTCAGGATCTGACTGTTGTTTGCAGCGCATATCAATGAACCACAAAGGATTCAATCTAAAGAAAAGAATAAGCGAGTTATAAATCCATTAACGAGATTACTCAAAGTAATCTCGTTAATTCTATTTCCCTGATAAATCCTTAAATAAATACCTTACCAGTTTCACTCACCTTGTTTTGCTTTTCTCTAATTTTGAGCTTAACAGCAAGTGGAGACATTCAAACCGATTATTGAAATACTTGAGGAGGCCTTTGAAATCCCTCATTTACAGGTGAAACGAAGAGTTTCTGCCTTGCTTCCATACGACTATCACCGGTCAGAGAAACTATATCCTGTACTCTATCTTCAAGATGGACAGAACCTTTTTAACCCAGATGCACCCTATGGCAATTGGGCGATTGATCAGAGTTTAGCACAACTGGCAAATGACGGTTTTCACGAAATAATCATCATCGCTATTGATCATGGAGATGATGAGCGGATTGTTGAGTACTCACCGTATTACAACCCTAGATTAGGCACTGGAAAAGGGAAGGCTTATGTTGACTTTTTGGTCGATTCATTGATTCCTTATGTAGAAGGCAAGCTTCGTGTAAGCCCTGACCCGAAAAATAGGGGCATTGGAGGCAGTTCAATGGGAGGTTTGATCAGTTTATATGCTGGAGTAACTAGACCAGATGTGTTTGCTAAAATGATGATCTTTTCGCCTAGTTTATGGGTGTCACCGATGATTTATCATGATGCCGCAAAGTATCAAGTTGAGCACGAAAACGCACTTTACCTTTATGCCGGTGCTAAAGAGAGTAGGTTCCATTTGCCCAACATTCACAGGCTTTCTAAAATAATTGAGCCAATATTTCAGAGTTCAGAAAACGGTCGATTTATCTCATCTATCAATGAAGAAGGAAATCACGGAGAATTTTATTGGGGAATTGAGTTTCCGAAGGCCATAAAATGGCTATATTTTAACAATTGAAAAATTATGATATTCAAATCAATCACAAGTACACAAGAATCTGAAATTGTCATCCTTCCATTTCTCAAAAATCAAGTCAATTTCGAATTGATAAGCGAGAATACAGGCGTTAAAGGCAAACCTGATTTTGAAGGAAGTTTCAAGCAAATCATGTCATTGTATCACGTTTCAAGTGATAGAAAAGTCTATTTAGTGGGCCTTGGAGAAGATAAAGACCAAGGAAAAGCACATGATGCATTCAGATGGTTGGCCTTCAAAAGGAAAAGTGCTTGGAAAACCAATATTCAAATCGATTGCCGACACCTTGACAATAATTATATCACAGCAGCAGCCTTGGGCATTGCCTTAGCTGATTACAGGATTGGCGTTTATAAAACCGATGATAAGGAACTGGATTTACTTCATACCGAAGCTTTTGAAGTGAGTATTCTGACCAAAACGGATCAAAGTGAACTCATTAATCTAGGCTTTGAAACAGCTCAAGCGATGATGGGTATTATGGCCTTGGTCGATGCCCCGGGAAATATTAAAACCCCGACTTTTTTGGCAGAATGGGCTCAAAGTTCTGCGGAAATCCATGGTTATTCTTGTGATGTCTTAGAATACGAGGAATTAGTGGAAGAAGGACTTGAGGCTTTAATGGCTGTTGGTCAAGGAAGTACACATCCTCCTGTGCTCATTAAGCTTGAATATAAGCCAGAAGGCCAGAATAGTAAAACCCCGAAATTGGGTTTGGTAGGTAAGGGCATAACCTTCGATACAGGCGGGCTTTCTATAAAACCTTCACAGAACATGCATTACATGAAAAGTGATATGGGGGGAGCCGCAGCTGTTTTCGGAGCCATTGAATTAGCCGCGCGACTTCAATTGCCAATTCATTTGGTAGGCATAGTGGCCTCCGCAGAAAATGCCGTAGACGCCAACAGCGTGAAACCGGGTGATGTCATTGGTTCTTATTCAGGCAAAAGCATCGAAGTAATTGACACTGATGCCGAAGGTAGATTGGTTTTGGCCGATGCGCTGAGCTATATGGTGCGCAATTACAAACCTGAGTACATGATCGACTTGGCCACACTGACTGGTAGCAGCGTGATGACTTTAGGTTATTCGGCAGGCGCGATGTTCACGCATGATGACACAATGAGTGCGGCAGTCTCTAGAGTAGGTGAAGACACCTTAGAACGCGTTTGGAGACTTCCGCTTTATGATGAATTCAAAGACGATCTGCATTCTGATGTAGCCGATTTAAGAAATTACAGTGGGAAACCATTGGCAGGTGCCATCACCGCAGCTAAATTCCTAGAAGCTTTCATCGAAGACCATGAGCATTGGATGCATTTGGATATCGCTGGTGTTGCTTTTGGAGATAGTGCCTATTCAAAAATGAAAAGTGCGTCAGGGTATGGCGTGAGATTGCTTCATCAAGTAATGATGACCTTAATAGAAAAATAAGTCAACCTAAAAGACCAAATTATGTCAAACCAAGCTTTAAACTTCCTTTGTGTTTCAACCTATTTTAAAGGGCAAGATTTTCTGAAATCATGCAAAGCCCAAGGAAATAGGGTTTTCCTTCTAACCAGAAAGAAGTTAGAACATGAAGCTTGGCCTTTTGAGTCTATCGATGAAGTTTTCTATATCGATGAATGGGACGATAAGCAAGTGCTTGCTGGTTTAGCTTTCAAATTCAGGTCAATTCATTTTGATCGATTTGTAGCCCTTGATGATTTTGATGTTGAAAAAGTAGCTACGCTCAGAGAGCATTTCCGTATGCCCGGCATGGGAGAGACTACTTCCCGCTATTTTAGGGATAAACTTGCGATGCGCATCAAGTCTAAAGATGCGGGGATTCCTATTCCTGAGTTCACGGCCCTTTTCAATGATGATGCCATCAATCTGTTTGCGGATACGGTTCCTGCGCCATGGCTGATCAAACCAAGGTCTGAAGCTTCAGCAACTGGGATTAAAAAGATTCATTCTAAAGATGAGCTTTGGCAAGTGGCCCATGATTTAGGAGATAATCGCCATAATTACCTCGTTGAGAAATTCGCCCCTGGCGATGTTTATCATGTAGATTCATTGAATTACAATGATAAGGTGATTTTCACCAGAGTGAGTAAATACCTTGATACGCCTTTCGAAGTGGCGCATGGCGGTGGGATTTTCAGATCAGTGACCATGGAATTGAATTCTGCTGATGACAAAGGGCTCACAAAACTGAATAAGCAGGTGATGAAGGCTTTTGGCCTGAAGCATAGTGCTTCACATTCTGAGTTTATAAAATCTCACGCCACAGGAGAATACTTCTTTTTAGAGACTTCTTCAAGGGTAGGAGGAGCCAACCTTGCCGAAATGGTAGAGGCAGCCTCAGGTATTAATTTGTGGGCGGAATGGGCTAAAATTGAGGATGCCGTTTTGAAAGGCTACGAATATCAATTGCCCGAAGTCAAGAAGAAATACGCAGGAATTGTGGTATCATTAAGCCGTTTTGAACACCCAGATATGTCCAGTTTTAATGATACGGAGATTGTTTGGAAGATGAACAAGGCTTGGCATGTTGGAGTGATTGTAAGCTCCGATTCGCAGCTGACGATTTTAGATTTGCTGGATAAATACACGCAGCGAATTGCCAATGAATTTCACGCTAGCGCCCCAGCCCCCAATAAATCGGTGAATTAGGAAGGCCAACAAGGTAAGTAGCACTAGTTTGTCTTTAACCCGAATTATGTAATAGACTTTCTATTACTGACGCAACTCACTTTGAATCAGTCGCTCTGCTTCGTTTGTCTTCTCACCATAGCGCTGCTATGCTATTTAAGCCAAACTTCCTGATTCTTTGTGATTTACGCCATCATCACGATTTCTATTGCATAAATCGGGTTTAATTAACAGAATTGCCTCGCTGGAGCTAGGTCAAGCGACAGTCTTCATGTTGTATGATTTGAATATTGTTGCTATTTTGTTTGGTAATATATTGCAAAATAACGGGCAAAAACTCTTTAGGAGTTATCTTCTAATAAGAAGAGATAAATTTAGCACATAAAAGCCAAAGCCGAGTGATCTGTTTTGCACCTGCATGAATGATTAAGATTACAGTTTTATTTAGATAGAATTGAATAGTCCCACCGGGACGGCCTGTTAATAGGAGAAAGAAATTTAACAAAAAAGCCCCATCGGGGCGACCTGTAATATGGCTAATACCTATACCCAAATCTACATTCAATTTGTCTTTGCTGTAAAAGGCAGGCAAAGCCTTGTTACGAAAGAAAATAGAGAAGAGCTTCAGAAATATATTTCAGGAATTGTTGCTCAACGAAATCAAAAACTGTTTGCCATTTATTGCATGCCAGACCATACCCATATGTTGGTCAGTTTCAAACCTGATGTCATGATTTCTGATTTCATTCGTGATATTAAGGCGGGTGCTTCAAAATTCATCAATGATAAAAAATGGGTTAGGGGCAAGTTTGAATGGCAATCAGGTTATGGTGCCTTCTCTTATGCCCAATCGCAAATTGATGTGGTTGTGAAATACATCAACAACCAAGAGCAACACCATTTAAAGACAAGCTTCAAAGATGAATACATTGAATTTTTAAACCGGTTCAATGTGGAATATGAAGAGAAATATCTGTTTGATTGGCTTTGATTGACAGGCCGCCCCGATGGGGCTCAACGATATATATGATGACCATTCTATTAATAGGATCGCCCCTCTGGGGCTCTTTCCTTTTCCCTAAATCGAGAATATTCTCTATTAACAGATTGCCCCTCTGGGGCTCATTAACTTAATCTTGAATTGTGCTATTAATAGTACGCCCCTCTGGGGCTAGTGAATTGAATTTAGATTATGAATTTTGCTATTAACAGAACACCCCTTGGGGCTAAAGTAAAAACTAAATGTCAGATTAGGATGCCTGAACTATAGGACATTTCAGTACCATAGGAAGGGCCTTTTAATAGAAAGGATAAAAGATTCACAAATAAGCCCCAGCAGGGCGAACTGTTAGAATGACTAAGTGAATGATCAAGATTGGTGCAGCTCTATTTATGATACATTAGTCCCATTCGGGACGGCCTTTTAATAGTAGTATTGAAATAGGATTAAAGAGAACTCCGTAGGAGTGACCTGTTAATAGAAAAAAGAGAATCTGAAAATCAAATGCCCCATCGGGGCGAACTGTCCATGCGGTTTATTGAAAGATTCGGCTGAAACCAATTAAGGTTCAAAAAAGCCTACGCTACCACCGACCCATTCTTTGTCTTTGTTATAGCGGACGCCAATCATTTCGCCCTTGCTTAAGCGCACCAGGTTATTGACTACCTGTGCTTTTTGCTCCTGGTCATTCCAAACGGTCATCATGCGGATTTCGCATTTCGCGGGAACGTCCATGGTTTCAACAATAGGGGCATAAGCGACCTTTTTTTGAAGGATGAAATTCTCTTTGTCGCTAATTTCATCCAAGTCGGCTTTAGTGATATTGATTTTAACGCCACTGCCTGCAAATGAATAAAGCGGCTTCAAAACGTAATTCTCTAAATCGGTAGGATATTCACTAACATCACTCAAGAAACGAGTTTCAGGAACGTATTTGCTCTTTAAAAATGGCATGGTGTACTTACTGATTCTAAAGAACCAATTGGGATGTCCCACCCAATGTACATCCACTTCATCTTCAAAATAGAATTCTCTTTTCAGGTCGGTTCTTTGGTCTAATTCATCAAAGATGATTCGATTATAGATGCGTTCTACTTTGACTTTCACGCCAGCTTCGTCAATGTAATAAAGGGACTTTCCTTCCTTCTTTAGTGCAGAAATGCACAAGGTTTTGATACCAAGAACTCTTGAAGTAGCTAACAAGTCAATATAAGTCGTCTGTTTTTCAGGCTCAACTTCGAGAAGTACCACATTTTTTGGATCAGCATCACCAACAATCTCTTTTTTGAGCATGGCCAAGTATTGCTCTCGGCTGACTCCACTCACATGGCTGCTAAAGCCTTCAGGGATGTTGAAGTGTTCTTTGTATTTTCTGGAAAGTAAGTCTTGAAAAAAGTAGAGCGAAGGAAATCCTTGCAGCTCAATCAACATTGGGATTGGGTCGCCATGTTCATCTAAGCAAACCCCAAAGTCGAGCTGAATGAATTTAGAATGCTCATCTTCATTTGGCACATTGACCATTGGCGCTTTAATGGCATCCTTAGTCATTTCCTTAAATTCAGGCAGCATAAGCACCTGATTGATTTCTTCACAGGCTTCTAATAACCTTTCTTGAAGCAGCTTTGGAATAAAAACAGGCGTTTCAGCAACCCTGAACTTCGGCATATGGTCGTATTCCGCTCCAACACCATTTAAAAAAGCCTGATACTTTGCTGGCGTAAATTCTTGATTGAAAATGGAGCGGTAAGACTTGATCATATTACAAAACGGCTAATTCTTGTTCTTGAAGCTTTTGGATCGAAGACTCTATGAAGTTTGGTAAGATAATGCTATGGGTCAATTCAATTTTATTGGGATCTTCAAGCATCAACATCATGTCATCATAGCGTTCAATTCCGAAGTTCTTGATTACCTTTTCTCTGTTCTCGGTTTTTTCGAAATGCGTTTTCATGCCTTGTGCATCAGCTTCTGGATGAAATTGAGTGCCAATAAATTCAGGTGAAAAGCGTACAGCCATAATTGCGCGTTCATACTCCACATGCGTTCTGATCTTTTCTAAGCTCAATACCTTGGCACCGTGTTCTGCAAAAACCTTGAGCTTAGGCTGAATTAATTGCCAATCTCTAGAGTCAACTGCATAGTAGGGGTCACTCAAGCCATCAAACAAAGGCTCTTTTCTACCTGCTTTATTTTTATGAATAGGATAGACTCCGAATGAAGTGCTTTTACGCTTGGTAATCGTACCTAAATTGAAGTGTTCGCATGCCAACTGAAAGGAATGGCAAATGAAGAAAAAGTGCTTTTTTGAGCTGTCTTCTTGCTGATTGTGGATCCAAGCAGCATCAATAAGATTAAAAAAATTCTTTTTCCATGTATCGCCATCAAGTGGACTTCCAGGGCCACCGCTCGAAATATAGAGGTCGTAACTCAAGTCAGGCAATTCATTTTTTTGCCTTACGTCAAATTCGTCCCAATCTAATTGATCTTTATATCTATCAGCAATTTCTCTTAAACAGCGCATCCCCTGATTTGGAGTGCCATTGTTCATGTCTAGAATCGCTAACCTTAGTTTATTCTGCTTCATCGCTTTCCCTCTTCCCAACCAAAATACCGACTATAAGCCGTGTACTGTTTCTTTAATTATAAAATCTACAACGTCAGTAATACTGCCCGTATCTTTAAAAACTTTCAACTGACGATCCGCTCCTGTACCATTCTCAAGAATTTTGAAAATGCCTTCCATCTCATGTCTTGATCCTAATTCGTCTAAAACATCATCAACGAAATCAATCAATTCAGGAATGAGTTCCTTCACCGGTACTTGCTTTTCTTGACCAAAATCAATCAGCTTCCCATCAATGCCATGACGACCTGCTCTCCATTTGTTTTCGGCAATGAGCGATCGCTTATAGCTGATGAAGTTCATGTTGCTTTGTCTTAGCTTAACTAACTTAGCAACAATGGCTTGAATCAATGCAGCTATAGCGATAGTTTCATCAACTGTCAACGGAATATCACAAATCCGAACCTCAATTGTGGAATAGACAGGATGCAAACGAACGTCCCACCAGATTTTTGTGGCCTCGTCAATACAACCTGTTTTGATCAATAGATTGATATAGTCGTTGTATTCTGAAATGCTTTCGAAGTAATCCGGAATGCCAGTCCGAGGGAATTTATCGAATACTTTGGGTCTGAAAGATTTAAAGCCAGTATTCCTTCCTTCCCAAAAAGGGGAGTTGGTGGAAAGAGCATAAACGTGAGGCAAGAAGTAGCGAATGGAGTTTGCAATGTGCAGAGCCATAGACTTATCTTCAATGCCTACATGCACGTGCAAGCCAAAAATCAGGTTTGATCTGGCTATATCCTGTAATTCATCAATTAGAATACGATATCGCTCTTTAGGAGTGATGGGTTGATCTGCCCAATGAGAAAAAGGATGACAACCTGCTGCGCCAATGCGATAACCTAAACTTGTTGAAATGTCAGAAATGCTTTTTCGCAAATAGGTAACCTGTTCACGCGCATCATTGATATCACGGCAGATTTTAGTACCCACTTCCACCATTGCTTCATGCATTTCTGGTGTGGCTTGGTTGGCCATCACTTTTTCAGCCTCGCGAATGATTTTTTGGTCATGTGAAATCAATCCTCGACTGGTTGGGTCGATGACTTGGTATTCCTCTTCAATGCCTAAAGTAAATTGCATAAATGGTTAGGTTGATTTGTGATGTTAGAAGAACCTAATATAAATAGGTTCTTCGGCTTACAATTACTTTTGCGAGATAATTAAGCCTTTTTTGGGGCTTTTTTCGCAGCTGCGGTTTTTGTGGTTGTCGCAGCTTTGGCCACTGGAGCTTTTGCCGCAAACTGGTTGCTGATGAAGGTTCCCCAAGTCAGGTTCATTTGTCCAGGTTTTTGAGCTTTAGCTCTGCTAATCGCCAAATTAGCTGCATTTTCAACGATCCAATCAAAGTTATCTTGACCCACTGAATTGATATCAGCATCTGGTGCTGGGTTACAGAAATCAATGGCGTAAGGAATACCATCTCTCACCGCAAATTCAACTGTGTTAAAGTCGTAACCTAAAGCTTGATTTAGTTTAATGCAATAGTCCTTGATCGTTTTCAAAAGGCTTGCAGCCACAGGTGCGGCATCTCTTACATACCTTAAATGATGAGGATTTCTTGGTTCGTATTGCATGATGTGTATGTTCGTACCGCCAAGCGCATAACATCTGAAATACTCAGTGAATTTGATTTCTTCTTGAAGCATCATCACCAATTGATCAGTTTCAGCATGTTTTGCGAAAAGGTCATTGGCATCAGAGACTTGGTAAACGCTTTTCCAGCCACCACCAGCGTGTGGTTTCATATAAGCAGGAAAACCGATATAATCGAAAATTTTACCCCAGCTTAATGGATAAGCCATATTTCTGAAAGAAGTTTCTGAAGTATCATCAGGTCTTTTGTGTGAAGGAAGGATCACCGTTTTCGGAACGGGAACACCAATTTGTTCTGCCAAAGCGTTGTTGAAGAATTTTTCATCGGCACTCCACCAAAATGGGTTGTTGATTACAGCAGTACCGCCAATAGCCGCATTTTTTAAGTAAGCTCTGTAGAAAGGAACATCTTGTGAAATACGATCGATAATCACCGCATAGTCAGTAGGGGCAGCCTGCTGCACCATATCGACTGTTACGATCTCGGCTTCGATGCCTTTGATTTTTTTCTCGTTGATTCGCTCAATGAATGCATGAGGGAAGGTGTTTTCTTGTCCGAAAAGAATGCCGATTTTTTTCATGTGTAGGTTGTTGGTTTTTTCACATGTGATTGACATCCATGTGATTATGTTACTTGATTTAAATCAATGATAAATAGTGAGGAAACATATCTCTCCAAAGTGGCCAATCATGCTCAGCCCATTTTCTAAGGTCGAACCAATGATCAATGTTTTTACTCTTTAGAATATTAGATAATTGATGGTTAGCATCCAAACAAATGTCCCATTCTCCAACGCCTAAAACGATTTTCATTTGCCATAAATCAGGATGGTTGTTCCCTGGTAAATAGTCCATTGGGTTGGTGAAGTAGACATTATCATCATAATATCCTTCCAAGAAGGATTTTGTGCTGAAGGCCCCGCTCATACTGAATAAATGACTCACGCTTTCTGGATGCCTAAAAGCAAAGTTAGCGGCATGGAAGCCTCCGAAGCTTGCACCAGCTACAGCCACTTTAGGAATGCTTTTTTGTCTTCTGATCGGGTCAACGATTTCGTTCATAATGAACTGATCAAACCAGATATGATTTTTAACACGGTCGGCTGGATGAATTCCTTTATTGTACCAGCTCAGCGAATCGATACTGTCAACGCAATACAATTGAATTAAGCCTTGATCAAGGAACCAAGCAGCAGAATCTATAAGTTTGAAGTCCTTGCTTTCATAGTATCTTCCCATTGTAGTAGGAAAAATAATTACAGGATACCCAGCATGGCCATATACCAGCATCTCGATGTCCTTGCTCAAAGTAGGAGAGTACCACTTGAAATATTCTTCTTTCATGCGTTTGGTTGTGAAATTGGAGTTCAACTTTAGGGTAACTCCAGCGATTGATGAGGATCCGTGGAGCTATCTCTTGTTGAATGCGCAAAAATATGCATTAAAATAATCGATAAGAAATAATGTTCTGAATGTGAGGGAATTATAATGTTATGCAAACGTTCGAAATTAGCTTTAAACCGTTTAAATGCACTAAATTTTTTTCCTGTGCTTAGTCGATTTTAACTTTAGTTTTCGAGGGTTTCGTAAAAAGCGAAGAGCTTGCCCAAGTCAATATCCTTATCTAAGTCTAGTCTCTCAGTTTTAATGTATTGGTCAAGTTCATTTTCGCTTCCTAAGAGTCTCAACAATTGCTTCTTCTTTGTGCTCATATCAACCATAGCCAGCTTACTGATTACGTTATAATTAGTAGATCTCGTGAAGTTCTCGAAGTTCCGAATTTTGCCCACATCGTTAATGGTTACTTTGCTTTTGCGCACATTGAACTGCTTAATCACAGTAAGTTTTTCTCCTTCATGAATTACTTGAACAAAGCTTTCACCCAATTCCGGATCAAGGCCTTTTTTCATTACCAATTGACCATTGGGGGCGTCTTCGTCCTCAGCCACTATTCGCTCGTAGAACAAAGAGTTAAGTATTATAAACTCTTTATCGTTTTTGAAAAGCTCGATATCTTGGGTCAGTCCGTTGTAGTTAAAGAACACGTCATTATAAGTTGCCCCATAAACATCATACAAAGTGGCCTTCTTCCATGTTTTGAAGAGGAATGGACTGCCTTCTATGTCCTTGTACCTATTGACATCAATAGGCTGCTCATTCGTAAAAAATTTGATTTCTTTTTGGGCGTAAGCAGAAGCGATGATGAGGAGAAGGGCAATGATGGTAAGTGAGTATTTCATCTATGTTTTCTTTTTAAGGCCAAAGGAAAATTCTTTTTCATTACTGAAAATTGATACCAATTGTTGCATCTTTTTGATTGAGGATGCGGAATCAGTCTAGCTAATTTCCTACTAAAATTATCTACTTTATGGCAAATACAACCATCTGCCAATAATATTTTCATATTCATGAAATGAAAGGGCGCCCATTCTCGATATAAGTGCTGCTTAAACTGCTTTATATCTTTATCAATCCGCTTTTTTGACCCAAAGGAAAAATCTACTTTTGCCCCAATGTCGTTTCGCGAGTTTTCGGATATAATCATTAAGCCTTTTGTAAAGAAGAAAAAGGTGCTGGTGCTCAATGAGTATTTGCAGGTGCATCAGCTGCTGGTACGCTCCAAGCGACTAAAGCATAAGGTGAGGGTGGACGTTTTTTTGCCACTGCACTACAACCCTTCTGAAAAATCCAATACGCCAAGCTTATTGCTCAATGATGGGCAAGACTGGGAACAATTGAAGTTGGTAGATATTCTTACTGCACGAATTTTGGAGAAAAAGACTTTACCAATCGTTGTGGGTGTTTACGCAGGCGATCGGATGAACGAATACGGTACGGCTGGCTTTTCGGATTATAAAAATCGGGGATGGAAGGCCAAGACCTATTCTGACTTTATTATTTATAAGTTATTGCCTTATTTAAGAGAGCATTACAATTGCTTTATTGAACCAGAACTTTCAGTATATGCAGGTTTCTCGTTGGGAGGATTGAGTGCTATTGATATCACATGGAGAAACCCTCAGGCCTTTCTAAAAGTGGGCGTTTTTTCAGGTTCGTTTTGGTGGAGGAGTACACCTGTAAATGAACAATACCCAGATGCAGATCGCATTATTCACCAAGTAGTAAATCAAGGGAAGTACAATGCGGGGATGAAGTTTTGGCTTCAAGCTGGAACGAAAGATGAGACTTCAGACCGAAATCATAATGGCGTAATCGATGCGATTGACGATACGCTCGATCTCATTAAAACACTTCAAGTAAAAGGCTATACCGAACAATGTATTACTTATGTCGAAGTGAAGGACGGTGAGCACAATTTTGAGACTTGGTCGGCTGTTTTTCCTGATTTTTTAGACTGGGCTTTTGGAAATGCAGTTAAATCGGAGTTGGAGTAGTGTTTCAATTTGAAACAACACCGTACCATCATAAGACGCTTTCCAATGTTTTCATTATCTTAAGTAATTAATAATCAGTTTTTTAATTCTATGGCATTCCAATTGAACAAGTGCTTGTGAAAAAATTCCCTGATCATGATCAAGAACCATCTATTAGTTGCCTTTCGAAATATCAAAAAGCGAAAATCATTTGCTCTGATTAATGTATTTGGCCTTACCGTAGGCATGACTGTCTGCATGCTTATTCTTACTTATGCCCGTTGCGAAATGAGCTATGATAGTTTTCATTCGCGAGCAAAGGATATTTACAGGGTGACGGTTGATCTTTATTCGGGCGATGCTTTTCAAGCCTCCGATGCACAGTGTTATCCTGCTGTTGGACCCATGGCAGTGAATGAATTTCCTGAAATCGAAAGCTTCGCAATGGCGAGAAATATCGGTCGGGTTCTTTTCAAAAATGGTGAGAAGGCATATAATGAGAATAGCGTCTATTTCGCTAATCCAGGTTGGCTCAAAGTGTTTGATTGGCAAATGGCGAGCGGTGATCCGGCCACTGCCTTAACTGAATCTGATTTAGTTGTACTTACAGAAAGCGCAGCAACGAAGTACTTTGGCGATGAAGACCCTGTAGGCGAAATGATCACTGTAGTACTGGGAAGCAGAGAGGCCCTAATGAAAGTAAGTGGGGTGATTAAAGATGTGCCTGAGAATGCCCATTTGAAATTTGATATTCTGATTTCATATGAGTCAGGTGTCAAATATTTCGATTGGAAGTATGGCGATTGGGGCAGGAACAATGAGTTCATGTATTTACTTTCGAAAGGATCTGTTTTAGATGCTGCTTTCGCTGAGCGCTTCAATGAAAATTACCACGGCAAAGTAGCTCAGGATTCAGAAGAGCAATTGGTAATTCAACCCTTAACCGATATTCACCTGAAGTCTAATCGCAGTTTCGAAGCAGATGTTAATGGAAGTCAAGCCTCGGTGAATATCTTATTGCTCGTGGCTATGTTTGTACTTATTATCGCATGGGTAAATTACATCAATCTGGCTACTGCCAAAGCCTTAGAACGTGGTAAAGAAGTAGGGGTAAGGAAAGTGCTAGGATCAAGCAAAACAGCGCTGCTGATCCAGTTTTTAACTGAATCGTTCTTGCTAAATCTCTTTTCGCTGATACTGACACTCACCTTAGTTCAAGCCGTGCTTCCTTTCTTCAATCAATTTACTGAAACCGACCTTTCCATCAATCTATTAACAGATCTAACTCTTGTGATTTTGGTGACCGCGCTTTTAATCGTAGGTACTTTGGCATCTGGTATTTATCCTGCCTTGGTGCTGTCGAACTACAGGCCTTTGGCGGTGCTTACAGGCAAATTAAAGAATTCGAAAAAGGGTCTTTTCTTTAGAAAATCACTTGTCGTATTTCAATTTATTATCACCATGATTTTACTGGCCGGAACCACTGTGATTTACACTCAGGTAACACAAATGCGAAATCAAGAATTAGGGATCGACATTGATCAAACAATTGTAGTAAGGTCACCCTTGGTAGCCTTATCAGATGACGAGCAGCAATTAAAAAGAATGTCTTTTAAAAATGAAATATTGAGATTGCCAGAAGTGGCCTCCATGTCGTTTTCAGAGACAATTTTTGGACAGGGTACCACAGACATGAATTCAACGACTGGCTTCTATGCAGTGGGTAAAGAGGAGTTTAAAGGGAATAACAATTATTTCTATAGCGTTGACGCTGATTTCATCCCGACTTTTGGATTTAAAATCTTGGCTGGAAGAGCTTTTGATGAGGCTTTGGACAAGCCAAAACAGAACCCAGATGGAATTGGTAGGTCCATGCTCTTGAACGAAACAGCCAGGAAACTTATGGGATTTCAGACTAACGAAGAAGCCATTGGTAAAAAAGTGGCAGGAGGGTTTAAAGAATCATTTGAAATTTTGGGCATTTTCAACGATTACAATCATCATTCTTTAAAAACGAATGTCGACCCAACCATTTTCATATTCGATGCCAATTCAACTGCTGCCAACTACGCTTCTATAAAAGTAAATATGGCGAAGAGCGATCAGTCCTATAAAGCTATTTTAAACAAAGTTGAAGCCATTTATGGAGAGGTATATCCGAGCAGTGATTTTGATTATTATTTCCTAGACGAAAAGTTTAACGAACAATACAAGGCTGATCAGCAGTTTGGAACGGTGTTCGGTCTTTTTACTTCAATCACTGTTTTCGTTTCCATCTTAGGCTTATTTGGTTTAGTGCTTTATGAGGTGCAGCAACGCATCAAAGAGATTGGAATTCGGAAAGTATTAGGCGCCAATGTTTCTAGCATTATTAAAATGCTTTCGACCAGCTTTATGAAGCTGATTGTATTGTCCATTTTTATTGCTTTACCTATCACTTATTGGTGTGCAACAAACTGGCTTCAAACCTATGCTTATCAAATTGATTTGGATTGGTATATTTTCGTAATGCCGGCAGTGCTAATTTTGTTGATTGCCTTTTCTACGATTGTGGTTCAATCACTTCAGGTGGCCAGAAGAAACCCAATTGATGCTTTAAGGTACGAATAGGCATAAAAAAGCTGCCTCAAAAACCCGAAATACTAGTCATTCTGAACTCGATTCAGAATCTCTCAGATTGATAATCGTTCAATTAAAGACCCTGAAACAAGTTCAGGGTGACACGGAAACGGATTTTTGAGACAGCCTCTTTAAACAACCAACAACCTTATTTTTGTCCTCCGCCTCTTCCTTGTCTTGGGGGATTTTCTTTCTTCCAAGTTTCGTAAGCAGTCCACTGGTCTGCACTAAAAATCTTTTTTAATTCTTTGTCTTGCTCTTCTTGAAAGTCAGACATCATCTTTTGCATGGCAGTTCTATCAGGCTGACCTCCACTTCTCATGGCTTGCATTTTCTCTTGTCTTTTTTCTGAAGATGAAATCAGAAGTTCGTAGACCTTAGTATGTTGTTCGTCTGATAGGCCGAATTTCTCTTGCCAAGTATCTGCTTGAGTTTTTGCTTGAACTTTAGGGTCTGGACGTTGGCCGCCTCTTTGACCACCACCTTGAGCATAAGCAGTAGCTACTACTGCAAGCATCATCATTATGATTAAAAATCTCTTTTTCATGGGTACAATTTGGGCTCTTTGACTGTTGAGTAAATCAAAGGTTTAATCAGCTTTAGGCTTGATCTGCTTTTGGTTTTTTCTTGAAGAAAAGTACCTTAATCAAGCCAATATTAATGGCGATAATCAAGACGAGTGCTGGCAATCCTCCCAAGTTAGAAAGCATCTTAACGCCATCAACGCCAGCCAAACTGATCATGATAAAAGACACTGCACCAATGGTAAGTCCCCAAATCACTTTAATGAACTTAGGAGGCGATGGTGTTTCAGGTGAAATGCCCGTGGAGCTAATTCCGCCCATGGCTTCGGTATTTGAGTCTGCTGCGGTGACGTAGGAGAGAAAAGCCGTAAACAAGAAAACCACAGCAATAATGCCTTTCCAAGGCAAGGTTTCGAACATGCGATAAACAATGGATTCTGGCCCTAGATTTTTCAATAGGCTATTCAAGTCAATGCCTTGGTTCAATTGCATATCGATGACCGTTCCACTGAAAATAGACATCCAGATCATTCCAAATAGGCTCGGCAAAATCCAGTTGACGATCATAAATTGTTTTACCGTATAGCCATAACTCAACCTACCTAAGAACAAGGCAGTAATTGGTGCCCAAGCCAACCAATTGGCCCAGTTGAAGGAAGTCCAGCTTTTTGGCCAAGGATTTTCGGGGTAGAGTACCGATACCAAACTGAATTCAGGTAAATGTTTTAAATAAAGTAGAAGAGAATTAAAGGCTTGAATCAGGACGCTTCCCGTAGGCCCGAAGACGAAAATAAAGAGGGCGAGTAGGATAAAGATGCGAATGTTAATGTCGGATAGAATCCTGATGCCCTTCATTAATCCCGAAATGGCAGAAAGTACAAATGCCCCGACAATGGTGATGGTAATAAGTAGCAGAATGAAGTTAGACTCCAGACCAAAGATGTTTTTGATACCTCCTGAAAGGGTGAGAATGCCCGCACCCAAGGATGCAGCCATTCCAGCTACCAAGGCATAAAGACAAATGCTGTCTATGCCTATCCCGAGCCATTTGAGTTTTCCCGCAGGGATAAAAGGATAGAGGGTTGATTTTAAACTGAAAGACCTTTTCTCATTATAGAAGGCCAAAGCAAACATTATGGCTGGAATGCTGTAAATGGCATAGGGAGTGAAAGTCCAATGGAGAAACATCACTGACAAAGCGTACTCACCCGCAGCAGCTGTACCTGCTTCTGTGCCACTGAAACTTGGTGGGGCATTCAAATGGTAAATGGGCTCGGCAGTACCCCAAAAGATGATGCCTGTGGCAATGGTGGTGCAAATAACAATTGAAAACCATCGCCACTTGCTTAAAAAGGGTTTGGCATTTTCTCCACCAATTCTTCTTTTCGAAATGGGGTGGAAGAGGATGACAACGCAGCTGAGCAGCATCAACAAAGTACCTAAGCTAAAGAGCCAACCGAATTGATCTAGGAAAAAATCATTGATGCTGGTAGTCGCTTTCAAGAAGCTTTCGACATCTACCAAACTGTAGATCAATGCCACGAGCAGCAGTATAAAGGGAGGCCAAAATACCTGATGCCTGAAACTGCTAAACAGCCTAGAAATATGATTGCCTTTCTTCTTGATTGTACAGGTGTTTGTCGAAGATAGCAGGATTAGGCCATGTCTTTCAGCGCAGCGACAAAAACATCTAATTCTTGTAAGGTGGTGTACACATTGGGTGTAATTCTACAGCCATGCACACCCGCGCCATCAATGGCCACCGTCCAGATCTTATATTTTTCGAGCAGGGTTTTGCTCAACTCTGCTGGTTTCATGCCTTTGATGCCTACATTGGCGATGGCACATGACCGCTGTCTGTCTTTTGGAGTGTTCAGCACAATATGGTCTAAATCGCGCACTTGATCTGTCCAGTAATTCTGTAAGAAGCGCAAACGTGCACTTTTCCTTTCCAAACCGATGGTATTATGGTAGTCTATGGCATTGGCAATGGCCAAATCAGTATAGACTGGGTGCGTTCCGGTATGGTTCAATCTTCTAATGTCATCGGGCTTAAGATCTTCCTCTGCGAACAGGGGCCAAATCTGGGCTATTTTGGATTTCTTAACATACAAAAATCCTGCACCCAACGGTACCGACATCCATTTGTGTAGACTAGTGCCATAATAATCGCAATCTAGGGCTTTCATGTCCACCTCAATTTGGGCAAAAGCATGAGCACCATCCACCATCACTTCCACACCTTTGGCATGGGCCATATCGCAGATTTTACGAATCGGTAGAATATGCCCCGTAATATTAACCAAATGACAAACCATCAACAGCTTAGTGTTTTTGGTAATGGCCGCCTCGTATGCTGCAACTACTTCTTCATCTGATTGAGGATGCATGGGCACATCAATAACCACCCGTTTTATGCCTTGCCTTCTTTCGACCTGTCTGAACATATTAATCATGGCACCATAATCTTGGCGGGCCATAATGGCTTCATCGCCTGCCTGCCAAGGGAAACCACCAATGATGGTATCGAGTGATTCCGTGGTGTTGCGGGTAATCACCAGTTCATCAGTGCTGCAATTGACGATTGAAGCTAATTTTTCGGCTACCTTTTTTTTGTTCTCCCATTGCACGGTGCGCATATAATAGGAACCCTGATAATTGACTTCATTGATGTGATCAATTAAATGATTGAGCGTTGGTTGGGGTAGAAAGCAGTAATAACCATTTTCTAGGTTGATATAATCAGGCTTGAGTTTATAATCCGCTCTAATTACTGCCCAAAAATCCTCATCCGAAGCCAGTTGAAGCGGGGAGAGGTGCTCTACCGAGCTTACCAGTTTTTCTATTTGGCTAATAAAAGGCGAGGCGGTAATGCCCATCAAAGAGGCCTTCTTTAAAAAATCACGCTTATTCATAGTTGGTCAATTCTATACTTAAGATAGCGGATTTGATTTAGGAATCAGCGTGTGAAAGAGGGATTTAGGGGTAAAAAATTGATTCAATCCCCCTGCCCACTTGTCCAGGGGGGAGGCTGTTACCGGTGTCTTTACTTCTAAATCTTCTCTCTAGTTACCATACTTTTTTACAATGTACTTTGAACCGCAGCTGATCTAAACTTTTGCTTCTGCCATTAAAACCGCTCCCCCTTTCTTAAATGGGGCAGGGGGATACACAACTCCAAGGATTTTGAAAGAATGCCATAGACTTTAAGGTTAACTTGTCTAATCCAGTTACCTAAGCAAACTTCAACACTTTTATTTCAATTTTACACCCTTTTGGCCACCCAATTCTTTGCATTCACAAAAGCCTGAATCCAGGGGCTAATAATGTCTTTGCGTTGTTCGATTGGATAGTGCGCCCAGTTCCAAGGGAAGATAGAGCGCTCAAAGTGAGGCATAATGGCCAAGTGTCTGCCGTCTTTACTCGCCAAACCAGCTACGTGGTAGTCAGAACCGTTAGGCGAAGCTGGATAGGCCTCGTATGAATACTTGGCAATCACATGGTACTCAGATTCCTTTTCTGGTAACGAGAAACGGCCTTCACCATGTGCCACCCAAATGCCAAGACGAGTACCGGCCAAAGAACCCAACATGACAGAGTCATTCTCTGGAATAGTCACATTCACAAAACCTGATTCGAATTTGCCTGCAATGTTATGGTGCAATTTCGGGTGCTTATCGTGTTTTGGATAAAGCAATTCCAATTCACCCATCAATTGACAGCCATTGCAAATGCCCAATGAAATTGTGTCTTTTCGCTTGTAAAAGTTGTCCAAAGCTGCTTTGGCTTTTTCGTTGTACAAGAAAGCGCCTGCCCAACCTTTTGCTGAACCTAAAACATCGGAATTAGAGAAGCCACCTACAAAGGCAATGAAATTGACATCGCTTAAATCTTCCGCTCCAGAAATCAAGTCCGTCATGTGTACGTCCTTAACATCGAAACCAGCTAAGTACATGGCATAGGCCATTTCTCTGTCGCCATTCACGCCTTTTTCGCGAATAATGGCCGCCTTGATGCCCGATTTTTCTTTACGGTCAGGATTTAAGCCTAAAGCCGCGTACTGTCCTTCGAAATTAGCTGGGAAGGTAAATTTTAAAGGTTGCTTTTTATAATTCTGGAAGCGCTCATTGGCCATGGCCGAACCGCTTTGTTTTTTGTCTAACAAGAAAGAAGTCTTGTACCAAACATCTCTTAATTCAGCGTAATCTAGGCTATACTCATTTCTAGCAGTTTTGATATTGACTTTTTCAGTAAGGCTTGGTACTGCTATTTCGTAGTAAGAAGCTCCAATCGCCTTCAGCCTTTCTTTGATGCTTACGTTATTTTCATTTGGTACTTGAATGATGATGCCTGGCTTTTCAGAGAACAAAATTTGCGCATCGTCATGAGCCGCAATTGCAGATAAATCCACTTCCAAGCCAAAGGTATTTTGTGCAAAACACATTTCAAGCAAAGCAGTCACCATACCTCCAGCCGAGATATCATGACCAGCCAAAATTTGACCCTCTTCAATCAAATTTTGAATCAAATCGAAAGTAGCAGCAAATTGTGCGCTGCTCTTAATTTTGGGAGCGCTTATACCGACTTTGCCCAACACTTGGGCGAAAGAGCTTCCTCCTAATTTGAAGTCATCTTCAGAGAAGTCGATATACAATAAAGTTGAGTTGACGATAGGCTGTAAAACTGGCTCTACCACTTTCTTCAAGTCAGTAACTTCACCCACGGCAGAAATAATGACAGTTCCTGGAGAGTAGACTACATCGTTCTCGTATTTCTGAGTCATTGACATGGAATCTTTACCAGTAGGGATATTGATCCCTAATTCGCAAGCGAATTGACTTACGCCTTCAACAGCTTCGTATAATCTTGCATTTTCTCCAGCATTTTTTGCGGGCCACATCCAGTTGGCACTTAGAGAAACTCCTTTAAGTCCACCTTCGATCGGAGCCCAAATTAGGTTGGTCAAGGCTTCAGCAATAGATAATTGAGAGCCTGCAACCGGATCTACAAGCGCAGAAACTGGAGCATGCCCAATAGAAGTAGCAATACCTTTTACGCCACGATAATCAAGCGCCATTACACCTACATTATTCAATGGAAGTTGAATTGGCCCTGCTGTTTGCTGTTTTGCAACACGGCCCGTCACACAACGGTCTACTTTGTTGGTAAGCCAATCTTTACAAGCTACTGCTTCTAATTGAAGTACCGCTTTTAGGTATTCTTCAATTTTGGTGGTGTCATAAGACAGATCAGCAAAGGTATTAGCAATGGTTTTGTCTTCTAAAATGGTTTTAGGAGAGGAGCCAAACATATGAGAGAGGTTCCAATCAATTGGATTCTCACCTGTGGTTTTGTTTTCGAACTTGAAGTGGTGGTCGCCAGTGGTTTCACCGACAACGTAAAAAGGTGCCCTTTCTCTTTTGGCAACTCTTTCCATTAAAGCGATGTCTTTCTTTTGCATTACCAAGCCCATGCGTTCTTGGGATTCGTTACCAATGATTTCTTTGTCTGATAGGGTAGGATCGCCAACCGGAAGTTTCTTTACATCAATCGTTCCTCCGGTTTCTTCAATCAATTCCGAAAGACAATTTAAATGCCCTCCAGCGCCATGATCGTGAATGGATACAATTGGGTTTTCATCCATTTCAGCCATTGCGCGTACTGCATTGTACACACGCTTCTGCATTTCTGGATTTGAACGTTGGATGGCGTTCAATTCAATACCAGAAGAAAATACACCTGTATCCACAGATGAGACGGCACTTCCGCCCATTCCGATGCGGTAGTTATCACCCCCCATCACCACGATTTGGTCGCCAACGGCTGGAGAGGCTTTTAGGGCATCTTTCTTTTTGCCATAGCCCACACCGCCAGCGAGCATGATCACTTTATCGAAGCCGTATTTTTTATCAGATTCCGCATGCTCAAAAGTCAGCACCGAACCCGCAATCAGCGGCTGACCGAATTTATTACCAAAATCTGAAGCTCCATTGGAAGCTTTGATCAAAATGTCCATTGGGGTTTGGTACAGCCATTTGCGCTCTGGCATATTGGCCTCCCAAGTTCTGTCTTTTTCTAATCTAGAGTAAGAGGTCATGTAAACTGCCGTTCCTGCCAAAGGCATTGAGCCTTTTCCACCCGCCATTCTATCTCTGATTTCTCCACCAGCGCCAGTTGCTGCCCCGTTGAAAGGCTCTACCGTGGTTGGGAAGTTGTGTGTTTCGGCTTTCAATGAAATGACCGAATCAAAATCTTTGGTTTCAAACCAGTCTGCTTTGTCTTGTGTTGCTGGAGCAAATTGCTCGGCACGAGGGCCTTCTACAAAAGCAACATTGTCTTTATAGGCAGAAACTAAGCGGTTTGGGTTTTGCTCAGAAGTTTTTCTAATCAATTTAAACAAGGAAGTAGGCATTTCCTTTCCATCGATGATAAACACTCCATTGAAGATTTTATGCCTGCAATGTTCGGAGTTGACTTGCGAGAAGCCAAACACTTCACCATCCGTCAATTTCCTTCCCAATTGTTCGCTTACTCCATTGAGGTAATCAATCTCTTCCTCATTCAGGGCTAAGCCTTCTTGCTTATTGTAAGAAGCAATATCCTCAATGTATAAAACAGGTTGAGGCTTGATATCAATGGTATAAATGCTTTGTTCCAAACCTTCATAAAGTGCCTGAAGCATAGGGTCAAAAGCGATGCTGTTTGGATCGACTCTATCGAATTCTTCTATGCGCTCAACACCTTCAATCCCCATATTTTGAGTGATTTCGACTGCATTGGTACTCCAAGGGGTGATCATCTCTTTTCTTGGGCCAACAAAATGTCCTTTGAGGCTTTCACTTTCAATCAAAGTAGCATCGCCAAAAAGCCAAACGAGTTTTGGAATATCTTGATTTTGAAGCGGTGATTTAAGGCCTAAAGCGTAGATTTTGTCGTTTCCTGCATCGAAAAACTGAATCATTAGAACGAGGTTTTGGGTGGAATTTTGTAAGCGCAAAATTAGTAAAAGATTCGGCTTTGGGAATTAATATGTAAATAATGAATTGCAAGGCGGGCCAAATTTTCAGGTGCTATTCTGAATGGCTTATTCCACAACATAAAGCACTTGACAAGCACTGAACGATTGAATTTTATACACGGATTTAACCCTGAAACTTTTTCTGTTAAATTACAGCTATGAAACGCAGGAATTTTTTCAAAACAGGGCTCTTAGGGGCTTCTGCCACGCTGATGGCCAGTCCTTTTGACCTTGTAGGCCAATCTAAAATTCAAGGTGCCAACTTTAAGCTCAATTATGCTCCTCATTTCGGGATGTTCAAAAACTCAGCGCCCAATGGCGAAATGAATGAACTGGACTTTATGCATGAGGCTGGCTTTCGTGCGATCGAAGACAATGAAATGCGGAATCGCTCAGTAGATTTCCAAAATCAGTTTGCTGCGAGAATGCAAAAGCACAATATGACCATGGGCGTATTTGTGGCGCATAGTATTTTTTGGACAGAGCCGAATTTAGCGAGTGGAAAAAAAGACTGGCGAGATCAGTTTTTAAAAGAAATTCGGTCTTCAGTTGAAGTGGCGAAAAGGGTAAATGCCAAATGGATGACCGTGGTGCCTGGCCATGTAGATTTACGAAAGGACATGGGCTACCAAACGGCCAATGTGGTGGAATCGCTGAAACAAGCAGCGGATATTTTGGAGCCGCATGGCATCGTGATGGTTTTAGAGCCTTTGAATTTCAGAGATCATCCTGGCCTTTTTCTGACTAAATCGTCTCAGGCCTATGAGATTTGTAAAGCAGTGGATAGCCCATCGTGTAAAATCCTTTTCGATATTTATCACCAACAAATTCAAGAAGGAAACTTGATCCCGAACATCGATTTGAGTTGGGACGAGATTGCTTATTTTCAAGTAGGGGATAACCCAGGTCGAAAGGAGCCTACAACGGGGGAAATCAACTACAAAAACGTATTTGGCCACATTCACTCAAAAGGATTTACTGGAGTTGTAGGCATGGAACATGGTAATTCGATCGGGGGCGTTGAGGGAGAAAAGGCTGTCATAGCAGCTTATAAGGCAAGCGACAGCTTCTAGCTTATGAAGAAGGTTGGCTGGTTTCTGTTTGTGTTTTTCGCCATTGGTGTTGGCTTGTATCCCTTTGGTTATTTGTTGTCTGACACACTTGCTACCTATGGTTTACTTTCTCAGAAGTCAGAGACTATAAAGGAGAGTCTATTATGGTCTACCATGTTCAAAGTTCATATCTATTTGGGTGGTTTAGCGCTTATGATTGGATGGCCACAATTCATTAAGAACTTCAGGAACAAAAATCTCAATTTTCATCGCATGCTGGGTAAGGTCTATTTAATGTCCATTTTATTGAGTGGAGTTGCAGGATTGTATATTGGCTATTATGCCGAGGGTGGTTGGGTCGCCAAACTTGGTTTTATTGGATTGGCAATTGCATGGCTCTATACATCGTGTATGGCTTACCTTTCAATCAGAAAATTACAGATTGATGCACATAAAAGGTGGATGATCAGGAGCTATGCACTCACTTTTGCTGCCGTCACTCTGCGCATTTGGCTTCCATTATTTCAAAATGGCTTTGGGATGGAGTTTATCTCAGCCTATGTAATTATTGCTTGGCTCTGTTGGGTGCCTAATTTGCTTTGGGCGGAGTGGTATGTGAGGCAGGATTAAGAAGAAAAAACGCCCTGAATTGTAAAATACTTCAGGGCGCCCTTAACTTCATTTGGTAAAGCGTAGTTGATTATACACTTCAATTCCCCTTCTTCACTGTTGGATAAGTCACGCCCAATTGCTCCAAGTAAGTGGCATACTTGGTTTCATCGTAATAGAATTTCTCTAACTGAGGACGAAATTGGTCCATGATCTTTTTGTTTAGGTAAATAGGAGGGGCATCATCGGCCGTGATCATTGGCTTGTACTTGGTTTCTTTGCTTTGCACAATGTTGAAATAGTCCCAAGCTTGGGTAACCAGTTCGGGTTTCAAAAGAAAATCTAAGATGGTCATGGCTTCTGCTTTTGCACCAGCCGTAGCGCCTTTATGGGCAATTGGGGTCGCCATAGCAATGGCATTGCTCCAATGGTGGCCTTGTAAACCAGGAATATTGGAAGGGAAACGCAAAGTAACAGTCGGTACTTTCCAAGAAACATCACCGATATCATCGGACCCACCACTTACGGGCTGAGTAACTGGCAGGCCTAAGCTTGCTAATTCCATACTTAAACCATTGGGTTTAGAACCTACTTCAGCTTGAACCGCTTTGGCCAATGCTTGATCGGCTTCACTCCATTCTGGCAAGCCTACCTGCTTTATGTTTTCAAACATGGTTTCTGCAATCACTTTGTTGAAATGGCGAGGCCATGCGGTGCCCAATATTTTTGAAGTCATTTTAGTGTCGGTCATTAAGGCTGCACCAGCCGCGATATTGTTCGCATCTGCATACATGTCCATGATGCCTTCATAGGTGATATCGCGGAAATAATACCAAATCGAAGCTTTAGACGGTACCACATTAGGCTGGTCGCCACCATCTGTAATTACAGAATGAGAACGCTTTAGCGTAGTCAAATGCTCTCTTTTGTAGTTCCAACCTACGTTCATTAGCTCTACCGCATCAGAGGCACTTCTTCCTCTCCAAGGCGAACCAGCAGAATGGGCTGCTTCACCATCAAAAGTATATTCTACCGAAATAAGGCCTGTTCCAGAGGCCTGCCCCCAAGAAACTCCTAAGTTATTGGCAACGTGGGTAAAGATAGAGATGTCGATATCATCAAAAAGGCCATCTCGGGTGTACCATGCTTTGGCCGCGACCAATTCTTCGGCTATTCCGGGCCAAAGCACAAGCGTGCCTTGAATTCCCTCTCGTTCCATGATTTGCTTTACTGCCAATGCAGAAGTAATGTTCAGTGGAATTCCAGCATTATGGCCTTCTCCGTGGCCGGGTGCCCCCTCAACCATTGGTTTGTGATAAGCCACACCTGGGTATTGCGATGCTTTAGGGATATTGTCTATATCACTGCCCAAGGCAATGGTTGGGCCATCTCCTTGGCTCCACCTTGCAAACCAGGCGGTTGGGATCCCCGAAACGCCTTCCGTAATTTCGAAACCGTTTTGTCTGAGAATACCCGTAAGGTATTTGGATGATTCGTATTCTTGAAAGCCCAATTCAGCAAAGCTGAAGATCTTATCGATCATTACTTGGGTTTGTTTTTTATTGTCTTCAACAAGCTGTGCTACTTCGGTTTTCAGCTTTTCAATTTGTTTTGGACTGAATTTTTTCTGAGCTACTGCAGGAAGGCTAGCCATAAAAAACATCAGGCATAGCATTTTGAATGTGGTTTTTATCATGGTTGATTATTTTGGAAGGTGATACTATCCTTCCAAAATAATCATTTTAATTGATTGCGCATGGCGGATTTATAAGACTAGTTGATTTTAGCTGGCAAGGGTCAATTGAGCATCAACATTGGATAATTTCCTATTTAGGTATTATCTGGAGATTCCCTTCATTTGCATAAAATTAAACGCATGTATAAATCATTGCATTCATTCATTTCTAATCGCGAGAGTCGTGCAGTAGGAATGGTCTTTATGGCACTGGCGGTAATCTTTGGGGCTTGGGTGACCAGGCTGCCAGAAATTAAAGAACGATTGAACTTAGATGAAGGCCAATTGGGTTTGGCGCTTTTCTTTATGCCATTGGGCGCTACGATTCTTTTGCCTTTTTACAGTAAAATCATTCAAAAACTTGGAGAGAGGAAATCTACAATCATCGGAATTCTTAGTTTTTTGGTCGCCATAGTGTTGCCTATTGCAGCAAGAACTTATATAGAGCTAATGATCGGGCTTTTCATCGTAGGGCTTAGCATGGGGCTAACAGATGTAGCAATGAATGCCGTAGCAGCCGAGGTGGAAAATCAGAAGAAAAGAGTCATCATGTCTACCTGCCACGGGTTTTTTAGTATTGGAGGGATGATTGGTGCTGCCACGGCTTCGATCTTTATTGGACTTGGCGCTAGTCCGCTTATTCATATTGGTTTATGGTCGGTTGTTCTTGCCCTTATGGTGATTTCGGTAGCCAAAAATTTACTGAATTCTGATCAGGAACATGCCGAGGCACATGTTTTTAGATTTCCACCTAAATCCATTTTGGGACTGGCTTTGATAGGTTTTTGTATCATGTTGAGCGAAGGTGCCATTACGGATTGGAGTACTATTTACTTAAAGGACAATTTGGGTGCCCCTGCAGCACTTTCTGGACTGGGCTTTGCTGGTTTTGCGGGTTTGATGTCGCTGGGAAGGTTTCTAGGGGATAATCTGATCCAAAAGTATGGCAACAAGCAATTGGTGTTTTTGGGCTGTATATTGAGCATTTTAGGCTTGGTGATGCTTCAAGTAAATAATTATGGCTTCGCCATAGCAGGCCTGAGTGTAGCTGGTTTAGGTTTTTCAGTGATAGTCCCCATTCTCTTCAGTAGTGCAGCCAAACAACCTGGGGTGAAGGCTTCTGTTGGTATTGCTTCTGTGGCCTCATCAGGCTATATCGGACTATTGATGGGACCAGTAATTATTGGTTTTGTGGCCGATAGTTGGGGCTTGAAGAATGGATTCCTATTCCTTGCTTTTCTAACCTTTTTAGCCTTGCTACTATCAGCCACAGTCTGGAAAAAGTCGACTATCGAGAAGGCGTAATACTGAATAAAACATCAGGATGCTTTTCTGGAGCAATGACAGCGTTCAATACCTCAAACTTTAAATCTACTTGGTTCAGTTGTTTTAGGGTCTTTACCTGAATTTTAAGTTGCGACTGACGAGGAATGGTAATCACATCGGCATCTCCATGGAAGGTATAGCCTGATTTGTTTTTGAGCATGTATTCTGTATCGCTCGAATTTTTAATGGTCACATTCAATACTTGCTGTTCTGGTCGATAATTAGCATCCACAAAAGACAAAGAAGCCAAAATTAGCGGGGCAACGTTTTCTTCTTTGCCTACCAGCATGTTTTTGTACCAAACCACCGTGCGGCCAGCAAAAAGGGCTTCTTTAATGGATGCTTCTGTTTTTTCCTTGGCCAATACCAAAGTGATAGGCCTGTGTCCTCCGTGTTCAGGGGCATAGTCAAAATCAATAAGGCCGTGCACATCGGAAGTGCCCATGATGGTAAGGTTTTTATCCAAAGCAAGTTGAAGTGCTTCATCAGAATACATTTGTCCGTTTACCACTTCGATTCCATGCAAGAGTTTTTCGTCAATCAAACGATTTTGCAGGCCTTCGCTGCGCACAATGCCATCTGGTCTTTGGCTTAGCCATGCGGGGTGGTTCCAAAATGTGAACGCACCTTGCTGATTTGCTTCTTTGAAAACCTCATAAGCATCATCAAGCAATAGCTTGTTGGCATCTTGAATAAAAATAGCATTATTATGTCCTGGAGGCATTTTTCTGGTGATTTCTGAGCCTCTTACCACCATTAAGTTTTTATTGGCTGCCAATTTCGTTGCCAAGTCATAAGACCTGTTTCTATTGGGATGCGGTATGTCCTCTTTGTGAGGTTGATATTCCAAGTGTTCGGTCAATGAAATCACGTCCAAACCGTCCTTCTCGGCTTCCATTACTCGAATATCTGGCCAAACACTGCCATCTGAGAAAACCGTATGGATATGAAAGTCGCATTTCACTGTGATGTAGCCGGGTACATTCGGAAAGGATATTTTTCTTCCAAAAGTATGGTTGTGGTCTTGACCGAGGCTTGGTATGGTAGCGAGAAGAAGTAAAGTGAGGATCAGGTTTTTCATATGGTTGAATTTTCAACCAATATAGGAATGCAGTATTAACTGGGTATTAAGGGGATGTTTTTTCCTATTCAAGCTATTCCAACCTGAGTGCTATCGCCAACTCCTTTAAGTTCGGTTTATCCAATTCTGCTTTTAGCATTTCAACCTCATTTGTAAAAAGCCCAACACCAGTTTCGTTGATGAAATAATAACCGTTTTCTTGATATACGCTGTCCCTTTCATTGGAGGCTGGCAACTTTGCAATCTCTTCTAATCGCTCTTCGAATTGATCAAGTAAAGCGGCAAAACGCTGGTCAATTGAGGTAAAAGCCTTTCTGAATTCAATATTTGACAGTATACCTTCATAGACTGCCTTTTCGTTCAACTGGGCAAACTCTAGGTATTTAAGAATGAAGTATTTGAATTCGTAATAAGCATAATAAGTACCTGCCAGATTGCTTACGTGATTGAGATAGACTTCATAATTTTCGCCAGATTTAGACTTGTAATATTCAAATAGGTCAAAGGCGGCCTTTGTGCCGAAATAATAGGCATTCCACTCGTCCATTAAGCCGTAAATCCCATTCGCTTGACTGCCGAGGGTATTACTTCTAGGAGCAATATAGGGCTTGAACCTAAAAGTCCTGAGCGTTTTTGGAATCTCATTGGTGATTTTATTGCTGTTGAAAACGGGGCTATGCTTTACCAGATAAGATGAATCTTTGTTGACATAAAATGCAGAGTAGCTGTCATCAAAATTATAACCAATTTCTCCTTCTGCTTTCAGCAGGGCGTAAGGTAGGCGAGAAGTCAATCCATGCATAGATTCATGCACAACGGTATTAAGGGCTTCCATTATGCCCTTTTCAGAGTGATCGGAAACCCAAGAAGAGGGTGCTTGTTCTCCAGAAAGTTGGAGGGTGACTCCATTCAATTCATAACTCGAAGGCAAGCTATAGAGCAGCCGAAGCATTTCGGAGCTTTCGGGCGAATACTTGTCTAGGTATTCATAAATCTTTTGATCAGTGGCGTTTTTGCGTTGGCCAAAAGCAGCGGCCTGACCAAACAGCATAAGGCAAGCAAAGACTAGGCGGTAGGGTAGATTCATGCGCTGAAAAATATAGAACCTAACGAAGTGATTTTCGATAAGTTATTTGCCGCCTGCCATGATTTCAGGATTATTTGGTTTTCAAGGCAATGCACTCAATTTCTAATCGTGCGCCAAGCGCCAAGCCACTGGTGCCAAAAGCACTTCTTGCAGGCTTGTTTTCCTCCGTAAAGAATTTAATGTATTCTTTGTTGAAATTCCCCCATTCACCAATATCCGCCATCATTACTGTGACTTTGATGACATCTTTGAGCGAAGAACCATTGGCTTCTAAAATGGCTTTCATGTTTTCTATGGCTTGTTTGGCTTCTGCTTGCAAACCTCCTGGTGCTAATTCTAAAGTACCCGGCAGGTTGCCCACTTGGCCAGAGAGGTAAATGATATCGTCCACAATTACTGCATCCGAAAAAGGCAAGCCAAGCGGCTTCATCACTTCTGATTTATAATGCTCGAGTGATTTTTTTACCACTTTGGTCTCTGTGGAGATGCTGCAACCAGTAAAAAGCATGGCTAAGAGTAATAAGGGGTGGTTTTTCATATCAAATCATTGAGTTAATTTCTGTTTTGCGATGCTAAGTGATTGGCTACCGAGTTCACCAATTGACTGTGCCCGCTATCTAAAATAAGCATTTTACTTTTCGGCAAGAGTTGATGCAGAGGTGCTACAGTTTTTGAATCGATTACTTTATCGTGTTTGCCTATATAGAAGTAAGTAGGGGTTTGGTGCTCATTCAGCTGCGTGGCCAGTGTTTTCAGTTTGGGTAAAAAGTGCCTCAAGTTCACCCAAGAGTAATAAACCTGTGAGCGTTTAAATTCAGTATCCATTTGGCTTTCGGCAAATCTTAAAGTGTAATTGTTCATGATTTTTAAGCTGCGCAAAGTTTTTACCAGTGCTTTAAAAACCCACGGATTTTCGATTTGCGTTTTGAACAGTTTTCTGAAAAGAAAAGGATAGGTAGTGAATTTGTAGGAGAAATGAGTTGTAATACCATCTGGGGCAATCAAATGCAGTTTTTTGATTTGCTCAGGAAAAAGTTGAGCCGTAATCATGGCATATTTCCCGCCCATGGAGTAGCCCATGGCTTCAAAATCTTCGATCTGCTCTTTTTCAAAAAAGGAGGTCATAAATTCCAACCAATCTGCTGGCAGCAGTGTCTTTTCTACTTTTGGAAAACGAGTTTCACCGTGGTAGGGCAAATCAAAGCTGTAAACGGTATGCGTCTCTTTCATTGCTTCACAAATTTTTTCATAGCTGTATCGATCTTGACCAAAGCCGTGAAAGCATAAAATTTTTTGCTTCCCACCGGGCCAAATCGAATACTTTAGGCTACGATTTAAAATTGTAATATTCTGATGTCTTTTGTCCGACATACGATATGCTGAATTGCGAATCATGAAAACGAAGATTCAATATGGTTCTACAAGTTGGAATGGCAAAATATTATTTGGGTCATGCATTCGATTGCGAAAAATTTTTTCAGAAAAATTTAAAGGTAGACGTAACAATTATCTGATTGTCAACGTCAATTAGCCGATCGGAAACTTTGGAAAAGATTTAAGTTTCCATAGTTTTGCAAGCGAAATGGAAGTAAGGGATAAGATAATAGAGAAGGCAGGCGAGCTATATATGCAGTACGGCATCAGAACAGTGACCATGGATGATATAGCTGGCCAATTGAGCATTTCCAAGAAAACGATTTATCAATTTTTTAAAGATAAAAGCGAATTGGTGAATACTGTAGCGGGCATACACCTCAAAATTGAGGAGCAAAGATTCATGGGCTTGACCGAGGCTGGCGATAATGCTGTCCACGAATTGATCCTTCTTTCGTCATGCTTAAGAGAAAGCATGAAAGAAATGAAAATGAACCTGATGCACGAACTCCAAAAATTCTATCCCAAGGCTTGGAAAATGTATGAAGAGTTCAAGGGCAATGTGATGAAGGAGTCCATCATGGGCGTGATTACCAGAGGCCAGAAGGAAGGTTTTTTCCGCAAAGAGATCAATGCCGAACTTATGGCAATCATGAGGATTGAGCAAGTCCAAACTTTTATCATTGGAAATTTATTACCCCGGGGCACTTATTCCCTTGAGGAGGTTCAAATGCAATTATTCGATCATTTTATACACGGTCTTTTTACAATTGAAGGTCATCAACTTTTTAATCAATACTTAACAACAAACAATCAACAAAATGAAGAGCAAAATTAACAGATACCCTTTAGTGCTTGCGCTATTGTTGCTCACGGTCACGGTTTCGGCACAAACCGAACTTTCTTTAGACAAGGCCTTGGAATACGCCTTGCTGCACAACGAGAATGTTTTGAATGCCGAATTGCTGAAAACGGATGCCGATGCACAGGTTTACGAAACAAGAGCAGATGGTTTGCCTCAAATCACGGCAGGTTTTAACTACACGAACAACTTGTTCATCGCGAAAAGCCCAATTCCTACTTCGTTCATCACGGGCGATCCAAATGCAGAAGGGGTAACGCTCGTTGCTTTTGGAGCACAACATGTTGGTAATTTGAGCATCAATGCAGAGCAAATGCTTTGGGATGGTTCATTTTTTATCGGCTTGAAGGCGGCCAAAGTACTTCGCGACAAAGTGATCATAGATAAATTCAAGGCAGAAATAGATGTTATCGAGAATGTGACCAAGGCCTACTATTTGGTTTTGGTGAATCAAACTAGAATCGATTTGATCGAATCGAACATCGCTACTTTGGATTCTACCTTGTTTGAAACCCGAAAGCTTTATGAAAATGGCTTTGCCGAGAAAATTGACGTCAGCAGGCTGCAAGTACAAATGAACAACCTGAAAGCTGAAAAAAGTGGAGTAGTTCAGGCGGTTAAAACCAGCAAAGACCTCTTAAAATTAAGCATGGGAATGCCGGTTCAGGATGAAATCCTTTTGACCGACAGGCTTGAAGCTTTGAATTTCGGCTATGACAGCAATGAAATTGAAAATTTCAGCTTAAGAAGTAGAGTGGAAGTGCAACAGCTAGACTACCTAAAGAACTTGGCAGAATTGCAAATCAAGAATACTACCTCACAGTACATTCCAAAGGTATCCTTCAATGCGGGTTGGGGTAGAAACACAGGTTCGAATGAGTTTAGTAACTTTTTTACGGGCACCAATTGGTTTTCGAATTCGGCCATTGGCTTGAATGTGAGCATCCCAGTTTTTGACGGTTTGCGAAAAAAGTACACCATTCAGAGGAACAGAATTGAGTTAGAAACCCTCAATAATCAATATAATCTGTTGACCAATAGTCTTCAAAACGAACTGATTACTTCAAAAAACAATCTTGATGTCAGCTTGGAACAACTCGAAGTTCAAAAAGCAAACATGGAGTTAGCCCAAGAGGTAAGTGGAATCACACGCGAAAAATACAAAGCGGGTGTTGGTTCCAACATCGAGGTAATCAATGCCGAAAAGGACTATAAGGAAGCAGAAATCAACTATTTAACGGCTTTGTACAATGCGATAATCGCAAAAGTCGACCTTGATAAATCACTCGGAAAACTCAAGAACAATGACAACTAAGAAACTCAAACATACACAACAGATGAAAGCTAAATCAATCGCCACCATTTTTATTGCCTTAATCGCCATTACGGCATGCGGCCCTAAAGCCGAAACATTAGAGGATAAAAAAGCAAGCCTAACCGCTGCCAGACAAGAATTGAAGGAAATCAGAGATCAAATTGCTCTTTTGGAAGAGGAAATTGGCAAAGAAGATCCAACTTATTTTAATACAGAAGCTGCCGCCACATTAGTCACAACCGTAAAAGTAGCCAACGAGAATTTTGAACACAGAATTGAAGTCCGCGGAGCGGTAATGTCAAGGACCAACGTAAACGTGAGTTCCGAAAGCATGGGCCAATTGACCTCAGTGAATGTTGTGGAAGGGCAGAATGTTAAAAAAGGACAGGTTTTGGCCACTGTGGACGCTGAACAAATTGAAAATTCCATTGACGAAGTAAAAACAGCCCTGGTATATGCCACTACAATATTCGAAAAGCGAGAAAGACTTTGGAAACAGAACATTGGTACTGAAGTAGATTATCTTACTGCTAAAAACAATAAAGAAGCCTTAGAAAAACAATTGGTAAGCTTGAACACGCAGTTGAGCAAAACTAAGATTGTGGCTCCTTTTGCTGGAAGCATAGAAAGCGTGCCTGTAAAGGCTGGCCAAGTAGTGCAAATAGGTACTCCGATTGCCTTCTTGGTGAGCAATTCTGATAAATATGTTTCTGCAGAAGTATCAGAAGCCTATCTCGGAAAAGTGTCTGAAGGCGATGTGGTTCATGTAAAGGTGCCTTCTTTAGATAAATCCTTTGAGTCCAAGGTGATCAGTGTAGGCAATGTAATTAACGAAGCCAGCAGAACATTTTCGATTGAAGTGAAACTTCCAGCAGCCGATGATATCATGAAAGTGAATTTGGTTACGGTAGTCGAAATCACAGATTATAAGGCACCAGAGGCCGTAGTAATTCCTTCTAGGATTATTCAAGAAGACTTACAAGGCAACTATGTGTACACTATTGGCGCAGACAATAAAGCCCAAAAAGTGCATGTCAAATTAGGGCCTTCTTTCGACAATCAAACGCAGGTACTATCCGGATTACAGGCAGGTGTATCGATCGTAGACAAAGGCAATAGGTCTATTGCTGACGGTACTAGAGTAAAAATCCAGAATTAATCCTTAACCACTAGAAAATAAGCATTATGGCTGAAAACTATCAAAATAATGAAGTGGATAAGGAGTTTGGACTGACCTCTTTTTCACTGCGGAATAAGACAACTGTATTTGTAATTACCTTCCTTATTGTAGTCGCAGGTATTTACTCTTACATCACACTACCGAAGGAGAACTTCCCTGAGGTGGAGCAACCTACAGTTTATGTAAGTACGGCCCATCCCGGAAACTCACCTGAGGATATCGAAAGCTTAATTACCCGAGAAATTGAAAAGGAAATCAATACAATTGAAGGCGTGGATAATATTCAATCCACTTCTGTGCAAGATTTCTCTTCTATAGTAGTGGAATTTCAAGTAGGAGTGGATGTAGACGAAGCAGTCATCGATGTAAAAGATGCTGTAGACAGGGCTAAATCCGAATTACCTTCAGATTTAAAATCAGATCCCAACGTAATCAAATTTAGTTTTTCTGAAAATTTCCCAATTCTAAACGTCAACCTGACCGACCCTACAAAGTCGCTGGATGAGCTCAATGATATTGCGGAATACTTAGAAGATGAAATCGAAAAATTCCCTGAAATCTCTAAAGCGAATATCGTTGGAGTTGATGAGAAGGAAGTAGAGATCAAAGTTGATCCCTTCAAACTAGAGGCTAGAAAAGTAACCTTTACAGACATTGAAAATGCCATTACAGCTGAAAACCTAACCCTTTCTGGTGGTAATGTTATTGCAGACGGCATTAGAAGAAACGTCCGCGTAATTGGTGAATTTGAAGATCCAGCCCAGATGGAAGAGATCATCATCAGCAGCGAAGATGGAAATATCGTCTATCTTAAAGATGTAGCTACTGTTGAATTTGGTTATAAGGACAAACAGAACTACGCTCGCTTGGACTTAAACCCAGTGGTCAAAATTGATGTCATGAAAAGAAGCGGTGAAAACCTATTGATCGCTACAGACAAAATCATGGCCTTGATTCAATTGAGCCAAGCGAATGGAAGAGTTCCAGAAACCACTAAGGTTACCATTACCAACGATCAATCCAAAGATACACGCGAGCAAGTCAGCAGTTTGGGGAATAACATCATCTTTGGTGTTATCCTGGTAGTAACTGTATTATTGTTCTTCTTAGGTACAAGGAATTCATTGTTCGTGGGAATGGCCATTCCATTGTCCATGTTCATGGCACTCATGATTTTAGGCTTGGCTGGTATTACCATCAATACCATGACACTCTTTGGTCTGATCATGGCGCTTGGTATGTTGGTAGACAACGGAATTGTGGTTGTAGAAAACGTATATCGTTTGATGGAAGAAGGAATGAGCCCAATGGCTGCCACCAGACGTGGAGTAGGAGAGGTCGCTTTCCCAATTATTTCTTCCACCGCCACCACACTTGCCGCCTTTATTCCATTGGCTTTTTGGCCGGGTATCATTGGTGAATTTATGCTCTATTTGCCTTTGACGTTGATCATTACCTTAGGCTCATCGCTTTTTGTGGCTTTGATAATTAATCCAGTATTCATCGCTTCTTACATGCGATTAGATGGAAAGCGCGAGTATGACCATAAAAAGGTGATTTTCCGATCTAGTTTGGCCATCATTTTAGGTTTGATCGTTTCTTTCGTGGCTGGCATTCCAATGTTGGGCAACTTATTGATGCTGATCGGGATCACTACTTTACTCAATATTTATATCCTAGGGCCATGGTCAAGAAGGTTCCAAGCTACTTTTTTGCCTTCTATTGAGGGTCGATATGAGAAGATTTTGAAAAGTGCAGTGAAGCATCCTTGGAAATACCTCGGTGGTGCATTTGCCATGCTTGTCATTTCATTGATGGTTTTTGGAGCATTTCAACCTAAAGTACTTTTCTTTCCAGAAAACGAGCCTAAGTATGTAAATGTCTTCGTGGAATTTCCTGTTGGAACCGATATTGAAGTAACCAATACATTGGCCAAGGACATCGAAAGGCAAGTGATTGAAATTGTGAAGCCATATGAGCGCATTGTTGAATCTGTCTCTACCAATGTGAGTCAGGGAGCAGCAGATCCAAATGATCCAAGTGCTGTTGGTCAATCTGAGGAGCCGCATAAGGCCAGGATCACCGTCAACTTTGTGGAGAGCAAGCTACGCGGAGATTTGAACACCAAAGACGTAATGAACGATATCCGTGCTGAGGTGAAATTGCAGCCCGGAGTTACGCTTACCGTGGACAAGGATGCTGCTGGCCCTCCAACTGGCAAGCCGATCAACATGGAAATCAATGGCGAAGACCTTGAAACCTTGATCAATATTGCGGATGACATCCAGCAGAAAATTGCGGATTCGGGTATCAAAGGAATTGAAAAACTGAAAAGTTCTTTGGAATTGGGTAAACCGGAATTGATCGTTGATATCGATAGGGACAATGCCAGAAGATTCGGGCTTTCTACCTATGCAATTGCCAATGAGATCAGAACGGCACTTTTTGGTAAAGAAGTGTCGAAGTACAAGGAAGGGGAAGACGATTACGAAATTAATGTGCGTCTGAACCAAGATTACCGCTACGATGTCGATGCGCTAATGAACAAGAACATCACATTCAGGAACCAAAATTCCGGAAAGTTGGTGCAAGTACCGATCTCATCAGTGGCCAATGTCCATTATGGTTCCACTTACGGTTCTATCAAAAGAAAAGATCTAGACCGTTTGGTAACTTTAAGTTCAAACGTTTTGGCAGACTATAATGCTACAGAAATCACCGAGCAGTTAAAGGATTTAATGGCAGATTATGAAATGCCTGCTGGCTATGGCTATTCGTTTACTGGAGAGCAAGAAGAGCAAGCAGAAAATATGGCTTTTTTGGCCAAGGCACTTTTGATTGCTGTGTTTATGATTTTCTTGATCATTGTATCTCAATTCAATAACATTACTGCTCCTTTCGTCATCATGGTGTCAGTGCTTTTGAGTACCATCGGTGTATTCTTGGGTTTGGTGATCTTTAACATGGAATTCGTGGTGATCATGACTATGGTGGGGATTATAGCCCTAGCAGGTATAGTTGTAAACAATGCCATCGTTTTGATTGACTTTATCGACTTGACTAGAAAAAGAAAAAGACGAGAACTTGGCTTAGGTGATGATGGCAGGTTGCCAATGGAGGAGGTATTAGATTCCATTATTATCGCGGGTAAAACTAGGCTTCGGCCTGTAATCCTTACCGCGGTAACTACTATTTTAGGCTTAGTACCGTTGGCAGTAGGACTGAACATTGACTTCATTGGCTACTTCACAAAATATGACGCAGATTTCTACGTAGGAGGGGACAATGTGATCTTTTGGGGGCCAATGTCATGGACGATAATTTTTGGGTTAACTTTTGCAACCTTTTTTACCCTAATCATCGTTCCTACCATGTATCTGCTAGCAGATAAGTTCTTGTACCGAATTGCAGGTAGAAGAGAAGCTAAAGTAGAAAGAAATGAATTGCAAGGCAGAAGCGGAAACCAAGAAGCTTTGGCCTAATGTTTGCAGAAAGATGCTATGTGGTGATTAAGGTGTCCGTCTCGGACATCATTCATAGTTAAGGTTGATTTGGTGGCTCTCGGGGTGGTTCCCGAGAGCTCTTTTTTTTGAACCAGTTAGAACAATTTTCGGTTAAGCATATGCAATGAAAATAGGCCTGCTCACTTTTCTTCTTCTCGTTTTGCTTTTGGTTTGGATAGAGTTTTATGCCTATCAGGCTGCCAAAACCCTTTTGAACAACATTAAGGCAAATCGGGCCAAATGGCTCAAGCGAATTTATCTCTTGCAGGCCATAGCCATGATCGCCTTAGTGTTTTATGCACGCTTTTCACAAGCAGGAACAGTCACATTCAGCTTTGTATTGTCGATAATTTTCATGTCCTACACGGCTAAACTGCTCGGTCTGGTCTTCGTTTTCATCGATGATATTAGAAGAGTGTTGCAACTGTTTTTTGAAGGAAGAAAAAAGCGCCATGCCAGGCGTGTTGAAAGTGGTAGAAAAATTTCAAGGTCAGAATTTTTAGCTCGAACGGCAGTAGTCACCGCAACTTTACCGATTGTTACCATGAGTTTTGGCATTGTCTCTGGCGCCTATGACTACAGAATACGAAGAAGAAAATTATACCTCCCCAATTTGCCAAGTGCATTCAATGGCATCAAAATGGCGCAATTGTCCGACATTCATAGTGGTAGTTTTTTCGATAAGAAAGCCGTAGAAGGAGGTATCGATCTCTTAATGAAAGAGAAACCAGATGTGATTTTCTTTACTGGGGATTTGGTGAACAACCAAACCAAAGAAGTAAAAGATTACATGGATATCTTCTCGAAATTAAAAGCTGATTTAGGAGTTTACTCTACCTTGGGCAATCACGATTATGGCGATTATATGCAGTGGGCTTCGGTACAGGCCAAGCAACAAAATCTTCAAGACATGATCAAAGTGCATGATCGATTGGGCTGGCAGCTAATGATGAATGAAAATAAGGCACTTAGAATTGGAACCGATCAGATTTCTCTGATAGGCGTAGAAAACTGGGGTGCTGGACGTTTTGCCAAGTATGGTGACTTAAATAAAGCACACCTCAATTCCGAAGGAGATGTTAAAATCTTACTTTCGCACGATCCAAGTCACTGGGATCATCAGGTAAGGCCCAATTATAAGGATATTGATTTAATGTTTGCTGGCCATACCCACGGCATGCAATTAGGTATCGAAATTGGCGATTTCCGCTGGAGTCCCTCCAAGTGGATGTACCCACAATGGGCGGACTTATATACCGAGGGTAACCATCACCTCTATGTCAATCGAGGCTTTGGATTTTTGGGTTTCCCTGGTCGTATCGGTATTCTCCCAGAGATCACCATCTTTGAATTAACAAACCAACCTGCTTAGGTTCTTACACCATTGCAGTCTTCGCGTCCTTTGCGGTTAAAAAGGAGTCACCACCGCATTGAGCTTTACCGCAATGGACTCAGAGTAACGCAAAGGAGTTATTAGAATAACATTCTCCATTTAAGTCACCTCGCAGAGGTCTTTTTCAGTAGCATAAGAACAGGTTGATTATTGATTCTGGCCCACTTTGTGGCCTTCGCGTCCTTTGCGGTTAAAAAGGAGTCACCGCATTGAGCTTTACCGCAAAGCACACAGAGCAACGCAAAGGGTTTAAGCAAGAATATCGTTATTTAAGTCACCTCGCAGAAGTCTTTTTCAGTAGCATAAGAACAGGTTGATTATTGATTCCGACCCACTTTGTGGCCTTCGCGTCCTTTGCGGTTAAAAAGCGGTCACCGCATTGAGCTTTACCGCAAAGGACTCAGAGTAATGCAAAGGAGTTATTAGAATAGCATTCTCCATTTAAGTCACCTCGCAGAGGTCTTTTTCAGTAGCATAAGAACAGGTTGATTATTGATTCCGACCCACTTTGTGGCCTTCGCGTCCTTTGCGGTTAAAAAGGAGTCACCACATTGAGTTTTACCGCAAAGCACACAGAGCAACGCAAAGGTGTTTAAGGAGGAATATCGTTATTTAAGTCATCCCGCAGAGGTCTTTTTCAGTAGCATAAGAACAGGTTGATTATTGATTCCGACCCACTTTATGGCCTTCGCGTCCTTTGCGGTTAAAAAGGATTCACCGCATTTAGTTTTACCGCAAAGGACTCAGAGTAACGCAAAGGAGTTATTAGAATAACATTCTCCATTTAAGTCACCTCGCAGAGGTCTTTTTCAGTAAACACAAGTCATATTTATTGCAGAACGTGAAAAGATTTCTTCGAAATGACTTAAAATGAGGAATCTGTGTTTTGATAAACCATTTCTCATGAAAATTTTCAAACTTAACAAACCACTCTCAAGGCCTCCCAAGGCCATTTTTTTCTTTCCTTAAAAAACTTTAAAATAAAAAGTAGGGTACTGCTCGAGTTGTGCGGTGTAGGGGTAAATGATTCATCTCTAAAAGATAAAAAAATGAAAAAGTTAAAACTAGTAAGCGCATTTATGGCCATCCTTATGGCATTTACTTTATTGTACTCTTGCAAAGAAGAAGGCACCAACCCAACTCTTACCGACACTGAATTGATCGCAGCCATCCAAGCGGCAAGCAAAGCAAATATTGATGCCAACGAGCTGCCCGGTAGTGCTGTGAATGTGGTCACCAATGATTTCGCAGAAAGCTTTGTGGCCAATGCCCAAGTCGCTGCCTCTTTGGGTTTTCAGGTAACCTTGATCAGAGAAAGAGGCTCAAGAGTAGGGGAATCTGAATCGGCATTTTTTGACATTACTGGTCGTGAGTTAAATGCAGGTGATAGCACCCGAAGACAAAGAAGAGACGGAAGAGGACACAAAAGAAGAGGTCCACAACAAAGAGATTGCTTTGACTTTGTTTTCCCAATTTCATTGACCGTGCCTGATGGAACTGTATTTATACTCGACAGTTTAGGTGCTTTCTCACAAGTTAGAGATTGGTACCAAGCAAACCCTGATAATAGAGAACGCCCTGACTTTGTATTTCCATTGGATATCAGCTTTGGTGGAGAAATCATGACCATCAATAACATGGAAGAATTGCAAGATGCCCGCGGTCTTTGCCAAGAAGACAGATCAAGAGGCAAGTGTTTCGAATTGGTGTATCCAATCACCGTGATTATGCCAGATGCTTCAGAGATCATTTTGAACTCTAGGGAAGACAGAAGACAAATCCGAGCTTGGTACGAAGAAAATCCAGATGCTGAGGATAAGCCGACTGTAGTTTTTCCAATCGAGATTACTTATGAAGATGGAACTTCAGTAACAATCAACAGCGAAGAAGAATTGAAAGCAGCCAAAGAGGGATGCTAAAACCTGAGTTCGACTTAAAGAGTTGAAAACTTCTCCAAAAGTGGATGTTCTTAGGCTTTCAGAGGTAAAAGGCCTACTTGAAATAGGAATAAGAACTTTTGGAGAGTTCAGGTTAAAAGGTAATGGCCGATAAGTTCGGAATCAATTGAATCTAAGGCCAGATTTTGTTTTCTTAGATGAATATTATAAGCATGATGTCTGGGCCGGATGTCATGCTTATTCAACTTACCAACATAAATCGTCTCATTTTGACAAGGGAACAATTTAAAGGATGTTTTGACCTCTGGTTTGATGAGCTAAGAAACTACATCAGCTACCGCTGCTGTGATACCGATTTGGCCACCGACATTGTGCAAGAAACTTTTGTGAAGGTTTGGGAAAAGCAATTGGAATTTGAAGGCAACAAAACCAAAGCATTGCTTTACAAAATAGCCAAAGACTTATGGATTTCGCATTATCGAAAAACACAGTCAGAGGGCAAATACAGATTGAATTTTAACTTTAAGGTTGAAAGCAACGATACAGAAGAGCAACTCAATTATCAAGAGTTGAAAGACAATTACGAGAAGGCACTGGCCATAATGCCAGAGAAAAGAAGGGTGGTTTTTTTGATGAGTAGAATGGAAAGTTTAACCTATCAAGAAATCTCCGAAAGGCTTGAAGTCTCGGTAAAAGCAGTAGAAAAACGGATGAACCTAGCGATTCAGGAATTACGAAACATATTGGGTCATGGCAGATAAAAACATAAATAAGGATTCAAATTCAGCAGAAGAGCAACTCTTTTCTAAGCTTGAACTTTCTTATAAAAAGTCCAAAGCCGATGTTTGGTCTGAGTTGGAAGGAATGATGGGCGAAGCTCCAACCGTAGCAGAAGCCATCATAGCTCCTAAAAAGGTAAAGTCGATCAGCTGGATTTCTTACAGCATTGCAGCTTCGATCATTCTATTTTTAACATTTGGCCTTTTTGCCAGATTATATACCAAAACCGTAGAAGTTGGCGCAGGCGAATTAAGCAGCCACACCTTGCCTGACGGATCAATTGTTCATTTAAATGCAGTATCTGGCATACATTACAATCCATATTGGTGGAGATTTAATCGTGAGGTTGGTTTAGAAGGCGAAGCTTTTTTTGAAGTTGAAAAGGGAGAGCGCTTTACCGTAATTTCTAAATTGGGTTCAACCCAAGTTTTAGGAACAAAATTCAATATTTACGCACGTGGCAATGCCTACGAAGTGTTTTGCGAATCGGGCAAGGTGCAAGTGAGCGATAGTCAATTGGCTAAGGTCATTCTTTTACCTGGCGAATTTGCCGAAATCAAAGCTGATAAAGTTGTCAAGTCTACCGAAGTAGTGCAGTCAAGCACGATTTTAGCATGGAGACGCGGCCAGTTCATGTACAACACCACGCCTTTTGCCAAAGTGTTTTCTGATTTGGAACGTCAATATGACGTCAAAATTCAGATGGAAGACCAATCGATCGCCACAGAGAACTATACAGGTATTTTTGAGCGTCCAGAGCGTTTGGAAGATGCGCTGCAAATCATTTGCTTAGGTTTTGATTTGACTTTCGAGAGAAAAACGGACGGTTCATACCTTATCAAAAAGAAGTAAAGACGTCTTGAAAACCAGAATTTACTTCGGCCTGCTTTTCCTTTTGTGCTTTTCAGTGCAAACAAGAGCGCAATCGATCACAATCAACTACAAAGGCGAACCACTGAATGAAATTCTGCTCGATCTTAATGATCAATATGGGATTCAAATTTCGGTGAATGCCAGTTTGGCGAATAGCTGCCTTATTTCTATGAACAAGGAATTCGACAGTATGGATTTGGCGCTGACCGCTTTGGCAGAAGCCTGTAAGCTCACCATGGTTAAAATAGGGAAGGTCTATACTTTTCGAACCAAGGAGGTAGCAAAAATCTTGGATGAAGACAAGGCCAGAAACAAAGCACCTAGCCCAGTGCTCTATTTGTACCAAGGTGTCATTGTAGAACGATCCACAGAGGAACCTCTGCCTTTTACCTCCTTGAAACTGACAGATCAAAGCCTTATTTCCGATGAAAATGGGCGTTTTTCCTTTAGATCAACCGCTACAAAAGAAAATGTAGAATTCAGAAGTTTGGGTTTTGAAATCGTTGAAGCTGAGCTATCTCCAGGCAATAACCTTATTGTGACGTTGACACCTAAATCGGTAGAGCTTTCAACCATAGAGGTAGTGGGCAGAAGGGATGAGTTTTCGGTAACGAATGTAGGCGCAAAAGCTGGCTATATGCAATTCAATGATATCAATAATAGCCTAATACCAGGCCTTAGCAATAACCTGATTTTCAATAATCTTCGGCTTTATCCAGGAATTATGGCTGCCGGTGAGTCCATTGCCGATTTTGTGATTTGGGGTTCATATGCTGGCCAAAACCACGTGACTTACGATGGAATCAGCCTTTTCAATAGTTGGGGGATTAATGATGACATGGGCAGGGTAAATCCTTATATGGTGAAGAATGTAGAGGTATATAAAGGGGGATATAGTGCGGCTTATGGAGATAGAATTGGCGGTGTGGTACTGATCGATGGGAAGGCCGGCAATCCCAATCAAGTAGACGCAAGGGCCAGCCTCACCAACCAATTGGGCAGCGCTTATTTGAATGTGCCAATGTTCAAAAAGACTTCCACATTGCAAATTGCAGGTAGGAAAACCCTTTTCGAATCGTTTAGCCTCTCCGCTGGTTTTGAAGAAGATACCACCCTTATTGTTCCAAAATACAACTACAGCGATCTTCATCTAAAGTTCAATACGCTTTTTAAAAATGCTGATAGGCTCGAAATCAGTACTATATTTAGTAAAGATGATTACCAAGGCCAGCAAAATGTTGGTAGGCAAAATGACATACTTCAAGATGTTAATGTCAATTCGGTACAAAACGGGGTTTCTTTGAAATATGTCAAGAATTGGAACCAAGGTGGATTATCATCTTTGATCTTTTCTCAAAGCGAATATCGACCAGAGTTGACTACCAATTACTTTTTAGACTTTAATAATACAGGCGAGGTAAGGAACCTAAGAAGCGAAATTTGGACAAATCCTATCAGTGAATACAGAACCAAATTAACCCATAGCTTTGCCGCTACTCGTGGCAATCAGCTCCAGATTAGCGGTGAGTTAATCAATAACAAAACGAACTTTCAATCAAGTGATCGCGGCAGATTGAGAGATAATTCGAGCGAAGCCTTAAGCCGCATTTCTCTTTATGCGACAGACCGCATTGTTTTTTCACCACATTTTGCGATAGAAGCTGGACTTAAAGCAGATATTCCTCTCAATGGAAGTAAAACCTATTTTCAACCTAGATTGAACGGAAGGTTTGACCTCTCAAAGCGATGGAACGTGAACTTTAGCTGGGGGATTTACAATCAATTTATTTCTAGAAATGCGATCATAGATGAAATTGACAACCGATCGGATATATGGCAAGTAGCAGATGGGGTAAACGTTCCTGTTTTATCATCTACCCACAATGTTTTAGGACTGGGCTATCAAGGAAAAAGCTTCGAATTCAGTGCTCAGGCCTATTATAAATTGTCCAGCGGTTTCAGTCGATATGCATTGAACAGGAGAGGAGAATCTCAATTTATCGAGGGCGAAGCGAAAGCACAAGGCCTTGATATTTTTGCGAAAAAGCAGGTCAATAGACACCAGTTTTGGGTTTCGTATTCATTGGCCAAAGTAGAAGAGCGATTCACCGAGCGGGGAAGAACATCTAATTATCGTCCAGCGCCTCAAAACCAACGGCATGAATTGAAGGCAGCAGCTGTTTTCAATTTTAGCCCATTTAAATTGTCTGTCACCAATGTCTATGGCTCGGGCTTTGATAACCGCACTATCGACCGCAATCGTAACTTGAACAACACTTATTTAAGAACTGACTTTGTTGCGCAATATCAATTCGATTTAAAAGCCTTTGGGGTAGAAACGGGCGTTTCTCTTTTGAACATCTTCAATAACGAAAATGTCAGGCTCAATCAATCCATCAATGTACCAGATGGAGGTATTTTGAACACTGTCGGCATTCCATTCACACCCACCATTTACGCCAATTTTAGATTTTAATCAGTCATTTTTGAAGTATCAAGTCACTCCAATACTCTTTATTTAAGTCACCTCGCAGAGGTCTTTTTCAGCTACACAAGAACAGGTTGATACTTGACCTCAACCCAATTTATGGTCTTCGCGCCCTTTGCGGTGAGAAACACGCTGCGCATTTAATTTTACCGCAAAGCACACAGAGTAGTGCAAAGGAGTTTAAGGAAGAATATCGTTATTGAAGTCACCTCGCAGAGGTCTTTTTCAGCTACACAAGAACAGGTTGATACTTGACATCAACCCACTTTATGGTCTTCGCGCCCTTTGAGGTGAGAAACGCGCTGCGCATTTAATTTTACCGCAAAGCACACGGAGTAGCGCAAAGGGATTTTTCAGAGTCACAAGAACGCTCAGCGTTTCGATTGTGTTCACTTTTGTGCACGAAAACGTACGCTCTAGCGTTGATCATTTCAAAATAACGTGCTTAACTATTTGATAAATAGAATGTTGAAAAATATGGCACAACATTGGTTAAAAGCAGGAAGGTCAAAAACAATAAAGGTTAAATAGCCGCCTTTGGTCGGGTGGTTACTCAAAATATCAAAACAACAACATGAAAAGTATTGGTCAAAACAAAATTATCGCTTTGATAGCCCTTCTTTTAGTGGGCTCAATTCTTACCTCGGTCAAAGCAAAATCCCTAGCGAAACTTAGTCCTGTAGAAATTGAAGATCAAGCCTACCTTGAAGAGGTTCAGGCTTACATTGATGCTTATTTTGAAAGCATCGAGATCGAAGAAGAGCCCATCAATATCGTTAAGGTATTTGACGAGAACGGAAGCTTAGTACTGCAAGGCAAAATGGGTGAATTAAGTGAAGAGGCACTAAAGATATACAGACAAGCCGATTTCTTATCGGTTGTAGATAATACTTGTTACTATCGGTTGAACAGTAGGTAGTAGAAGTTTAGTTTAGTTTAAGGTTGATTAAGGCGGTTTCATACGGAAATCGCCTTGTCTATTTTAGGTCAATTTAAATTCGTTCGTTATCAGCATTTGCCATTTGAACTCTTGGGATAATGACCTCTTCATGTTGTCATTAATAGACTTTTTCAGAAGATCAAAATCAATAAATCTCAAGATGATATAGCTCAGTTCCTTATGAAAATGGCCTACTTCTTCTTTCTATTGAAATGATAGGGGTTGATTCCATCCGAATTGGCTTCGATGATATCAGGACGTCCATCGCCATTAAGGTCCGCTGTAACGATATCATAACTATTTAAATCTCTGCCGCTGATAAAGATTTTTGTCCAGGTTTTACCTCTATTATCATTGATAAAGACTGTATTGAAGCCTTGAACATTTGCTATTGTAATGTCTGTGTCAACATCTAAGTCGAAATCAGCGATGGCGATGGAGTAGGATAGGTCTTTACTAGAATCAAAAGTGATCGAGCGAGAGAATTCAAGTTTTTCGTTACCAAAATAAATAACATTTGGTTCTCCAATATTGGCGGTAATGATATCCAAATGGCCGTCTGAATCAACATCTGCGACAGCAACAGATCGGGTTTCATCTTTTCCTGTACCAAAGTTGATCTTCTTAGAGAAATCAAGCTGACCATTATTGAGATAAATACTGTTTTGCTGTTTATCCCGATTGGCCAGAATCAAATCATTATCCCCATCTCCATCAATATCAGCAATTTCAACATCGATTGTTGAGTCTTCACTTGTTCCAAAGCCAATCGATGAGTCAAAATTGCCTTTGCCGTCATTCAAGCAAATTTCGTTTTGATCACCACGGTTGGTGATCAAAATATCTATATCGCCATCTTGATCAAGATCGCCTAGGGTAATGTTCCTTGTAGGGGAATAAAGCTTTCCAAAGGATTTGCCACGTGTGAAATTTCCTTTTCCATCGTTGAAATAGAGCATGTTTGGAGCATTGTCATTGCCGACCGCCACGTCTAAATCTCCATCACCATCAAGGTCAGCCAACTCTGTGGCATAGCTCGTTTCGCTAGTAATGTCTAATGGTTGTGAAAGCGTAAAAATGCCAGATCCATTATTGAAGAATACTCGATTTTGTCCAGGCCAATGACGACCATTTGCTTCTATCACATCTAAATCTCCATCTCCATCAATATCGCCAATGCCAATAGAAGCAGTACGTTCTTCAGCAGTGCTTAGGATAAATCGCCCATTGCCATTGGTGAATTCAATTGATTGGGCTGCAGCATTAAATGTAGAGACAAGTAAGAAGAAGAATAGCGGTTTCATCGACAGGAGATTATCAATCTAATGTAGAAAGAATAATCTGCTTATTCCACGATTGCTAAATGCCTTCAACAACTTCCGAATATGCAGCTATTTATAGATTTCATTGACTAAACCGGCCAATCTAACACCCGCCTGGGCTATTCTCAACTCAACTATATCGAAGTAATTGTAGGCGTATTCATAGCCCAAACGACCGTTCTCGGGCGTATCATACACTTGGTCTCTATAGGTCATCGATTCCATGGCCCAATCACGAACACTTGCAGCTTGCCACGATTTCACTTGTTCTTTTGTGGGGTGATTGACCAAATCAGCAAATTCAGTATAGCTGTATTGCTTGGAATCGATCATTCGGCTGTCCCAAACACTATGCAAATTTGTTTTGCTTCCAAACCATTCGACTTTTACGTCATTTCCACCTTTGTCTTCACCCGTTCCAACGTGGAGTGGTTGGTGAATATCGCCCACCAAATGTGCCAAGAATTTCAAATTGATGGCTTCTTGTTCTGCCGTTAAACCGCCAGCCTTTAATTCTTTCACAATTTTCTCGATGGCCCAGATTACATCTCCGCCTTCTTGCGTTGGTGCAGTTTCGTAAGTCATTCCTTCGGGAATGGTGCAATAGTGCCATGTGCTGGCATAGTCGAAATTCCTATCCGCTTTAACTTCATCCATCCAAGTGCTCACTTCAGCTAGCGTTTCTGACCCCAAAACACGTTTTAAGTTCTTCTGGGCCTTTTTGGTCAACATGCCATCAGCAATGTGCCCAACAGCCCTATGCCCAATTTGCCCCCACACAGCAGCTTCATCTTTGGTAGTGAAACTTGAGAACAGCACAATGGCAGAAAGTATTAATATCTTCTTCATAAACGTGGTTTGAATGAGGATGCAAGCTTATAAAAAATCAACGAAAGTCTATTAACCGAAAATCAATAGTTTATGAATTTCCAGCATTCAAATTTCTTTACCGCTGGTGGATTTGACCCGATAGTTGCGATAGAAATGCCTAAATTTTAGATTCCAAATTCAACTAAAATGACCAAATCTAGATTGCTTCCTTTTCTTCTGAGTGCATTGCTGTGCTTGTCGGTAATAGTAAATGCCCAAACAACAAACTTTACGGTACAAGATGCCATTGATGTGAAATCAATAGGTAGCCAAACGCTTACAGAAGATGGCAAATACCTCGCTGGCCTCATTAGTGACGGTTCTAGTCGATTCAATACAGATCACTTTCGCTTTAGAGACCCAAGCTATTTAAGAATTTCGGCAGCTGATTTAGTCATCATCAATACCGAATCAGGGGAACAAATTCGACCTTTTGCTAAACCCATGATGATCACAAATCTTAATTGGTCTAAAGATGGTAGCAGCTTGATCTTCTTTCAACAAAAAGGAGAAAAATTAGTGCTTTCTACTTTCGATATGAAGAGTAACAAGACGCGCGACATCAAAGTGAGTGATCCAAGAATTATAACAGATGCGAATGGCATTCACATTTTACCAAATGGAGAGGAAGTCATTATTGGATTAAGAAAAAAGGGATGGTTTGAAACTGCCATGGCGGAGTATAAAGAAGCGACAGAAGGGCCTGTGGTGGTCTATGATGGCAAAGCGCCCTTTTTGAAGTGGGATAAAATTGGAAATACATCGAGTTTGACAGAATTGGTCAAAGTGGATTTGAAATCTGGAAAAGTAACTGATCTATTACCAGAATCAAGTTATGGTGGACTCCAAATCGATGAGTCAGGCAAGCACCTTTCGTTCAATGAAACCTTCAGACTAAAAACTTCTTATGATAGAAGCGAAGGAGCTACGGAATATCAAATGGGGTTTAAGGATATCACCAAGGCCGATTCCGCCACTATTGTTTATAAAAGAAGCACCAAACGCAGAAATCACATTTGGGATGAGGCAGGAACACAATTCGTGTGGGTAGATTCTGGCAATGTGTATCTCCATTCTATCGAAGCCATTGGCAATAGAGAACCGCTTAACCTCACCAAAGACAAGGCTTTTGAAGATGAAGCTAAAAAGAAAGCTGTTAAATTCTCGGTGGTCAGATGGCATTCGCAAGGAGGGAAGCTGCTCTTAAGTTCATCCAAAGGCTGGTGGATAATCGATACGAATGGTGACAATTTAAAAATGGTCTATGAACTGCCAAAGGAAAAAGAAGAGAAAGAAAAAGCCCCAACTATTAGCGTTGTAAAATGGTCTGAAGATGGTAATTACCTGTATGTAAGCTATTCCGAAAAGGAATCTTGGAAAAGAGGTATCCAACGCTACAATATCAGCTCAGGTAAATTTGAAAATCTAATGACTGATAGCAATCTCTATTCAGGTTGGAGGTTTGCTGAGAAGAGTGAGAAAGTGATTTATAACAAATCTGACGGTGACAGGCCTAATGATCTTTTTTCAAACACACTTGCCTTTAATTCAGAAAAGCAATTGACCGACTTGAATCCGTGGGTAGCCAACAAGAAATGGACAAAATCGGAATTGATTTCTTACAGAGATGCCGATGGCGTTGAATTGAAAGGGATTCTTTACTATCCTGTGGATTATGATGCCAACAAGAAATATCCTTTAATACTCGAAGTGTATGAGACTTTCTTCGACAACGGCTATCGCAATTCGATGAACTTGATTGCCAATCAAGGCTATTTTGGATTGCGACCTTCTGTGGATTTAGAAGAAGGTTATCCCGGTGAAGCTTGGGTAAAAGGCATTACTTCTGCCATCAATAAATTGGTTGACGAAGGCAAAGTAGATAACGATAAAGTAGGAGTGCACGGAACGAGTTATGGTGGTTATGCCACATCGCTTTTGATTACCCAAACGGATCGTTTTGCCGCGGCCATCAACATTTCAGGAAAAGTGAACATCATCAGCTTTTTAGGGGATAGTCCTAAAATTGGCACTCGTAATTATGCTGCGGCAGAAAATGGCCAAGATAGAATTGGGGGCTCTTTTTGGGACAAACCATTGAAATACTTCCAAACAAGTGCGGTTTTCTTCGCAGACAGGATTAAAACGCCACACTTACTTTTGACAGGCGAAGGCGATTGGAACGTACCTGGCACGAATACCCGAGAATTGTATTACGCTATGCGCAGGTTGGGCAAAGATGTGACTTGGGTAAACTACATGAAAGGCGGTCATGGTGCAGGCTGGGCGAGTAACGAGGCCGATTTCCATGATCAATGGAAGCGTATTTTTGATTTCTATGCCAAGCATTTCGCACCTAAAGAGAAGAAGGGTTAAGTGGGTATTGGGATCGGTGTCTTGGGTATTGAGTAAAGAGCAATGCCTAATTAGCCTACAAAGTCTGTTCGAACAGTCATCCTGAGACTTAATATTTTGGTTTCAAAACACACAAAACAGGATGACGTTTGTTAGCTTCGATCGATAAGATATGCAAAATGGCCGAAGTTCATTTAGTGCTTTATGCCTGCCCCTGAGCATGGTCGA
>Ga0210009_1000108_pt1 | contig 104083 bp, 100 predicted proteins | sample CryGeyCG2114_065_FD_185457 | JGI IMG/M metagenome (GOLD analysis project Ga0210009, IMG submission 185457) | Groundwater microbial communities from aquifer - Crystal Geyser CG12_big_fil_rev_8/21/14_0.65 (SPAdes) (version 2) | ecosystem: Environmental > Aquatic > Deep subsurface > Groundwater ...
ATTTTTCTGCGCCTTCATTGAAGTTACGTTTGTATTTACTGTAATCGCCATGATTATACCTCATTAAGCCTGGTTGAGATGACTGCCTGTTTTCCAGGCTAAGTGAATCTGTTCAATACTTGTAACGGCCGATAACGAAAAAGCTTTAGCCAAAAATGATTTTTTATGAACAAAATTAATTCGTCTACAACATATACAAAAATGCCCACAACTACATCAGTTTGTGGGCATAAAGGAAGCACTATGTTTTAGCTTAGAGTAAGGATAATGCCACCTGAGGCAATTGGTTAGCTTGAGCCAACATAGCTGAACCCGTTTGTTGCAATACCTGATTCTTCGTCATCTGCGAGGTTTCCTTGGCAAAGTCGACATCCACAATACGACTCTTCGCATCAGCCACGTTTGCCTGAGTATTGGCACTGTTGCTAATGTTGTGGGCTAAACGGTTTTGCGTTGCACCTAATTTCGCGCGTTGTGTATCTATAGTCTTAATTGCGGCATCAATTAAACCTGTGGCAGTTGAAGCTGCAGTGTCTGAAGATACTAACAGGGCATCGACACTCAATGTCGCCGCATCGGTACCAGAAATTGAAATTGAGATATTTTCACCTTCTTGGTGACCCACTTGAAAACTCTTACCCGTAAAACCACCGCTGAGCAGTTTGGTATCACCAAACGCCGTGGTGCTGGAGATGGCGGTGATTTCTAAGGCCAATTGGTCGATTTCTGACTGAAGAGCATCACGGTCACTGGTCGAGTTGGCACCGTTCACGGCCTGTACAGTCAGGTCACGCATACGTTGCAACATATTGGTTTGCTCTTGCATCGCACCTTCGGCAATCTGGGCCACAGAAATACCGTCATTCGCGTTACGCATACCAACATCTAAACCACGCACTTGGCTGTCCAAGCGATTAGAAATCGCTAAACCCGCAGCATCGTCTTTGGCACTGTTGATACGCAGACCGCTCGACAAACGCTCCATTGAGGTTGCCAAAGCATTACCCGATGCATTTAGATTTTTCTGCGCCTTCATTGAAGTTACGTTTGTATTTACTGTAATCGCCATGATTATACCTCATTAAGCCTGGTTGAGATGACTGCCTGTTTTCCAGGCTAAGTGAATCTGTTCAATACTTGTAACGACCAATAACGGAAAAGCTTTAGTCAAAAAATGATTTTTTTATAAACGAAATTAACTTTGCCTATACCCCATACAAAAATGCCCACAACAACATCAGTCTGTGGGCATTGATGGTAAACCTACAACTTTAGAGTAAAGATAATGCGACCTGAGGCAACTGGTTAGCTTGAGCCAACATAGCTGAGCCCGTTTGCTGCAATACCTGATTCTTCGTCATCTGCGAGGTTTCTTTCGCGAAATCGACATCCACAATACGGCTCTTCGCATCCGCAACGTTTGCCTGAGTATTGGCACTGTTGCTGATGTTGTGTGCTAAACGGTTTTGTGTTGCACCTAACTTCGCGCGCTGAGTATCTATGGTCTTAATTGCGGTATCAATTAAACCTATTGAAGTTGACGCAGCACTGTCTGCAGACACGAGTAAACCTTCAACACCTAAAGTAGAAGCATCGGTACCAGAAATTGAGATAGAGATATTTTCTCCCTCTTGGTGGCCCACTTGGAAACTCTTACCCGTAAAACCGCCACTGAGTAATTTGGTATCACCAAACGCCGTGGTGTTAGAGATTGCCGTAATTTCAAGCGCCAACTGATCTATCTCAGCTTGAATGGCATCCCTATCACTCGTAGAGTTCGCACCATTGACAGATTGAACAGCTAAATCACGCATACGTTGCAACATATTGGTTTGCTCTTGCATCGCACCTTCGGCAATCTGGGCCACAGAAATACCGTCATTCGCGTTACGCATACCAACATCTAAACCACGCACTTGGCTGTCCAAGCGATTAGAAATCGCTAAACCCGCAGCATCATCTTTGGCACTGTTGATACGCAGACCGCTCGACAAACGCTCCATTGAGGTTGCCAAAGCATTACCCGATGCATTTAGATTTTTCTGCGCCTTCATTGAAGTCACGTTTGTATTTACTGTAATCGCCATGGTTATACTCCATTAAGCTTGATAAAGAAATTGCCTGCATTTGAGACTGAACTAACTTACCTTGCTTAAGTAACGGCATGGCAAATAAAAACTTTAGATACAATTTTAAAATCAATGGAAAACACCCAAAACCAGTAATCAAAACCTTGCTCGTTCTGTAAAGTAAGCCACAGTTCGGGGCTATTGAGCAGTAGAAAACAAAAAGCCCATGATTAGATAAACTAAACACGGGCATTTAAAAATCATTTTATTCTAATAGTTAACCCAATAATGATAATGCAACTTGTGGCAATTGGTTTGCTTGCGCCAACATTGAGCTACCCGTTTGTTGCAAAACTTGATTCTTTGTCATCTGTGCAGTTTCTTTTGCAAAATCAACATCCACAATACGACTCTTCGCATCGGCAACGTTTGATTGAGTATTGGCACTATTACTGATGTTATGAGCTAAACGGTTTTGAACAGCACCTAATGTTGCACGTTGAGTATCAATCAATTTTAACGCACTATCGATGGCGCCTATGGCGGTAGAAGCCAAAACATCAGTAGAAACTACCAATGCATTAACACCTAAAGTTGTCGCATCTGTACCAGAAATAGAAATAGAAATGTTTTCACCTTCTTGGTGGCCTACTTGAAAGCTTTTGCCAGTAAATCCACCACTAAGCAATTTAGTATCACCGAATGCCGTTGAATTAGAAATTGCCGTAATTTCTGAAGTCAGTTGATCAATTTCAGCTTGTAGTGCTTCTTTATCACTGGTGGAGTTTGCACCGTTAACTGATTGTACAGCTAGGTCTCGCATACGCTGTAACATATTGGTCTGCTCTTGCATTGCCCCTTCGGCAACTTGAGCAACGGAAATACCATCATTAGCATTTCGCATACCGACTTCAAGACCACGTACTTGGCTGTTCAAACGATTAGAAATCGCTAGACCTGCCGCATCGTCTTTAGCACTGTTAATACGCAAACCACTCGACAAACGCTCCATTGAGGTTGCTAATGCATTGCCAGATGTATTTAAATTTTTCTGTGCCTTCATCGAAGTCACGTTAGTATTAACTGTAATAGCCATCTTTTTTTCCTCTTCTAAGTATCTTGCCAAGACTTCGAAGCTTGGCTATTTCCAATCTTGAAACCACCTGTGTATTCAGGATGTTACCCCTAAACATCACGCTTAAATATAATCAAACAGGGAAACAGAACCCACTTTACTAAACACGCTAGAGACTGCGTTCAATGCAAGCTGTTGCTTTTCAAATTCCGTAATCGCTGACGCATAATCGAGATCTTCCAAAAGAGAGAGTGCGGATGTATTCACCACTTTTTCCTCTGTGTGAGTCTCTTCATAACTTTCGACGGCTTTCAGATTATTGCCTGCCACACTTCTGGCGGAACTAATCTGATTGACACCACTATCGATATTATTCAATATCTGTGCCAACTGCGCACGACCTTGGGGAGTGTTGGCAGAATTAGGATCCTCGATCAAGGCGATGGCATTACTGAGCGTGTCAAAAATGCTCACTTCAGCCAGAGGCTCCATGCTGAAACTGTCACCAGCACTGGGTTTGCCATCAATTCTGACTTCAATCCCATTAAAACTGACCGGAGTGCTGGCATCAAAATTAGCGACGTTTGCTACAGGATTATTTGCCGAATCCAGCACCTGTAAATCAACTCCGCCAGCACCGTTGTCTGAAAAGTTAAATGTATATGTATCAGCTACATATGTTAACTGGTCGGCGATTTTTGCGGTTTTAACACTAAATCCTCCCTGCTGGCTGGCCAAATAATTGACGCTATAATCACCAAGTCCATTCGGGGCCTTCATAAATGCCATATCACCGGGAACGTTCGTACCAAGGGCAACGCCTGTTTGAACTAAGCTGTTTCGGGTACCTGAATCACCGCTATAGACGATTTTGGGAGGTGTTGAATTATCGAAGGCGAAGGGTTCTTTATCGGTACTAAATCCTGAAAACAGGTAATTTCCCGATTCATCCTTGCTATTGGCGATAGAAAGCAACTCATCTAGGCTTCCTTTCATCTCATCGGCAATCATTTGCCGCTCGGAATCCGATAGGGTGCCGTTTACCGCACGCATAACTTGCTCACGCATCGAGCCAGCTAAATCTTCCGCGCTCCCTAATTTACTCTCTGTCACACCTAAGCGATTAGTCGCATAGTCGATATTCCTCATAAATTGATCGACGAGCGCATTTTTCTGGTTCAGATTATCGATCCCCAATGCCGCCACAGGATCATCGCCAGCGGTATTCACTTTCTTACCTGTGCTTAATTGATCGAGGATCTTGCTCGTTGCTGTTTGCTTTTGCAGCACACTGGTAATGCTTTGATTAAAGATCTGCGCGGATGATAATCTCATGGTTAATTCTCCTAACGCACTGAGGTCAATAGGGTGTCAAAAATTTCCTGGGCGGTCGTCATGATCCGCGCAGAGGCTTGATAAGCTTGTTGGAAACGCATTAAATTGGCCGCTTCTTCATCTAAGTTAACCCCCGATTCACTTTCGACTCTCGCATAGGCTTGTTGATACACGGCTTCGGCGCTGCCCACTCGTACCTCGGCGGCTTTTGTCTTGCTGCCAATGTCGAGCTTAGTATTCTCGAACACGTCCGCTAAGGTCGACTTACCGCCATTCATCACTTTGGTTTCACTCAGCTTAGCCATAGCCACAGCGTTAGTGTTATCTCCCTCGGCGAAGGATAAATCGAAGGTAAATTTGTCACCTGCCGCCGCGCCGCTACTTTCCACCTCAAAGGTAAAACCAAAGGCGCTGATACTCGGTGGCGTATAAGGTGCTGCGGCACCGAGTGATGCACCTGTGGCATCGAATGCCTCATAGGTTGGAGGAACCACTGTGGTATCGAGTTGAATAGTTAATTCACTGCCAGTCACAGGGAAATTTGCGGCGCTGCGATTAGTGATCTGGGTTAATTTGACTTGAGTATTACCCGAGTTCGCCGCATCGGCGGTGATTTTAGGTGCAGCCGCCGCAATGCCCTTAGGATCTGTCATCACCACTTCAATACCATTGGCAGCCCCTGCAGTTGGCCGGATGACAAACCTGTCCCCCGATGCCATGGCACCCGCTTTAATATCGATAGAAAATCCGGCGCCACCTTCTAACTTAGACCCGTTTAAGGTCAATGGGGTGATAGCACCCGATTGCGTATCCCTAAGCTCATAGGTCGCTGGTGCGGTAAACGACAATTCGTAGGCACCGCCCGTCAACAAATTAGTGTCATCGATGTTGACCCCTAAAGTGGCGTTACCCGTATTATCCGAATACCCACCAGCGCGCCCCAATGACATTAACGGATCGTTGATATCTTTGAAGATATCCACACCCACTTGGCCATTAAGATCGAATCCCTGCGCCTGTAATTTATTAAAGCTATCGGCTACGCCCAAGGCGAGCTGGTCAAGCTCAAGGCCAGCAGGAATTAAGGTTTGCTCACGGTATTCAAACAACGCGCCTAACTGCCCACCCAATTTACTGGGATCGGCAGGCACGCTTTGCGAGCCGATGCTTGACATCAACTGCAACTCATTGGGGAATGGATCACCTGTTTTAGTGTCCATCGTCATCGCAATTTCACCGGAAACCAGCATCACAGACCCACCTAACATGATGCTTTTGGCGCCATTATCTAGGGGGATCACATTCACCTGTGCGTATTGGCTCAGCTCTTGGACTAGAGCATCTTGCTTATCGAGCAGCATGGCATCTTGATTTGGCGACTTCATCAACTCGAGGTTTAAATTGGCAAGCTCGGTACTGATCTCATTGATGCGCTGGGTCATACCCGTGATTTGATCATTGGTTTGACTAAGCTGACCATTCAGATTCGCCTGCATCTGATTCAAACTGCTCGCCAATTGTTTAGCATCATTTAAGGTTGAACTACGAATGCCTAAGTCAGCTGGCAAGTCAGCTAGGCTGTTTAGACCGGAAAACAGATCGTTTAAACTCTGTGGCACAATCTTGCCAATTTGAGAAAAAAGTTGGTCCAGTTCACTCAGCTTGCCATAGCTCGCTTCTGCGCCACTTAATGTGGTTTGGCCTATGCGCAATTCTCTTGCGGCATAATCATTATAAATACGCTTTACATCAGATACATAAGTACCTGTACCGTAAAAGCTATTGCCAAGACGCTGGGATTCCAGGGTGGTCTGAGTGGCCACTTGTCTGTGATAACCCGCAGTGTTGGCATTGGCGATATTATTACTGGTGACTCCCAGTTGCGATTGGGAGGCCAACACGCCAGTGCGGGCAATAGTCAGTAGATCGATAGCCATTAGTTGATGCTCCTCAAAACTAACATCCTATGAAGAATGATCATTTGTCTTCTCCTGGCAGTATCGACTTCAGCTCTTCACTGATGGACTGCATCACTTTAATCACTTTTTCAGCATATTTAGGATCGGTCGCATAGCCAGCATCCTGCAATGCGCGGATAAATTGGCTCGGTGAAGCGGCCACTTTCTTGGCATCTTGATAACGATCGCCTTCTGCAATGAAGGAGACAAAATCGTTAAAACTGTGCTCAAAATCGGTATAAACCCGAAAATCGGCTTTTTGTCTCACGGCAATGCCCTGCTCAAACTCCAAGGTACTGACGTTAGCTTTATCCCCTTGCCAGCGGCGATCTGCTTTAATATTGAATAGGTTATGACTAGGAGCCCCATTATTGCCACGGACAATCTTTTGTCCCCACCCAGTCTCTAATGCCGATTGTGCCAATAGGACTTCAGGTTTTGTCCCTAGGGCTTTTGCCGCTTTTTCTGCATGGGGATATAGGGTCGCCAAAAATTCTTCGCGGCTGCCGAACTTCAGTGTTTTTTGAGTTTCCCTAAATGCCGCCGTCGGCAAGATTTGGCCGCTTATCACAGGTTCAATGGGCGACAACGGCTGTTCAGACCAAGTAGGTTTAGGCGCATCTATGGCCAGTAACCGCTCGGGTCTATCTATATCTAACGAGGATGTCACACCATCGGCATTGTCGGCTGCAAAACTAGGCCTTGCGATCGATGCGGGTACGCCTGCCAATACATCGGTCTTAACGTTCTCGCCCAGGGCGTCCGGTGCTGAAACGCTCTGTGTGGGAATATTAAGAGATTTATCATCATGCTGTAGTTTCGAACCACCGTCATTACGCAACACTGAAGCTGGGGTAAACTGGCTCGATTCTGGCGATAACTGCTGCACCATCATATCCGCAAGGCCGAGTACGCCTTTATCCGATAAATCGACGGATAACTGCTGGTCCCGCATCTGCTCATAGAACTTAGTGTATTGACTGTTGAGCGGGCTGTCTGACTCGAACACGGCATTGGCATCCCGCATACTTTTCATCAGCATCTGCACAAAAATGCCTTCAAATTGTTGGGCGACTTTCTTCAAGGCGCCCTGCTCATCTTTCTGAGCCTGGGCACGCAGGGAATCGAGCCCGCCCAGATCAAGAAAATGTGATGAACTTGAAAGCTTTTCCATGATTTTCCCGACAGAAATTAGATGATGATAAGCTCACCATGCAAAGCACCTGCCACTTTTAACGCTTCGAGGATAGCAAGCACATCTGAGGGCGCCGCGCCCACTAAGTTTACCGCTCTCACTAATTCATCTAAGGTCGTGCCAGGATTAAACATAAACATCCGGCGGTCGCTTTCAGTGGCATTAATAGTACTGTTGCTAGTCACGGTTGTTTGACCATTTGCTAACGCATTTGGCTGAGAAACCTGAGTCGCTTCGGCAATAGTGACGGTGAGTCCGCCATGGGTCACCGCCGCCGGCAATAACTTGACGTTCTGCCCCACCACTATGGTGCCCGTCCGGGAGTTAACAATGACTTTGGCTGACTCATCTGCTGGTTCTACATCAATATTTTCTAAGGTCGCGAGGAAAGAAACTCGCTGTGACACATCCCTTGGGGCGCTCACTTGTACTGAGGTTGCATCCAATGGGCGGGCCATATCGGGGCCGAGCAGATCATTAATGGCATCGGCCATGCGCTGCGCGGTAGAAAAGTCGGAGCGACGCAGGTTAAACGTCAAATAATCGCCAGTTGAAAAAGGACTCGCGACACTGCGCTCCACAATGGCACCGTTAGGAATACGCCCTACCGTTGGGGTATTTTGAATGACCTTTGAACCGTCTAAGCCGTCGGCACTAAAACCACTGACCACTAAGCTGCCCTGGGCAATCGCATACACATTACCATCGACCCCTTTGAGGAAGGTTTGTAACAGGGTGCCGCCACGTAGGCTTTTAGCTTCACCTAGGCTAGATACGGTAACGTCTAAATCTTGACCTGGTTTGATAAACGCTGGCATATCCGCATGCACGGCAACCACGGCAACGTTTTTAATTTTAGGTCTGAAATTATCCGGTAAGTTGATCCCAAAATTTTTCAGCATGGTCATAAAGGTTTGTTCGGTATAACGCGTTTTTTCACCCGTGCCCGGTAAGCCGACCACCAGACCATAACCAATCAACTGATTACTGCGGACTCCCTGCACATTGGCGATATCCTTAATGCGTTCAGCTTGGCTCGGGAAGGAGAGCCCCAACATGGCGAGGGCTAAGATCAGTTTATATTTCATGATACGACTCCTTAGAAGGGCCACCAGTCACTCATAAAGAACTGGCTTAACCAGCCAACTTTTTGAGCATCCGCGAAAGTACCTGTGCCACTGTATTGAATACGGGCATTCGCCATACGCGTTGAATCGATAGTGTTATCGGGTTTTATGTCTTGGGAGCGAACAATGCCTGTTACTCGAATAAACTCATCACCGTTGTTAATGGATATCCATTTCTCTCCGCGCACCACAAGATTACCGTTGTTCAGCACTTGCATCACGTTGGCGGAAATACTGCCATCGAGGCTATTGCTTTGATCTGCATCGGCTTCACGCTTAGTGTTCATGCTGTCTTTGTAGCGTAAATCGATTGGCACACCGCTGATAGTCACATTTCCGCCACCCGCATAGATAGGATCTAGAGTCATATCAGAGCCCTTCTTGATCTCATTATTCGCGCTTTTCTTCGCCTGGGTCGCTTCCTTCAACACGATAGTGATGATGTCACCAACCTTATGAGCGCGAATGTCCGAATATAAGCTCGCGGCCTGACTATCCTGATAAATAGACCCCGTTGCCGCAATTTTTGTCGGCGGGGCTTCTGGATAAATCGGCGCATAAAAAGGATCATCTGCAATCGGTTTTTTTTGCGTCGAGCTACAAGCGGTAAGCAAGAGAGCCGCGGCCAATATGAAATATCTAGCCATGATATGTGCCTCTATAGGTTCTGATTCACATAAGCCAGCATCTGATCTACCGCTGAAATCACTTTGGAGTTCATTTCGTAGATACGCTGACTTTCAATTAGATTCACAAGCTCTTCAGTCACATTGACGTTAGAGGTTTCTAACGCGCCTTGACGAATAGCCCCCATTCCATCGAGCGAAGCCGTACCTTGGATAGGTGTGCCGCTTGCCCCCGTCTCGGTGTAGAGGTTTTGTCCCATAGGATCGAGACCCGATGGGTTAATGAAATCCGACATACTGAGCTGGCCTACCACCTGATTCTCTGCGGCGCCCGGTGTTTTTACCGATACTTCACCTTCGGCAGAAACCGTAATACTGGTGGCATCCTCTGGAATGGTGATCGCAGGCTGCAGCACAAAACCAGAGCCTGGCGTCACTATCTGTCCGGTATCATCTAAGGTAAATTGGCCATTGCGGGTATAGGCAGTAGTGCCATCGGGTAATTGCACTTCAAAAAAGCCGGGGCCTTCAATCATCAGATCGAGTGAATTGTCCGTTGTCAGCATATTGCCTTGGGTGAACATTTTTTGAGTGGCAACCACCTTAGTACCCGCACCGATATTTAATCCATTGGGGAGTTTAGTGTTAGATGCACTGATGCCCCCCGCTTGGTTAACGGTTTGATATAACAAATCTTCAAATACCGCGCGGCTCTTCTTGTAGCCCACAGTGCTGGCGTTGGCGACGTTGTTTGAAATCACCGCAATGTCGGTTTGCTGTGCGTCTAAGCCAGTTTTACTAATCCATAACGCCGGATGCATAATCTATCTCCTAACTAATACGCATTAATGAAGATGAAGCGCGATCGTTTTCTTCCGCGGTTTTCATCATCTTGACTTGCAATTCAAACTGGCGCTGTAGGTCAATCAAAGACACCATTTCATCGACCGGATTAACGTTACTCCCCTCCACCGCACCACTCTCAACCCCCACACTCGGATCGGCGGGGGCATCATCACCCGATACAAGACGGAATAACCCGTCCTCGCCACGCATCATTTGTGCATTGCCGGGGTTGACAAGTTTTAGTCTGCCCACTTCCTCTACCACATCCGCAGTTGCCCCTTGGGGACGCACGGAAATAATGCCATCTTGGGAAATTGACACTTTGTCAATCGGCAGCGGCAACACAATTGGCCCCGCGTCCCCCATCACAGGATTTCCCCTGTCGTTATGCAATAAACCTGTTGAATCAAAACTTAAGCTGCCGGAGCGGGTGTAGGCCTCACCGCCGTCTTGGGCCTGCACCGCAAGCCAACCATCGCCCTTAATGGCAACGTCAAGATCCCGTCCTGTGGTTTTAATCGGGCCTGAACGAAAATTAGCAGACGGCGTTTCAACCATGGCGAACGCTCGGGATGGCAATCCTTCACCAAAGGCTTGCATCGTTCTGGCTTGGGCCATATCCGCTTTAAATCCATCGGTATTGGCGTTGGCTAAGTTGTTGGCTCGCAGCGCCAACTCATTCATATTTTGCTTAGCGCCACTCATGGATATATACAGGAATTTGTCCACAGACTGCTCCGTCAAAGTTTCTACCTGACGATAACAAAGCAAGCATCATGCCAACAAAACAAGTAGCTAATCGATTGATAAATTAGATAAACGGAAAGGAAAAATCAGGGTAAGCCCAAAAGAGGCTAAGTGTTGCCGCTGGCGGCAACACTTAGTACAACCAAGATAAGATTAACGGATTTGCAGTACTGTCTGTTGCAGGGTGTTATTGACTTCCAGCGTTCGAGAGTTCGCTTGGAAGTTACGCTGCGCGGAGATAAGATCCACCAACTCAGTGGTTAAGTCGATATTCGATTGTTCCAATGCCGATGAGCTAATGCTACCAAAAGTACCACTATTGGCCTCACCCGCTAGTGCTGGGCCCGATTCTAAACTCGCCTTCCACGAGGTATTACCCACTTGGGTCAAACCTTGCTCGTTAGCAAAGCGCACTAATGCCACACGGGCTAACGGCACTGTAGACCCGTTAGAATAGCTCGCAGTGATTAGACCATCTTCGCCAATCTCAACGTTAGTTAAACGACCCACTGTAGTACCGTCCTGGGTCAGTTCAGTCGCCGCAAAGGGAGCCGCATATTGAGTCGGTGCATTAAACTTAATCGTTAAGGTTTGAGTGCCATCGGCACCGGCTCCCAGAACACCTGCGCCACCAATGCCTAAGGTTTCAGTCGTAACAGTCGCGGGATCGCTACCTGTATACACCCCCACTGAGTTGAACTTTAAGACAGAGCCTTTCCAACCACCGGTTGTTTGAGCCGAACTCGTTGAGTCAGCGTTGCCATCACCCGTGGTATCTGTTTGATAAGAGCCTGCGGGTCCCGATACGTCCACTTGTTTACCATCAACGGCGTAGTAGGCAACCCAGTTGCTTTCACCGTTATATGAACCATTAGTAGGCTTAACAAAGTAGGTCGTCATGATATGTGGCTCACCGAGTGAGTCATAAATCGTCATCGACGTGACATTGTTGTAGGTTTTGGGATCGAGTGGATCAAATGCGGCGGGATCGAGTGCACTTTCTTTCGCATTTAAATTCATCTGTAAGCTGACGTTTTCGCTCTTGACTGGACTGCCCGCGGTATCAGGGATCTGTACCGGTCTAGCGGTTGTTAGGCTGACAGAGGTTGAGTTCCCTTCTTTATCCACTGGGAAGGTTTGCAAATAATTACCAGCTGAATCAACCATATAATTATTTTTATCAACCTTAAACGCCCCCGCACGGGTAAACGAATGGTCTAATGTACCTAGCTCAGAAGCAGTAACGAAAAAGCCGCCCCCTTTGATCGCCATATCGAGGGAGTTACTGGTGAGCTGCAAACTACCTTGATGGAACTGCTGAGCGACTTGGCTCGTCGCCACACCACCACCGACAGCCGTCTTTGAGTTAGAAAAAATCGAATTAGCGTAAACATCCGCAAATTCAGCACGTGACTCCTTAAAGCCAATGGTGTTCGCATTGGCAATGTTGTTCGCCGTAGTGTTTAAATCTTTCTGTGCGGCCGAAATGCCACTCAATGCAATGTTAAACGACATAATTCACCTCTACATTTGACTCAATTCAATTGCGGACGACTAACGCCCAATCCAAATACTGACAATATTAAGTTTCAGACACGGCCAAAACATCAGACAACTTGATCCCCATACCGCCCCTCAGGTTTAAAATCGCACCTGTGCTCGCGGTACCGAGGGAAACACTGGTCACATGGGCGTAAGTGGACACAGCTAAGTCCTGTGATTCTCCGTCGACTAAGCCACTGGCTTTAATCGAGTAATTCCCCGCCGCGACAGGCTGGCCATTTTTATCTAATCCATCCCAATTCACAGCCACGTTCCCGCCTTCACTGCCATCCACAGTAAAGGTGCTAACAACCTGCCCCTTCTCATCCTCAACACGAACGTTGATGACTGGAATTTTATCTGGAGTACTGATCACCCCTTTGATGGTTGGGCTCTCAGCTGAAATATTGCCAGTATCCGTTGGGATCAGCACTTTACGCCCCACCAGCCCCGACGCCTGCAAAGCTTGGCTAGATGTCATCACACTGTTTAAATTGACAATTTCATCATTTAATTTCGAAATACCGTCCACAGTTGAGAAAGAGGCCATTTGCGCAATCATCTGGTCATTGTCTACGGGTTTGAAAGGGTCCTGCATCGACAATTGCTGACTGAGTAGCGAGAAGAAATCATCTTGACTTAATTGCTGACTCTTCGCTTCTGGAACAATCGACTCTTTAGGCAAACGTATGCCATCCAAAAATGGATTACCCGTTGAACTGGTCGTCGTATTTGTCGCCACAGTATTCGACTGACTCTTCGTTTGAGTCGTCTGCGCCGACGTTTGATTAAGTTGGTTAATGAGGCTCACAGCTTACCTCCTAAAAAACACATATTATTTACCCATCCCAAGTGTTTGTTGCAGCATGGATTTTGCTGCCTCAGCGACTTGAACATTCATTTGATATGAGCGCGAAGCAGATATCATATCTGCCATTTCTTCCATGACATTCACATTCGGCTTGTAAATAAAGCCATCGGCATCCGCCATGGGGTGATCCGGCGAATACTCTTTTAATAGGGGTTTATCACTCTCAACAATGCCTTTTACCGCAACACCTTGGGAGGATTGTTGTTGGCTTTGCGCTTTAGCCATTTCCGCTTCAAAAATGGGATGACGGGAACGGTAGGTTTTATCGACGCTGCTCGAGACAGCATCGGCGTTAGCGATATTACTCGCCGTGGTATTCAGCCGGACCGATTGTGCCGACATACCAGAGCCAGCAACATCAAAAATGCTAAATAAACTCATGATTAATCCCCTCTCAGCGCCTTTTTCATGCCGCTAAATTTGCTGTCTAGAAAACCCAATGACATTTGATACTCGAGGGCATTTTGCATAAATGCCGATTGCTCTTGCTGAATATCGACAGTGTTACCATCACCGGTATCAGGTTGATTAGGAACACGAAACTTAACATATTGCCCAGTCAATTCAGCGAGGCCAAAATGCTGCTCGCTCGGTGTCATTTCTAGGCTATTTCGCTGCTGCTGTTGGCTACGGGCGACTTGCATTGCTGCAGAAAAATCGACATCGCGGGCTTTATAATGTGGCGTATCAGCATTTGCGATATTACTTGAAATCACTTCGGCACGTTCTGCACGTATACCTAAAGTGAATTGATGCACACCCAGTGCCTTGTCAAAGTTGATCGCCATAAAATTGCCTCCATCGTGTCACTCGTGGGAATAAAGCAATTCATGTGCCAAAAGAGCAAAAACAAAGATAAACGGCGATAATGGTAAACAGAGGTATAAAAAATTACCGACAAATGTCGGTAATTTTTTAATTAAATTGATAGGTTACGTTTTCTTCTGATAATAGATACCCGGATTACAGCGGACCATATCAAATTCATCCGTTAATCCAGCAATCGACTCCGAAGCCCCCAAAAAGAGAATCCCCTTAGGGTTTAAAGCGGCAGCAAATTGCCGCAAAATTTTTGCTTTTGCCTCTGGAGCAAAATAGATCAGCACATTGCGACAGAAGATAATGTCAAACTTGCCAAGTAAGGTATAGCTTTCAAGTAAGTTATGGGCTCTGAAGTTAACTAAACGCTTAACATTGTCTTTGAGTTTCATATTGCCAGAGGGCAAGGGATCAAAAAACTGACGCTTGCGCTCCTCTGATAATCCACGGGCTAAGGCGAGACTATCATATTCCGCATTCTTACAACGCTCGAGCATGGAAGGGGATAAATCGGTCGCTTGAATTGCAGCGCCGCCGGCAAGTGCTCCTGGTTTTTTTTGTTGGTATTCCAAAATCGTCATTGCCAACGAATAAGGTTCTTGTCCAGATGAGCAAGCCGCTGACCAGATTTTTAACGGACGACCTAAACGGCTGTATTCAGGTAGCAACACATTATTGAGTAATTCGAATGGATAACGGTCACGAAACCATAGGGTTTCGTTGGTTGTCATCGCATCAATCACCTCGGCCCTCAATGCGCGCTCAGTTGGCTTCATCGAATGTTTCACTACATCAGACAAAGAGGGAAGATTATATTTTCCCATCAAAGGAGCAAGACGGCTGCGCACTAGGTATTGCTTATTTTCACCCAGTACGATGCCGCTGTGTTGTTCTAGGAACAACCTAAATTGATTATATTCAGCCTCAGCGAGTGATTTATTTGGCACATTCACGTCCTAGATCCTATAGCAAGCACCAAAATAAGTGCAAAACCATCATGTTATAAGGGCTAGATTATAGCGTAAAGCTTAACTACACACTAACCCATACTCAATCACTTACAAACTTAGGTGTTTGTTCACTGCCGCAGCTAACTCATCGGGGTTAAATTTCGCAATAAAGTCATTGGCACCCACTTTCTGCACCATTGCTTGGTTGAACACCCCACTTAAAGAGGTATGTAACACCACTTTGATATTTTTGAGCTTAGGATCGTCTCGAATTTCGGCGGTTAAGGTGTAACCATCCATTTCAGGCATTTCAATATCTGAAATAATCAGCGGGATCTCATCCGCTACATTATTCATTTCACTCGCGATGGCTTTTAACTTATCCAAGGCTTCGCGGCCATCTTTGGCCGTATCGATTTGTAGATTCAATGATTCGAGCGAACGGATAATTTGCTTACGGGCTACCGCCGAATCATCGATAACCATAATGTGATAGTGCTGTGTTCTATCTAAGGTTAACTGCTCGTTCAATTCCTCACTGATCGCGGTTTTGACTGGAGAAATTTCATCTAATATTTTTTCTACATCAAGAATTTCAACAAGTTCACCTTCAATCTCAGTCACAGCCGTTAGATAAGAGTAACGACCCGCACCTTGGGGCGGCGGCATAATGGCCTCCCAGTTCATATTGATGATACGTTCAACTGAACTGACCAAAAACCCCTGAACACTGCGGTTATATTCCGAAATAATAATAAAACAATTTTCCGTATTGGCGAGTGGACGACCCCCGGTGGCAGCACTCAAATCGATCACTGAAATGGTGGTTCCACGGATGTGAGCGACGCCTTTAACATAGGGGTTAAGTTTAGGCAAAGCGGTCAGTGGCGGGCACTGCAAGACTTCTTTCACCTTAAACACGTTAATTCCGAACCGTTGGCGGCCATTTAACTTAAATAACAAAAGTTCTAAACGGTTTTGACCAACGAGCTGGGTTCGTTTATTGACTGAATCAAGAATACTCGACATAACTCTGCCTTGTTGCTCTGTTTATGTACGTCCTAAGACTCGTTTGAGTATAGGCATATTAATTGCTTACATCTTATTATCGATAAATACAGTCGAACCTGAGTCAAACTTCTGACACCGATCCCTAGATTAAACAGGTATCATCAGCTTCGAACTTGGTAAAAGTATAGGTGCATTCTGGCGTTACAAGCTAGTCTCTTCATTATGAAAGTAAATTTAGTCTGTTTTTTGAGTCTTATCGCCACGTTAATGCCAACAACTGTATGGGCAGAGCCCGTTGTGCCCACCATATCGGCGATATCCGAATTAGCTAAAGACCTTATTCGTGAAAAAATATCGCCCCCCGCCAATGCAAAAGTGGATATTGCGCCCCAAGCGATTGATGCGCGGATGTTACCATCACAGTGCAGCACCCCCATTAAAGTAGAAATGGCGACGGAACGTGAGATCAACCGAAACAACACAGTCAAAGTGAGTTGTGATACACCGGATCTTGCCTACCCTTGGCAAATATTTATCTCGGTTCGCGTCGATATTTTATTTCCAGTCGTCGTTGCAACACAAACCTTGGCGCCTGGGGAACTCATCACTCCAAGTCAAATTGAGGTGCAATATATAGATCAAAATAGTTTACGTGGGATGCAATTTGATGACCCTAGTCAACTTTCTGGGGTGCGCGTTAAGCGCCGAGTTGCTAAAAATTATCCTATCTTTGCCAATAATCTTTGCTTTGTCTGTAAAAATGATGCTGTCTCTATTTATGCGCGCTCTAGTTCTTTAGTATTAAAGACAATGGGAGAAGCCCTGCAGGATGGCAATAAAGGTGACCAAATAAGAGTTAAAAATAGCAGTTCAAACAAAGAATTAGATGCTATAGTCACAGGCATTGGCGAAGTTGAAGTTAGAATGTAAAATACGCTAAAGCTTTTCTGTAAGCTGCCGATACCCCAGTTAAGAAATCCCGTATACCCGACGCTGGAGCCTAACATGGCAATTGATATTAGCAAACTCAACACCGGAACCACTTCGCAAGTGCGTTCAGGTACAACAAAGACAAGCAGCGAACAGTCTGCACAGGTGGCGGCTAAATCCTCACCACCACAAAGAAGCGACTCAGTAGTCATTACAGCTCAAGCTCAGCAATTACAAGGAGCTCAGACTAAAATGGCAAGTCTACCTGAAGTCGATCAAAAGAAAGTGGCCGAAATTAAACAAGCTATTGCCGAGGGTCGCTATAAAATCGATCCCGAAAAATTAGCCGCTAATATCGCCAGCTTTGAAGCTGAGCTAAATGACCTTAATAAAGAGTAACTATGACTGAAATAGCTAAACTGGTTGATTTACAACACGCCCATTTGGCTGTTCTTAAGCAAATAATACTCAAGGAAAAAGGCGCTTTGGTTGACCAAAACGCCGATTTGCTATTGTCGCTTGCAACTGAAAAATCCCACTGCCTTAAGGACCTTCAAGCAAACGATAACCTTATCGCCCAGCACAGCGATAAACCCCTGCTGACTCAGCAGAGGGAGCTTGTCCATAAAATGGCCGCGGTTAAAGAAGCCTTGGCTGAATGCAAAGAATTAAACGCCCAGAATGCCAGCCTGATAGAAATGAATTTAGCTAGTCTAAATCGTTTCGCCCAAGCACTACAAGCCAGCCGAAATGCCACCAGCCTAACCTATAACGATAAAGGAAAAACCTCGACCATTTCGAGTTTAGGCAATGACTTAAAGGCGTGATCAGTTTCCCTTTCCAGCTTTTTGAAATATTCCCATGGCAAATGCCAAAGAAAAGCCGCACAAATGCGCGGCTCTACTCTTCTCGTTAAAGTTTTTGCTAGAAATAAGTCACTTCTTTTATCCGCTGCGGGCGACTCTGTTGTTGATACAACTGCCATACCTTAGCAAAATCAAGTTCTAACTCAGTAACATAATGATCACCCGCGGGATAGCTCTTTACGACTCGCGCACCACGGATCACCCCAGAAACCGACGCTTTAACATTATCGTCCGTCAACATCCAATCACTCACGCTGCTGTTGGCGGTGATCTTTTGGCCATAGACTTGTTCGGCTAATTCACGATAAGCGACAATTTTAGAGGCTTGCATAGCCATCAGCACTTTTTGTGACTGTTCCTTCGCTGGTTGCGTTGCCAATGGCGCATAACCTATAGCGGTCAACTTAGGAAAAGTGGGAGGCGGCACATCTTCCCACCGAACATACTTATCTTGGGCCGCACAGCCACCAATGAGGAGAACCATGGCAAGCAATAGATAGCATTTCATTTTCCATCTCCTAACACACGCACTTCATTCATACCAGGACTCGCCTGACGATATAAGATGCCATCCTGTGAAACGACTTGCTCCGATAGCTGCATATAATTGCCAAGCTCTTTTTGCGTCACAAAAGTCTGCGAAGCTGACACCACACGATTATTACTCAAACTCACAATACGGGCATTAATCGCCATGCCATTGGTTGTGGGGCTCATGGTAGACACCAGAAGATGCTCAACGGGAAGATTTGTCGACAGTTTTTGCCAGTCCCGTGTCAAAATAAAGTCCCCCTCCGCAGTTACCCGCAGTCCATCACCTAGATTTAAATCCACCACATTGAATTGAAACTGATGCAAGGATGTCATCAGCCCCTGTTGTAACTGCTGCGCCAGTGCATTAGTGCTGCTCATATCCCCCACTAAAACAGGCGTCGCGACGACTATGGGCTGATCGGAACGCAATGCATCATTTTGCTTAACCAATTCAGTGACTATTCGCTGGGATAAATGATTGATCATCGCCGTTGGCGGTAAACCATTGCCATCCACTAAGCTAGGTTTCGGTGGCGCAACGGGCTGAGTTACGCATCCACCTAACAGGAGTAATGTTAGGGGAATAATCACTTGCTTTAGCATTGGGTCTACCTCATTTATGAAAATACCGACAATGGTATGACTCACAGATATCTGCCATAAAAAATGCAAAATCCAGACCAAAGCGAAGCACTGATCTGAACATTAAGCTGAACATTGCACTGATAGTCGACGTATACGCACTTTATCGACAATAACAGCGAAAACTTTATCTAAAGTTCCCATCGAATAAGGCACAGAATTTGCTTTTAGCGGTAGATAAGAGGAAATGTCAGTAAACCGACTTCCTGAAAATTGACAGCAACACAGCGTTAAGGACTCATCGATGCACATATTAAGATCCGCTTCGTACATTATGTGGAGCCTTGCATTGCTCGCTATGCCTGCAAAAGCAGAATGGGTTGAAGCCAGTGGTGAAGCCTTAATCAGCAACAGCAATATCGCCCAAGCAAGGGAAGAAGCCATTAACCAAGCGATAAGCTATGCCACCCTCAGTACTGGCATTCAAATTTCCAGCCAGCAGCAAACCTCGAACGGTAACCTGACACAGAATAACTTCGCAATAAACCGCTATGCACAGGCTATCAGCATTCAACTGGTGAGTGAGCGCATCCAAGGCAACAAAATCTATGTCTCACTCAGACTCGACTTAAATGATGACCCAACCCAGCAGTGTCCAACCGGACAACTCAAGGCAGCAATCCTGATCCCGCAAGCGCAAATTAAAGATCGGGCACAGCTAAGGTACGGGCAACTGTCAGGGTTTGAAGAAGCGATCTCCGAAAAACTCGCCAATAGCATCGATGGCTATTCCTCCACCAGTTTTACCCACCTTCATGCCACAGAAAGACTCGACATCAATCAAGAATTAACTGACGTCCGCGGTTATCGACTACCAAGCTGGCTGAGTGAAATCACCGATAGTCAATATATTTTATTTCCACAAGTTATTAATATTTCAACGGAGTCAGTACAATCGACCTTTATGGGATGGTGGGATGAAGCCCCACAAAGGCAATTCCAATTTAAACTCGCCCTCTACCACGGGATCAGTGGAGAAGCAGTTTGGAGTAAAACCTATAGCACTTCGGCCCCCTGGGAATTTGAAGAGCAAGCCATAGTCTCCCCTAACAGCGATCAATTCTGGCGCTCCGCCTATGGCCGAAATATCAACCAGTTAATGCAAGAGGCAACCCGAGATCTGGACAACACACTCAATTGCCGACCGCTACTCGGTCAAGTCGTCAGTCGCCAAGCCGATAGGATTATACTGAACTTAGGTCGCAAGCATGGGATCCGTGTTGGCGATAAGTTCCAAGTCGTTTTACAACAGAATCTACCTGACCGCCTCAATGAAATGCGCGCCGTCGCAACTAAAAGTCGGGCCACGGTAAAAATTGAACAAGTGAGCGAAGAAAGCGCCACCGCCGTACTCGTAGACCAAAATGCGGCTTACAATGTACAGATAAACGACATCGCGCTTAAGATTTAACCAATTAAATCATAAGCCTTTTAATCAGAGATAAAACCAGTATAATCACTGTCGTCTCTTCATAGCTCAACAGGATAGAGCAGCCGCCTCCTAAGCGGCCGATCGGGGTTCGAGTCCCTGTGGAGAGACCAGATAGTGATCGAACTGGTGTCTGAAATAAGCAATTCCCGAGGATGCGGAATGACCGACCTGTTCACATCAAATATTGCCATTATCGAAGATCGTTGGCCTATGGTAGCGACTGCGATAAAAAGCCAATCCATTGAACACCTTGATGCACACCTAGTCCAAGGCCAAAACCAAACCATCAGCGTTAACGGCATTCAATTGAGCAGTCGCCATGATCGTATGGCAGAAGTTAATCTCAATATTAGTAAGTTACCGCCTCATAGCCATATCGTGCATTTATATGGGCTAGGCTTAGGCGATTTGCCTCGAGAACTGCTACTTAACTACCCGTTAGAAAAATTGAATGTGACCTTGCTTAACCTCGCTGTCACTCAGTTAGTACTCAGCTATACGGATCAAACCGATTGGCTATCCAATCCTAAATGCGAATTACATCTCGCCACATCAGAAACCACATTAGCTATCCCTTTCCTAACTTCTTCTGCTGAGTTAGTGTTAGCCGATGATGATGGCGCGGCGCTGAGAAATAAACTATTAATCCGCTATCAAACTCGTTTTGCGGCAAGGGCACATCAGGCTCAAGACCCTCAAATTTTGGCACGCTTACAACAAAATACCGAGTTAGTTCAAAAAGATGCTGATGTATCAGAACTTTATCGCAGTCCTCACCAGCAAGTTATTGTTGTGGGTACAGGACCTTCTTTAGAGGCTGCGCTATCGACACTCAAAGAGGTCTTTAAGCGCAAAAATCGACCACTAATGATTGCTGTTGATACCGCATTAAAACCCTTGTTACAGATGGGTATTAGACCAGATATTGTAGTGAGCATCGATGCAGACATTAACGAAAAACATCTGTTGCCAGAGCAATCATCAGGGATCCATTTAGTTTACTTCCCAAGACTGGCATCAGAGGTACTAACACGTTGGCAAGGAAAGCGATTTGTGGCCTATGGCAAGCATGCCTTATATGACAGTCTACGCACTATCAAGCATCATGATACTCTCTATACTGGCGGCAGTGTGCTCCATCCAGCAGTTGATCTAGCGGTAAAAATGCAAGCAAAACAAGTGTTTTTAATTGGCTGTGATTTGAGCTTTCCCAATAATAAAACCCATACTGGTTGGGCCGATGGCGAACTTAATATGCACATTGCATCGCAAGCATCGCACCAATGGGTGCTAAATAACCAAGGCAAAAAGGTAACTACCAGCCTTAGTTTCATTAGTTATATCGATGCCCTCGAAGCTTATATCAGAATTCACCCCAACACTGTTTTTTACACTACCAGTACACTCGGCGCCCAAATTAAGGGGTGCCAACATATGGACATTGAAAACTTAAGGTCAAAGTTATGACAGTAGATGTCGATAATATACTCAAGGATTTACGTGCCGCTGCTAAGTATTTTTTACTGGCGGAAGAATCCTTCGGCGCAGAATCAATGTTACAAGTAACAGATGGGCTGATTGCACTTTCCAGTCATTTACCGCCCCAAGCGCAATATACGCTGAATCAGCTTGTTGGCCAGGCTTTCGCGGCTCAGCAACGACACGACTTAATTGGGTTAGCGGATTATCTTAACGTTGAATTATACGACTTCATTCAACAGCTCGACAAACAATCGGTTAATTGAAACACTAGACCAGATATCTGTTTAAAAATGCAAAGGATTACCATGAAAAGAGTACTAGTGACTGGGGCTGACGGGTTTATCGGCTCTCACCTTGTCGAAATGCTAGTTGCACAAGGTTATCAAGTCAGGGCACTTAGCCAATACAACTCCTTTAATCATTGGGGCTGGCTTGAAAACATTACTTGCTTAAATGACGTTGAAGTCGTTTGTGGCGATATTCGTGATCCGCATTTCTGTAAACACTTGTGCAAAGATATCGATGTGATTTATCACCTTGCGGCACTTATCGCAATTCCTTATTCCTATATAGCCCCCGATAGCTATCTTGATACCAACGCGAAAGGTACCCTCAATATTTGTCAGGCCGCACTCGAAAATCACGTTTCAAGAGTGATTCACACCTCAACCAGTGAAGTCTATGGTACAGCCAAATACGTCCCCATTGATGAACAACACCCTCTGCAGCCACAGTCACCTTATAGTGCCTCAAAAATGGCGGCAGATGCGATGGCAATGAGTTTTCACAATAGCTTTGAGTTACCGCTGACTATCGCTCGGCCATTTAATACCTATGGCCCAAGGCAATCGGCACGAGCGGTTATTCCGACAATTATTAGTCAAATCGCAGCGGGTGCGATGCAAATCAAGTTAGGCGATATCTCCCCTACCCGTGACTTCAACTACGTATTAGATACTTGCCGTGGCTTCATCGCATTGGCGGCACATGACAATTGCATAGGTGAAACGCTCAATATCTCGTCCAATTATGAAATATCAATTGAAGACACTCTGAACATCATCAAGCAAAACATGCATAGTGATGTGGAATTCATTACGGACGACGCACGCTTAAGACCTCAACAATCTGAAGTGTTCAGATTATGGGGAGACAATAGTAAAATCAAAACACTAACTGGATACCAACCTCAATTCGATATTCACACAGGATTGAAAGAAACCATTGCTTGGTTCATCGAACCAACTAATCTGAACAAATATAAGTCTACTATTTACAATCGATAATAGGAGCGAGGCATCAATGACAACATCATGGGATCCAGTATGGGAAAAAATATTTACCACTCAAGCTTGGGGAAAATATCCTGGTGAAGATTTAATTCGATTTGTTGCCCGCAACTTCTATAAAGCACCAAACCGAACCGACGTCGAATTACTTGAAGTCGGTTTTGGTACTGGAGCAAATTTATGGTTTATGGCCAGAGAAGGATTCACAGTTCATGGCGTTGAAGGCTCCCCTTCGGCACTCAAGATGGCGATTGAGCGACTCAATAGCGAAGTGCCTGATTGGCAGGGAGATTTACGTCAAGGCGATATGCTTAATCTTGACTATCCCGACAATCGCTTTGACGCCGTTATTGATAATGAGGCCATTTATGCTAACAGTTTCGAACATGCGCAAACAATGTATCGAGAAGCTCACCGAGTGTTAAAACCAGGTGGACTAATGTTCAGCCGCATGTTCACAGATGAAACCACGGGATATGGTACTGGACAGCAAGTCGGCCTCCATGCATTTATGGTTGATACCGGACCTATGGCTGGCAAAGGTTACACTCGATTTACCACAAGAGAATGCTTAACGACCTTATTTTCACCGTTCAAATTAGTCGAATTACAATTAATTAGTCGTGAAAATGATCAAGGTGAGAAAGTGAGTGAGTGGATTGCTATCGGTCAAAAAGCTATGGATGAATAGCATGAATACATCGTCCATTGATCACACCATCAAATTTATCCGTGAATTATACGGCAACCCTGAGCACTTGCCGTTGCATGCACCGCATTTTGACAATGATGAAATCGATTTAGTCACAGAGACGATACACAGCACATTTGTTTCCAGTGTCGGAAAGTACGTCGATAAATTTGAGGTATTAGTCAAAGAATACACTCAAGCTGGTGCAGCTGTGGCAACCGTTAATGGCACGGCAGCACTTCACGCAGGCTTATTTTTAGCGGGCGTCAAACAAGGTGACTTAGTGATCAGCCAGTCACTCACATTTATCGCAACATGCAATGCCATTCATCATTTAGGTGCCCAGCCGCTATTTATCGACGTGTCATTGTCACATTTAAGTCTTTGCCCAGCCTCACTCGACAACTATCTAACTGAGCACGCTGAAATCACCGACAATAATGAGTGCCGTCATAAGTTGACAGGGAAAATCATCAGGGCCATGGTTCCCATGCATACATTTGGACATCCGGCAGACCTCGATGCATTAGTCGCTCTGGCCCAGAAGTGGTGCATTACCTTAGTGGAAGATGCCGCGGAAAGTTTAGGCTCATTTTATAAAGGCAAGCATACCGGTACCTTAGGTAGATATGGTTGTATTAGTTTTAATGGTAATAAAATCATTACGACAGGCGGTGGCGGCATGATTTTATGCCAAACCCCCTCCGAGGGCATTTCAGCCAAACACATTACAACGACGGCAAAACAGCCCCACGCTTTTGAGTTTTATCACGATGAAGCCGCATTTAATTACCGAATGCCCAATTTAAATGCGGCGCTAGGATGCGCGCAAATGAACAAGCTCAATCGATTCCTGGTGCAAAAAAGAGCCATAGCCAATCAATATGAGGCTTTTTTTGCCAACACTGACTATCAATTTATTAAGGAACCGCCAGAGTGCAGCTCTAATTACTGGCTAAATGCTATATTGTTGCCAGAACCAGCACAAAAAAGTGCATTTCTTGAGAGAACAAATCAAGCTGGCGTCATAACAAGGCCTGTGTGGCAGTTAATACACACTTTACCTATGTATTCAGATGCACCTAAAGGACCGCAAAGCAATGCTGAATGGCTTTCGCAACGACTGATTAATTTACCCAGCAGCCCCCAAGCAAAAACCAAAAAACATGGATGCTAACACTCTGATTAATGACATCTACTATCAAGATGAATATGCCAAACTTTATCTTGATGACATAGATTCACTGAGTCACTTTGAATATAGTGAAGACAACCAATGGTTTAGGTGTTTAAGTATTAAACGCCCCATTCCTCACGCTCTTGACGCTGGACTTGAAGACCCACTCTTTGATTTAGAAACGCCCTATGGATATGGCGGTCCTGTCACCAACAGTGATGACATCAACTTCATCCGCCGCGCAATGCAACATTACCGTACTGATTGCCAAGCCAACCATATTGTATGTGAATTTATTCGTTTTCATCCACATAACCCGCTTGCAACGAACGCGAGCTTGTTTGATTTTCATCTACAAGAACGTCGGGTCGTTAGTGTCAATCTACTCGCAGATGAACAACTGCGCTGGCAAGGCTACTCAAAGACGACTCGTAATATTATTCGTAAATGCCAACAGAAACTGACGTTAGATGACAACATCAGTATCGATGAGTTCATCACCCTCTACCGTCAAACTATGGACAAAAATAACGCTGAGTCCTTTTTTTATTTTTCCCGAGCATATTTTGAAGCCCTTAGACAACAGAGCCACTGTCAGCTTTTAGGCGTTCGTTCGTTAGATGGTGAGTTAATCTCTGCGGGCTTTTTTTTCCACGCAGGCCCCCTTGCCCACTATCATTTATCGGCCAACAACTTGGAACGGCAATACGAAAATGGTAATTACTATTTGCTTGAGCAGGCCTTTATTTGCGCAAAAGCGGCAGGTTGCCAGAGTATGCTCCTCGGTGGCGGGAGAACATCTGCAGAAGATGACAGTTTATTTAGATTTAAAGCTAAGTTTTCAAAAGATATTTTACCTTTTTACATTGCCGGATTAGACTTTAATCCAGCGCAACGACAACGGCTCAACGATACATGGCAAGCGCGTCATCCTGATTTGAACCTTCATCGATTTCAACAGTATCGGCTGATACCCTAAGGATATTAAATGACGAACAAAACCTTCATCATTGCCGAGGCGGGCGTTAATCATAATGGTGATATTCATCTGGCTAAGGCACTTATCGATGCAGCGGTAGCAGCTGGAGTGGATTGCGTTAAATTCCAGACATGGAAAACAGAACTATTAGTCACACAAGAAGCCGAAATGGCGCAGTATCAAATTGAAAATACGAAAGAAAACATATCCCAATTTGATATGCTCAAAGCACTAGAATTAAGCTACCCTGATTTTGTCGAACTCAAAGCCTATTGCGATGAACGTAGCATTATATTTATGTCAACACCTGATGAAACTGAAAGTGCCACCTTTTTAAATGGCCTGCAAAATCAATTTAAAATTGGTTCGGGAGAGCTGACCAACCTTCCCTTTTTAGCGCATATTGCCAGCTTTGGTAAGCCTGTGATCCTTTCCACAGGGATGAGTAACTTAAGCGAAATAGAACTGGCTCTGGAAGTACTGCAACTACATGGTATTTCGTTAGAGATGATCACTGTCTTACACGCAACAACACAATATCCAACCCCAATGGATGAAGTGAATTTATCAGCAATGAATACCATTAAACATGCCTTTCCTGGCATCAAAGTGGGCTATTCCGATCACACATTAGGAATTGAAATTCCGATTGCAGCGGTTGCACTTGGCGCAACTATTATCGAGAAGCATTTTACGCTAGATAAGCACATGATAGGACCGGATCATAAAGCGAGTCTCGAACCACTTGAATTACAGCAAATGGTCAACGCCATACGAAATTTAGAAGTCGCGTTGGGTAACGGCAAAAAGGTCCCGAGTAAAAGTGAAATAGATAACAAACGGATCGTGCGTAAAAGTATTGTCGCAGCCAAGGTAATAAAGAAAGGAGCAATACTAACCGAAGATGCATTAACTATTATGCGTCCAGGCACAGGGCTACCTCCAAGTCGCTGGAATGAAGTGATTGGTTCAGCAGCCAAAGTTGATTATGCGGTGGGGGATCTTATCCAATGAGTCGTAAAATATGTGTCGTGTCAGCGACTAGAGCTGAGTATGGGCTATTAAAGCCCCTGCTAACGGCTATTCACCATGATGCGGATCTGATGTTGCAACTTATTGTTACAGGGACACATCTTTCACCTGAATTTGGTTTTACCATCAAAGAGATCCAGAAAGATCCCTATCCGATTGTAAAAAAAATTGAAATTTTACTCTCATCCGACTCAGCCGTAGGTGTTAGCAAAAGCATGGGATTGGCCCAAATATCCTTTGCGGAAGCCTTCGATGACCTACGTCCAGATCTCGTCGTAGTGTTAGGTGACAGGTATGAATTATTGCCAATTGTATTAGCTGCGAATGTTGCACATATCCCCGTCGCACACCTCAGTGGTGGCGAGCTAACAGAAGGCGTTATGGACGAATTGTTTCGCCATGCCATCACGAAATTGGCTCACTTGCATTTTGCCGCCATAGAAGACTACCGCCAGAGGATAATTCAGATGGGAGAGCATCCCAGCAGAGTGTTCACCGTTGGAGAAGCTGGCTTAGATAATATTCGCAATATGACCTTGATGAGTAAAGCTGAAATTGAAGAGAGTTTACAATGCCCGTTAATGCCCAAAAACTTAATCATTACCTACCATCCCGATAGTCATGATAATTTAGAAGCGATTAACCTGTCATTTAATACGATACTGGCGGCACTCGATTCGCTTGAAGACACATTGCTCATCTTTACGAAAGCCAATAGTGATATTGGTGGCCGGCTCATCAATAAACTTATTGATGAGTACGTTTCGTTAAATCCAAAAAAATCTCTTGGATTTACCTCTCTAGGACAAAAAAGATATTTATCTTTACTTCAATATGTCGATGCTGTGCTCGGTAACTCCTCTAGTGGTATTGTCGAAACGCCATCATTTAAACTACCGAGCATCAATATTGGCCCTAGACAACAAGGTCGGATCCGCGCCGACAGTACTCTCGATATTGAATGCAATTATCAGGCATTAATCACCGCCTTGACCACTATTTACGACGAGGCATTTTTAGCAAAGGTTAAACAGACTCAAAATCCTTACGATCAAGGAGGCAGTTCCCTCAAGATTAAAGAAATTATCAAACAGTTTGATCTCAGCAGTTTAAAAATGAAACGCTTTTATGACTTACCAACACATTAAACCCATTGGCGGAGAGGCTGAATATGCACAGCCTAACTTTGAGGCGATCACCCAAACTGGGCGGTCATCGCTACGGTTGATTATTGAAAGCGCCAAACTACAAGCCAAACACGTTGCCCTACCTGATTATCTTTGCGAAGTTATTATTGATATTTTTAAAGAATATCAATCTAAAATTCATTTTTATCCAGTCAATCAAGATTTATCACTCGACTATAGTGCGCTACCAAAACACTTTGATGTGTTATATATCATCAATTACTTTGGAATGGATTTGGGTAAAAAGCTAACTCTGCCACTCAGCGCTGGGCACACACTCATCATCGATGATGTCTTTTATCCGATGCCACGTATGATAGAAATCGACACTGCATGTTATGCGTTTAATAGTCTTCGAAAAATCTCAAAGCTTGCTGATGGTAGCCTTATTCGGGCCAATAGACCTTTGCTGTTGGAGCTAATAACAGGAGCAACTAATTCACCATTTTCAACGCTAAAATACTCAGCAAAAGCCTTAAAGCATCGATTCATTTATCAACACATTGAGCCGCAAATACCGTTATCTGAACAGCGATATCTGACAAAATTTGAACAAGCCGAACGGCTGCTCGATAGTCAAAAAAACATCGTAGCGGTCTCTATGCAGAGTCAAATAATGGCAATGGAATTCTATCGACAATTACAAGATGAAACACAAACCCGACGAGAAAACTATCTATGCCTTAAACAATTACTTGCAAACAATTTACTGCAAATCGACACTGATTTTTATTCATTTTCGGTGCTCAAACATGCGCGAAAAAGCGAGTTAAAAAAGTATCTTGCCAGTCAAAGCATCTACCTCCCGACACATTGGCCTGTATCTGAAAGCAATTATCTTAAGTCAATCAATAATATCAGTATAAATTGGTTATCAATCCCACTTGATGCTCGTTATACCATACAAGACATGGAGCGATTAGCCAAAGCCATACAAGACTTTGACCAACATTCGACCAGTTTCTAAGCTGATTGACCAATCTGCAATAGCATTGCAGCCGCGAGCTTGTTTTGTGGTTCAACACTCACCACATAATCACAGGCAATTTGGGCTGATTCTGTCGCTCCTAACTCAAAGAATATTTTCGCTAACGCCATCCACGCATGAGTATCGTCCCCAAATAGTGTTAAATATTGGTTGTAGACATCGACAGCTGCCAATGGATCCCCAGTCAAATACTGCAAGTGCGCGAGCTTAATCAAATACCTTGGAGAGAACTTGCACAACTCTTTTAACCCCACAATGGCTTCTGGAAAGTGTTTCTTCCCAAGTTCAATTCCTACAAGGTGATTTAGTGCGTACATTCGATGACTATCAACACTGGTTTGTTGAAAATGCTCCAACGCAGCATCATTATTGTCCACTAACACATTGATATAGCCAAATAATAAATGCGTTAAAGAATCTTTAGCACCATTATTGTTAGGTTGCAAAGACAAACTGAGAGCCAGTTTTTGCAATCCATGCAGATCTCGTTTTGCAAAAAGCTGTGTGGCTTTATGCTCAACGCCTTCAGCACTGGCTCTTTTCGCAATAAATTGAGCATGATCGGTGTCATTTGAATTAATTTCTGCATTATACTCAACTAATATCTGTTCGAAACTCTGCTGAGTAACAAGAGATTGTGCTGCTAATGTATGTTTCTGCATCCAAAGGTAAGCCCGCCCTAACTGTTTATCTCGCCGCCACGTAGAAAACATCAATTCAAAATCAGGCTGACTTTTCAGCTCTTCTTTTCGTGCTACAACACGCTCAATGCTTGAATCAATCAGCTTTAACAGTTTTTTGGCACTCTTCTTATACGCTTGATAGTAAAGATCGCCACTTTTCTCTAATTGAGTATCGTCCCAATGCTCTATGGAACTCGGATCCATATATTCCACAAAATAAGTCAATCCATAGGTTTTCAGCAGCCTTGCAAGATACGCAAAATTTTTGTCCAGTTTACTCTGGATTTTATTTAATTTAACTACAATGCGATCTTTTTGATGTTGCATCTGGCATTTATACAACTTCTTATTCGTTATAATGCCCTCATCGGCGAGCAAAATTATTTGCTTCAGATCTTGTTGAACCTTGGATAACTCTTTAAATACCATATTATTATCTTGCCGCAGTGTATTCTCAGTGAAGCTATCGCAATATGCTTGCATCTTTTGCTTGGCATCATCAGGAAAACCAACAATATTAACATGTTGAATATTTTGATAACTCACGCCTTTGATTTTTGCCGCGTTCAAAGAAAGGTTAATAATCTCAAATTTATTCTCTGTTAGCTCTGCAATCACTATTTCAAATTGCTCACGAGCAGAGGCCAATGGAAACGACGTTTCAGCCATCTCATTTGCATTGGTTTCTACCCACAATCCATCAGCAGTAAGCAAAGGACCTTGGGCAGTTTCAATACTGCCTTTTGCATGTGTGTAGCCTTCCTTAGAAAAACACAGATCCACACCCGCAAATAAAATTTTGGAGCAACCAATTCCTAACGTAAATGACAAAGCAGAATTGGTCACTGTTGGCCCTGCAGAATAAAAGTTTTCACTATTATTGGTTGTTTTCCATGGGAAGCGTAAACCAAGATAAAGATTTGGTCCCCGCCACTGCGCTAATAACTTAGAAACAACATGATAAGAATTTACAAATACGACGGATGGCGGAAACTCCAACATCTCTTTGCTGACATCAAAACTATCATCGAAAGGATCAACTGATACAAACACATCAGGGATCAAATCAACTTCTCGTAGGCGCTTGGCAATCCTTGATACCGCAATAACGACCAGTCGTTTACGATGCTCAATGACCCAGGGAAGTACCTCATCTAATGATGGACCACCAGCAAGAATAATGGCTGTGCACCCCGTAAATACATCTTTGAGTGGCATAGCGGGAAGATTATTTTCAGAGATATTTTGTAGCTGGCGCACAATAAAGTTTTCACTGCCGAGCGTGACGCGGTTTAAATAGGAAAGCTGCTCTAAACTGGCATGCACTTTAAACTTTAGCGCATGATAATCATCCAAGTATTCGTATCTAGCACCCAATGAGTCAAAAAAACGTAATTTATTTTTATAGATGAATTGTGCTATTTCCGAATGCTTTACCGCCGATTCCCACTCATCGGCTCCATAGATGTAAATATTGGAATCTTCTTCAATGGAGCAGTTTGTGCTAACAGTTCCCACCAAAGACTGTAACTCAACAAAGATATACACCGAATTATCTTGCTTACGGTGTTGCCTAACATAATCAACCAGCAATCCAGAGTCAGTCCCAATAATGACATTGAATGTATCATCGTCCCATAAGACTTCATGATAGTGAGCTTTGAAAACACTGTGTGAATCGTACCGGTCAAAACAGATTTGATTGACAGGATATAAATACCTTTCACCAAAAGCATTAGTTGAGAAATCTAATTTTTCTTCAGGAGGGTTCATTACATTATCCTTTCAATACGGAGAGTTAACTATTTTTTAGACGCCAAAAATTCACCAAATTGGAAATCAATCTCGGTATCAATATCAATGGAGTCTTCTTTGTTCATCACATGAGCAAAAACATTTTGGGAATAGAAAAATGACTTTCTTAGCTGCAACTGTTGCACATCAAATAAATAGATAGCACCATTAAAGCGATAGTAAACAGGTAAGTCCTGGCTGCGCAACTCGCTGATTTCAGGCGAAATAAAACCATCGAGCGACTTAGATTCAGGCAAAATATTAGCCCACAAAGGGCTATGTTCGCACTCACAGACTGAAATTACCCCTTGTGCATTGCTACGCCTAAAAAAATCAATTGCTGTTGATATATCTGATGTGCCTCTTAATGGCGATGTAGGCTGCAATAAGAGTAATAAATCATAATCTCTCCCACTCTCAGATAAAAAGTCGACAGCATGCAAGACGACATCAATTGATGATGCAGTGTCCGATGACAAAATATCAGGACGTATAAATGGTGTTTCTGCTCCATATTGTCTTGCTATCGCAGCTATATCTTCACCATCGGTACTCACAACAACATCCGTGATATTCTCACAGGCTTTAGCTGCTTCTATGGTCCAAGCTATCAATGGCTTGCCAGCAAAAGGTTTAATGTTTTTGTTTACAATACGTTTACTGCCCGCGCGTGCGGGAATAAGGGCTAATACGCGTTTATTCATTCACTAAATCTCTAGCATAGCAATATCGGCTTGAGCACGGTCAAAATCATCTAAACGACCGATATCCAGCCAATACTCATGGATGGGAAACATGAGTACTTGTTCCATTTTATCAATCGTATTTTGTAATAACGTCGGCATGTCGATTTTGATGTCTTGCTGTACTTCTCGAATCAATTCTGGCGTTAATACATAAATACCTGCATTCACAAAGAAACGTTGAATAGGCTTTTCTTCCATCGACAAAATATGATGACCATCGCCTACAATGACACCATAAGGAACTTGGTATTCATAATCTCGCACGCACATCGTTGCCATCGCGCCATTATCATTATGGAATTCGATCAGTCTTTCAAAATCAACGTTAGTGAGGATATCTCCATTCATCACAATCATGGGTAAATTTGGCATATCTCGAGGCAATAGACTTAAGGCTCCAGCAGTGCCTAGCGGCTGATCTTCCTGAACATACTGAATGCTAACGTCCCATTTGCTTCCATCACCAAAGTAACTCTTAATAATCTCTGGTTTGTAGAAAACCGAAATATAGAAATTTTTAAACCCAGCCCGAATAAAACTTAACAAAATTGTTTCCAATATCGGACGCCCCCCCACACTTAACATTGGCTTTGGGGCGTGGTCGGTCAGCGGCCTTAATCGAGTCCCAAATCCCCCTGCCATTAAAAAAATGGGATTATCATACACATTTTTCTTTGATACTGATTTTAACGTTTGAACATCAACGACTTTGCCATTATCAAGGATAGGTATCGATGTGATCGATTTTTGTTCCATGATTTTAGCGAGTTCACGTTTTGAAGTTCCCTTTAACGCAGTAATCGGGGTGACAAACATGATGTCTGCAACGGGAGAATTTAAAGACATACTTTTCAAAATACCACGACGAATATCACCGTCCGTTATAGTACCAAGTAAGTTACCAAAATCATTAATGACTAAGACTACTTTTAATACCTCATTGTTCAAGATCTCAATAGCCTTCAATATCGTGTCGTTAGGCTTAATTACTGATTTTTTCCAACCATTATTCATGACTATCTCCCGCCAAAACGATTACAGTATTGTTAGCATAAGTTAGTTTATTGACAACATAATAACACATTGTAGTTCAAGCAAAAGTTACGCCATATCTAACGTATTGCATGATTAGACTTAAAACACAGGAAACAAAACAGATAAAGACCATAAAATCTTACCTCTACTCTGATAAAATGGTACGTTGTCCCTCCCCCCCTCGTTTCAGCACTTATTTTTTGATGGTATCAATTTAAAGATGAATAGCTACATAGCCTTACAAAATTACAAACGTAAGTGGATTTTCAACCACCAAGACTTACCTGTGACCGATGAAGATAAGGCCTATATCCTACCTTTGACGGATAAAAGTGCCATGGAAGTTTGGAATCAATGGATCAGCAATAAGAGTAGTCGTGCCGAACAATTTACTAAGGGGGATTGGGCGGCGAAAGCCAATGCTTGGACAAAAACGGATCATTGGCAGAGTGCCTGGGATAGCGAAGAGAGCAGCCTACCCGAAATGTTGGCGGAATTTATCCAGTGGCCAGACGAAACGCCGGTGTATTTTTGCTATGAGAAATACCAAATTATCGAGACACGCTGGGATGTGTTTGTCCGTAACTGGAAGTGCTTTTTATTTTTCGACGATGGCCCAATTCTTATCTCTCCTAAACAAAAACAAGCCGTTATGTTTGAGCAAAATGGTCAGTACAAGTTAGGTATTCGCGGCTAGCCCTGCATAATATGGTGTTTTAAGCATTAAACGCCCCAAAATCGAGTGGTAACTAAGGGCTATCACTCCCCCTTTCTTTCGATTAGTATCAGGCTCGTGTTCACAGCATGGTATCCTCGGATTGCTAATGGAATGAGCCGCACAACTATAACTAAAACAATACGATATGAGGTGTATTATGAAGTTACTCTCAACACTAACCTTAGCTACAGCGCTGTTTTTACCTAATATTTCCTGCGCAAAAGATATCTCTGGCATAGAAGTCGCCGACACTATAGTGCTTGAAAACCAATCCTTACAGCTAAATGGCGCCGGCGTTCGCAGTAAATTTTTTATGGATTTGTACGTGGGCAGCCTCTATGTACCAGCACAGCTCAGCAGCACTGTTGCAGTCTTAGAGGCCCCGGTTGCCGCTATCCGCCTTAACATTACCTCAGGCATGATCACCTCAGAAAAAATGCGCGATGCGATCACAGAAGGTTTTGAGCACGCGACGGCAGAAAACACCGCCGATATCCAACCGCAAATCGATGCCTTTATGGCGTTGTTTAAGGAAGAAATTAAAGAAGGTGACCAATTTACCTTAGTCGCGAATAAAGCCCGCGGCGTAACTGCCTACAAAAACGGTCAGGAACAAGCCACCATCGAAGGTGAGATGTTCCGTCAAGCGCTGTTAAAAATTTGGTTAGGCGATAAGCCAGCCCAGAAAAGCCTCAAAGAGGCGATGCTGGGTAAATAGCTAGCGTAAATTTGAATTAGAATTTAAATTCGATATCCAAGGCCGCTGCGCCTTGGTTATCCATCTCGAGCGCAGCTTGGCGTGTCACTTCTAATTCACCATTAAAGTAGTATCCGGCGTAAAGATTTATCGATAGTGCCGGTGTTGCCAGCCAGCCGCCACGAATATAACCCACCCACTCATTGGTTTCGACTGCGGTATCATCGTCCTCTATCAGGAATCGCTCCGTTCGCCGTGCACTACCTAAGCCAATATTCCAATTAGGATTAAATTGGTAACTCAGCTCCAATCCTGCTGGACCGCTAAACCCGGCTTGGAAGGGATTGGCCAGTACCCAATGTTCATTTATCTGCCAGCGCATCGCAAGGTAAGGAACGGTGCGAACTTCATCAATATCATTAAGATAAGCGACACCAAAACCAATCATATTACCCGAATCAAAGGCATACATAGCCGAAGCGACGACGCCGTAACTCTGGGCATTGCTGGCCGAAGCCGTATCGGCGTAGGCATATTGGATCTGTGGTGCTAAAAAGAAGGCCCAATGTTTATCCATGCGATAGTTTAAAGAAACACTGGCGCGATATCGGTCAATGTGCTCCCAACTTTGCCCTGTCGCACCGAAGAGGCTTGACACATTGTTGGCACCGTTGAGGGTAATTTGACGCCAATCGTAATCGAGTCGGTCATAGCCTCCCCGTAACCCCAGCGACCATTGTCGATTTAATGGAATATTCATCCCCGCATTTAACAGCAAACTATCCCTTTGTAGCTCAGTATTGCCGTTAGCAACCGCGGTACTCTGAGTACTTATCTGCGACACACTGAGCTTAAAACGCTTATTCTCAGCCGCTGGTTTTTCAGCAGCGACCGCCATACAACTAAAAACAGCCACCAGCAATAGGCTAGTTTTTAATATAAGGGAGCTTATGTTGTTGACTGTGGGATGATGATTTATCACGCCAGATCCTTGTACTTTAAAGAGTAAGTGTATTGTTGCGGATCATACGCTGACAGTAAGAGAAAGGTTCAATCTTTAAAAGCAAAGATACAAACTGACACTTTTAAATGCGATAAGCCTTTAAAAACATTTCCGCACAACCGCAAATATAAGCCTCGCGTTCTTGTATTAACCCTTCGACATCCAGTCCTAGCTCTAGCCTGAGTTTCAGCTCACCAAAGAGCATTAAACACAGCCTTACGGCGCAGTGATGGGCATTACCAAACCGATATTGACCTAAAGCGTCTACCGAAGCTAAATAACCGGACAGCATAGCGACCATATGTTTAGGGCCAGCCTCAAAAAATAACCGCGACACTTCGGGATGGCTTTCGGACTGCGCCACACAGGCTTTGAAGACGGTAATAGCCTCAGGGCTGACGATCATGTCGCCAAATTGTAGGGCAAATTGTGTCAGGGTTGACTCGGGTTGGGTCGGATCCTTTAACAAATCATCATTCAGATTGTGGCCAACACATTTCGATTCTATCGCCGCCACGAAGAGCTCATCTTTACTGCCGTAATGGGAATACACTGTCTGCTTAGAGACCCCAGCAAGTCTAGCGACTTCATCCATGCTGGTATGGGGAAAACCTTGACGGCAAAACAAATCAATTGCAGCAACAAGAACTTGCTGTCTTTTCTGCTCACTACGGCTCATGGGTAATGGCCTTTCAGCGGAATGTGTCATATCAACTCTCGAATAGATAGACATAATAAATTGGTATTAGTTAAGCACAAAATAGACTAGACAGTCTAGTTCTACACAACTAGACTAGCAAGTCTAGTTACATTGCATTAACGTTTAACTTACGACGGAAGCACTTAAAATGGATCGAACTGCCCGACATTCTTGGCGTACCATTAGCGTTTGCTTATTGGCTATATCGGCCTTAACGGCCTGTCAAAAGGAAGTGACCGAACACGCTAATTCCGCCGTATTACAAACCGTGGTCACTGCGCCGCTACAGTTATCGACTAGCTATGAGCGTGAGCAAACCTATACAGGCACGATCCGAGCGGGCAATACCACAGGCGTCGGATTCGAACTATCGGGTAAATTGAGCGAACTCTTGGTCGACAGTGGCGCCAACGTGATTCAGGGGCAAGTGCTCGCAAGATTAGACACTCGGCTGCTGGATGCAGAGCATCAAGAAATACAAGCGAGTCTGTTACAAACTCAGGCCGATGTCGATCTTGCCACCAGCACCTTAAAACGTAACCTCGAGCTCAAAAAGTCGGGTTATGTGTCCGAGCAATTGCTCGATGAAAACCGCGGCCAATTAATGAGTCTAGAAGCGGCTAAACAGCGTTTACAGGCCTCGCAACATGCCAATCAACTCAAACTCGATAAATCCAAATTACTCGCACCTTTTAATGGCACTATCAGCCAACGTCAGCATAACTTAGGTGAAGTCGTCGCCGCTGGCAGCCCTGTATTTACCTTGGTTGGCAATGTTAATCCAGAAGCCTATATCGGTGTTCCCGTGGCCATAGCCAATCAATTTCCCCTCGGACAAGAAGTTCATATCCGCGTACAAGATCAAATATTTATCGCGCAAATCGCCGGAATGAGTGCCGAGGTGAATCCCATTAGTCGCACCCTGCAACTGCGCATTAGCCTACCTAAGGATGCGCGGGTCATTAATGGTGAAATAGCCTATTTGCATCAACAGCAAGAAGTGGCGCAAGCGGGTTACTGGGTGCCCATCTCCGCCCTCACCGATGGTATTCGTGGCCTGTGGAATTTATACGTTGTCACAGCAAACTCAACGGAGGCAAAAATCGAACGCCGTGATGTGGAGATCCTCTATACCACTCAAGATAGGGCTTTTATCCAAGGAGCAATACAGGCGAACGAGAATTATGTCAGCCAGGGGCTGCATAAATTAGTCGTTGGCCAAGTCGTAGCCCCCACTACCACTGTATCGACGAGGTAATTATGATCAAAGCCTTCGTTGAAAATGGCCGTTTAGTCAGCCTAATTATCGCCCTACTGCTCGTTGCCGGATTTGGTGCTATTTCTAGCCTCCCCCGCACCGAAGACCCCCATATAACCAACCGCTTCGCCTCGGTCATTACACCTTACCCTGGGGCATCGGCCGAAAGGGTTGAGGCCCTAGTGACTGAGGTATTAGAAAATCAGCTACGCCGCCTAGAAGAAATCAAACTGATCCAGTCCACATCCAGACCCGGCATTTCGGTTATCCAATTGGAGCTGAAAGACACGGTTATGGAGACAGATCCCGTCTGGTCGAGGGCGAGGGATTTACTCGCCGATGCCAAAAACGCACTGCCAGACGGCACTCAAACGCCAACCTTAGATGATCAAATCGGCTATGCCTATACCGCGATTTTAAGTCTAGTGTGGAACGCCAACACGCCCGTTCGAGTGGACATGCTTAACCGCTATGCCAAGGAATTACAGAGTCGCCTAAGACTACTGCCCGGCACAGACTTTGTTAAACTCTACGGCGCACCCACGGAGGAAATCTTAGTCCAGCTCGATGGCAATAAAATGAGCCAATTACAACTCACCCCTGCCGCTATCGCCCAAATACTCAATGGCGCCGATAGCAAGATTGCGGCGGGTGAGATCAACAACTCAGCATTTCGAGCCTTAGTCGAGGTTTCGGGCGAGCTAGACTCACAGACTCGCATTCGCCAAGTGCCACTAAAAGTCGATACCCAAGGGCAAATCATCCGCCTTGGGGATATTGCCAGCATTTCCCGTCAACCTAAAACGCCAGCGGACAGCCTAGCCCTAGTCGATGGTGAACAGGGCGTATTTGTTGCCGCCCGTATGCTTAATAATACCCGCGTCGATCTCTGGCAGTTACAAGTTAACAAGGTCGTTGAAGAACTCAATCGTGATATCCCAGCCAATATCAAAATCCAATGGTTGTTCGAACAAAACAGCTATACCAGTGAGCGTCTCGGCGGATTAGTGGTGAATCTACTTCAAGGTTTTGTGATCATTTTATTGGTTCTCCTGCTTACCCTAGGCCTAAGGAATGCCGTTATAGTGGCCATCTCTTTGCCTTTGACCGCGTTATTTACCTTAGCCTGTATGAAATATATTGGATTGCCGATACATCAAATGTCGGTCACAGGCCTGGTCGTTGCCCTTGGGATCATGGTGGATAATGCCATCGTGATCGTCGATGCCATCGCCCAAAGGCGTCAACAGGGTATGGGCCGTTTAGCCGCAGTGAGCGAGACCTTACATCATCTTTGGCTGCCCTTAGCTGGCTCAACTATTACGACGATTTTGGCCTTTGCACCCATAGTGCTCATGCCCGGCGCCGCGGGGGAGTTTGTCGGCGGTATAGCCATGTCGGTGATGTTTGCACTACTGGGTTCGTACTTGATTTCCCACACCTTAATCGCAGGGCTTGCGGGGCGGTTTAGCCATGAAGGCAAAAACGATGTTTGGTATCAACATGGGATCAATGTTCCCGTTATCAGTGGCTACTTTCAAGCCAGCCTAAGGGCTGCACTAAAACGCCCCATACTGAGTGCGGTCGTGATAGGCATCATTCCGGCATTGGGGTTCTATGCCTCGGGCAAGATGACAGAACAATTCTTTCCGCCATCGGACAGGGACATGTTCCAAGTCGAGATTTATCTCGCCCCCCATGTCAGCCTAGAAAACACCTTAAACCAAGTCTCCTTAATGGATAAACTGCTGCATAAGGTGGAAGGTATAACCCAAGTCGATTGGGTCGTCGGTGGCAACACGCCATCATTCTATTACAACTTAACCCAGCGGCAGCAAGGCGCGACAAACTATGCCCAGGCCATGGTGAAAGTGACCGATTTTGAACGCGCCAATGCGCTTATTCCCCAATTACAGCAGCAACTGGATGGTCAATTCCCCGAAGCGCAGGTCCTAGTGCGCAAATTAGAGCAGGGCCCTCCCTTTAATGCCCCAGTAGAACTGATGATCTTCGGCCCTAACCTCGACACACTGCGCTCCCTAGGAGATGAAGTTCGCAATATTCTGGCCGCAACGCCCGATGTGATCCATACCCGTGCGACCCTCAGTGCAGGGGCCCCTAAGGTGTGGCTGCAGGTTAATGAAGATGCCAGTCTAATGAGTGGCCTGAGCTTGAGCGATATTGCCAAGCAAATTCAAATGTCGACCACGGGGGTCATAGGCGGTAGCGTGTTGGAACAAACCGAGTCTCTGCCCGTTAGAGTACGGCTCGGTGATGGCAGTCGTGAGCAGGCGAGCAAACTGTCAGAAATCCAATTAGTGACACCATCGGGTGAAGCGGTTGCACTCTCTGCCCTCGCCCACAGCGAAGTGCAAGTCAGTCGTGGCGCGATTCCAAGACGTAACGGCCAAAGGGTCAATACTATTGAAGCCTATATTGTCAGTGGGGTATTGCCAGCCCAAGTGCTTAATGAGGTAAAAGACGCCGTGAGCCAGTTGCCACTGCCATCCGGCTATCGCATTGAAATTGGAGGCGAAAGTGCAAAGCGCAACGAAGCTGTCGGTAACCTGCTATCAAACGTCATGCTGGTTGTGACCTTGCTGCTGGCGACTGTGGTACTGTCCTTTAACTCCTTTAGACTGACTGCCATCATTTTATTCAGCGCGCTGCAATCTGCAGGACTGGGTTTACTCTCGGTCTTTGTATTCGGTTATCCCTTTGGTTTTCCAGTGATCATTGGTTTACTGGGATTGATGGGGCTTGCCATCAACGCCGCGATAGTGATCTTGGCCGAGCTTGAGGATATGCCCAGCGCCAGACTCGGCGACAAAGAAACCATTATCAGCACAGTCAGCAGCTGTGGCCGCCACATTAGCTCGACAACCATCACCACAGTGGGCGGATTTATTCCGCTTATCATCGCGGGCGGTGGGTTTTGGCCGCCATTTGCGATTGCTATCGCGGGCGGCACGCTGCTAACGACCCTGTTATCTCTGGTATGGGTACCGACTATGTATTTACTATTGATGAAGAAGCGAGAAAAGTGTCCCCCTTCGGTACTCCAATCTCAGATAGCATCATGAATTAGGTACTGATACAGCTTATCTTTGAGGTTTAACCGCTCTAATTTTAACGCTAAAAAGTGCTCATCGGCGGTGGGCACTTTGGTGATGCCAATTCGTATGCCACGCAAACTCGCCTATATAAGCCATCAATATTTGACCTTTCCACGAAAAGACACCGAACTCTCTATAAAGAATAGAAAATCTTAGACTCACATCAAGACCATTAGATAAAACTTAGCTTACATTAGCGTTAACCTCTCCCTATAGGATCGCAAAATGAACTATAACAATTGGCCGATTGCAAAACAGATTGGTGCACTTGCCTTTTTTCTTACCCTGGTCGTTTTTAGCATACTCAGTACCCTCTCCTACCAAGCCGCTTCGAATGTGCTCGAAGACAAAGGTATCAGTGCGATGAAAGCCGAGATGCACGCCGTATCCGATATGTTAGAACTGCAATATGACAGTCTCCTGCAACTGGCGAGACGTAACGCCGATGTCTTTAAGGAAATGTATCCAGGACAGTTCAGTAAACTGGACCAAAACGTCAATATTATGGGGGTGAATTCACCTATCCTAGTACACGAACAAGAACACATTAACGCCTCAAAAAGTAAGGTCGATCGTTTTGCCAATCTGACCGGCGGTACTGCTACTGTCTTCGTGCGTGATGGCGATGATTTTATGCGGGTTTCAACCTCCCTCAAAAAAACCGATGGTAGCCGTGCGCTAGGCACTTACCTAGGTAAAACCCATCCAGGCTACCAAGCTCTGATCGGCGGCAATGAATACGAAGGCTACGCCAAACTCTTCGGTAAAGACTATATGACAGTCTATCGCCCAGTGAAGGACACACAGGGTCAAGTCATTGGGATATTATATATCGGTTTTGACATCAGTAATTCCCTGCAGCAACTGCAAAAAGCCGTTAATAAACTCACCTTAGAAGAGAGTGGCTACTTTCTGCTCATGCGCAAAGTAGACCAAATGTTAATCGCACACCCGCAGTTTACTGCCAATGAGCCCGTCACCGAATCTATGCTCGATGGCTTGAGCCTAACCCAAGTCATGCAGGAAGATAGCGATTGGCGTTATAGCAACAGCAAAAAAGAACCCATGTTTGCCTATACTCAAACCGTCACAGGCTGGAATTGGATGTTAGTGGGTCAAGTCAAAGCGAGGGAACTCAACGAAGAAAGCCTGCACTTACTCACGATCAACGCCATTGTCGCCATCACAGGCATAGTACTGATAACAGTGCTATTGTCCCTAGTGTTACTGCGTTCACTCAAACCTCTGCATGCCCTGCAAGTGCATATGGAAACCTTAGGCCGAGGCGATTTTAGCCGCCCACTGCCGCCATCTGTACCACAGAGTCAAAATGAAGTAGATAAAATCACTACGAGTGTATCGGCCATGTCTTCGGAACTAAGGCAATTAATGATTGCACTGCAGGGTTCAGTGATGAGCCTAGAGCAGCAGGCAGCCAAGGCGCAGAGTATTGCCAAGCAAAATGGCGAGGAAGCCCAAGCCTTAATGCTACAAACCGATCAAATCGCTACGGCCATCGAAGAAATGTCGACCTCGATCCGCGACGTTGCTAACCATGCACAGGATGGCGCCAATCAGAGTCAACAGGTGGACTTAGCCGCGAAAGCAGGCCAACACCAACAGGCTAAGGTGGTGCAAGATCTGCTCAAACTCAGCCAACAACTGAATAACAGCCACCAATCCGTTGAGAAAGTCAGCCAAGAAAGTCAAGCCATCAGTAAAGTCACCGAAGTGATTAACAGTATTGCGGAGCAAACCAACCTTCTGGCACTCAACGCCGCCATTGAAGCGGCGCGGGCGGGTGAGCAAGGTCGTGGCTTTGCCGTCGTTGCCGATGAGGTCAGGATCTTAGCCCAGCGCACCCAAGCTTCTATCCTAGAAATAGGACAAACTATCAATAAATTACAAACCCAAGTGAAGATCACCACAGAACAAATGGCCCAAAGCCATCAATTAGGCATGGCATCGGCAGCCCAAGGTGAAGCGACGGGCGAGCAACTGAAGGAAATCACCCACCGCATAGGCGAACTGGCCATCAGCTCACGCAATATTGCTTCGGCAACCGAGCAACAGAGCAGTGTTGCAGAGGAAATCACCCACAACCTGCACCAGATCAGTGAATTGGCTAATGAAGGTGAGCAACGCGCCGTACAGACGGTCCATTCAGCCGATGAGTTATCCTCCTTAGCCGTGGCATTAAAACGACAAATAAGTCAATTTAAAGCCTAGTTCTAGGCGCTAGAATCTAGAAAACGATCCAATAAAAAACCCCGCTTTAGCGGGGTTTTTAAAATCAAGCTTAGGCGTTACTCGGCATCATCTGCCGATCTGTCCATGTTCTCGGTATTCTCAAGCCACAGGGCATTAATAATTCCGAAAGAACAGGCCAACAAAACCCCTAATATCCACGTGAAATACCACATTGCAGGTGCTCCTTAATTCTTCGTAAACATTAATAGAGAGAGGCTTTGTTATCTTCAATATGTTTGCGATTTAAACGACCAAACATCTTGAAGTAAGTCCATACAGTGTAACTTAACACGATTGGGACGAAGATAACCGCCGCCCAAGTCATTACCGTTAATGTCATTTCACTGGCGGTCGCATCCCACATGGTCAAGCTCACATTGGGATCCAGTGATGATGGCATGACGAAGGGGAACATAGCCGCACCACAGGTCAAAATCACCATAGCCACAGTCAGTGAACTGAATAGGAAGGCAAAACCTGAGCGGTTCAAGCGACTCACAAGGATCACTAACAAAGGTAATACCACACCTAAGATAGGGAACAGCATAGTCACTGGGTACTTGTCATAGTTAGCTAACCAAGCGCCAGCTTCAACGGCCACAGTCTTCATCGTAGGGTTAGAAACGGCGCTGTGATCCAAGGTCGACGTCACGACATAACCATCGATGCCATTAGCCAACCACACACCTGCCGCAGCAAATAACACCGCCACTAACAATGCGAAGAATTGTGTCGCTTTCGCCGCACGCACCCGCAATTCACTGTCGGTTTTCATTTGCAACCAAGCAGCACCCTGCATCATAAACATACTGACGCTCACCAGACCCGCCAGTAAACCGAATGGGTTCAACAGGCCAAACAAACCTCCGTGATAAGTTGCACGCAGGAACTCATCAAAGTTAAATGGAACACCTTGCAATAAGTTACCAAAGGCAACGCCTATGATCAGCGGCGGTACAAAACCACCACAGAATAAGGCCCAATCCCATGACTTACGCCATTTTGGGTTTTCAATTTTAGAGCGGTAATCAAACCCAACAGGACGGGTATACAAGGCAAACAGCACTATCATCATGGCCACATAGAAGCCAGAGAAAGACACTGCATACACCATAGGCCAAGCGGCAAATAATGCACCACCCGCCGTAATTAACCACACTTGGTTACCATCCCAATGGGGGGCGATGGTATTGACCATGATACGGCGCTCGGTATCGTCTTTGCCTATGATGGGCAGTAACGCACCGACACCCATGTCAAAACCGTCGGTAACCGCAAATCCGATGAACAGCACGCCGATCAGAGCCCACCAGATAACTCTCAATATTTCATAATCAAACATAATGAAATCCTCTGCTTAGGCTTCTAATTGTGTGAAGCATTAGTCTCGAAGTGATAACGGCCGGTCTTTAAACTGCTAGGTCCAAGGCGGGCAAACTTAAGCATCAAGAATATTTCAATCACCAATAGCACAGTGTAGAACAGGGTGATAGAAAGGATACTGAACCATAGGTCACTGGTCGTTAAACTCGATGCAGACATAAAGGTCGGCAAGACTTCAGAAATGGTCCAAGGTTGACGACCATACTCGGCCACAAACCAACCACATTCAATCGCAATCCAAGGTAATGGCAAGCTGTAAAGCGCAGCCTTAAGCACCCATTTTTTCTCTTCGATTTGGTGACGTGTGCTTTGCCAGAACGCTGCGGCAAACACCAGAAGCATGAAGAAACCTAATCCCACCATGATCCGGAAGCTCCAGAAAATGGGCGCCACATTCGGGATAGAATCCTTAGCCGCGGCCTGAATTTGCTCTTCGGTCGCATCGACTATGTTATCGGTATAACGCTTGAGTAATAACCCGTAACCGAGGTCGACTTTTGCCTCTTCAAAGGCTGCACGCAGTTCTGGCGTTTCTTCACCCGCGCGCAGTTTGACGAGCATCTCATAGGCTTTCATACCATTACGGATACGCACTTCATGGTCTGCGATCAAATCACGAATACCCGTCACTTCTTCGTCCAATGAGCGAGTCGCTACTATGCCCATCGCATAGGGAATTTTGATCGCATAATCGGTGTGCATGGTTTCTTGATTTGGGAAACCTACGGCAGTAAAGGCTGCAGGCGCTGGCTCAGTGTGCCACTCGGCTTCGATTGCCGCTAACTTAACGCGCTGTGCTTCACCCACTTTATAGCCTGATTCGTCACCTAACACGATAACCGACAGGATCGATGCCATACCAAAACTGGCGGCAATCGCAAATGAACGGCGGGCAAAGGGTAAATCACGCTTCTTAAGAATGTAGTAAGCACTGACGGCGAGAACGAACATAGCCCCTGTCACATAACCCGAGGCCACAGTATGAACAAACTTCACCTGCGCGACAGGGTTAAATACCACTTCGGCGAAGCTGGTCATTTCCATGCGCATGGTTTCGTAATTGAATACTGACCCCACAGGGTTTTGCATCCAACCGTTTGCCACTAAGATCCACAGGGCAGAGAAGTTAGAACCAAAGGCCACTAACCAAGTCACAGCTAAATGTTGACGCTTAGTGAAACGATCCCAACCGAAGAAGAACATACCCACAAAGGTAGATTCCAAGAAGAAGGCCATTAAACCTTCAATGGCCAGTGGTGCACCAAAAATGTCACCGACATAATGGGAATAGTAAGACCAGTTAGTACCAAACTGGAACTCCATCGCTAAACCCGTTGAAACACCTAAGGCGAAGTTAATACCAAATAACTTACCCCAGAACTTAGTCATATCTTTATAAATTTGTTTATCTGTCATCACATACAGTGATTCCATGATAGCCAGCAAAAATGCCAGCCCCAATGTCAAGGGAACAAATAGGAAGTGATACATGGCTGTCAGCGCAAACTGCAGCCGCGATAGCTCAACAACCTCTTCAACAATCATCGGTGACTCCTTACGTGGTGCGTCCAATTGCCATGACAATGTTAGCCATTCATAGCAAGTGCCTTTGTAGGATAGTGAGTTTTCATTCTGTGTTTATAGCTGAGGTCAGTATAAACCGTTAAATTTTATCTTTTGCATTACATCGAGGCAGCAAGTCCTAAAAGTCCCTATTTCCATCACATACTGAGACATGAGTCACACTATTATTCGGCATTGAGACAAACACCCACCACCCAATCAATCAAATGATCCCATCGATATAAATATCAGATAGTTAAGATATTTATTCGCTTTCATTTGTAAGTATTTTATACCACCCGCCTTTGATTCAAATCAATCAAACTCAAGGGTTTAGATGGGTTTTGCGGCGGGGCACACACTTCACATCAACTGACGATTGACAGATCGCCAAAAACGGAGTAGAGAGACAAATTTTTTGCACAAAAAACCATACTTTTAATCACTTCAATCAATAATGTGTATCTAACCAACAAAATTAACAGCTTATAATTTTTAAATAACAAATTTACTAAACAATAAAATCAGTTAGAATAATTACAAATAAAATTAAATCAAATAAATACAAAGAATTACATATTTATAAAACCAAAAAACATAAAAGATAAATTTCTTTGGATTAGTTTTTTTAATTTAAAAACGTATTTTTTCTCGTTTGATAACATTCGTCGAACTGCCTAATATATGTCCTGTGTTAAGGAGACGGTTTGACGGTACTGGTGAAGCGCCCCAGGCAAGCCCCACTTCGCGCACATTGGTATTAACTTTGGTGTGGAGATAGAGATATGACAAACTTATTTGAACGTCTGGTTAACAGCTATAAGCGTGTTTTCGTTGAACTTTATACAGCTCGCGAACTATAAGATTTTACCGCTTACTCGGCATAGATTTTGATTCGACTTGAAGTTTTGTTAGCGCAAAACGGGCCTCCATCTCCTAGAGATGGAGGCCTTTTCTTTTACAACTCGACTTTATTTAACCCAATCATTCCTCTCACATTTAATGCATTTCAATAGCACAATTGCGCATTCTACCTATTAAGAGGTAATTACTGTGTTGAATGAACATTTTGACAAATATGTTCATTAGATTATTTGCAATATAGGTAAAGAGATTGAAATATAAATGTTTTCGTAAAAGTGCATTTTAAATATAAAAAAAGGAGCGAAATTTTCGCTCCTTTTTTTATCGTCTTATCGAGCTAACTCACTACATTTTAACAAGTTAGCCTAAGGTCACTCGAGCGTTGCGGAACATACGCATCCAAGGGCTATCTTCACCCCAAGCATCCGGATGCCAAGAGTTAGCGACGGTTCTGAACACACGTTCAGGGTGTGGCATCATCAGCGTCACGCGGCCATCGGTCGTACAAATCCCAGTCAAGCCATTGGGCGAGCCGTTCGGGTTTTGTGGATACTGAGTCGCGATATCCCCCTTGCCGTTAACAAAACGCAGGGCAATAGTGCCTGACGCTTCGGCAATCGCCAGCGCTTCAGGGCTGGCAAACTCAGTCAAACCTTCACCGTGGGATACGGCGATGGGCATACGTGAACCTGCCATGCCTTGGAAGAATAACGACGGGCTCTGTTGCACTTCAACTAAGCTGAAACGCGCTTCGAAACGCTCTGAGCGGTTACGCACAAAACGTGGCCAATGCTCGCTGCCTGGAATGATTTCTTTCAGGTTCGACAGCATTTGACAACCGTTACACACGCCAAGGGCAAAACTTGAGTCACGTTCGAAGAAACGTGAAAACTCATTGCGGGCACGCTCGTTAAACAGAATCGACTTAGCCCAACCTTCACCCGCGCCTAATACGTCACCATAAGAGAAGCCACCACAGGCCACTAGACCTTGGAAATCCTCTAGGCTGATACGGCCAGATAAAATATCCGACATGTGTACGTCGCGGCTTTCAAATCCAGCGCGGTCAAAGGCCGCTGCCATTTCTACGTGGGAGTTAACGCCCTGCTCACGCAAAATCGCCATCTTAGGCGCAGCGCCCTTAAGAATATAAGGCGCGGCAACATCAGCACTTGGATCGAAGCTTAAATTAACGGTTAAGCCTAAATCGGTTTCATCTTGCTTAAGTTTGAACTCTTCAAGCGCGCACGCTGGGTTATCACGCAAAGCTTGCATACGATAGGTGGTTTCTGACCACAGAGTACGCAGCGTCACACGGCTATCACTGAAGATTTCACGCACGCCATCGTTAATGGTGATGCGTTGATCGTCGGCTAGTGTGCCGATCACATGACAAGGTACGCCTGCGATAGCAAACTGAGCGGCAATTTTCGCCGCATTGTCACGGCTCACTTGCAGCACAGCGCCGAGCTCTTCATTAAAGAGTCGCTCTAAATCAGTGCCCTGCAGATCCTCTAAATCGATATTCAGACCTGTATTACCGGCAAAGGCCATTTCTACTAAGGTAGTGAATAAACCACCGTCGCTACGGTCGTGGTAAGCGATAACCGATTTCTTAGCCACTAGATTTTGCATGGTTTCGAAGAAACCGCGCAGCAGTGCAGCATCATCAAGATCCGGCGCAACATCACCCAGCTCACCAAACACTTGGGCTAAACAAGAACCGCCTAAACGATTTTTGCCCGCGCCTAAATCCACTAACAGTAAAGACGTTTCGCCTTTATCGGTACGTAGCTCTGGCGTCACTGTATTGCGAATATCTTGCACCACACCAAAGGCGGTGATGACCAGCGACATAGGTGACGTCACGGTTTTATCCGCGCCATCTTGCTGCCATGCGGTCTTCATCGACATAGAGTCTTTACCGACCGGAATGGTCAGGCTCAGCTCTGGACACAGTTCCTCACCCACGGCTTTCACCGCTTCATAAAGACCCGCATCTTCACCGGGGTGACCCGCGGCCGACATCCAGTTGGCAGAAAGCTTGATACGCTTAAATGAACCGATATCGGCACCGGCGATGTTCATGATGGACTCGGCCACTGCCATACGGGCAGAGGCGCCAAAGTCAAGCAGTGCCAGCGGCGTACGCTCACCCAATGACATAGCTTCACCGGCGTAGGTATCAAAACTTGCCGCTGTGACCGCGCAATCGGCCACTGGCACTTGCCATGGACCCACCATTTGGTCACGGTTCACTAAGCCCGTGACTGTGCGGTCGCCAATGGTAATAAGGAAGGTTTTATCTGCGACCGTTGGCAAGCTCAGTACGCGTTTAACCGCTTCTTTAACATCAATATTATTTTGCGCTAGCGCTGGTGATACCGCTTTGGCAGAAACCACATCGCGGCTCATCTTAGGCGCTTTGCCTAATAGGACTTCGAGGGGTAAATCGATAGGATTATTATCGAAATGGCTGTCACTAAGCGTTAAATGCTTCTCCGCAGTCGCTTCACCCACCACCGCAAACGGTGCGCGCTCACGCTCACAGATGGCGGTAAATAGCGCGAGGTTTTCTGGGGCAACCGACAGCACATAACGTTCCTGTGACTCGTTACACCAGATTTCCAGCGGGCTCATGCCGGGCTCATCCGAAGGCACATTACGCAGATTAAACAAACCGCCGCGCTCGCCGTCATTCACCAGTTCTGGGAAGGCGTTCGACAAACCGCCCGCGCCCACATCGTGGATAAATTGGATAGGGTTTTTATCGCCAAGCTGCCAGCAGCGGTCGATCACTTCCTGACAACGACGCTCCATTTCTGGGTTTTCACGTTGCACAGAAGCAAAGTCGAGATCTTCACTCGATTGACCCGATGCCATAGATGAAGCGGCGCCGCCACCCAGACCAATGTTCATCGCAGGGCCACCGAGCACAATCAGCTTAGCACCAACGGTGATTTCGCCCTTCTGCACATGCTCAGCGCGAATATTACCTAAACCACCGGCTAACATAATTGGCTTGTGATAACCGCGGACTTCAACACCGTTATGACTGCAGACTTCCTGCTCATAGGTACGGAAATAACCGACCAGCGCAGGACGACCAAACTCGTTGTTAAACGCCGCGCCGCCGAGAGGGCCTTCGGTCATGATATCCAGCGCGCTCACGATACGATCTGGCTTGCCGTAATTACCTTCCCATGGTTGAACAAAACCCGGGATGTTTAAATTTGATACGCTAAAGCCCGTTAAACCCGCTTTAGGTTTAGAACCGCGGCCCGTTGCGCCTTCATCACGGATTTCGCCACCTGAACCGGTTGCAGCGCCAGGATAGGGGCTAATCGCGGTTGGATGGTTGTGGGTTTCCACCTTCATCAAGACATGCATAGCTTCAGTGTGATAGCTATACACCCCGTTTGGATCGGGGAAGAAACGACCGGCAACCGAGCCTTCCATCACAGCGGCGTTATCTTTATAGGCTGATAACACGTGATCTGGCGTGGTTTCAAAGGTGTTCTTAATCATTTTGAACAGAGACTTAGGTTGAACTTCGCCGTCAATGGTCCAATCTGCGTTAAAAATCTTATGACGGCAATGCTCAGAGTTAGCCTGAGCAAACATCATCAATTCGATATCGTGGGGATTACGGCCTAAACGTACAAAGTTCTCGACTAAATAGTCGATTTCATCTTCGGCTAAGGCAAGCCCCAATGCTGTGTTAGCCACTTCAAGTGCGCGGCGACCTTCCCCAAGAATATTGACGCTCTTAAACGGCGCAGGCTCAGTGCGTTTGAACAGCACATCGGCTTTGGCAAAGTCATCGAGGATAATTTCCACCATACGATCGTGCAACAGCGCATTTAAGGCTTGTTGCTGAGGCGCTGTCAGTGCATCTGACTCGACATAATACGCAACGCCTCGCTCCAAACGCTTCACTTTTCCAAGGCCACAATTGTGTGCGATGTCAGTGGCTTTTGAAGACCAAGGAGAAATAGTACCGGGGCGAGGAGTGACAAACAGGAGTGAACCTTGGGGGATATGAGCTTCTATCGCAGGTCCATAGGTGAGAATTTTTTCAAGTTGCTGGCGTTCATTTGTGTCGAGCAACTCGCTCAAATCCGCTAAATGAACATACTCAGCATAGATTTGGCGTACCGGAAGCGCAGCGTTTTCGCAGGCCTCCATCAGCTTTTGCACCCTAAACGTCGAGAGTGCAGGGGCTCCGCGGATGATCTCCATCACGTCTATTCACCTTATTATTTATTATTGCAGGGGTCAGAGGTGGCGCTATTATAAGGAAATGTCTGTCACAAATCACCTGTGACCTTACGCAAAACAGTGTTTCCTATGATATAAAAAGTGCTGGTTTGTCGGGTCTCTTCCTTTCCCCTAGTGCGATTTTTTTACGCTATCCCAGACAAACGGATATAATCACAGCAACGTCGGCCATTTTATCTTTGCGACCTCACTGACCACTCGCTATTTATCAAATTGATTTTATTTAACAAAATGTATTTAAAGACACGATTTCTGCTCGCTATCATCTTTGGTTTCTTACTGACAGCCTGTCAGCAAGTTACCGTGGACGAAACAGAATTCGCCCCCAAAAAGCTCACCGAATTGCGAGTTGGGACCCTTTACGGACCGCAAATTTATATGACATCGGGTCAAGGAAATAGCGGTTTCGATTATGATATGGCGGTGCTTTTTGCCGAATACCTCAATGTTCCCTTAAAAATGCGGCCCTTCACCAATCGTGCTGAGCTATATGAAGCCCTCAAAAAGAATGAAATTGATATCATTGCCGCCGGTATGACGGAAACGCCCGCCCGCCGAGAGCAATTTCGCTTCGGCCCACCTTTGTATCGAGTCAATCAAGTATTAGTTTACCGTGAAGGTATGCCAACACCCAAAGATATCAGTGAGTTAAAAGGTAAGATCACTGTCATTGCCGACTCGGCATTTGTGGAGACCTTAACCCAATTGCAGAAACACAACCCATCACTCGTATGGGATCAAGTGACAGACAAAGACAGTGAAGAGTTGCTGGCGATGATCGCCAATAAAGAAATTGACTACACAATCGCCGACTCCAGCAGTGTCCAAATCAACCGTCGCTATCTGCCCGATTTGCGCTCGGGCCTGATGCTAGAAGAGAAACTCGATGTGGTCTGGTTATTACCGCCCACCCACAGTGATGAACTTATGAGTCAATTACTGGCATTTTGGCATCAAGAAAAACTCGCTGGTACTCTCGATCATTTAAACGAGAAATACTTTGGCCACGTTAAGCGTTTCGATTATATCGATACCCGCGCCTTCCTACGCGCCATCGGAACCGTTCTCCCCCGTTATCGCCAACTATTTGAGGCACATGCAGGTGATTTAGACTGGCGTAAACTGGCCGCCACCAGCTACCAAGAATCCCATTGGAACCCTAATGCCCGTTCCCCCACGGGAGTACGCGGCATGATGATGCTTACTGAACCCACAGCAAAAGAAATCGGTATCACTAATCGCCTCGACGCCGAAGAAAGTATCCGTGGTGGTGCAGCTTATTTACGTGACATGATTAACCGTTTACCCGAATCCATCCCCGAAAGTCAGCGCATGTGGTTTGCCCTCGCCTCCTACAATATTGGTTACGCCCATGTCGAGGATGCACGAAAACTGGCTGAGTCTATGGAGCTAAACCCAAATGCGTGGCGGGATTTAAAGAAGGTACTGCCACTGCTGCAAAAGCGTAAACACTACCAAAAGACCCGCTATGGCTACGCCAGAGGCAGTGAAGCGGTCCATTACGTTGACAGCATTCGCCGATATTACGACACCTTAGTCTGGGTGGATAATCAGTCGAAACCACAAAATCCAGAGGAAGAACCTAGCGACCTCACCGCAGAAGAAACCCTCAGCTTACCTAAAGGATCATTGAGTCCAGATAACCCCAAGTAAGCACGAAATCTGAAAAACTTGCGCTAGCGCCCAAGGCTCACTTTCTCAGTATACTTTTGGTCTATTTTCATCTTAGATTAAGCAAGAAAGCGTTAAAGTGCTTAAGCGATTAACATGCTGGTTTATAAAGCAGATACACCGAAAGGGGATTGCCGCCCCCCTATCTCAACTGTTACTGTCATAGCGTCAGTAATGTCACAGCAGTAAGCGGTTTCAGGCTGGCAGTTGAAATAATAACAGTATTGAGTAACACAGATAAAAATAATCAAAAATGGGGTCAATATGAGAAAAAAAACAATCCATAATAATGCGTTGCGTCGCAGGGCCTTACTCAAGGTCCGTCATCGCCGAGTGTTAAATCGTCAAAAACTGTTCTTTACCTTTATCCAGAATCAGGATTAATACGCCTGTCTTAGCGTCTACGACTCCGCTCCCTGCTGCGCTTTTTGAGCTTGTTTCAAGGCTTTTTTCTCTTCCCTACGCCGTTTAAAAAAACAGCTCAATTGGGCGCTACAGGCGTCGGCTAACACACCCGATGTGACTTCCACTCGATGATTAAATGCCGGATGTTGCAACAGATTGAGCACGGTTCCCGCCGCTCCGGTTTTTTCATCACGGGCGCCAAACACCACCCGCGCGATACGGCTGTGAACCATAGCACCGGCACACATAGCGCAAGGCTCGAGGGTGACATATAAAGTCGCATCAAGGAGTCGATAATTTTCGACCAACCGCCCCGCTTCCCGCAAACATAACATTTCCGCATGGGCGCTGGGATCGTGTCGGCTAATGGATAAGTTGTAACCCGTCGCGATCTGCTGGCCATCTTTGACCAGAACCGCGCCCACCGGCACTTCGCCCTCGGCCTCGGCTTTCTCGGCCATATTTATGGCCACTTGCATCCAATATTTATCCTGTTCCGCTTGCTCCACTCACGCCTCTATCCACTAGCCCCAAAATAATGCCGAATTATATCAGTCAAGCACAAATATTTCACGGTTGAGTCATGCTTACTAAGTTAATCCTTCAGGCAACAAAAAAGGCACACTAGGCGCCTTTTAATCATTAATTTATATAACTACTCCCACTTGAGTATCCACGAGGAAGAAATACCCATTATCTATACCATACTTAGAAATTTCTTAAAAATATCCCTAAATGTTTCACTAAAGTCTGGATCGCGCAGCAGATGGCTAGTTGAGCGGCTCAGCGAGGGGGAACGACCAACTACCGTCCAGAATCTTCGACTGTGGACGATACAGGCGAACCATATAGTTCCAGCCGTCGGTCACTGGCAGGCAGTTCTGCACCTTCGATGTGCAGCCGCCGAACTGTATCCTGATCGAACCGTCATCGCCCTTACTGCCAGTGATGCTATTGATCGAATAGGCATTGAGATCATTGGGCGCAAAATACCCTTCGGCAGTGTAAGCGGTGACCGACCAAAATCCATCGACGGGGACATCTTTTACCTTAAGCTGGTACGGGACCTTTCCGTCATTCTTTTGCGGAAACACATTCAGGTAGATGGCATCCTTGTCAGGATTCAGCCCCCAGCCAGAGGCTGCAGCGGCAATGCGCCGAACCGGATCCACAGAGTCTTTGTCCACTCCGGCAGCGTAGCGCAGATCCGGAATAGTATTGGACAGGGCGATCAACGCGTCACGGACTTTCTTCTGGCTAACCGAATCCCAAGCGGGGATGTCGAAAGTGCCAGGCCCTCCAGGCTGGGTAACACTGATGGCATCTTGCAGTGCGTTCGCAGCTCTCATGTCCTTCGGATCATTAGGATCAGCCAAGATGCGTACTGCCACCATGACATAACGGGTACCCACTGCTTCTTTTGTTAGCGTATGGGTGCCGGCCCCATAGAAAACCTGTGGATTGTAGTGGTCTTGATTAATAAGCAGTACCGACAAAAAACGCTCTCCCGGATCAGGTAGGTTTATCGTAACCGGGCCAGCTTCGAGGTCGAATATTCCTGATGAATAGATAGTATCGCGGTTGAGGCGCACAATGAGTTGCTTATCCACAGGGGCGGGTGAACGGGTGTGTTTGAGCTGACCAAACGCCCCATCCTTGACTTGGCCAGCCATATAGAGATCGGACTCGGCTCGGATAAAATTATCAGGCGTGACAATGATTTTACCGTCAGCACTTTTTGCCCAGCGTTCCGAACTCGCCAAGTCTGGGACCACCGAAGGTACCGTGGCGACGGTGGGAGCCGTCGCAGCTACTGCTTGGCCAAGACCGCCCCCCGCCACAACTGCCAGCTGAGCGACGATATAGAGATTGAAGGCAATGCACATATTCTTCATAAATACCTCGATTGGGATAAAGGTTTAGGGTTGTATGGATATCGCTGTACCGACTAATTTCGGAGTCTTCCAGCTGCCATCGAGTGCTTCGGGCTTGGGCCAGTACTCACGCAAAACGAGGAAGAATGGGCCCTTGGGTGCAGGCAACCAGTTAGCTTCCTTTTCCTTGCCAGGCGATTCGTTCTGGATATATAGCGTGATACCGCCATCAGGATCTCGGTCGAGATCCGGCACCATGGGGGAGTTGATCAGATAACGGTTGAGCGAATTCTCCGTCAAAAGGCTGGATGGAAGCTCATACATGGTCAGCGACCAGAACGAGTTCACCGGGGGCAACTGGTCAGCTTTAAAGTAGAGCGTATAACGGTTGGATGCACCATCCAGCAACTTGCCTTCAGAATCGGTGAAGTAGACTGGGTAGTTCGCCTCCTCCTTGGAGTTACCATAGATCCCGAGTACCGCCGACGACATGCGCAACAGGTAGTCGTTGCCGAGGAACTCGCGCGTACCGAATCCATCGGCACTGCTCTTCTTGCCTGTATCGATAATCTCGGCCTTATACTGTGTAAAAGCCTTCCATGCGTCAGCCATTCCCTCCGTTACCGCTTGGCGCTCCGCTGGTGAAAGTGAAGCAACATCAAATGACTTTCCTGCCCCTATGCCAACTTTAGCGAAGCGAGCCAGCAATGCCGTCTCACTAGGATGAGGCGGAGTGAACTGAAGCAAAAAACTGAGGATATCAAAAAACTCCGGTGCGTTTTTTTGATCCTCAACCGATAGCGGCTTAACGAACGTGAGTGTCGGTGTCGGGGGGGGGGTCGTACCCAAAAAACGTGACAGGGGCTGGACTCTGTATTGCGTTTGGACCTTCTGAACCGCCACCAGATCATCATCGTTAAATAGCTGGGTACGGAAAAGTACGAACGCCAGTTCCGTCTCCGAACGGATCACGGATTTCACTCCTTCGGGAACGTCTCCCTGCCAACGGGGGCCAGCTAGCAGGTAACTGCCCGCTTCAGTGCCAGTCGCTCGACTGCCTACGTAGGCAAAATTGTGGGTGTACATATCAATGAATTGCAGTGAGTAATAGCGATCCTTAATTGCTGGCACACTGATCACCAGCGGCTCGGCTCGCAGGTCCGCGCCGAGAAAACTGTAGGGCGTATCGGAGTTTGGCGTTTGAATAGCCTTATCCTGCGGCGAGAACACACGCGCCATGTTGTGCACCTCGTTCCACGCCCCCTTGTATTCCGGGTTATTCTGGTCGACAAAATACGAATACTGAATGCGGTAGCTATCCATCATGGGGAAACCATAGATGTAAGCCTCTTTAATAAGCTCACGTAGCTCGGCCGGCGTGGCCTTGACGGCTACAGTCTGAGATGTTGAATCCTCAGTTGGCTCCGGTACACCACAAGCTGACAACGTCATTACTACAGTGAGAAACATAAGTAACTCGGCAAAGTGTTTTAACTTTTCTCTTATCGAAATCATACGCCAGTGACTCCCTTAAATGTAGAAAGACTAGAACAAATAACTGACGCCAAATAGAACGCCTGTCATTTTGAAATCATACAACTGCCCATCAGCTTGGCGATCAATATCAAGATGTCGATAACCGCCACGCATTAGCCAGCTGTCTGTAAGTTGATAAGCAATCAATGCGGCTGCCTGCCAGGTTGAATCAGAAGCGCTGCCTGCACCAAAACCACCTGTATCCATAACGAAGGAAGCGCTCCATTTTTCACTTAGCTGACCAAAGAGCCGAATTGCCAATAAAGGATCGATCCAATCGTCACTGATATTCTCGTTATGTGATGGCAGCAGGCCAGGCATTAACACTATTTCAACTTCTGAATTCACCACCCGAGCCCCAGCACCGAGACCAATACTAAAGTTTGAGTGATGATAAACTTGGTAAAAGGCATAAGTGCTGAGAATAGATAAAGTACTCTCAGATTCAAGTTTGCTATAGAATGTCCCGAAAGGTGCGGTTTCTTCGGTCTCTAAATTCAGATAAACAAAGTCACCTACTAGGCTCCATTTGTCACGCTGAACAACCCCAGTCAGCATGATCCCAAGATCTAACTGTTCCAAGGCATCACTGACGCCCAGTACGCTATTTATTGTTCCAGCATCAGTTTTTATACCTGTGGTTGACTCAGGGAGCCAGATATAGGAAGAAGCTTCAAAGTTCCAGGGGGTTGACTGTGCTAATACAGAAAAGGAAGAAATAAGGGAAAATAAAGAAAAAACAACAGCAATTTTTTTGATTGGAATTGAAATTAACTGGTCACATACAACAAATGAAAAAAACTTTGCATAACGGCATAGTATAAAATCCATTTCGCCACCATATTATCCAATAAAAGACTACAACATATTTTACTTACAAGCCGCTTATTAATGACAATTAAACATTAGCCTACAGCAATTTGTTTATTGAGACTAGGTATAACATTCAACTAAATAAAACGGTGTTTACATATATCGGCCACCTATGAGGGCAATTATGCTTAATTGATGGCTTCAATGACAACAGAATCACCTTGATTAAGGGATGCAATACCGAACAAAAAAATAGGTACGCCCACCATAATCTCAGGAATAACAACTGCGGTCGACACCATATAATCGAGTCCTTATTTTTTAGCTCAAAACCGTTTTATATGCAATAAAAAATCAAGCTAAACAAAAAATGTCATAACCTTCATTCGAAGGGCAACAAAAAAGGCGCCGAAGCGCCTTTTACCCGATTGAAGTTCAACCACTTCAACCTGTGTGGAAGATTACTCCCATTCAATCGTCGCTGGTGGCTTGCCAGAGATATCGTAAACCACGCGGGAAATACCATCGACTTCGTTGATAATACGGTTCGACACGCGGCCTAAGAAATCATAGGGCAGATGTGCCCAATGTGCTGTCATAAAATCGATGGTTTCTACCGCGCGCAGTGACACCACCCAATCGTATTTACGGCCATCACCCATCACGCCGACAGAGCGGACGGGTAAGAACACGGTAAAGGCTTGGCTAACTTTGTTGTACAGATCGGCTTTATGCAGCTCTTCGATGAAGATAGCATCGGCGCGGCGCAGTAAATCGCAATATTCCTTCTTCACTTCACCGAGTACACGTACACCTAAGCCTGGGCCAGGGAATGGGTGACGGTAGAGCATGTTGTACGGCAGGCCTAGCTCTAGACCAATTTTGCGCACTTCATCTTTAAAGAGTTCACGCAGTGGCTCAACTAAACCGAGCGCCATATCGTCCGGCAAACCGCCGACGTTATGGTGGGACTTGATCACATGGGCTTTACCCGTGGCACTGCCAGCGGATTCAATCACATCGGGATAAATCGTGCCTTGGGCTAGCCACTTAGCATTAACGCACTTCTTCGATTCTTCATCGAAAATTTCTACGAATACGCGGCCGATGATCTTACGCTTAGCTTCAGGATCGGCTTCGCCCTTCATCGCATCGAGGAAACGGTTTTCCGCATCCACATGGATAATATTCAGGCCGAAATGATCGCCGAACATTTCCATCACTTGTTCGGCTTCATTCAAACGTAATAGACCGTTATCAACGAATACGCAGGTCAGTTTTTTGCCGATAGCGCGGTGCAGCAGCATGGCCACAACCGAAGAATCCACGCCGCCAGATAAGCCGAGAATGACTTCATCATCGCCGATTTGCTTCTTCAAGCGCGCAATCGCATCTTCGATGATAGAAGAGGGTTTCCAGTTAGCGGCACAGCCACAGATGTCTAAGGCAAAATGCGATAACATGCGCTGACCTTGACGAGTGTGGGTCACTTCAGGGTGGAATTGTACGCCATAGAAACGTTTTCCTTCGTGGGCCATAGCCGCAAAGGGGCAAGTGTCGGTTTTAGCAACCGCCACAAAACCTTCAGGGATCGCCGACACTTTATCGCCGTGGCTCATCCACACATCGAGCAGCGGTTTGCCTTCGCTATTGACAGCGTCTTCGATATCTTTAAACAGTGCCGATTGCGCCAACATTTCGATCTGCGCGTAACCGAATTCACCTTCGCCCACACCTTGGATCACTTTACCGCCAAGCTGCTCAGACATGGTTTGCATGCCGTAACAGATACCTAACACGGGCACGCCAGCGTTAAAGACATATCCAGGTGCACGGGGAGAATTTTCAGCCGTCACACTTTCAGGGCCGCCCGCTAGGATAATACCATTAGGGGCAAACTCACGGATTTGGGCTTCGGTCACATCCCACGCCCATAATTCACAGTAAACGCCAATTTCACGGATACGACGGGCAATCAGTTGAGTGTACTGGGATCCAAAATCGAGGATCAGTATCTTGTGCTCATGAATATCGCTCATGGATAACCTTTTCTCATCTATTGTTTAACTTGGCTCAAAATCGATATGGTCAATCTTGAGGGCATTACACAGATTACTAGCGGGGCGGCTTATCGCCGCCCCGTTATGTCAAACGCTTAAGAACCTGAACGGTAGTTCGGTGCTTCTTTAGTGATAGTCACATCGTGCACATGGGACTCGCCCATACCCGCAGAGGTCACTTTCACAAACTGCGCTTTTTCATTCAGTTCTTGGATAGTTGCACAGCCCGTTAAGCCCATGCATGAACGTAGGCCACCCATATGTTGGTGGATGATTTCCTTCAGCTTGCCTTTGTAGGGCACGCGACCCTCAATCCCTTCTGGCACGAGTTTGTCGGCGGCATTGTCAGATTGGAAATAACGGTCGGAAGATCCTTGAGACATAGCCCCTAAGGAACCCATGCCGCGGTAAGACTTGTACGCACGGCCTTGATATAACTCGGTTTCACCCGGCGCTTCATCGGTACCCGCAAACATTGAGCCCGCCATGATGCAAGAGGCACCGGCCGCTAATGCTTTGGCTAAGTCGCCGGAGAAGCGCACGCCGCCGTCGGCAATCACAGGAATACCTAAGCCTTTTACGGCTGCGGCAGCATCTGAAACCGCGGTAATTTGTGGCACGCCCACACCGGTTACGATACGAGTCGTACAAATAGAACCAGGGCCAATACCGACTTTAACGGCGTTAACACCCGCTTCAACCAGCGCTAATGCGCCTTCAGCCGTGGCGACGTTACCGCCAACTATTTGTAAATCAGGGTATTTGGCACGGGTTTCACGAATACGTTGTAAAACGCCTTCAGAATGGCCATGGGAAGAGTCGATAAGTAATACGTCAACGCCAGCTTTAACGAGTGCGTCTACGCGCTCTTCGTTGCCCGCACCCGCACCGACGGCGGCGCCTACGCGTAAACGGCCTAACTCATCCTTACAGGCGTTAGGTTTACGCTCGGCTTTCTCGAAGTCTTTAACGGTGATCAAACCTTTCAATTTGAAGTTATCGTCGACAACCAGCACTTTTTCGATACGGTTAGAATGCATTAATTTTTGCACTTCATCTAACTTAGTGCCTTCGGCAACTGTGACTAACCGCGACTTAGGCGTCATCACTTCTTCTACCGTTTTGCTCCAGTCAGTCACGAAACGCACGTCACGGCCGGTGATGATACCGACCAGCTCATTCGCTTCGTTAACCACAGGGTAACCGGCAAAACCGTTTTTCAGGGTCAACACTTTCAGATCGGCGAGTGTCGTTGAGGGAGTCACAGTCACAGGTTGTTGAACCACGCCAGCTTCGTAAATTTTTACTTTACGCACTTCTTCGGCTTGATTCTCAATGCTCATGTTTTTATGAATAAAACCTAAGCCACCTTCCTGCGCCATCGCGATAGCAAGACGAGCATCGGTCACTGTGTCCATAGCAGCAGACACCAGCGGGATATTCAATTCAATGGTTTTAGTCAGGCGAGTTTTAAGAACGGCGGTATTTGGGAGTACAGTAGAATGCGCAGGAACAAGTAACACATCGTCAAAAGTAAGCGCTTCTTTAATTAAACGTAGCATTAGCAACATCTCCCCAGTTGAGTAGGATTTAGAGGTGAAATATTGCGGCGGGATTATACCTTGCATATGGGGCGCGGTAAATGGAAAATAGTGAAAAATTCCCATTTGCGCGAGAAAAACCATGCAAGTCGCCAAAAATAATGTTTATACCGTCTCACGCCTCAATGGTGAAGTCAGGCAAATTCTCGAGGGGCAACTCGGCAAAATCTGGCTCAATGGCGAAATTTCTAATTTTTCATCCCCCAGTTCAGGTCATTGGTATTTAACTCTAAAAGATCATTATTCCCAGATCCGCTGTGCCATGTTTAAGGGGCGTAACCAAAGCGTCAGCTTTAAACCCGTCAATGGTCAGCAAGTGTTGGTCAAAGGCGCGATCAGTGTTTACGAACCTAGAGGTGACTATCAATTATTAATTGAGTCCATGTTACCCGCGGGTGATGGTCTACTGGCGCAGCAATTTGAGGCACTCAAGATGAAGCTCGCCGCCGAGGGATTATTCGCCGCCGACACTAAAAGGCCGCTGCCGAAAAATATCCAACGCATTGGCGTTATCACCTCACCGACTGGTGCGGCAATTCGCGACGTGTTGCATGTTCTGGCAAGGCGCGATCCCTCCATCGAAGTCATTATTTATCCAACCCAAGTGCAAGGTGAAACCGCAGATAGCAACATTTGCCAAGCGATCAATATTGCCAACCAACGTTTAGAAGTCGATGTGTTACTGCTCACCCGTGGCGGCGGTTCACTTGAGGATTTATGGTGTTTTAACAGCGAGGCGCTCGCCCATACGATATACAACAGCGCCCTGCCCATCGTCAGCGCCGTCGGCCACGAAGTCGATACCACCATCAGTGACTATGTTGCCGATGTGCGCGCCCCAACGCCATCCGCTGGTGCAGAATTACTCTCACAGGACAGCGATAATAAAGCCCAAAGACTAGTGACCGTATTATCGCGCCTACAGCAAAGTGCACGACATTATCAACTTAAACAAGAAAGACGTTTAACTGTGTTAGATCACAGGCTACAGCGCTTAGATCCGAAACGTACACTGCAACAATTTGAGCAAAGATTCGATGAAATGCAATTAAGGCTAGAGTCAGCGCTTTCCAGTCGGCTGCACCTTTGCAGTCGTCGCCAACAATTACTGATAAGCCGCCTTGAGCAGCAATCCCCTAAGCATAAACTTGCTCTTGAGGGTAACCGCCTAAGTTATCTGGCGAGTCGCTTACAGGATGCATTGCAGGACAAACTCAGTCAAAGTGAACAAAGGATAAAGTATGCCGCCCATCAACTTGAGATGGTCAGCCCACTGGCCACATTAAGTCGCGGTTATAGCATTACTACAGATGCAAGCGGTACCGTTATCACATCGGCAGCCCAAGTCCACATAGGTGACACTATCACCACCCAACTGCCCCATGAACGGTTGGTATCTACCATTACACTCATTTCCTAAAATTATGTTATTGCTTCACTTTTAAGGATAAATCGGTAGAGCATTAAAATTAGCTATAATACAGATTAGTCATCAGCACGCATTGATGGATAGGTTTAATATGGGGCTAACTGAAATAGAAAGAGAGGCAATTACCTCGTCATTTTCCTTGATAAACAATCAAGAACAACGCTTTACAAGCTTCTTCTATGATTGCCTATTTGACATGGCGCCGCTGATCAAACCTATGTTTAAACGCGATCGTAAGCTAATAGAAGAGCATTTCTATATGATCTTTTGTGCCGCCGTCGATAATATTCATCACCTCGATACTATTAGATCGACCCTACTCGAATTAGGTGCAAGACATCGAGATTATGGTGTCAAGGTCTCACACTTCCCCATAGTCAAATCGGCCCTAATATTGGCCATTCAACATGAATTAAAGGGCCAATCCAATGCCAGCATAGAAAACGCATGGTCAAACTACTATGACGAACTCGCCGCTATCATTCTCGAAGGTATGCTGGCGGATAAGATAGCCTAATACTAAGCCAGTCGACCCAAGCACAAGTCAATCGCCTAAAAAATCAAAAAGGAACCCTAAGGTTCCCTTTATTACGATCCAATCACGGCTAGATTATTTTTTTCTATCTTTAATATGGCTCAGGGCGCGTTTACGGCGACGCTCTTGGCTCATAGTCAACTTTTCAGTCTTGTTTTCAAATGGGTTATCACCCTCTTGGAAACGCAACTGGATTGGCGTACCCACCACTTTCAATGAACGACGGAAGTAGTTCATCATGTAGCGTTTGTAAGAATCTGGCAGCTTACTCACTTGGTTACCGTGAATGACCACGATTGGCGGGTTGTAGCCCCCGGCGTGAGCGTATTTAAGCTTCACACGGCGACCATTTACTAATGGCGGCTGGTGATCGTCCTGGGACATTTGCATAATACGTGTCAGCATAGAAGTACTGACGCGGCGCGTAGCACTGTCGTAGGCTTCTTCAATCGATTCAAATAAATGGCCAACACCAGTACCGTGCAGCGCCGAAATAAAGTGAATACGGGCAAAGTCGATAAAGCCAAGACGACGGTCAAGCTCGCTCTTCACGCGATCTTTAATACCTTGGTCGATACCATCCCACTTGTTGACGGCAATCACCAAAGCGCGACCCGCATTGAGTGCGAAACCTAACAGACCTAAATCTTGCTCGGCGATACCTTCACGGGCATCGATGATAAGTAACACCACGTTAGCATCTTCAACCGCTTTCAAGGTTTTGATCACTGAGAATTTCTCAATGACTTGATGTACTTTACTGCGGCGGCGAACCCCCGCGGTATCGATAATCACGTACTCGCGACCTTCACGTTCCATTGGAATGTAAATACTGTCACGGGTCGTGCCGGGTTCATCAAATACCACGACACGCTCTTCACCTAAAATACGGTTAGTCAGGGTAGACTTACCGACGTTAGGTTTACCGATAATCGCCAGCTTGATAGGCAACTCTTGCAGACGCTTTTGCTCAGCTTCGGCTTCTTCTTCGGTATATTCACGCTCTTCGGTCACTTCGTCTTCGCCTTGACGCACTATGCCCATCGCTTCGGCATAGGGTGTCAACGCGTATTCGATCATGTTGGTCACGCCGCGTCCTTGGGACGCCGCCATCTGGTAAACTTCACCTAGACCTAAAGACCAAAACTCGGCGCAGGCCGAATCGGCATCGATACCATCCACTTTGTTAGCAACCACGAAGGTGGTTTTTTGACGGCTACGTAAGTGCTGTGCAATCGACAGATCCGCAGCGGTTAAACCCGCGCGCGCATCTGTCATAAATAGAACGACATCGGCTTCTTCAATGGCGGCAAGGGATTGCTCTGCCATTTTCGTCTCGATCCCTTCTTCAGTGCCATCGATACCGCCGGTATCGACCACAATGAACTCATAGCCGGATAAGAATGCTCGACCATATTTACGGTCACGTGTTAGGCCAGGAAAGTCAGCAACCAGCGCATCACGCGTACGCGTAAGGCGATTAAATAGGGTGGATTTACCGACGTTCGGCCGACCAACAAGGGCCACTACAGGGATCATATTTTGCCTCTAAAAAACTTTTCAATAAAAAGCCCCCGGAACACACTTCCAGGGGCTCTACAAGGATAACACTTTTAACTAGGGAAGTGTTACAACAGCTAACTTTCCACTGCGACCTTGAACATAGATTTTATCGTCAACCACTAACGGCTGGCCGTATAATCCAGAGCTGTCCACTTGGACACGACCCACAATCGACCCTGTACTGCGATCGATGAAGTGTAAATAACCTTCGAAATCACCCACAACTAAATAGTCTTTATATACTGCAGGTGACGTCAGAGTGCGGTTAGCTAACTCAGAGTTGCTCCACAGTTCTAGACCGTTACGTTTATCAACTGAGTAGATACGGCTGTGGTCGTCAACTAAGAACAAGCTTAAGCCAGCCGAAGCTAACTCGTTAAAGCTAGAATACTTACGCGTCCACACGACTCGGCCCGTGCGCAGTTCCATCGACACTAAGTTACCGTTATAGCTCACCGCATATAAATTCTCGCCAAGGATCAGCGGCGTCATATCCACGTCGGCCATACGGGTAAACTCGTTACCGCCAGTGGGATTATAAATCGCCTGCTCCCATGCTGCTTGACCATTGTTTTTAATCACAACAGCCACTTTGCCATCGGCAGTACCGATAAAGAAACCGCCCGCTTCATAAGCTGCAGAACCTGTACCGCGCAGGGTCAGATTTGGCAATTGCATTTCGTACACCCACAGCTTAGCGCCTGTATCGACGTTAAAGGCTTCGAGTGAACCCGTGCTGGTGCTCACTACCACCACATTGTCAGCAACGGTTGGTGCAGACAGTAATTCACCGCCCGCAACCACATGCCATAACACTTGACCATCTTCGGCATTGAGAGCGGCTAACAGGCCGCTTTCTCCACCCACAAAGACTTTATTACGGGCAGCGGTGACGCCAGCAGCCAGACGCGCGCCTTTGTTTTTGGCTAAAGCATTATCACGAAACTCTTCACTGAAATCTTTAGTCCAAACACGCTCGCCTGTGGCCTCATCAAACGCCATCACTTCGCCATAACGATCGGCGGCAAAGATTTTTCCATAACGAACGGCGGGAGCGAGGCGCGAGTAGTAATCGCCAACACCGTCACCGACAGAAGCGCTCCAACTGACTTCAGGGAACACAGTCGCCTGAATGGCAGTTAACTCACTCACAGGTTCGTCTTCAACATCGCTCGACGAACAAGCGGATAACATGGCTAGACTGAGTCCAGCGGCTAGCAGGTTTTTGCACCAAGACTTCATCAAGGGATCCCTTATGCCTGATTTAGGTTATCAAGTTTGATTTTAAGTGCTGGGCTCGTCACCACACCACCATTGTCCATGGCAGCTTGATAAGCGGTTTTCGCTTTCTCAACTTCACCTTGACGTACTAAGAAATCACCTTTTAATTCATCGCGCTGGGCGAAGAAGGCTTTATCTGTAACTTGCTCTAAGGTCGTCAGAGCAACGTCAATTTGACCTTGCTCAGCCTGCACTCGGGCTAAACGTAGCGTCGCAATCATATCTAAACCCGCACCAGGCTTAGCGGCGATGACTTTCTTGAGGGCTTCTTCGGCCTTCGCATAATCCTTAGCTTCTACCGCCGTTTTTGCCACGATCAAATCTAACAGTGCAAGATAACCCTTTTGATCATGGTTTTTAGAAAACTCGGCCACACCCGCCAGCATAGCGGCTTCGTCGCTTGATTTAGTGGTCAAGGTTTGGAAAGCCTGCGATGCTTCTTCCGCTTGGGCGACTTTCATGTCGGAGTAATAATTCCAACTGTATAGGCCGCCTAAACCAACGACAGCACCAATTAAAATTGACGTCCCATAGTCTTTCCAAAATTGCTTGATAGCATCTACTTGTTGTTCTTCTGTGCTATAAATTTCCACGCGCACGTCCCCTTTTAAGATCAGTTCACTTAAGTGCCAGTTCAGCTAAAAATGCACTTAATGCATTTCGCTCTACCCGTTGTTGTTCGTTGTCATTGCGTAAATATTTAACTGTCACCATACCTTCGGCCAGTTCATCTTCACCGATCAGTAAGGCCACTTGAGCACCGCTTTTATCGGCACGCTTCATTTGTTTTTTCACGTTGCCGCCACCGCAGTGACTCATCACTCTAAGCGTCGGCAATGCGCTGCGTAGTTCCTGCGCCACTTTAATCGCTTCAACCAGACAGCTATCACCCATGGCGGTGACATACACATCCACTTCTGGCGGAATATCTTTGGTCAGTTCTAAGGTTTCGAGCAGCAAGACAATGCGCTCTAAGCCCATGGCAAAACCGACCGCTGGGGTATCTTTGCCGCCTAATTGGGCGACTAAACCATCGTAGCGACCACCCGCAAGCACAGTGCCTTGCGAGCCTAAACTAGATGTAACCCATTCAAATACCGTGCGATTATAGTAATCTAAACCACGTACTAGGCGCGGATTAATGGTGTATTTGATACCAACGGCATCAAGTAGTTCACGCAATTGTGAAAAATGTGCCTTCGATTCTTCACCGAGAAAATCCATTAACTCAGGTGCATCCACCAATATGGCTTGGACATGTTGATCTTTTGAATCCAATACCCGCAGCGGATTGCTGTACATGCGACGCTTGCTGTCTTCATCGAGCGCATCTTTATGCTGCTCTAAAAACGCAATCAGGGCATCACGGTAAACCGCGCGCTCGGCGGGATCACCTAAGGTATTTAGCTCTAATGACACATGCTCGCTAATACCGAGTTTTTCCCACAGGCGGGCAGATAGCATCAAGACTTCAGCATCAATATCCGCCGTGCCTATGCCGTAGACTTCCACACCAAACTGGTTAAATTGGCGATAGCGGCCTTTTTGTGGGCGCTCGTGGCGGAACATAGGGCCCATATACCAAAGACGTTGTTCTTGGTTATATAGCAGACCATTTTCGTTACCCGCACGCACTGTCGATGCCGTACCTTCTGGGCGCAGCGTTAAGCTGTCACCGTTATTATCTGCGAAGGTATACATTTCTTTTTCAACGATATCAGTAACTTCACCGATAGAGCGTTTGAAAAGCTCGGTATTTTCCACTATTGGAGTGCGGATTTCGCTGTAACCGTAAGCACTGACGCTCGAACGCAGTACCGCTTCCACTTTTTGCCATAGAGGACTTTGAGTTGGCAGAATGTCGTTCATTCCGCGAATCGCTTGGATCTGTTTTGCCACTGTGTCGACTCGTCCGATTTCGCTAAATTAATAAAAAATGTCAGGCATTATAGGCTTTTCAATACTAAACGTAAAATGACCCCGTCGGTTTCGGGGTCTAGCTCAAGCCTTGAGGGTTTTCATAACCTTTAACCGATGGATTTTACTCGGTTGTATCCTTTACCTGGATGCGGTTTGCCATCTGGCTCGCCTTAGCGCGAATTTTCGCCTCGAGGGAATCGACTAAATTGTCGTTATCGAAACGCTCTTTTTGGCGCTCGCCTTCATCGTAGTAGCCACTCTTATTGTGTCCGCCGGTTAAACCGATATGTGACACTAAAGCTTCACCTGGGCCGTTCACTACGCAACCGATAATGGAGACATCCATGGCGGTAGTGACGTCTTCGAGGCGACGCTCTAATTCATTCACTGTGCTAATCACATCAAACTCTTGGCGTGAGCATGATGGACAGGCGATAAAATTAATCCCACGGCTACGAATGCGCAGGGATTTTAAGATATCAAAACCGACTTTGATTTCTTCGACGGGATCGGCGGCAAGGGAAATGCGTAGAGTGTCACCTATGCCTTCGGCCAATAACATGCCTAAACCGACGGCCGATTTTACTGAACCTGCCCGTGCACCACCCGCCTCGGTAATGCCCAAATGCAGCGGCTGACGGATTTGTTTGGCCAATAAACGATAGGATTCAACCGCCAAGAACACATCCGACGCCTTAACACTGACCTTAAATTGGTCGAAGTTCATGCGGTCTAAAATATCCACATGGCGCATGGCTGATTCGAGTAAGGCTTCTGGCGTTGGCTCTTTGTATTTGTCCATCAGATCTTTTTCTAATGAACCGCCATTGACGCCAATACGAATGGGGATGTTTTTATCCCGAGCGCACTCAACCACGCTGCGAATGCGTTCTTCATTACCTATGTTGCCGGGGTTGATCCGCAGACAATCGACACCGTACTCGGCCACTTTTAAGGCGATACGATAATCGAAATGAATGTCGGCCACTAAGGGCACGTTAACCGCTTGCTTAATGAGTTTAAAGGCTTCGGCGGCATCCATAGTCGGTACTGACACGCGCACTATGTCTGCCCCCACTTTCTCTAAGGCGCGAATTTGGGCAACGGTTGCCTCTACATCGGTCGTCTTAGTATTGGTCATAGACTGAACGGCAATCGGCGCCCCATCACCAATCGGTACATTCCCCACATAAATGCGGGTGGAAGGACGTCTTTTTATGGGAGTTTCATTATACATGCTAAATACACTCTATTTCGGTACGTTCTGCTGCAGCGAATCGCCTAACACTTCACTAAATTTTAGGTAGGGTCAAACGTGCAACACGGCCTTTGGGGAAATCCGCTAAGCTAACCATTTGACCATCTAAACTTAAGGTCGCCACATGGGGCGCACCTAAAATAATTTTAAACGGTGGCACACCGCTCACTTGCACTGTAGCGCCAGCACCTTTAACACCGTCGACTAAGGCTTGGCCTTTAGCATCGACAATGTTGATCCAGCAATCACCCGTCAACTGAACATCAATAATCGATTGACCAGCAATAGCGCCCTGAGTGTTTACGGAGGTGGCGGGTGATGTTGAGGCGGGTGAAGGTGTTGCTGTTGCGACAGACTGTTGAACTACTGGCTGCGGAATCTGAGCTACGGGTGCGGTCGTTTGCGGCGCTGTGGCGGTAGCTGAGCCACCATCTTCATTGCTGGTATCAACCGTTTGAGAATAATGATCGTCCGTAGGTCCTGTGCTGATATCGGCAGAGCGGGCATCGACAGTGCTCATATCGGTATCTTTTATCGGACCATCGATTGACATAGAGCCGTTAGCGGCTATTTCAGTCAATTGTTGACTCGCATCGGTTTCGGTCAGCAACACATCACCAGGTAGGGTTTGATTGGCGGCGGCCACTTCTTCTGCGGTCGGTTGAGATACGTCGACATGGGTTAACAAGGTCGATTTTTGCATCCACCACACCACGAGCAATCCGAGTAACACGATAACAATAAAAAAGCTCAGCCACTTTAATTTAGTGTCACGAGCTTGATAGGTTGTCTTGCGTGAAAAACTCTGCATGGCAGGCTCAGTCACAGTGGGCACCTGCCTTGCTAGGCAGGCCTCGATGAGCTGGGTATCGGCGCCAACCATTCGCGCATAGTTTTTGACATAGCCACGGACATAAGTGGAAGAAGCAATATTGATGAAGTTGTTTGCTTCAATGTCTTCCACGATACGGGGACGCAGATGCAGTTTCACCGCCGCGTCTGCGATGCTAAGCCCCATTTTTTCACGGGCGGATTTTAATACACTTCCAAGCGTTACATCAGGCGCCGTCGACTCGATTTCACTAGGTTCAACAGGCGCATTTATTTCTTGATCTTTCATTGATGCAAATTAACTCTGTATTGCTTGGCCTGAGGTGATGCTGGAAATTTGGCAAGCAATAAAATACCAAATTTCTTAACAGCAGCATCATCATTCATTGCCTGCTCTATTTTTATTCCGAGCGCTAAACTCTCTGGAGTCTGGGCCGCCACTTGGTGATATTGCGCTAATTGGTTACGCGCCTTGATAAAATCACCCTGTTCAACTTCAAGCTCGGCCAACTCCAGCAATGACACCGAGCGTCTCGGGTCATACTTTAACGCCATCTGAAAATACTGTCGTGCCTTTTCTGCTTGTCCCGATTGCCGACTACAAAGACCTAAGTTCTCATAACTCGACGCGGTTCGCGTATATTTGGGCATTTCTATTGCGGCCAAAAACATTTTTTCAGCTTTGTCGTATTGCTTTTGTTGACACAAAAACACCCCAAAATTATTCATGGAATCACCGGAGACATCCTTAGTACTGATCGCGTCTTGATAAGACTGTTCTGTGCGAACAAGATCGCCTACGGTTTGGTAGTAATAGGCCATCGCGATATGGACATCTTCCAGCTCTGGCGCATATTCTATTGCTTTATCAAGATTATATTTAGCCTGTTCCGAGTTACCTCGATTCAAATAGGTTAAACCGAGTTGCATACGCTCCCGGGCAGCGGCGACCCTATCTAATTTCCGTTCCGAAACTGGAATATCTGTTCCCGTATAGGTACGCTCAGTCACACACCCAGTCATTAACAATGACAGCGCAAGTGCTAATGAAAACCCTGACAATCCATGCTTCATGGGCAAGCCTATAAATCTGTGCAAACAAAGAGTTAATTCATTGTGACTGAAATCTGATTTTCTTGCATGCGTTTTTTTGCCAAACGCTTAGTTCTGTCGCGAATATCACCCGCTAACTGGCCACAGGCAGCATCGATATCATCACCGCGGGTCTTACGCACTATCACGGTTAAACCGTATTCCATCAGTACCTTTGAAAAACGATCGATTCGTGAATTTGATGAGCGGCCGTAGGGGGAACCTGGATACGGATTAAATGGAATAAGGTTAACCTTACAAGGGGTATCCTGCATTAATTTCGCAAGTTCGTGGGCTTGCTCAGTACTGTCGTTGATATGATCGAGCATCACATATTCAACGGTCACGCGGCCACGGTTAGCATTCGATTTAGCAATATAGCGACGGATCCCCGCAAGAAACTCCTGCAACGGATATTTTTTATTCACAGGCACAAGGATGTCACGTAGCTCATCGTTAGGAGCGTGAATACTCACGGCAAGAGCCACATCTAAGGCGTCGCCGAGTTTATCAAGCGCAGGCACAACCCCCGAAGTAGATAGAGTCACGCGGCGTTTTGATAAACTAAAACCAAAATCATCGAGCATGATATCCATCGCAGGGATGACGTTGGCTAAGTTGAGCAGAGGCTCGCCCATGCCCATCATGACTACGTTTGTAATAGGCCGATCGCCAGTGTCCTTTGCAAAACCTAAAAAGTGCGACACGCGCCAGATTTGGCCAACGATCTCAGACACGGTCAAGTTACGGTTAAAACCCTGCTGGGCAGTGGAGCAGAAAGTGCATTCAAGGGCGCAGCCTACCTGTGATGACACACATAAAGTGGCGCGGTCATCTTCGGGAATGTAGACAGTTTCGACTTCTTGGCCTTCACCGACATGAATGGCGAACTTAATAGTGCCATCGGTGGATTTTTGGAAACTGGAAATTTCAGGAGCGACGATCTCGCAGCGCGCCGCCAGTTTTTGGCGTAGCACTTTATTGATGTTGGTCATTTCTTCGAAGTCACTGACGCCGAAATGATAGATCCATTTCATGAGCTGATCGGCACGGAAAGGTTTCTCTCCGAGATCGGCAAACAAGGCACGCATCGCCTTACGATCAAGGTCTAATAAATTGATCTTCTTTTCACTCATACCACTCACCTCAACACCAAAACCTGCAACAGGGCGGCGAATTATACAGACGCAAAAATTTTTTAGCCAGCAACACGACTCGACTATGATAGAATCTCGCTGGGCTAACGTTGGCCTAAAATACGGAGTTGTAATACCACCTATATGTTAACCCTCATCATTATAGTGCTTGTCGCTGTCGCGGTTTCTTTTCTGTGCAGTGTATTCGAAGCTGTTTTGCTCTCGGTTACCCCTAGTTATATCGCCTCGCTCGACCAAACTGACAGTGCTGCGGCCGCAAGATTACGTAAACTCAAAGATAACGTCGAAGCACCATTAGTGTCGATTCTCACCTTAAATACTATTGCCCATACTGTAGGTGCCGCCGTTGCGGGTGCCCAAGCGGCGAAAGTATTTGGGGATGACATGCTGGGCGTTTTCTCTGGGGTATTGACCTTTATTATTTTGTTCTTCTCGGAGATTATTCCTAAATCTGTGGGAGCTAACCATTGGCGTCGCCTTGCACCGAGTGTTTCAATTGCGATTACTTGGATGAAGCGAGTCACTCAGCCCTTGATTTGGCTGTCACATAAGGTCACTCACTTTTTAGGGAAAGGCGAAGAAGGCCAATATATTCGTCAAGAAATGAGTGCCATGGCGAAAATCGGCCATGAGTCGGGCGAACTCGATGAGCAAGAGTCTAAGATTTTGACGCAAATGCTCAAGGTGCGCGATATGCCCGTCACCGCCATCATGACGCCGCGCACAGTGATGTTCTCGCTACCTGTGGATTTAACGCAAAATGAGTTCGTGCGCCAATATCGTGATAAGCCCTTTACCCGTATTCCAGTGTACGATCAGGATCATGACGATATTATCGGTTATATCACCCGAACCGATGTATTACTGGCCGAGCGCTACACGCCGGATAGTCCAATAGGCGAATTGAAACGCAGTTTATTTGTCGTGCCTGAGACCGCAAAAATTTTGCCATTATTTGAGCGTATGATTAAACGTAACACTCAAATTGCTATGGTGGTCGACGAGTACGGCAGTAGCCAAGGTATTGTGACCCAAGAAGATATTATCGAATCCATGTTGGGATTAGAGATTGTCGATTTAAACGACCCCGCGACCGACATGCAGCAATTGGCCCGTAAACTCTGGACCAAACGCATGAAACAAAAGGGAATTCGCCTCTCCGATGACGGCGACTTTGAAGCCGCAGCCGATGATGACGAAGCCAAATCCGGCTGAAGGCTAAGCAAGTTTAGTACTTGTTAATATAAAGGGAGCCTAGCTCCCTTTATTCTTTTAGAATGCAAATGACTCAGAACCGTCTGAGCCTCGCATTTTGAGGTCGCTTGGGTATATACTCACCCGCCGTAATAGAGGTAAGTTATGATACAGAGCTACAAACTCTCACTCGCGCATATCAACGATACACATTCAAACTTTGAACCGAGCCGCGTGCAATTTAGCCTTAATATAGGCCAGCATCAGTTTGATGTGACTAGCCATAGCGGTGGTTATGCCCGTATCGGCCACCACATCACTCAGGCACGTCAAGCCGCAGCACAAATCGATACCCCTTTTATTTTCCTGCACGGCGGCGACAGTTTCCAAGGCACACTCTATTTTAGCCATTTTAAAGGTAAAGCTAACGCCCATCTGCTAAATTTGCTCGCCCCCGATGCCATGGTCATAGGCAACCACGATATTGATGAAGGCAATGCTCGCCTCGCCGACTTTGCCAGACAAATCGATTTTCCTTTATTGGCGGGCAATATGGATTTAAGCCAAGAGGATGTGAATAAACTCGGCTGTCTGCGTACAGTTCCCAATATTTTGGCCTTTGATGAGAAGTCACAATTAGCGACTTATCTCCTCAAACCCTTCTACGATACAAAGATAGCGATAATAGGCATTACGCTAGATCAGATGAAGGAGATTGCCCGCCCCGATCCCGATACTCATTTTGTCGATGCCATCAGTACAACGGCGCGAACCGTGGCACATCTGCATGCCGAGGGGATTAAGCACATCATAGTGCTCAGCCACTTAGGTTTAGATCAGGATAAACGCCTTGCGGCCGAAGTCGATGGCATTAGCCTGATTGTCGGTGGGCACACCCATACCCTACAGGGGGATTTTCGCGCCCTAGGTTTGAGCAACCTGCCCTATGGTGAAGTCATCAACGGTACACCAATAGTCCATGCGGGGAAATATGCCGAAGTCGTTGGCTTAGCCGAGATAGAGTTTGATGCCGACGGAAAAATGCTAACGCTAAATGGCGGCAATTATTTCATGCTCGATCAGCAGTTTATCTTAAGTGCCAACACAGCCGTCGATGACCAAGATTATCAAGCTGTGCGTCAACAGCTCCGCCAACATCCGAATATTTTTTGGGATGATGCCGATGCCGATATCACAGGTGTTATTCGAGACATTTACAAACCCGCCATCGCAGAAATGGAAAACAAAGTGCTGGCTCTGGTGCCGAAAAATTTAGTCCATACACGCCTGCCGTCCAAGGCTTTGCCCCACGGCAGTGAAATTGCGCCATGGGTGAGCCGCAGCATGTTTCAAGAAGCTAAACTGGTCGATCCTCGGGTTCACTTTGCTCTGCATAATGCGGGCGGTGTACGCCAGTCGGTTGCCCAAGGCCAGTTGACGCTGGCGGATGTGATGGGGCAATTACTGCCCTTCGAATTACCGCTGGTTAAATATGAAATCCAAGGCCAATTCCTCTACCAAGCACTGGAATCGGCGATTAACGCCGCCACTAACAATAGTGTACGAGGCACGGGGGCTGGCAGTTTCCCCTACACCTACGGTTTACGCTATTACTACGATGGCAGGCGTCCCCTAGGTGAACGTCTTTTTAAATTAGAAATGATGCAACAAGATGGGCCGTCACTTTGGTATCCCGTCGAGCCCGAGTCTTTATACATTGGTGTTTCAACCTCTTATACCGCCGCAGGCAAAGAAGGTTATCACCCGCTATTACAGGCACGTTGGCAGGAGTCGATAGAGTCACTCACCCTTCCACAGGCATTTATCCGCTTCTTAAATCGGGCCCCTAACCTTGCGGATTTTTTGTCCCCCCATGTACATTACACCAGCCATTTAAAGCGTTCCGGCTAAAATAGTTCCGGCAAAAAATAGTTGAGCAAGCCCTGATATTCAGGGCGTTGTTTAGTGTTATAAGAAAATAGCTAAAATAGCCAATCACAGTGGGGTAAACGCTCGGCAAACCAGGTCAGCGCCTTACCTTGGCTTCCCTTGCGCCAGGCTAAAAATACCGCCTGGGCGGGCCTAGGGATTTCTACCTCACAGGCAACTAATGCCCCCGATGCCAACGCATCTAAGATCAAGTGTTTTGGAATATAGCCAACACCTAAACCTAACTGCTGCGCTTTAATCTTGGTCTGCATATTGGGTACCCGAATGACCTGACGACTATCAAATAATCCGCTCGAGCGTTGCGCTAAAGCTGTCGAACTGTCCGCCACCACAATGGATGGAAACTGCAATAGTGCCTCGGTTGGGATGGGCTGCCCATATTGCGCCAGTGGATGGGATGGATTTAGTGCAAATACAAACTCCAACTGACCAATTTCCACTAAATGGTATTGTCCCTTGGGTAATTCTCCCGTCACCCCAATGGCAATGTCGGCCCGACCCGAATAGAGCGCGTCCCAGCCGCCACCTAATGATTCTTCGCTGAGGTTGATGGTGACTTGCTTACCTAACTCGGTAAATTCACCGACCAGTTGTAACAGGGGCAGATCCGGTATGACGGTATCGATAGCTAAGGTTAACGAGGACTCCCAGCCAGTTTCAAGCTGGCGCACCGCTTCTTCAAGTCTCGATGTTGCGGCAAGGATCTCCCGCCCTTGGCGCAAGACCAACTGACCGACTAGAGTCAACTCCGCCCTTTGCCCCTTACGTTCAAATAATTTTACCCCCAAATCGCTTTCGAGTTTCTGCACTGTATAGGTCAGCGCCGATGGCACCCGAAATAACGATTCGGCCGCAGCCGAAAAACTACCTTTCTTATCAATAGCATCAAGCACAATTAAACCATCTAAACTCATTATAGGTAACATAGAAAACTCATATTCAAATTATTTGAAACAGATATTGAAAATGTTCCGATTTTCTTTATCAAAGGTCAAGTCTACACTGCTTAGCAATGGAGCAGCTCTCCTGAAATTGCAAAGAAAACTGGATTAAACAACTTAGTTAAGATACGCATTAAACATTCGTTAAATAATTTGAAATAAGGAATATCCCATGAAAGCACTTATCACTAAAACACTGACGTCGGCTCCAAGCTTGGCCCCGCTGGCACTGCGCATTCCTATCGGCATCATCTTGTTTGCCCATGGTTCACAAAAACTGTTTGGCTGGTTTGGTGGTTACGGCTTAGAAGGCACAGGACAATGGATGGCATCCATTGGGCTAACGCCTGGTTACTTAATGGCACTGATGGCGGGTTCAAGCGAATTCTTCGGCGGCCTATTCCTGTTGCTGGGCCTGCTGACCCGCCCAACCGCCCTAGTGTTATCCTTCACTATGCTAGTGGCAATTTTCTCGGTCCATATAGGTAATGGCTTGTTCCTTACCAATAATGGCTATGAATTTGGGCTAGCTCTGTTAGCGGCAACGGTATCACTAACGTTTTCTGGCGCCGGCAAATTTGCACTAGATAACCTATTCGCTAGCCGTATCAAATAAGGAGAAGAAGATGATCACAATCAGAAAAGCGCAGGACCGTGGTCAAGCTGACTTAGGCTGGCTAAAGAGTCAACATAGCTTCTCTTTTGCTAGCTACTATGATCCTGAGCATATGGGGATCTCATCCCTTAGAGTTATCAATGATGACAGAGTTGCACCGGGTGCGGGTTTCGATACCCATGGGCATAAAGACATGGAGATCATCAGTTACGTGATCTCTGGCACTATCGCCCACAAAGATAGTTTCGGAAATATCAAAACCTTACCCGCAGGTGAGTTTCAGTTGATGTCGGCGGGTAAAGGTATTTACCACAGCGAGTTTAATGCCTCAAACACTGAGCCGCTGCATTTTTTACAGATTTGGATCCGTCCAGATACCTTAGGCATTGATGCGGGTTATCAGCAAAAGGCATTCGAGCAGAGTTCACCACTGACGGCTGTGGTGACCCCAAATGGTGAAAATGGCACACTCAAAGTGCAACAAGATGCGATTCTATATCGCTTAGTGCTGGGCGAAGGCAAGAAAGTGACGCTGGACAGAACCACCGCTCAAGCGAGTCGTCATCTGTATGTGCAATTGATTGAAGGTACGCTGGATATCAATGGCACTCCACTCACGGCTGGGGACGGCGCGCATTTGACTCAAGTGGCGAGTGTCGACTTCACTGCCACCCGTGGCCAAGTCACTGCATTAGTATTCGACTTGTCGGCTAACGCTTGATCAGTGTGAACAGCTTAACGCGCAATGCAATACCGCCAGCTCGTTTAACTGACGAGAGCGGTATTGCAGTAAACAGCATTAGAGCGCGAGTGTCATGCTGAAGTTAACTAACACTTGGGGCTGACCCTGCGCTTTATCCGCGGCATTCAAAAAGCGCTTATGCTCATTGCGGCGAATACTGTGAAATCCCTGTTTTTCAAAAAAAGGCCGGGCGAGATAAGATGCCTCAACCGTTAATCGTTTCAGCGCGAGTAATTTAACCTGTTCAAATAACGCAAAATACAAAGAGGTCGCCACACCAGAACGCGCATATTCAGGATGAACAAACAAACATTCCACTTCGGCAGCAGCTTCAATCTCACTGTCGGAGCCGACCTTCAGATTAATAAACCCCACCAGCATATTATCTGCTTCGGCGACCCAAATAGTGGTTCCCTTTAAACGTTCGAGCCAATATGTCTCACTGCGGATCTCCCCCTCGATATAAGCCCATGCAGAACGCTCGGCAAATGAGTAAAATTCGCCGGAGCCTTGCATCACACTCGCCTCGAAGATTGTCGCCAGTTGTGAGACATCCGATGGCGTAAATAATCGAATCTTCACTTTCAGCCCCTATCTTGAGTGGTTAACCACTTTAGATTAACCGCATTCTAATTTAAGTTAAATAGCGATGATTTAAGTTAAATTATGCTATTCAACGGCGTTAGGCTAATGGTTTACAGAAAAGACCTTACATCAGTTTTTAGGTGGGACCATAGTCAACAAATGTTAAATATTCTTTTCCATATTCTTTTCCATATAGAAGCCTGGGATCATTTGCCCCAGTTTCTGCTGATAACTGCGCTGTATTTGAATAAATCCCATACGGGTAAACAATCCTTTAGAGAGATAGGATGCGTCTAAACTCAAGCGCATGAATCCCTTGGCCTTAGCCCAAGCTTCTAAGACAAGATAAGCACGTTCACCTAACCCCTGGCCTTGATAATCTGGGTGGATATATAAGCTATCTAAGTAACCTTGACGGGCAAAATGAGTCTCGACATTGATAAAACCGCAGCAGATTGAAGCAGATGTCACTTCATCTTTGGCTAATACTACCCACGCCTTGGAGCGGCTTAAGCGTAAATTCCAATGTTTAGCCGATCTTGGCGCCGCAGACCATGCCGCAAGTTGTGCCTGTGAGTAACGAGTATGGCTGATACTACGCACACAAAGATGAAATAACGCACTCACCTCACGGGCATAGCATGACTGATAAGGCTGGATATCGAACTGTGCAAACGCCGCCACTAGAGTGTTCTCTGTTAAGTTATCATCGATAGCAATAACGCTATTTTGCCGCCTTTCGCCCCATTGATAAATGGTAACGCATTGCACGCTAGATACAAAAACGGCCTCGAGGGTATCGAAGCCGTTAATCTTGAAGGCGCACAGCGTAGTGCACTCGATATTACTGATTATTTCTTTCGATTATTTCTTTTCGATTTGGCCGACAAAAAGCAACTTATCAAAGGTGCGATTTAAGGTCTTGCTGGTGAACTCATTCATCCACATTTGTTCAACCACAGCCACTTTGTCGCCCTTGCTCACTTCAGTTTGCGGACCTGCAGCCCAAAATGTAGTGTCTGCTTCTTTAATCTGTACATAGGTGTAACCACCACCATTCATAGTATCAACAACAGTACCTTCATGAGTCACGCCCTGCGCCCAAGCACTTGATATGCCTAAGGCTAAGGTTGCTACTGCTGCTAATTTTACCCATTTTGCCATCATGCCTGCGTTCCTTTTGTTTTGCTAATATGCTCCATTAAAGCATGCTAAAAGTAATAAATCGCTAATCTCTATCACGAAATACAACACCTATCGCAAAAGTGTGATTTTTCTTCACGCTACGGGAACTCATTTCAACAGGGGTTTCAACATTCCCTCTAAGCCATTGAGCTTGATTTCATATATTAGGGCTAGCTGCTCGCCCAACTTTCCCTGTGGGAAACCCTGCTTATGGAACCAGACTAGATAAGGCTCTGGTAATTCAAGTAATTTTCGTCCGGTATATTTACCGAAGGGCATAATTTGATTAACAGCATCGATAAGCTGTTGCTGATCCATCTCGATATCCTTGGGGAATGGCCAATATTTTGCTAAAGCATGCTACAGCAGAAGGGGAATATACCCAAGCGACCTGAAGATACGAGTTTCAGAGCGCCTAGGGTGCATCAATTCAAGGCATCAATGAACTGAGTGTCGGCCACATTTAAGAATAAACTTTCAACAAATTCGGCCCCAGATTGGCACAATGAGAATGAACAAAACCATGCTCAGTACACAGACGTTCATCTTCACCATAGGCATTAATACTGACGCAAGTGCCAGTATTAACATGTTCATCAACAAAGGCCATAACACGCTCTAAAATGATCTTGGCCAGTCCATAATGTTGGTATTCGGGTAGCACAATAAAATCTTCAATCGCTAAATGCCTTGGCCTGTCGCCATAAACACAGGCTGTCGCCACAACATTCACACGCTCATTTTCAGTCTTATCTTTAAGCCTCACCGTCACCCAATAAAGAGCTTGAGTCTGCCGCTGATCCGCTTGCTCAACCCCTATGGCAGGGTGCCCTGCAGCTCCACGTAAATTGAGCAACTCATGGAACAATGGGGCTGTTTCAACTAATTCAAATTCAATTGACATAATAGTTTTGATATCCATTTTTGCATCCCTTCACTAATGGTAAAAAAATCAAGGTGATTAGACGGCATATTATAGAAATCATAGCGGTATTATTTGGCAATTTGATGACAAGCCCCAAAGTGACAAGACAACTTTCGACTGAAAAATTTAGTATCCCATCAAAAATTAATAATTTTTTGAAATATAAAAATACATTTACAGCAATAAAAGGAATAAGTGAAGAGCGAGCACAGGCAGAGTAGGCACAGCCGTAAGTCTCCAGTAGGATTAACACCTAACAGAAAAAACATTAAAAACTATAAAATCAAAAACTTAAAAAGATTCGTATACCATTCCTCAACAAATGAACAAACAGTCAAATAAACGGCATATGACAGCATAATGACAAATTGAACTCCCGTGACATTTTATAAAAAACCGTCAAAAATCAGCCAATTGACCATCATTAACATAGGGTTTACATTCATTTCAGAGAGCAAGGTACGGTAACGACTTAAAACCTATTAACGACCTGCCAAGTGTCATCCCAAGTATTGAGGAATACGTCATGATAGTGTTAATCGGCGGCGAAAAAGGCGGCAGCGGTAAGAGTTGCCTCGCGCAAAACATTGCAGTATTTCTAACCACTGAATGTGGGGCTTCTGTCATTATGGTGGATTGCGATCCCCAGCGAACCACATCCGACTGGATCCATGCAAGGAACAACAACCCTAAGCTTGCGACCATTAACTGCGTGCAACTGTATGGCAAAATTCGTAATGATCTCCTCAGCCTAGAACAACACTATGACTTTGTCTTAGTCGACTGTGGTGGCCAAGATAACCTCGCACTGCGAGCCACTATGTCGGTGGCATCCCACATTTTGATGCCGCTTAGACCAAAACGTCGAGATTTGAAAACCGTCAGCCATATGGATGACATCGTCGCCACCTGTAGGATGATTAACCCTAAATTACGTGCATCATTTGTGATCACTCAATGCCCCAATTTGCCAAATCAAGCAAACCGAATATTAGAGGCCAAAGAAGTCTGCAAAACCTACGATATCAATGTGCTCGATGCTATTACCTACAGCCGTAATATCTACGATGACAGTGAAGAGTCGGGATTATCCGTGGTAGAAATCGAACCCAAGGGCAAAGCTGCCACAGAGATCCGCGCCATTGCCTGTGAGCTCTTTCAAGTCGGCTGCGCAGCTTCCTTAATTGCACTACTGCGCCCAAGTACACCAATCCAGGCTTACAGCACTCAAGTGGATCAACATCATCTGGGAGGACAATATGGGACTCAGCGATCTCAAGAAAAACGCTATGCCATCTAGGGGATCTGCACTCCCACTCTCTTTGGATGAATTTATCGATGCTGCAACACGCTATGCCATGGGCGAAAATCTCAGTTCGGAGGTGTTGCCGTTAAAGAGCTGCGCAGATGTCGTCAATGAAGCACAACTTAAGGTCACGTTGGACTCATCCAACGTGGTGAGTTTACATCGACAAGCTATACCATCGGCGCAATTGCAGCCAGAAACGGCAGCAGATCAAAGCCCACATGAACGTCCACACTATCGCAAGGCAACATTTTCCTTGAGTGAAACGGCAATTACACACTTAGCCAAACTGTCTGAAGAAAGTGAAATATCAAAGTCCAAGTTAATTCGATTTTTAATTGAGCAACATTATGCTTTGCCAAACGCCCTAAGGCAGATGCGCGAGCAGCAGATTAAAAAATCTTAGTACCGCGCAATCTCCCACCCTTTTCCGGTGACCTAGCATGTTTAGGTTTGCCGGTTTTTTTTGCTTAAAAAACTCCCTAAAAAATTAAGTGATAATTGTTTATCAAGCCTATCCTTAATATACAAGCAAATGAATTAGTGCTATTTATTGGCATGTTAATACTTAATCTCGAAGGTGGGATTGGAGGTGGGATTTTTGTTAAAAAGCATTCATATCCTGTTAATTGGGTTTGGATTAACGCTAGCGATGCCCACTCGGGCAGAATTTTCATTAGCACAAATCCCGCCCCTTAGTAACCAAACCCCTATCACCTTAGTGGCCGAAAAAGGATTTTGGACGGATTACCTCACCCAGGAAATGCTCCCTAAATTTACCGAAAAAACGGGGGTGAAAGTCAAGGTGGTCAGCACAGATCTTGGTACTATGTTTGACCTGCAAACCCAAGCATTACAGCTTGGTGAAGGTCGATACGATCTGCTCAGCATGGAGGCTGGGTGGGCAAAAGAGTGGGCGGCCAATGGCTATACAGCTCCCCTCGTTGAACTCGCCAAACTCTATGATCCCGATGGGGAGAAGGCAATGGAAAGCTACCTTGAACCCTATTACCCTTCCCTGCTTAATATCCTGTCTTACCACGGAGAAATCCACGCGATTCCCTACAATAACTATGTAATGGGGAGTCATTACCGCGCCGATCTGTTTGAAAATAAAACGGAACAAATCAACTTTCAACAGCGTTTTGGCTATCAACTCGCCCCCGCCAAAAATCTTGGAGAGCTGCAGGATCAAGCGGTGTTCTTTACTCGAAAAGCAGGCACGCAGCTTGCCGATAAAGTATTAGCGCAGGACTTTTATGGCTTAGCGCTGATGTCGGGGAATAAACCCCACATTAATGATGAATTTTCGAGCATTATCTGGAGCTTAGGTGGCGCCTGGATGTGGCCTAAATACAATCAACAAAAACAACTGACCCATTTTGAAATCCCCACAATTAACCATGAAGCGATAAAAGCCACCGACATTTACCGCCAGCTGATGCCCTATGCACTACCCGCCGATGATCAGTTTGCCTTCAACGAGGCCGCGAACGCCTTAGCCACTGGCAGAGTCGCCATATGGCCGTTTGCCTATAATAATCTTTGGTCGGCCTCGTTTCAGGTTGAGAAAAATATTCCCGGTGCTCGCCTTGGGGTCGCGCAGGTCCCGGGTGGCCACCCATACAATGGCGCCTATGCCTTTGCCGTCAGTTACGATAGTAAAAACCCTCAAGCAGCTTATTGGTTACTAAAATACATGGGAACCTTTGAGGCACAACGTGCCTATGCGCTTGGCGGTGGTAACCCCTGCCGAATGGACGTAGTCACAGCACCGGAATTTAAGCAGGACTCCTTAAGGGAAGTGGCAGGGGCCTTTGAAGTGAGCCATGCAGCTAACTTATTTTGGTCAACTAAGGTATTAGAACTCGGACACTTTACGTCAACAGCTATGGGGCAAATCTATCCAGAGCTGAGCCATGCTTGCTACGCCGCTAGCCATAAACAAACCGACAGTACCAATATTTTCATCGAATTAAGTGCTAGGATTAAAAATCTACAGAACACCTATGGGGAAGTGCCGGCAATTGACAAGAATAATGCCAAATGAATGCTAAACGATTGACGAGTCTCAAGCACAAGATCACCCTTGCCTTCTACATTATCCTCGGCATGGCGCTCTTTAATGGCATCATCGCCATACTCTTGTCACAACAATTGAGATCGGAAATAGAACATTTGGTCAGTAAAGACGTAGTGAAAGTGACCACTGCACTGCAACTAGCTAAAAACAGTGAAAAACTACAAATTATCACCACTCGGCTCAATCACTATGATACGGAGCAACAGCGACTCGCGCTGCTTAGCGAATTGACTACCCAGTGGGAACTGCTGATCCATGATTCGCGCACATTGACCAATCTTGAAACTTCCAACAAAGTGCAACATGCACTCAATCGCACTATCGATACCCAGCTGTATTCCCTACAACAGCTATCGTTACTAAATGATTTGACCGATAGTGCGCTGCAAGCCAAATTGCAGGCCGAGAATATTCAAGCCAATTTGACCGGCATGGCATCGGCCTTTGCCGATGAAATGCAAATTCAACTACAGCAAATCAATAGCCATTACGCTCCGCTGATCGCACAAAAAAAACTCGATGCCATTTCGATTAATATTCAAGAAAATCAAAAACTCTCAACATACCTGCAATGGGGAGAACACCTTTTTGTTCTGCTTTCACAAGTTAAAAATGTCAGCAGTATCACAGAGTTAAATCAACTCCAGCGAGATGCCATGCGCCTACTTATCAAGATGGAAGAGATCGCTATCTCGTTCGCTCAAAACCAGACTATCTACCTCGATTGGTTATCGCAAATTAAGCAAAATATGGTGGGAGATGACAATCTCTTCCAATTGTCTCGCAATGCATTAAAGAGCACTCAAATCGCTAATGCCCATCTCTCCTATCAAGCCGATGCGGCTCAAGTTGTGGCCACCTTTACCCAAGATCTTGTCAATCAAGTCGAAGGCGAAATTCAATTGGCGGGGGGTGAACTTAAAAACGACAGTATCGCATTTGTGGTACTGATCTTTTTTAGCGGGGCCTTATATTGCTTTTTTATCTGGCTTACTAGCTGGCATTTCATTGCCAAAGGCATCATCAAACCCGTCATCGCAACCCGTGACGCCATGAATGCTATCGCGAACGAAAAACTCGATACTCAAATGCCAGTAACGGATAACCTTGAACTTCAGCAAATGGTGTGTTCACTTGAAACGCTGAAAACCTATGCCGCACAAGTCAAAGCCATGTCTGAGACCGATGGTTTAACGGGTTGTTATAACCGCCGCTATTTAGATGCCCAAATTCAAAGGGAACTCATTTATGCGCAAGAACATCGTATGCCACTCGGAATTGTGATGTTTGATATTGATAACTTTAAGCAATTTAATGATAGATACGGCCATGTACTAGGTGATCAGTGTCTAAAACAAATCGTCAATGCCGCTAAATCCATACTGCAACGCCCCACGGATATACTCGCCCGTTATGGGGGAGAAGAATTTATGCTTTTATTACCCTCAAGCCACCTCGAAGATGCCTACAAAATTGCGGAACGCTTGCGGGAGAAAATCATCTCACTTGAAATCCCCCACGAAGATTCTCCCCACTCAGGCATAGTCACTATCAGTGCCGGTATTACCTGTTGGCAAGAGCCGCAGTTACTCGATGCCAACGCTCTGATAAACCAAGCAGATGAAGCTCTCTATCATGCCAAATTAACCGGGCGCAACCGTACTGAAACACTACTGAATATACCCGCTCGCTATTCGTGATCGTTAAGCCAACATTTCTACCCAGATCAACAGGGTAAATGGCTTTCTTTTTAGCCCAAGGATTGACTTCCCTCCGATCTATCCCCATTAGCTAATATATCGAACACACATAGCACGAAGGAGCCCTATGCTCGCTATCTTACTCACATTGATCCTAGGCATTGGCGCTATCGCTTGGTTAAGTTCGAGTCGTTGGCGTAAAACCTTACATCGACGCCACATCAGGGCAAAACCTTTCCCCAAAGCGTGGCGCTCTATTCTTAAACAGAGGCTACCCTATTTTCATGCATTACCTACGGATCTTCAGCTCCAACTCAAACGGCATATTCAAGTCTTCATCGATGAAAAAGACTTCGTTGGATGCAATGGTTTAGCTATTACCGATGAAATTCGAGTCACTATTGCCGCCCAAGCCTGCCTACTATTATTGAATAGAAAGACAGATTTCTACCCTAAACTGAGGCAAATATTGGTCTACCCGGACGCTTTTATTGTGAACAATCAAAGCCAAGATGCCTCGGGTGTTGTGTGGGAGCGCCGCAATGTGCTCGCAGGAGAGTCATGGGAACAGGGAAAAGTCATTCTCTCATGGAAGAACACCTTAGAAGGCGCTGCCGACCCCCACGATGGTAACAATGTGGTGATCCACGAATTTGCCCACCAATTAGATCAAGAGAATGGACATGCCAATGGTGCGCCCATTCTGCAGCACTTAGAGGATTATCGCACTTGGTCAAGCGTGCTTAGCCGCGCCTTTGCCGAGTTGGAAGTAGCGTCATCATTCGGACACCCTTCACTCTTTAGTTACTACGGTGCTACCAACCCAGCTGAGTTTTTTGCGGTCGTAACCGAAGTTTTTTTTGAAAAACCTGAGGCACTATACCAGCAGCATCCCGAACTTTATCGAGAATTAAGCCAATTTTATCAACTCGATCCGATAAACTGGCACTAAACACTTAATAAATCCTAAACAAGTAGAAATAAAACAAGGAATACCCTATGCCGACTGTGACAAGCGCGAAACGCCGAGTACTATCCATCACTTGGCTCTGTGCCACATTATTTGTGATAGCGGCCCCGATATTAAGTGCACAAAACGCAAAAGCCAGCGAAAACCCAACCATGCAAACGTTGACAATCGATGAACAAGCTGCGGCTCAAGTACTCGATAAATTGAATCAATATTCCAGCAGTGCCGATTGGGATAAGTATTTTGCCCTGTATCGGCAGGATGGCATTTTTATTGGTACCGATGCGAGTGAGCGTTGGGGTATGGTCGAATTTGAGGGTTATTCCCGCCCAACTAAAGGTTGGCGTTATGATTTAGTCGAGCGGCATTTGGTCCAACACGGCAATATTATCCTCTTCGATGAGCTGCTTAATAGCCCAGCCTACGGCATTAGCCGAGGAACAGGCACCTTAATGAAAACCGACGGTGTATGGAAAATTGCCCAATACCATTTAAGTTTTCCTATCCCTAACACGCTGGCTAAACAGATCACCACAGAAATTAAAAATGCCCTTAAGCAATAAATCGCTGTGGGGTCATTACTTTAATGACACGGTAAAACACACATTCGCCAACTGGGAGAAGTGGATAAAACTTTGAAAATCCGCTTCTTCAAAATCTCTTTCCGAAGGCCCCCTATCGGCGTAATAAAATCCAATGACTTTATTATCGACTAACAGTGGCGCCAACAGAAATCCCCTTTGAGAGACATGCTGAGAGAGTAATTCTTGGCTCTGTTCCCGCCATTTTTTCGAGGTGGGATCGTCTACCCAAATGGGCTCTTTATGTTCCATCGCCTGACGGAAAAGCCCTTTTTTATCACTTAAATCGATAATAAACTCCCGCTTCATCTCCTCGGCGTCCGAACCTAGCATCACCCGCGGCTGGAGCTGTTTACGGCTCGGTGACAATAACAGCACACCACAACGGTCGACCCCAACCCCTTCCAAAATGCCCTCGAGGACAGTCTGCATTATCAAGTTAAAATCAGCCTTATTGATGGCATATCCAGTTAATTCCCGCAGCTTTGCAAGTTGAATAGTTAAATTAGCTTGATAAACTGGTATTTCCAATGGGATCGGCTCAGGTTCAACGTTGAGAATACGTTTAGGATCGGGCAAATACTCCAGCAGCACCTTAGCACCGTAGACCTCGGCCAGCTTGTGGGTTGCGTTAGCACAGCGCTGCAAACGGATCTTAAATTCCCCTTCCTCTAACCCTGTAAAATTGACCGCTTGGGTTATGCGTTTTTCGAGTTCCACATTATCGATGACGGGTTGGGATAAAATATCGCAAAGCTTGTCCGCTAGAAATATGGAGCGGATCTCAGGACGTCGATCATCGGGGTAATTAACCGCTTGGATCAATAAATCCCCAAGCCCCCAGTGGCGGGCAATACTCTGGGTTAACTGTGAAAAAGAAGTGCCAAGGTTTTCACGGATCACGCTTCGTTCGTCCGCTGGCGTTTCACACTCTTTCAATTTTTGATCTAATTCCTCGGTAAATTCACCACCAATACTCCAAAATGCGCTTTCACCTATGTGATAAAGTAAAGAAGCAATAAAGGCCTCTTCCTGCAATTCTTCATCATAATCACTCAGCATCATCCTCGCTAACATGGCCGCCTGGAATGCCTTTGCCATCAGCTTAATCAATCTTTGGTACACTGAGGGAGCGAGATTTTTACTTTCCAGCAGGCTGGAGAGTAACTTGGCGGTAATACAAATATTTCGCACCGCATCAAACCCCAGCACAATGGCGGCTCGACTCACCGTGGATATTTGTGTGCTGCCTTTATGGTATATAGCGCTGTTTGCAACGCGCAGGATGCGAGATGTTAAGGCGTTATCATGCATCACGCTACGCCCGAGTAGAGCGAGAGAGGAGACATCATCCTTGGCAAGTTTCTCTAACGATTTTACCGTCGAACACAGTGCTGGCATTTCTAGCTCACTGATCCGATTTGTCCAGTAATCGACCCCTTTATTAATATTGTTATTAGGTTTCAACCTAGATTTGCCTCAATGAATTGATATTATTGTTTTTAGTATAGATAGGCATAAAAAATTCGCCTAGGTTCGCATCTTAATTCCCATCGTCAGCTTAAATAATGTTCAAGTCAGTTATTGCCCTCGATAAAAATACCCAAGCCAGAGCTTGGGTATTCTCCATAAACGTTTAAGCGATAGGCGCTTAAGCCTGTAGATGCAATTTAAATACCCGCAGCACTTTATCAATATCTTGGCGGCTCACATCCTTATGGGTCACTAGACGCAGCGTTTTTCCTGGGCTAATGAGAATACCTTCCGAACGACATCGTTTTGCCAGTGACTCGGCATCGACGTGGGGAGCGAGGGTGGCAAATAACATATTGGTCTGCACTGTGGCTAAATCGACTTCAAACTCATCAAACTCGGTCAGTTTCCGCGCAAAATAAGCTGCATTTTCATGGTCTTCAGTCAATCTTTCGACCTGCTCAGTTAACGCCAGTTTACCTGCAGCGGCCAAGATCCCCGCTTGACGCATGCCGCCACCGAGCATTTTACGCCAACGAATGGCTTTTTTTATTAATCGCTCATCCCCTAAGAGTAATGAGCCAACAGGTGCACAGAGCCCCTTAGACAAGCAAATAGACACTGAGTCGAAATGTGCGGTGATATCACTGATGGCAAGATTTTGCGCAGCGGCAGCATTAGCGACCCTAGCACCATCTAAATGAATTTTTAATCCCCGATGAAAGGCCAGAGCCTGGGCCTCTGCAAGGTAATTTTGTGGTAACACTTTGCCACCAATAGTATTTTCAAGACTCAGTAAACGTGTGCGAGCGAAGTGAATATCATCGGGTTTTATCGCGGCCTCGATCTCTGCCAAGGCGATAGTGCCATCCAATTGATTCATCAGTGGCTGTGGCTGAATACTCCCTAAAACAGCAGCACCGCCCCCCTCAAACTTGTAATTATGGGCTTGTTGTCCACACAAATATTCATCACCGCGCTCACAATGCGCCATCAGGGCGAGTAAATTTGCCTGAGTCCCGGAGGCGGTAAAGAGGGCACTCTCAAATCCAAACATGTCGGCGGCCATATCCTGCAAACTATTCACAGTAGGATCATCACCATACACATCGTCACCCACTTCGGCTCTGGACATGGCTAATCGCATCGCGGCTGTTGGCTGAGTAACAGTATCACTGCGTAAATCTATCATCTTATCCTCGACTTCTTCTACGGGATCCCCTAAGGGCTTAGGCTTGTGTGCTACAGCGACTCTAGCGCCAAAGAGATATTTTGTATAGTTTGCCTAGATGCATGCCGGTAAAATCAATACGCCATCTCTGCGTTAAACTTGGCGTAGCGCTTGTAAAACGATAGAATATGTCACTAAGGATCTCGTACTGCAAAAATGTAAATTTATTAGTGATTTTGACTAACACTTTTCCTACCTAAGGTGATTTGTGGTGAATATATCCCCAACACAATGCATTAAGTTTATGCTGCTAATATTAGGTTTGTGCCTAACCCCACAGGTACATGCTTGGCAGGATACAGATCAAGATGGTGTACCGGACATTAAAGATGCTTGTCCAAACACCCCTGCAAATACTTTAGTCATGGCCAATGGCTGTGTTTATGAAATAGAAACCAAGACAAAGACAGAAAATATTCAATGTGATATCAACAATCCAAGCACTTATTCCGGCGCTGATTGTCATAATATCACCACGGCAATAGTCTACTTTGAGTTTGCCATTGCAGAGGTTGACTTATCCCAATGGAAAACTTTAGCCTTAGTTAAAGCATTTTTAGAAGCGAATGACATTAAATTAACCTTAGTGGGTCACACCGATATTGTCGGAACACCCGAGTTTAATTATCAACTGTCGCTACAGCGGGCTCAAAATGTAAAACGTATTTTGGTCGAAGATTACGGCTTCGATCCAAATCGATTTACCGTGATAGGTAAAGGCATATCTGAACCCGTCGCTGATAATCATTCCAGCGAAGGGCGCAGATTAAATCGACGAGTACAGTTTATCGTCAATAATAAGTAATTTTTGTTAGCGTATATTTAGGGAGCTATTCAATGGAAAACCTAGAGGGTTTATTAAAGCAGGCACCGGATCTGGTCATGACCTATGGCTTAAAGATCTTATTTGCCATTATCATTTTCTTTGTTGGTAAATACTTTTCAGGCGTCGCACAAAAGTTAGTGCGCAAATTACTTAATAGCCGAAAAATCGATCCGACAGTCGTATCTTTTGTAGCGAATCTGACATGGGCCGTGGTGTTTGTATTCACAGTCATCGCGACTTTAGGGCAAATTGGGGTACAAACCGCATCATTGGTTGCCGTTATCGGTGCCGCGGGTTTAGCCGTAGGTTTAGCGCTACAAGGCTCACTGTCTAACTTCGCCTCTGGCGTGTTAATGGTATTATTCCGCCCTTGCCGCGTGGGTGATTACATTGAAGCTGCTGGTATTGCAGGGACTGTCGATGAAATTACCATTTTCTCCACTAAGCTGCGCACACCAGATAACAAAGTTATAGTTGCACCCAACTCTGCCATCATGAATGGCACTATCACTAACTACTCTGCCTCCGAAAATCGCCGTATCGATCTGGTGATTGGTGTTTCATATTCGGCAGATATAGCATTAACCAAAAAAGTATTGACCGATATCTTAGATAACAACCAATATGTGCTAAAAGACCCATCGTACACGGTTGGCCTATCTGAGTTAGCCAATTCATCTATCAATTTTGTTGTGCGCCCTTGGGTAAAAACCGCCGATTACTGGACGGCTCGTTTTGAGATCCTTGAACAAATTAAGAATGCACTCGATGCTGCAAATATTGAAATTCCATTCCCGCAAATGGATATCCATGTGAAGCAATTGCCAGAGAGCAAATAATGTACGATTAATACAAATGGCCAGTTAATACTGGCCATTTTTTATGGTTATAAAAGGTGTTTTGGCGTAGCTTAGTGGTTAATTGTTAAATGCGCACAGAGAGACTCTTGTGCAAGGAGATAAAATGCAAAAATACATTTCATTTTTAGCCGCGGGCTGCTTTTGTAGCTTAATGCTAATCAGCACCAACGCCATTGCCAATGAAAAGACGCAGGTGTTGATGGGCGAAAAAACCGTCACCTTAGAGGGCAAATTGCCCAAACTGACCCAAATGGCGCCGGGGTTTAAAGTGGTGGATGAGCACTTTACACCTGTTACCCTAAGTGACTTTAAAGGTAAAACTGTGCTTATCAGTGCAGTGCCAAGCTTAGATACAGGCGTATGCGCATTGCAAACAAAACGCTTTAACAGTGAAGTCAGCCATTTTTCAGATGATGTAATAATGCTAACAATTAGCGCCGATCTTCCCTTCGCACAGAAGCGTTTTTGTAAAGTTGAAAATGTAGACAAAATTAAAGTGCTATCAGACTCTGTCTGGCGTGACTTTGGTGAAAAATATGGCTTATTAATTCAAGATTACGGCTTACTGGCCCGCGCTATTTTTATTATCGACGCCGAAGGTAAATTACAATACCAAGAATTAGTGCCAAATATTACCGAGCATCCAAACTACGATGCGGCACTGGCAGCATTAAAAACCATTCAAACTCTCCAATAATTCACAGATAAAAATAGGGCTACGAAGTGCAGCCCTATTTTTATCCTACTGTTCGGAACAAACCAGCCAATAAGCTTTGAATAGATATGGGTTTACCCGAGTCTGATTTCAGCTATTCTAGCCGTTATTTAGTGCGTATGTGGGTCACTACTGGTTTGATAATCAAACGTCGGCATTGACCAATGATAACGTAACGCCAACATTCTCAAACTGAAACCCAGACTTAAACAAATGACTAGATTGATCCATTCGGTTAAGTGGTAGGTTTCTAAGGTGATATACAATCCTGCCGTTAACAATGAAATAACAGCATAGAGTTCCTTCTTAAAAATCAACGGCACTTGATTACATAGAATATCGCGGATCACACCGCCAAATACGCCTGTGACTAGCCCCATCACTACCGCGATTGTCGGACTAAATCCGAGCAATAGGGTTTTCTGCGCGCCTACTATTGAAAACACCGCAAGACCTAAGGCGTCGATGGCTAAAAATAACGTGGATAAATAACGCATAACTGGGGCAATCGCCACAGTCAATAGAGAAGCAAAAGCAATGGCTATCAGGTAATGGACATTCTCCACCCATATCAAGGGGTAGTTACCTAATAACATATCCCTTAATGTACCGCCGCCAATTGCGGTCGCACAACCAATGATCACCACACCGAACAGATCCATCTGCTTACGACCCGCAGCTAAGGCCCCAGTCATTGCCTCGGCAAGGATCCCTATCAACCATAACCATCCGATAAACTGTGCTTCTTGCATTACGACTTACTGCTCACATTAAAAGACGCTGATTTTGCCTGATAAATACGAGCTTAGATAATGATATTATTTCAAATTAATCATTAGAAAAAATAATGAATATAACATTTATGATAAGTAAGAATAGCGAAAACTCAGCTAAGCTGAAAATGGCGACAAAATGACGACAAATAGTGCATCGATGTGAATCGGCTGGCTAAAATCTAGCCACAAAAAAGCGGCCTATTGGCCGCTCTTAAGTTTTAGCCCCGATAGAGGAAAGGATTATTTATTCTCAGGCTTAGGAGGATAATTCATCATGACACTACCCACGGCCTCATTAATGATCTCTACTCTTTCTTCCGGGGTATTTTTATCGCGGATCGTATCGGCAACAGAGCCACGCCAAATCAATTTAGCAGTTTTATTATCAATTAAATCAATTATTAATGTACCAACCTCATACTCTCGCACTGTTGTTTGGGTATGCATATTGCCGCCCCAACCCCAGCCTGGGCCATAGTATGGGCTGTAGCCAAAGTTAGAATTAAAGGTATCTACATTGATTTTCTTATCGACTTTAGTCAGGTAGTTAACCAGCACATCGGCGTCTTTCGCATCGACTAATGCCATACCTTTACTCGCTAGCTGGCTATTAACCGCTTCCCTCACTCTTTGATCCATCAAGCCATCGAGATGATATCCGGTAGAGTCGGCTTTTTGGGTCACCCAAGCATAGGTTTTATATTGGCTGAAATTGGCGCTAGGATCATAATCCCAGCCCGATTTAAGCGAGCTGCAAGCACTTAAGGCGAGTACGGCTAAGCCAACAATGATACTTTTCATTTTAATTTCCTCAGATGTCCACACTGAACAAAGATAAGCCTATAGGGCTAAATTTAGCTTACATAGCAATTGACTGATCTACAACTTTATTCATGAAAAAGCGATATGCTATTCAGCTTGACTTCAGTTACAAACCAAATGATAATGATTATCAATTGGCATCAAAAGGGGTGAAAGATATGTATTGGTTTATTAGTGCATTTATTGTTGCATCGGCAATTTTTTTCCTCATGCCACAGAAAACCGCCGTCGAAGTGAACAATACAAAACTTAAATCTCCTTTACCGTTGAGTTTGTTGATTTTGCCTTTAGCCGTACTCAGTTGGTTAGTTTTCGATACTCTGTTAAATGGTGGTAACTATGCCACAGTGGCGGCATTTGGTTTTGTCTCTACCGCCTGTTTAATTGCCCTACCTAAGTTACATCGCTATATCATGCCCAGCGCATTACTCACAGCACTTGCCCTGATAGCCATGGTGACAGAACGCTTTTAAGTTTTCGGTTTTAAAAATATGCTTACTTCCCTGCAAAGAGTTAGCATTTTCTCCAGACCACTTACAGTCTATCTCTAAGTGGTCTTTTTTTACCTCCCAGAACCCCATTGAATTTGGTAAACTTAAGTCGCGTACATTCCAATGAAAGATGACTTATGAAAGCAGATCCCAATGTATCCTTAGTATACAGTACTGATAAAGGGCGTATTAGTGCCGAACTAACCCCAAGAGCGATACCCACATCAGATGGCATAGTACGGATCCATAGAGATAGTAAAGGCCGTAAAGGCAAAGGGGTGTCGATTATTTCGGGCCTAGGGCTCGATGAATCCGCCTTGAAGGCTCTTGCACAAACCCTTAAAAAACAATGTGGCTGTGGTGGAACAGTCAAAGACTTCACCATTGAAGTACAAACAGATAATCGCGAACAGCTGAAGCTGTTACTCGAGAAGCAAAATTATAAAGTGAAATTGGCTGGCGGCTGATAAGAGAACCTAGATACCATTCACCCGTGGGTCAGTTTGCCGCTACACATTTTGCGATTCAGGTTAATGCCTATCGGCTTGAACGGAGTTTTAATGGAGAGTTTGCAAAACTATTTTTTAATCGCCATGCCTTCACTCGATGGCACCTATTTTGAGCGCACTGTCATCTATCTCTGCGAACATGATGCTAAGGGCGCTATGGGGCTAGTGATTAACAAACCACTGGGTATTGAGGTCAATTCACTGTTAGAACAGATGGATTTACCCGCAGAACAGACCTCAGTCGATCTTGCCCAGAATTCACAGGTCCTCATGGGCGGCCCTGTCTCACAGGACCGTGGTTTTGTGTTACATAGTGCCCAACCCTATTGGGCAAATAGTACAGAACTAAGCTCAGGGCTGATGCTCACCACTTCACGGGATGTGTTAACTGCCATTGGCAGCGACAGATCACCCAAGAAGTTTCTCGTTGCATTAGGTTATGCTGGATGGAGTAAAAATCAGCTAGAGCAAGAACTTGCAGATAATTCTTGGCTTACAATCCCCGCAGACCATACACTTCTGTTTGATGTTAAACATGAAGACCGTTGGCCACAGGCGAGCCGCTCACTCGGGTTTGACGCTTGGCAACTATCATCTCAGGCTGGTCATGCTTAAACCGCTTTAATTACAATAAGTTTGTATTCTATGAATTCTAGAACTGTTTTAGGCTTTGACTTTGGCACTAAGAGTATCGGTGTCGCCATTGGACAAGAGATCACCGCCAGTGCCACACCACTCCTGTCGCTCAAGGCAGTAGATGGCATTCCCAATTGGGATCAAATTGGCGAGCTGATTAAAGAGTGGCAGCCGGATTTAGTCGTTGTGGGATTACCCCTTAATATGGATGGAACTGAGCAGGAAATGACCCACAGGGCGCGTAAATTTGCCAATCGGATCAATGCTAAGTTTGGGGTAAAAATAGTCACTCAGGATGAGAGGCTCACCACCACAGATGCTAAAGCAAGATTATTTGAATTAGGTGGTTTTAAAGCCTTAACTAAAGGTCAAGTCGATGCGGTGTCTGCCGTACTGATTATTGAAAGCTACTTTGAAAATCACTTCAGTAAATAAAATTACATCAAAAAGAAAAGGATAAGTTACCTTATCCTTTCTAGTTTGATGCTTAACGCGATGAATCACCGGATCAAAAATGTGGCTTCACTAAGTTTGCCATCATAGTAATATGCGCATCACTGTCATTCAATGCAGGAATGTAGCGGAACTTCTCTCCCCCTGCATTAGCAAAAATATGGCCATTCTCGCCAACTATTTCTTCTAAGGTCTCTAAGCAATCGGCACTAAATGCGGGGCAGACAATCGCCACATCCCGTACTCCCTCACCTGGCAGCGTTTTGATTGTGGCATCCGTATAGGGCTGCAACCATTTTGCCTTGCCGAAGCGGGATTGAAATGTCATCACAAATTCGTCTTGGCTTAAACCCAGTTGTTCTATCACTAAGCGTGTGGTTTTCACGCAAAAACAATAATAGGGATCGCCTAAATGCAGATTTCGCTCTGGCATTCCATGGTAAGACAACACTAATTTCTGCGGTTTGCCATGGGCATCGAAATCGGCCCGAATGCTATCGGCAAGTGCATTAATAAAATCAGGATTGTCATGGTAGGTATTAATAAAATGCAGTGATGGAATATAACGCCACTGGGATAATTCGGTTGCTATGGCATCGAAGGCCGATCCCGTTGTGGGTGCCGCATATTGGGGATACAGAGGTAACACCACGATCTTATCAATGCCATTTTGATGCATAGTTTGCAATGTACTGGCGACAGATGGACTGCCATAACGCATTGCTAAATGTACAGAAACATCATGGTGATCAGCTTTAAGTTTATCCGCTAACTTTGCCGTTTGACGCAAACTAATGTCCATTAACGGTGATCCCGCCGCTGTCCATACCTTTTGGTATAACGCCGCCGATTTTGCAGGGCGTACCCGCAAAATGATCCCGTGTAAAATCATCATCCACACTAATTTAGGGATTTCGACTACGCGGGGATCTGACAAAAACTCAGCAAGGTAACGTCTTACAGCAGATGCCGTTGGCGCATCAGGTGTCCCTAAGTTTAATAACAGCACGCCAACCTTAGCCCGCTTAGCATGGCCACTCTCTTTTAAAAGTCCTGAAAATCTAGCCAAAACAACCCCTTAAATTTACACAAGTGATTAATTTATAATGGTAATGTTATTATAAAACCGATTCGATCGCCTGCTTAAGCTCAGCGCTATCGGGCTTCACTTTAGAATTAAATTGCTGCACAACTGTACCATCACCGCTGACAACATATTTATAGAAATTCCACTTTGGCGATCCGGTTTTTTCGGCTAAATATTTGAACACACTATTCACATCGCTTCCCCGAACGGCTGAGGTCGCTAACATAGTGAAGGTCACACCATAGTTGATATAACACACTTTAGCCGTGTCTTTTTCGTCATTTTCCTCTTGGAAAAAATCATCGGACGGGAAACCAATCACGACTAAGCCTTTGTCTTTATATTCTTTATGGAGCGCTTCTAGGGCTTTAAACTGCGGGGTATAACCACAGTTACTGGCGGTATTAACAATAAGCACAGGCTTACCTTGAGTTAATTCACACAGATTAATCTGCTCTTCTGAGTGTAATTTACGCACGCTCAGATCAAGATAACTTGGACAAGTTACCGCCATGGCATTGACACTCAATAAGCTTGTCGCTGCCGTTAGTGCTAGGGTGAATTTACGCATTACTCTCTCCTTTACCTGTGCATTACGCATAACCGCTAAGTAAAGATCATATTAAATTAAAAAATAAAAGCTATGGTTAACGACAACATAGCGATGAAGTAGAAGCGATTGAGCCGAGCGATAATCTGAAAACATAAACAAAAAGCAGCCCATAAAGAGCTGCTTAACGGATTAAACTCTGATTAATCCATGTCTAGGGTGACGCCCTCCATAAAGCTTGAACTGTTAGGTTCTTTATTTTGAAGCTTAATCATCAAGCGTAAATCGTTAGGAGAATCGGCATGGTGCAGGGCATCGGCATAACTAATCTCACCATCGACATAGAGTTTTAACAGGGCTTGGTCGAATGTCTGCATACCTTGCTCATTCGATTTGGCCATGGTTTCTTTGAGCAAATGTAGCTCATTTTTAGCAATTAAACTCGCCACCCTAGGGGTATTAATAAGCACCTCAATGGCGGCTCGTCGCCCAGTTCCATCCACCTTAGGGATCAGTTGCTGCGCCACAATGCCACGCAAATTTAACGATAAATCGAACAGTAACTGCTGATGTTTACTCTCGGGCACTAAATGCATGATCCGATCGAGCGCTTGGTTAGCGTTGTTCGCATGCAAGGTCGCCATACAAAGGTGCCCTGTCTCGGCAAATGAGAGGGCAAACTCCATGGTTTCTTGAGTACGGATCTCACCAATCAAGATCACATCAGGCGCCTGACGAAGCGAGCTTTTTAGTGCCGCATCAAAGGATTCTGTATCAATCCCGACTTCACGCTGGGTAATGATACTTTTTCTATGATCGTGAACAAATTCAACAGGATCCTCAATGGTTAAAATATGGCCACGGGCATGGGCATTACGGTAACCGACTAAAGCGGCTAAGGAGGTTGATTTACCCGTACCTGTACCGCCCACCATGATGATCAACCCACGCTTACTCATGACTAGATCTTTAAGAATGGGCGGGAGTTTTAAATCATCTACATCAGGGATTTTCGTCTCGATTCGGCGCATCACGCAGCCAGGGGATTCACGTTGCCAAAAAGCACTCACCCGGAAACGTCCTAACTCCTTTGCGGCAAAGGCAAAGTTACATTCACGACTCGTATGAAACTCTTTTTTTTGCGCTTCAGTCATCAGGGACTCAACAAAGTCCAAGGACTGCGCAGGCGTAAATGCACTCTCAGCGAGGGGGCGTAACTCACCATCTATTTTCGCACTCGGCGGAAAGCCTGCGGTAATAAACAAATCCGAGGCTTTTCGCTCAACGATGACTTTTAAAAACGGACGAACATCCATCATAAATCCTTAAAACGTCGCTTGTTTGTTTGAACTCTTAGACATAGCGTCCTCACGGGTGATAAGGCCGCGGTTGACTAGATTTTGTAAACATTGTTCCAATGTTTGCATCCCGTGGGCCATACCCGTTTGAATTGCCGAGTACATTTGCGCCACTTTATCTTCGCGAATTAAGTTACGAATCGCAGGTGTGCCCATCATAATTTCGTGGGCTGCTACTCGCCCGCCACCAATTTTTTTAATCAGCGTTTGTGAAATAACCGCCTGTAATGACTCGGATAGCATAGTGCGCACCATGTCTTTCTCACCGGCGGGGAATACGTCGACCACACGGTCGATGGTTTTGGCAGCAGAGGTGGTATGCAAAGTACCAAACACTAAGTGACCGGTTTCAGCCGCCGTCATTGCCAGGCGAATCGTTTCAAGATCTCGCATCTCACCGACGAGGATCACGTCTGGGTCCTCACGCAGTGCGCTGCGCAGTGCGGCATTAAAACTGTGGGTATGACGGTGTACTTCCCGCTGGTTGATCAGGCATTGCTTATTTTGGTGGACGAATTCGATTGGATCTTCGATCGTTAAGATATGGTCATGGCGGTTTTCATTGATGTAATCCACCATGGCCGCAAGTGTGGTACTCTTACCCGAACCTGTTGGTCCAGTGACTAGGACTAACCCCCTGGGAAAACTAGATATTTTTTTAAAAATCTCAGGAGCGCCTAACTGTTCGAGCGACAAAATCTCACTGGGAATGGTACGAAATACCGCCGCTGCACCACGGGATTGGTTAAATGCGTTCACCCGGAAACGGGCTAAATTAGGGACCTCGAAGGAAAAGTCGATTTCTAAATGCTCTTCAAAGTCCTTGCGCTGTTTATCATTCATAATATCGTACACTAAACTGTGTACGCCCTGATGATCGAGCGCGGGCAGGTTAATTTTTCTCACTTCTCCGTCGACACGGATCATGGGAGATATCCCTGCAGAGAGGTGTAGATCCGAGGCTTTGTGTTTTACACTAAAGGCTAATAACTCAGTGATTTCCATAGTTTGGGATATCCTAGCAACCAGATAATTACATCATGACAACAATAGCAGACAGACTCGCAATCGCCCAGCATAGGATAGCGCAAGCGGCGCAAAAATGTGCACGCCTACCTAACAGTATTCGCTTACTTGCGGTCAGCAAGACCAAACCCATTGAAGACATTATAGCAGCCTATCATGCCGGACAACGTTACTTTGGTGAAAACTATGTCCAAGAAGGTATGGCAAAAATTATCGAGTTGCAGGGAAATTATCCCGATATTGAGTGGCATTTTATTGGACCACTACAATCGAATAAAACCAACATTGTCGCCCAATATTTTGACTGGATGCACACGGTATCGCGGGACAAAATTGCCATACGCCTCAATGAGCAACGTCCTATCTCAATGGCACCTCTTAATATATGTATTCAGATCAACATCAGTGGGGAAGAGAGTAAGTCTGGCATAGATGTCGAACAAATGTTGCCGCTCGCACAATTAATCGCCCAGCTCCCTAACTTAACCCTCAGAGGATTGATGGCCATTCCCACAGCAACAGAGAACTCCGCGCTGCAAGAGCAAGAATTCACTAAATTAAAAGCATTATTTGAAGAGCTAAAGCATCATTATCCCGATGTAGATACTCTCTCAATGGGCATGAGTAATGACCTTGATACTGCGATAGCCTGCGGCTCGACTATGGTACGTATTGGTAGTGCCATCTTTGGTGAGCGCGATTATTCAGTGTGATGCAGTAGACACCTTAGGACAATCAACTCGGCTGCTAGCCTTGTTTTTACCACTCAGCGCCCAAATACTGTAGTAAAATCCACTTACATATACTCCCATTTGGGCTCTATCGTTTAATGCAAACAGAAACAACATTATGCGATTAATCAACTAGCGAGAATCACATGGTTCAACAGAAAATCTGCTTTATCGGCGCAGGTAATATGACCCGCAGCATCATCAGTGGTTTAATCCGCAGTGGCTATCCCGCAAAGCTTGTTCAAGCCACAAATCCAAGCAAGGGTAAACTAGATGCGCTCGAGGCCGATTTTGGGGTTTTAGTTTCTCAAGATAATTTAATCGCCGCAAAAAATGCCGATGTCATAGTGCTATCGGTGAAACCGCAGTTGATGCAGCAAGTATGTGAAGCCCTGCAGACTGTGGATATGTCTAAGAAGTTAGTCATCACCATTGCGGCAGGTATTAAAGCGAGCCGTTACAGCGAATACCTAGCGCAGCCCGTTACAATTGTCCGTGCGATGCCAAATACCCCCATGCAAATCGGTGTTGGTATGACCGGACTCTTTACACCTCAATCTCTGTCTGCAGAGCAACAAGCCATCTGTGAGCGTCTCATGTCAAGCGGTGGCGACATCGTTTGGGTGAATGAAGAAGCGGACATTAATAAAGTGATCGCACTTGCGGGCAGTTCGCCAGCGTATTTCTTCCTACTGATGGAGTCTATGATAGATGCGGGTAAACAAATGGGGATGGATGAAGCAAAAGCCAGAAGTTTAGTGCAGCAAGCAGCCCTCGGCGCTGCTATGATGGCAAAGCAAAACCCAGATCTTACCCTTGGTAATCTCAGGGAAAATGTCACATCAAAGGGCGGAACCACTGCCCAAGCCATTGCGACATTTGAAGCCGCCGATATGCGGGGATTAGTGAAAAAAGCCATGGAAAATTGCATTAACCGTGCAGAAGAAATGGCTGCAACATTTTAGCTTTAACGCTTTTTTTATCGAACTCACATAGGCAGAAACCTCGATGAATGCATTAACCTTTTTGATCAACACATTCTTTGATTTGTATTTAATGGTGGTGATATTACGGATCTGGCTACAACTAGCTAGAGCCGACTTTTACAATCCTTTCAGTCAGTTTATCGTAAAGGCCACCCATCCCCTTATCGCCCCGATGCGCCGAGTGCTCCCTTCTATGGGGCGATTCGATACCGCCTCCTTCGTGCTCGCCCTGCTCGTGGTTATCGCTAAATTATTGCTAATAAGCCTTATTGCTGGCGGTGGATTCGATATTCTGCTGTTTCTCGTATTTGCCATAGTATCTGTGGTAAAAAAAGCAGGAGTATTGCTCTTTTGGATGTTGATTATTCGCGCTATTTTAAGCTGGTTTAATCAGGGCTATAACCCCATAGTGATGATTATGGGTCAACTAACAGAGCCTGTTTTGGCCCCCTTTAGACGTATTATCCCCCCCATCGGTGGTTTAGATTTGTCTGTAATGGTTGTCATTATTGGCATGAACTTCCTCAACATGCTGCTCGCTCAATATGTTCCTTACTGGGCAATCATTTAATGAGTGCCATTGTTTTGCAGCAGGGCGACCTGCTGCTTAATCTATATATTCAACCTAAGGCGAGTCGAGATCAGATAGTGGGGCTGCACGGCGATGAACTCAAAGTCGCCATTACAGCACCGCCCATCGATGGCAAGGCCAATGCGCACTTGAGCAAATATTTAGCGAAAGCGTTTAAAGTTCCTAAAAGCGATGTTCAAATCCTAAAGGGCGAACTTGGCCGCCACAAACAAGTCCGCATTATCGCTCCAAAACTTATTCCACCCGAAGTCAATGCCTTGATCGAATAAGCACACGAATATGCATTAGTAAAAAATTCCTTTGGAAGCCATAGGTCCTGTATACCCATCAATTCAAAAAGTGACCGACATTCTTTCATTGATGCGCCTTGAATTGAAGCACCCTAGACGCTCTGAAACTCGTATCTTGAGGTAGCTTGGGTATATACTCAAAGAACCCCCTAATATGAAGGTATCCAATCATGTTTCGTCACCTCCTCGTACTGCTTGCATTAACCGCGAGCCTATGCGGCGTAGCAAACGCCGAGCAAAAAGAAACCGTCGGTAATTTTGATATTCATTACATGGCATTAGGCAGCACATTCTTAACTCCTAGCATAGCGAAGTCCTACGGCATCGAACGCAGCAGTTATACGGGGATCATCAACATCGCCGTATTAGATATGAGTACAACGGGCTCGCCAGCGGTTCCCGTTGACATTACAGGCGTAGCTAATAACCTGTTAGATGCACGTATTGATTTGAAATTTAGAGAAATCCGTGAAGGTAATGCCATTTATTACATTGCAGAAGTGCCTTACCGAGACGATCAAGAGATCAACTTCAATATCGCCATCAAACACGGTAATCAATTAAATACCAACCTCCAGTTTAAACAAAAGTTTTACGTCGAATAACCTTTCAATAATCTCTATTCGGACGATGTAAAACCGCATCGTCCGGCCCTTTTGCTGTCCTTTAGCACTGAGCTTGGGTATCATTGCCGCAGTAATTGTCGCTCAATGTTATAGGTATTCCATGCAACAAATTGTCCTCGCCAGTGGTAACAAAGGTAAACTCGCCGAATTCGATCAAATGCTCGCCGCTTATGGCGTAAAAGTGCTGCCGCAGAATCAATTCAACGTCAGTGAAGTGGCCGAAACTGGCACTACCTTTGTGGAAAACGCCATTATCAAGGCGAGGCACGCAGCCGAAATCACTGACCTTGCCGCCATTGCCGATGATTCAGGTTTAGAAGTGGATTTACTCCAAGGCGCTCCAGGTATTTATTCGGCTCGTTACGCGGGCGAGAACGCCAAAGATCAAGATAATGTATTGAAACTACTTGAGACATTAAAAGACCAGCCTGCACCTCGCAGTGCGAGATTCCAATGTGTGCTGGTATATATGCGCCACGCCAAAGATCCAACCCCGATTATTTGCCAAGCCTCATGGGAAGGCCAAATCGACTTTAACCAACGCGGCGCCAATGGCCATGGTTACGACCCGATTTTTATCCCCGAACATTATCAATGTAGCGCGGCGGAGCTGAACAGCAACGAGAAAAATGCCTTAAGCCATCGCGGTAAAGCCCTAGTGCAACTTATCGCCGCCATGCAAGCCCAAGGCGTGTTCACTGGCGGGAATGCACAATAATGTCGTCAACT
>Ga0210009_1000110_pt1 | contig 103798 bp, 94 predicted proteins | sample CryGeyCG2114_065_FD_185457 | JGI IMG/M metagenome (GOLD analysis project Ga0210009, IMG submission 185457) | Groundwater microbial communities from aquifer - Crystal Geyser CG12_big_fil_rev_8/21/14_0.65 (SPAdes) (version 2) | ecosystem: Environmental > Aquatic > Deep subsurface > Groundwater ...
AACTCATCAAGGCCAACGCCCGTGGGTTTCGTAACTTCACTAACTACCGGGCAAGAATTCTGTTTCATTGTGGAAAGTTGAACTTGGCAGTGGCTTAAAAAGTTCACAGTGAATTCAACGAAGAACCGATATTATTATTTTGGTTATAGATTGACTTCTCACAGAACCCAATCTTGGCACGTTGATGCCGTTACCGGCGTTGATGAAAAGCCAACCCGCACCCAACGGCAAGCTGTCGAAGGTACTGAATCGCTACAACCTGGCCAAAACCGATGCTGCTGGTACAACCTTTTACTGGTAGTCATGACCGTCTGCCCTTTGTCTGCCAATGCCTGCAGCTCATCGGCTGGCTTGCGCAAGGCAAATGCGCGGGTGAATTGCTGTTGATGATGGATGCCATGCGCAGGGCGCAGCGTATTGACCAAGAGGCCGACGGCCTGGGCCTGTTTGTCGATGCCCTGGATGAACACGCGGCTGGGTTTTATCAACGCGATGGTTTTCAGTGCTGTCCCGGTCAGCCCCTCTTGCTGTTTTTGCCAACGCATCACTTTGCCTGACCATGCTGAGCTATATCCTCAAACGTCTGCTGCTGATGATCCCCACGCTGCTGGGCGTGCTGTTGATCACCTTTGTGGTGATCCAGTTTGTGCCGGGCGGGCCGGTCGAACAGTATCTGGCCGAAGCCAAGGCGGGTGCTGGCAAGGGTGCCGTGGCCGAAGGGGGCGGTTTGACTTACCGGGGCGCGCAAGGGGTCGATCCCAAGCGCATTGAGCAAATCAAGGCGCTGTACGGTTTTGACAAGCCCGCGCACGAACGTTTTTTGCAGATGCTGGGGCAGTTTGCGCGCTTTGACCTGGGGCGCAGCTTTTTCCAGAACAAGAGTGTGGCCGAGCTGATCCGTGACAAGCTGCCGGTGTCGATCAGCCTGGGGTTATGGACGTTTTTCATCAGCTATCTGGTGGCGGTGCCGCTGGGTGTGGCCAAGGCGGTGCGCGCCGGTTCGCGCTTTGACCTGATCACCACGCTGCTGGTGCTGGTGGGTTACGCCATCCCCGGCTTTGTGCTGGGCGTGGCCTTGCTGGTGATTTTTGGCGGCCAGTTGCAATGGTTTCCGTTGCGCGGGCTGACCTCTGGCAACTGGGAAGAACTAAGTTGGGGCGCGCGCGCGGTGGACTATCTGTGGCACATCGCGTTGCCGGTCACAGCGATGGTGCTGGGCAGCTTTGCCGTGACCACGATGCTGACCAAAAATGCTTTTTTGGAAGAAATCCGCAAGCAATACGTGGTGACCGCCCGCGCCAAGGGCCTGAGTGAGCGCCAGGTGCTGTGGGGTCATGTGTTTCGCAATGCGCTGATTCCCATCGTGACCGGTTTTCCGGCGGCGTTCATCGGCGCATTTTTCACCGGTTCACTGCTCATTGAAACGCTGTTTTCGCTCGATGGGCTGGGGCTGCTGAGTTACGAGAGTGTGATCCGGCGTGACTACCCGGTGGTGCTGGGCACGCTGTATTTCTTTACGCTGATTGGCTTGGTCACCAAGCTGATTTCAGACCTGTGTTACGTCTGGGTGGACCCCCGTGTCAAGTTTGACTGACCCCCCCGTTGCAGTGTCCGCCGGGCCGTGGGCGCGCGCCTGGCGGCGCTTCAAGCGCAACCGGCTGGGTTACTGGAGCCTGTGGTTGTTTGGCCTGTTGGTGGTCTTGAGTCTGGTTGCTGAACTGATCAGCAACGACCGCCCGCTATTGCTGCGCTACCAGGGCGAACTGTACGTTCCGCTGCTGCATGACTACCCTGAAAAAACCTTTGGCGGCGACTTTGACACCGCGACCGACTATCTGGACCCATTCATCCGACAGCGCCTGAACAGCGACGGCAACTGGGCCGTTTACGCGCTCAATCCCTATGGTCCCAAGACGTTGAATTATTTTGCCAAGGCGCCCAACCCGAGCGGTCCAACTGCGGACAACTGGCTGGGTACCGACGACCGCGGGCGCGACTTGCTGGCGCAATTGATCTACGGCTTTCGGGTGAGTGTGTTGTTCGCCTTGGCGTTGACGCTGGTGGGGACTTTGCTGGGTATCGTCACCGGTGCCATTCAGGGCTTTTTTGGCGGCAAGACCGACCTGGCGTTTCAGCGCTTCATTGAAATCTGGGGTTCCATGCCCGAGCTGTACCTGTTGATCATTTTCAGCGCCATATTTGCACCCAGCCTGGCGCTGCTGCTGGTGCTGCTGAGTCTGTTTGGCTGGATGGGCTTGTCGGACTATGTGCGGGCGGAGTTCTTGCGTAACCGCCAGCTCGACTATGTGCGCGCGGCACGCTCGCTGGGTGTGAGCAACTGGCACATCATCACGCGCCATTTGCTGCCCAACAGCCTGACGCCGGTGGTGACGTTTCTGCCGTTTCGCATGAGCGGCGCGATTTTGGCGCTCACGTCGCTCGACTTTCTGGGCCTGGGCGTGCCACCGGGCACACCGTCGCTGGGCGAATTGCTGGCGCAAGGCAAAAACAGTATTGACGCCTGGTGGATTTCGGTCTTCACCTTTGCCGTGCTGGTGCTCACGCTGCTGCTGCTGACCTTTATGGGCGACGCCTTGCGTGACGCGCTGGACCCCAGAAAGGCAGATCAATGATGAAGATAGCCCCCACGCTTACGTCATCGGCCGCAGCGTTGCTGGAGGTACGCGACCTGTCGGTGGGGTTTGCGGGGCAAGAGGTGGTGCACGGCATCAGTTTCAGCATCGCGGCCGGAGAAAAAGTAGCCCTGGTGGGCGAATCGGGCTCGGGCAAGTCGGTGTCGGCTTTGAGCTTGTTGCGCCTGGTGCCCGACGCGCGCATCGGCGGCCAGGCCTTGTTTGAAGGACAAGATCTGTTGTCTTTGCCCGAACGGCAGTTGCGCGCCATGCGCGGGCAAGACATCGCCATGATCTTTCAGGAGCCCATGACGGCGCTGAACCCGCTCATGTCGGTGGGTGAGCAGATTGCCGAAGTCATTACGTTAAAACAAGGCCTAGCCCAGACACTATCTGCGCAAGCAGCTATTGCGTTGCTAGCAGAAACCGGCATTGACGAACCTGCACGTCGCTACCACGCCTTTCCCCACCAGCTCAGTGGCGGTCAGCGCCAGCGCGCCATGATCGCGATGGCGCTGGCGTGCCAGCCCAAACTGCTGCTGGCCGACGAACCCACCACGGCGCTGGACGTGAGCTTGCGCCTGCAGATTCTTGACCTGTTGCAGCGTTTGCAGCAACAGCGCGGCATGGCGGTGCTGCTGATCACGCACGACCTGAACCTGGTGCGCCGTTTTGCTGATCGCGTGATCGTGATGGAGCGTGGCCGTATCGTCGAGCAGGGCGCAACCACCGACTTGTTTGCCCACCCCCAGCACCCCTATACGCAGCGTTTGCTGGCCAGCAAGCCCGAGCGGGATGTTTTAGTCACTAACAAGCCCCCACCCCAGCCATCCCCCAGCGGGGGAGGGGGCAAGACAGAGTGCACCGTTTCTGGCTCGTCCGGCTTAGGAGATGGGACTGCGGTATCTGCGGTATCTGCGCCGCCCGTACTGTCCGCGCGGGGTTTGCGCGTAACCTATGCCACGCCCTTGCCAGGGTGGCGCGGCTGGTTCCGACGCGGTGAGTTTGTGGCAGTGCAGGGCGTCGATTTCAGTCTGCCAGCGGGGCGCACCCTGGGCGTCATCGGTGAATCGGGCTCGGGCAAGTCCACCTTGGCGCTGGCTGCGTTGGGGTTGTTGCCCTGCCAGGGCGATCTGACGGTGGTCGGCCAGCGCTGGGGGAATCACCGCGCCAGCAATCTGGCGTTGCGGCGACAGATTCAGGTGGTGTTCCAGGACCCCTTTTCATCGCTGTCGCCGCGCATGACGGTGGAAGAAATCGTCGGCGAAGGACTGACCGTGCACCAGCCTTCACTTTCTACTCAAGAGCGTCGTGCCCAAGTAACGCAGGCGCTGCAAGAAGTGGGTTTGGGCCAGGACGATGCAGCCGACGACGCCGTCGCGTCCGTGCAATCTTTGCTGGGGCGCTACCCGCACGAGTTTTCGGGCGGTCAGCGCCAGCGTCTGGCCATTGCGCGGGCGCTGATCGTTGCCCCCACCCTTCTGGTGCTCGATGAGCCCACCAGCGCGCTGGATGTGACGGTGCAAAAACAGGTGCTGGCGCTGTTGCAGCGTCTGCAGCGTGAACGGGGGCTGAGTTATTTGCTGATTACGCACGATGTGGATGTGATCTCCGCCATGGCGCATGAGGTGATCGTCATGAAAAGCGGACAGGTGGTGGAGGCGGGCGGTGTGGACCAGGTGCTGACCCGGCCCACGCACCCCTATACCCGCACGCTGGTGGAGGCGGCCACCTGAAAATGTGTTGAAAATCATAAGGATTGCGACCGGATTGCGAAGGTTTTCCGGTACAATCCGCGCGTTCACGACCAAACGGGCGAGTCACTACCGCCCGTTTTTTTTGGTCGTTTGTTTTATGGCATTGAAGCGGGGCTTGGGGTGGCGCTGAAAGAAGTTGTCGAGCAGATCGTCGTCGGACTGGGGTTCGATCTGGTGGAGCTGGAACGCTCTGCCGGGGGCCTGCTGCGCATCACGATCGACTGGCCCTGGGTACCGGGCGCTGCAGAGCGCTTTGTCACCGTGGAAGATTGTGAAACGGTCACGCGCCAGCTGCAGTTTGCGCTGGAGGTTGACGCAGTGGAATACCGTCGCCTGGAGGTGTCTTCACCCGGCATTGACCGGCCGCTACGGCACAGCCAAGATTTTGAGCGTTTTGCCGGGCAAGTGGTTGACATCACCCTGAAGGCGCCCATCGGGGCGGCGGCAGACGGCAAGGTGAGTGCTTTGCGCAAGAAGTTTCGGGGTGTGCTGGAGCGTTGTGATGCGCACGCACCGGCTTCAGAGGTGGCGCGCTGGCAGATCGTGTGGCGCGACGAGCTGGCGGTGAAGCCTGGCGTGCGTGTGAGCAAAAAGCGCGTTGCGGCACCCTTGCAAGCGCTGGGGTTTGCACTCGATGAGTTGAAAGAAGCGCGCTTGGCGCCGATCGTGAACTTCAAGGGACGCGGTCAGTCGGCGGCAGGTACGGGCGACGCGGCATTGAATTGATGTGAATTAAACGGATTTGAAACAGGAGAGCCTTGGCATGAATCGCGAAATGTTAATGTTGGTTGACGCCATCTCGCGCGAGAAAAACGTCGAACGTGATGTGGTGTTTGGCGCCGTGGAAGCGGCCCTGGCGCAAGCCACCAAGAAACTGTATGAGGGCGACGTGGACATCCGCGTGGCGCTCAACCGCGATACCGGTGCCTATGAAACCTTCCGACGCTGGCATGTGGTGCCTGACGAGGCCGGTTTGCAACTGCCTGACCAGGAAATTTTGCTGTTTGAAGCCAAAGAGCAAATTCCCGACATCGAGGTGGACGAGTACATCGAAGAAACCATCGAATCCCTGCCCATCGGCCGCATCGGGGCCATGGCGGCCAAGCAAGTCATCTTGCAAAAAATCCGCGACGCCGAACGTGAGATGCTGCTTAACGACTTCATGAGCCGGGGCGACAAGATTTTTGTCGGCACCGTCAAGCGCATGGACAAGGGCGACCTGATCATCGAATCAGGGCGGGTCGAAGGCCGCTTGCGCCGCGCTGAAATGATCCCCAAAGAAAACTTCCGCACCGGTGACCGGGTGCGCGCCATGATCATGGAAGTGGACTTGACGCTGCGCGGTGCGCCGATTTTGTTGTCGCGCTCCGCTCCTGAATTCATGACTGAGCTGTTTCGCAACGAAGTGCCCGAGATCGAACAAGGCCTGCTGGAAATCAAATCCTGCGCACGTGACCCGGGTTCGCGCGCCAAGATTGCCGTGCTGTCGCACGACAAGCGAGTGGACCCGATTGGTACTTGCGTGGGCGTGCGTGGCACCCGTGTGAACGGCGTCACCAATGAGCTCGCTGGCGAGCGGGTGGACATTGTGCTGTGGAGCGAAGACCCGGCGCAGTTTGTCATTGGTGCCCTGGCACCGGCCAACGTGAGCAGCATTGTGGTGGACGAAGAACGCCATGCCATGGACGTGGTGGTGGATGAAGAAAACCTGGCCATCGCGATTGGCCGTGGCGGGCAAAACGTGCGCCTGGCGTCCGACCTGACGGGCTGGAAGATCAACATTCTGGACGCCGCCGAATCCGCTGAAAAACAAGAAGGTGAGACGCAGGCCAGCCGCAGCTTGTTTATGGAAAAACTCGACGTCGATGAAGAAATCGCCGATTTGCTGATTGCCGAGGGGTTTGTCAGTCTGGAGCAGGTGGCGTATGTACCGCTGGAAGAAATGCTCGAAATTGAAAGTTTTGACGAAGACACCGTCAATGAACTGCGCACCCGTGCCAAAGACGCATTGCTGACCATGGAAATTGCCAGCGAAGAAAACGTTGACAAAGTGGCACTTGAGTTGCGTGAGCTCGACGGTCTGACGCCTGAACTGTTGAGTAAATTGGCCGACCAAGGCGTTCATACCCTGGACGATCTGGCAGACCTGGCCACCGATGAGCTCACCGAGATCACCGGCCAGTCTGCTGAAGACGCCACTGAAATGATCATGAAAGCACGCGCCCACTGGTTTACCGGCGACGCGGCAGAACAAGCAAACTGATCATGATTTAAACAAGTATTCCAGACAGCGCTGCACACGTGTTGGGCGCCGTCGAAACCAAAGGTTAGCCATCAAATGTCCAGTATGACCGTCGCAGAGTTCGCCAGCGAACTCAAAAAATCACCCGAGACCGTGCTTGAGCAGCTCAAAGCCGCTGGTGTGGCCAAGTCGGCTGCTTCTGACACCCTCACCGAGTCGGACAAGCAGCGGCTGCTGAGTTCCTTGCAATCTGCGCACGGCACTGCTGCGCCTGAGCGTAAGAAAATCACCCTGGTCAAAAAGCAGACCACTGAAATCAAGCAGGCTGACGCGACGGGCAAAGCACGCACCATCCAGGTGGAAGTGCGCAAGAAGCGCACCTTTGTACGCCGTGACGATCCAACTGAAGTAGCTGCGGCCCCCCCAGAACCGGTGGTGCTCGAAGAGGTATCTTCGGCCAAGCCCCCCCTGATCGACGAGCAAGAACTGGCTCGGCGCGAAGAAGAAGCGCGCCGCCAGGCCGAGTTGATCCGTCGCCAAGAAGAAGAATTGGCCGAGCGCCGTCGCCAGCGCGAAGCTCAAGAGCTAGCCGCACGTGAAGCCGCACAAAAAGCGGCTGAGCTGGCACAGCAGGCGCAGGCTTCGGCCGCTGTGGTGCCTGCGCCAGTTAACGAAACAGAAGTAGATGCTGCTAAGGCGGCGGAACAAGAAGCGAAAACACAGCAAAAAGCCCGTGACCAGGCCCGTGCAAAAGCCGAAGCGGACGCCAAGGCCAGCGCTGCGGCCGACCAGGCACGTGCGGTTGATCTGACCGATCGACGTCGCAAGGCCGAAGAAGAAGCGGCGGCCATCCGGCTGATGATGTCGCAACCGGGCAAGAAAGTCCCCCCCAAAAAAGAAGAACCCAAACCAGCGGCAGATGCCTCCAAGGCAGGTATCAAAGGCACTTTGCACAAACCCGCAGGCGGGGCAACCAAGCCGGCCGCGGCTGCACCCGGTGCGGCTGCGCCTGCGGGCGCAGGCAAGGAAGTCAAGTCGGCCAAGCTCTCTAGCAGCTGGGCGGGCGACCCGGCCAAGAAAAAAGGCATTCCCACGCGCGGCGACACCAGCGGCGGACGCGGCGGCAACTGGCGGGGTGGCCCACGTGGTCGCCGTGGCAATGACCGTGAAGAACATCACGCACCGGCCGCACCGGTCGAGTTCCGCGTGCTGGAAGTACACGTGCCCGAAACCATCACGGTGGCCGAGCTGGCGCACAAGATGGCGGTCAAGGCCTCTGAGGTCATCAAGCAATTGATGAAACTCGGCCAGATGGTCACCATCAACCAGCCACTGGACCAGGACACGGCCATGATCTTGGTGGAAGAAATGGGCCACAAGGCGATCATCGCGGCACTGGACGACCCCGAAGCCTTCACCGACGAAGAAGTGTCGCAACAACAGGCCGAAGCCTTGCCGCGCGCACCGGTGGTGACCGTCATGGGCCACGTGGACCACGGCAAAACCTCACTGCTCGATTACATCCGGCGTACCAAGGTGGCCTCGGGCGAGGCCGGTGGCATTACGCAGCATATTGGTGCCTACCACGTGCAAACCGCACGCGGCATGGTGTCGTTTCTTGACACCCCCGGCCATGAGGCGTTTACCGCCATGCGCGCTCGCGGTGCGCAAGCGACCGACATCGTGATTCTGGTGGTCGCCGCCGACGACGGTGTCATGCCGCAAACCAAAGAGGCCATCAAACACGCCAAGGCCGCCGGGGTGCCGATCGTGGTGGCCATTACCAAGATCGACAAGCCTGACGCCAACGCTGACCGCGTCAAGAACGAGTTGGTGGCTGAAGAAGTCATTCCGGAAGAATTCGGCGGCAACTCGCCGTTTGTCAGCGTTTCGTCCAAATCGGGGCAGGGCATTGACGAGCTGCTGGAGCAAGTGTTGCTGCAAGCTGAAGTGCTGGAGCTCAAGGCACCGGTGGACGCCATGGCCAAGGGTCTGGTGATCGAGGCGCAACTGGACAAGGGTCGCGGCCCGGTGGCCACGGTGCTGGTGCAGTCGGGCACACTCAAGGCGGGCGACGTGGTGCTGGCGGGCCAAACGTATGGCCGGGTGCGAGCCATGCTGGACGAAAACGGCAAAGCCATCAAATTGGCCGGGCCGTCGATTCCGGTCGAAATTCAGGGCCTGACCGAAGTGCCGCAGGCCGGTGACGAGTTCATGGTGATGTCTGACGAGCGCCGCGCACGTGAAATTGCCACCTACCGCGCTGGCAAGTTCCGCCACACCAAGCTAGCCAAGCAACAGGCCGCCAAGCTCGAGAACATGTTCACCGACATGACCGCCGGCGAGGTCAAGCTGGTGCCGATCATCGTCAAGGCCGACGTGCAGGGCTCGCAAGAAGCGCTGTCGCAGTCGCTGCTGAAGTTGTCAACCGACGAGGTGCGGGTGCAGTTGGTGTACGCGGCGGTGGGCGGCATCAGCGAGTCTGACATCAACCTGGCGATTGCTGCCAAGGCCGTCGTCATCGGCTTTAACGTGCGTGCCGACGCCGGTGCACGCAAGCTGGCCGAAGCCAATGGTATCGACATTCGCTACTACGACATCATTTACGACGCCGTGGATGAGCTCAAGTTGGCCATGTCGGGCATGCTGACACCCGACAAGAAAGAAGAAATCATCGGCACGGCAGAAATCCGCCAGATCTTCAAGGTGTCCAAAATCGGCTCGATCGCGGGCTGTATGGTCACCTCGGGCGTGGTACGGCGTACCGCGCGCCTGCGCCTGCTGCGCAACAACACGGTCATTTTCACCGGGGAGCTCGATTCGCTCAAGCGCTTCAAGGACGATGCCAAGGAAGTGCGCGAAGGCTTCGATTGCGGCCTGAACATCAAGAACTACAACGACATCGTCGAAGGCGATGTGCTCGAGTTCTTCGAAATCCGCGAAGTGGCGCGGTCGCTGTAACCCGTTGTATCTGCAAGCATCGTGCACAAGAAATCTGCCACGCCTAACCGCGCCTTCAAGGTCGCCGATCAGATCCAGCGTGATCTGACCGAGCTGATCGCGCGCGAGTTGAAAGACCCGCGCGTGGGCATGGTCACGATCCAGGGCGTGGAGGTCACGCCTGATTACGCGCACGCCAAGGTCTATTTCAGCCTGTTGCAGGGCGACGTTCCCGCGTGTACCGAGGGCTTGAACCAGGCCGCTGGTTTTTTGCGAGCCGGCCTGTTCAAACGCCTGCACATCCATACCGTGCCAACGCTGCACTTTATTTTTGACCAGACGCCCGAACGCGCCGCCGACATGAACGCCTTGATCGCCCGCGCCGTGGCATCCCGGGCCAAGGACGACTGAAAATAATTGGGGTCAGATTCCAATTATTTGGAAGCTGGTCTCAGTTTCCAGAATCATGCAGACATTGGTCGCACCTACCCCCCAACGCAAGATCGTGCGCCGCCCGTTGCACGGCGTGCTGCTGCTCGACAAGCCGCTGGGCTACAGCAGCAACGACGCGCTGCAAAAGGTCAAGTGGCTGCTGCGCGCTGAAAAAGCCGGCCACACCGGCACGCTCGACCCACTGGCCAGTGGCGTGCTGCCGCTGTGCTTTGGCGCAGCCACCAAATTCAGCCAATTGCAACTGGATGCCGACAAACGTTATGTGGCGCGACTGAAGCTGGGGGTCACAACCAGCACAGGCGACGCCGAGGGCGACGTGCTGCAAACCCGCGATGTTGCCGTCACGCCAGCGGATGTGGCGCGCGTGGCGCAGCAATTCACCGGCGCCATCACGCAGGTGCCACCGATGCACAGCGCGCTCAAGGTCGATGGTCGCGCACTGTACCACTACGCACGCGCTGGCCAAACCGTAGAACGGGCCGCGCGCAGCATCACGATCCATGCATTAAAAATGGTACTGGCCCCTACCGAACAGGGGTACCAAGCGATCGATATGGAAGTTACCTGTAGCAAGGGCACGTACATTCGCACGTTGGCCGAAGACGTAGGCGAGGCGCTGGGCTGCGGTGCCCACCTGAGCGCCTTGCGACGCACCGGCACGGGTGACTTCGACATGGCGCAGTGCGTCACGCTGAGCGCACTGGAGCAGATGCCCGAGGCAGATCGCCTGCGTTGTCTGCTACCCGTGGACAGCCTGCTGCGTCAGCACGCCCGTGTCACCTTGGACGCAGACAATGCGCGGCGTTTCCTGAGCGGTTTGTCGCGCCGTGGCAACTGGCCGCAAGCGCAGCAGGTGGCCGTTTACGCGCAAGACAGCGGCGCGCTGTTAGGCACGGCCCGCGTCGCCACAGACGAACTAATGCCCACGCGCCTGCTCAGCCCGCAAGAAATTGAACAGATGCAACAAACAGATTCCGACCTTTAAGAGAAAGCGAACCATGAGCCATCAACAAATCCGAAACATCGCCATCATTGCCCACGTTGACCACGGCAAAACCACCATGGTGGACCAACTGCTGCGCCAGTCTGGCACCTTCGCCCAACACGAAAAAGTGGTCGATACGGTGATGGACAACGACGCCATCGAGCGCGAGCGCGGCATCACTATCCTGGCCAAAAACTGCGCCGTGAGCTGGAAAGGTACGCACATCAACATCGTCGATACCCCTGGCCACGCCGACTTTGGCGGCGAGGTGGAACGCGCGCTTTCCATGGTCGATGGTGTACTGCTGCTGATTGACGCGCAAGAAGGCCCCATGCCGCAAACACGCTTTGTCACCAAAAAAGCGTTGGCGCTGGGCCTCAAACCCATTCTGGTGGTGAACAAGGTGGACAAGCCAGGTGCGCGCCCGCAGTTTGTGGTGAACGCCGCGTTTGATTTGTTTGACAAATTGGGCGCGACCGACGAACAGCTTGACTTTCCGGTGGTGTATGCGTCGGGCATCAACGGCTGGTCGTCACTGGAAGAAGGTGGCCAGGGCGAACAATGGGGCCCGGATATGTCGGCGTTGTTTGACACCATTCTGGAGCATGTGCCGCACCAGCAGGGCGACCCCAAGGCACCGCTGCAGTTGCAGATTTCTGCGCTGGACTTTTCCACCTTTGTCGGGCGCATTGGCGTCGGGCGCATCAGCCAGGGCACCATCCGGCCGATGATGGACGTGGTGGTCATGGAGGGCACCGACGGCAAGGCAGTGCGCGGCCGCGTGAACCAGGTGCTGACGTTCCAGGGCCTGGAGCGCGTGCAGGCCACCGAAGCCGGCCCGGGCGAGATTGTGCTGATCAACGGCATTGCCGACATCGGCATTGGCGTCACCATTACCGACCCGCTCAGCCCCATGCCGCTGCCGATGCTCAAGGTCGATGAGCCGACGCTGACGATGAACTTTTGCGTCAATACCAGCCCGCTGGCCGGGCGCGAAGGCAAATACGTCACCAGCCGTCAAATTTGGGACCGGCTGCAAAAAGAATTGCAGTCCAATGTGGCGCTACGCGTGAGCGAAACCGACGAAGAAGGCATCTTTGAAGTCATGGGCCGGGGTGAACTGCACCTGACCATTCTGCTGGAAAACATGCGTCGCGAGGGTTACGAGCTGGCGGTGAGCAAGCCACGTGTGGTGTTCAAGGAGGTGAATGGCGAGCGTTATGAACCGATCGAAATGGTCACCGCCGACATCGAAGAACAGCACCAGGGCGGCGTGATGCAGGCGCTGGGCGAGCGCCGGGGTGACCTGGTCAATATGGAACCCGACGGCCGCGGTCGCGTGCGGCTGGAATACCGCATTCCGGCGCGCGGGTTGATTGGCTTTACCAACGAGTTTTTGAACCTGACACGTGGCTCGGGCCTGATTTCCAACATCTTTGACAGCTACGAGTCGCACAAGGGCGACATCGAGGGGCGCAAAAACGGCGTGCTGATCTCGATGGACGCGGGTGAAATCTTCAACTACGCGCTGGGCAAACTGGACGACCGGGGACGCATGTTCGTCACCGCCAACGACCCCGTGTATGAAGGCATGATCGTGGGCATCCACAACCGCGACAACGACCTGGTGGTCAACGCCACGCGCACCAAGCAGCTTACCAACTTCCGTGTTTCGGGCAAGGAAGATGCGATCAAGATCACACCGCCGATCCAGCTCACGCTGGAATATGGTGTGGAATTCATCGAAGAAGACGAGCTGGTCGAGATCACGCCCAAGTCGATCCGCCTGCGCAAACGTCACCTGTCTGAGCACGACCGTAAAAAGGCGTCCCGTACTGGGGCGTGATCTGCTGCGATGAAGCTCACCCACGGCCGGGCCGTCTGGCTGATGGTGCTGGCGACGCTGTTGTGGTCCATCGCCGGGGTGGTGACGCGTCAACTGGAGCAGGCGCGCAGTTTTGAGGTGACGTTCTGGCGCAGCTTTTTTACCGTGCTGAGCCTGCTGGTGATTCTGCCGGTGTTCAAGGGGCGGGCGGTGTTCAGCCGCATGCAGCACGGGGGTGCGACGCTGTGGCTGTCGGGTTTGTGCTGGTGCGGCATGTTCACTTTTTTCATGCTCGCGCTGACCCTCACCACGGTGGCCAACGTGCTGGTGACGATGGCGCTGGTGCCGCTTTTCACAGCACTGTCCACGCGAATTTTCTTGGGGCACCGCATTGCGCCGCGCACCTGGGTTGCGATTGTGGTGGCGGGTTGCGGTATTGCCTACATGTACGGCACACACCTGGCAGAAGGCTTTAGCGTGCTGGGCACACTGGTAGCGTTGGGCGTGCCGGTTTCGGGTGCTGCCAACTGGACCATCACGCAACATTCGCACGCGCAGGGCAAAAATGTGGACCTGATTCCGGCCGTGCTGGTGGGTGGGGTGCTGTCGTCGCTGATCACGCTGCCGCTGGCGTGGCCGCTCCAAGGCTCTGGGCATGATGTGCTGTTGCTGGCGGGTCTGGGGTTGTTTCAGTTGGCTATTCCATGTGTGCTGGCCGTCGTTTGCACGCAGGCGCTGGCGGCGCATGAGATTGCCTTGCTGGGGCTGCTGGAAGTGATTTTTGGCATTGTGCTGGCGTGGATTGGTGCAGGTGAAGTGCCAGGCAGCAATGTGTTGGTAGGTGGCTCGCTGGTGATTGGTGCGCTGGTAGCCAATGAACTGGTGGCGTGGAAGGAGCGGGCATGACAGAGGTGCAAGAAATCCTGGCTGAGGTGCGCGGCTGCGTCGGCTTCATCACGCTGAACCGGCCGGGTGCGCTCAATGCCCTGAACCTGTCGATGATCCGGGCGCTTACAAAATGCCTGCTGGCCTGGCGCGATGACGACCGGGTACAGGCGGTGGCGATTCGCGGCAGCAACAAGGCGGGTGTGTTTGGCGCGTTTTGCGCGGGTGGCGACATCCGGTATTTTCATCAAGCGTTGCTGGCTGGTGACCCCTCGACGGAAGATTTCTTTACCGAGGAATACACACTGAACCACCTGGTGCACCGCTACCCCAAACCCTACATCGCGTTCATGGACGGCGTGGTCATGGGCGGCGGCATGGGTATCAGCCAGGGCGCTTCGCACCGCTTGGTCACGCCGCGCAGCAAGCTGGCCATGCCCGAGACCTTGATCGGGCTGTTTCCCGATGTGGGAGGCGGTTATTTCTTGAGCCGTTGCCCCGGCGCTGCGGGGGAATGGCTGGCCATGACCGGCACCACCATCGGTGCGAGCGATGCTGTTGCGCTGGGGCTGGCTGACCACTGCCTGGCGATGGACCAATTGACCCCGGCGTGGGACGCTCTGGCGCAACTTCCGACGTTCAATGATGCCGTCATGGGTCGTTGGACTGATACGTTTTCGATAGCTGTCAGCGCAGACCACGCAAGCGCCAGAGGCCAAATTGACCATTATTTTTCGATGGACTCGGTAGCCACGATCGTGCAAGCGCTGGAGTCTGATGCGAGCGACTGGGCACGCCAAACGGCGGCGCTGTTGCGCCAGCGCTCACCCCTGATGCTGCACGTGGCGCTGGAACAAATCCGGCGCGCCCGCCACCTGACGTTGGCGCAGGATTTGCGCATGGAGCGCGACCTGGTGCGGCACTGCTTTTACCCGGCGCACCTGGGCCGCAGCGGTGCCCAGACTGAAACCGCCGAGGGCATCCGTGCGCTGGTGGTGGACAAGGACAACACGCCGCACTGGCAACCGGCGCGCATCGAAGACGTCACGCCACAGATGGTGCAGCCGTTTTTTGCCAGCCCGTGGCCGGACCACAGCCATCCCTTGCGCAACCTGGCCTGAACGACAGGCTTGTCAAAGCTGGCGGTAAACCGCTTCAGCGAGTTTCAGCAATTCTTCTTTGGGCAACTGGCCTGTCAGGGCATAGCCAAAGCCTTGATCCACCCAATAAAAGCTGGGCGTGCCGTTCTGGGTTTCAAAGCGAAAGCTGGTTTCTTGCCCAGACAGGCCGGGGGCCGCGCCCTGGTTCAGCGCGCCCAGGTAGAGTGTGACCCGCAGCGCAGCCGCGTTTTGAAACATGAACTGCGCCCTGGCACCCGAGTCACCCGGCAGCAACCGACCCCCCACCAATTCGAAACCTTGCGCGTTCAAATCTGGCACTTTCAGTGGCTTGCTCAGCCGCTTGGACAACCACTGCACCAGGTGCGTCTGGTCTTGCGCTGCCACCTCCACCGGATGCTTGAGCTCCGGGGTGTAAACACGATGCGCCACGCTGGCCTGACGCACAAAATTGTGTTCCAGTTGTGCGCGCACCATGACCGATGACGGGGTAAAACTGGCAGGTGCATTTTGCCAACTGCTGTGCGACAGCCAGCCGACACCAAAAGCCAGTACCACGCTGGCGGCCATGCCACCCAGGTGTCGCCAGTGGGCGCTTGTCTGGCGAGCGCTGGCGGCTTGACGTGCTGCGCCCTGCAGTGCCTGCGGCACGGGCTCTTGCAGCACGTCGCGGTACAACTGGCGCAGTTGCTCACGTTGCCATTGCCACTGCGCCAAGCGTTGTTGTGCGTCTGGATCCTGGGTCAGGCGCAGCTGCAGGCCTGCCAAGGCGTCCGCCGTGCCCTGGGTATCCACCAGGGCATGGAGTTCATCGTCAGTTAACGGAGTGTGGGCTTGAGGTGTCATGGCAATCGGGGGCTTACTTCAGCCGATGAAGCGTGGCGACACGCGGCGTGGTTGTGCATTTAGCAGCGCCATCGGGCACGCTGCGCACAGGTGCATCCAGCAGGTCCTGCAAGCGTGTGCGTGCGCGTGACAGGCGTGACATCACCGTGCCGACAGCCACCCCGGTGACCTTGGCCGCCTCGGCATAGCTCATATCCTCCAGGCTGACCAACAACAAAACTTCACGCTGCTCGGGCGGTAGCTGCAGCAGGCAGCGCTGCAGATCCAGCAACTGGTCGCTGCCCGAGGCGGGGGCCTGCAACTGTCCGGCCACTTCGTCAAACTCGGTCTGCGTCAGCCCAGCATGCTGGGGTGCTTGGCGCAATTGGTTAATAAACAGGTTGTGCATCACGCTGAACAACCAGGCACGCAGGTTGGAGCCGACCAGCCACAGCCGCCATTTGTTACAGGCCCGCTCCAGCGTGTCCTGCACCAGGTCGTCGGCGGCCCAGGTGTTATCCGTCAACGCCCGGGCGTAGCGACGCAGGGCAGGAATGTGCGCCACGATGAGGTCTTGGCTCATGCGGTCAGCGGTGGTGGCGGACAGGCTGGGGGCATAGCTTGGCAGGGCGTTAAACGTCAGGGCTTGGCGGTATGCCAGACGTTGTTGAAACCGTCGCCGGTTTTGTCGCCCGGCTTGTTGTCTTTGGACCAGTAATACAGTGGTTTGCCCTTGATCGCCCATTGCTTACCGCCGTCGTCACGCGTGACGACACTGAAGTCGCCACTGGCTGCGTCATCGGCGGTGACCGCCAGCGGTGGCCAGTTGGTGGCGCAAGGGCCGTTGCAAACGGATTTGCCGCTGCCAGCCATGTCTTTGTCAAAGGTGTAGAGCGTCATGCCGTTGGCGCCAACCAGCACGCCATCAACGGCTTTAACGGGTGCTGCTGCCAATGAAGCACAAGCGGCCATGGTCATTACAGCGAATGAACCGGCACACAGTTTGCGGGACAATAATTTCATGGTGATCTCCAGTTAAGGGTGTGGATGCAGTCAAGTGCCTGCACCCCCATGAACACGCTGACAGCACGATTTATTCCATTGATGTGAAAAAATTAACGCTGATGCACTTTCATGGCGCGCTCCACCTCGCGCTTGCCTTCACGGTCTTTGATGGTGTTGCGCTTGTCGTGCTCGGCCTTGCCTTTGGCCAGTGCAATTTCACACTTGATCTTGCCCGCTTTCCAGTGCAGGTTGATGGGGACCAGGGTGTGACCTTTTTGCTCCACCTTGCCGATCAGGCGCTTGATTTCGTCCTTGTGCATCAGCAGCTTGCGCGTGCGCTGCTTGTCGGGCGTGATGTGCGTGCTGGCCGTGCCCAGCGGCTGGATTTGCAGGCCAATGATGAACAGCTCGCCATTGCGGATCACCACATAGCCGTCGGTCAGCTGCACCTTGCCCTCGCGCAATGACTTGACCTCCCAGCCTTCGAGCACGATGCCGGCCTCAAAACGCTCCTCAAAAAAATAATTGAAAGCGGCTTTCTTGTTGTCGGCAATGCGGGTTGCGGTATCGGGTTTTTTGGCCATGAAGTGCAGTGTGTGATGGAAGCGAAGGCGGGCAGTGCTTGACTACAATGGCCACGCACCCGCGCATTCTATGAAAACCGTCAAAAAATCTGTCCTGATCTGGTACAGCCCGGCCGAAATGTATCGGCTGGTGGTCGATGTGGACGCTTATCCAAAATTTCTGCCCTGGTGCGACCGTGCCCGTGTGGTAGAGCACCATGAAAACGGCATGCTGGCAGAAATTGGCATGGCGTTCAGTGGTTTTCATCAGAGTTTTACCACGCGCAACACGCACATCACCGATCAACAGGTGCTGATTCAACTGGTGAACGGCCCATTTTCCAGGCTCGAAGGTGAATGGAACTTTATTTCGCTCGGTGCGGATCAGCGTGCCTGCAAGGTCGAGCTGACGCTGATCTACGGGTTTGAGCACAAGCTGGGCAAATTGATCGGCCCGGTGTTTGACAAGATTGCCGGCAGTATGGTCGATGCATTTGTCAGTCGGGCCAAGCAGGTCTATGGTGAGTAAGTTGCGGGTGAGTGTGGTTTATGCACCGGCCGCGCGCCAGGTGCAAGAAGTGCAGTTGGAGCTGGACACGCCGTGTAACGCTTGGGACGCTTGGGACGCTGTTGTGCGCAGCGGCTTGCCTGTGCTGTTCCCAGAACTTCTGGCGACGCCACCCGCAATTGGCATCTGGGGGCGCAAGGTGACTGCCGCGCACGCCCTGCGCGATCAGGATCGGGTGGAGTTGTATCGGCCCTTGCGCGTGGACCCCAAAGTGGCCCGGCGTGAGCGCTTTGTGCAGCAGGGTGCCAGAACAGCCGGGCTGTTTGCGAAGCGCCGCGCCGGGGCCAAGCCAGGCTACTGACCTTCTTGCCTGATCATTTGCAGTCGGAATCGATGATCGACTGGATTCGTTTGGCCTCGACCGCCCTGGCCGAGTCGTCCAAAAGTTCGCGTTCGCCCTGGGCATTGGTGCGGCTTAGGCGCACGCCAGAGTTCAGCCCGGCTTTGGCGGATTTGGCACGCTGGCAATTGTTGGCCTTGATGGCTAACTGACGCTGCTCATCGGCCTTGGCCTTGGCGGCTTGCTCCGCATCTGCCTTTTTCTTTTTTTCCAGCAATACTTTGTCAATGCCAAGACCCTGGGGCGCGCTGGTCGTACCCACAGGTGCTGAAGCCGTGTCTTTTGCAGGCGTGTCTGTAGCGTTGACCGCAGGTGCAAGCTGTGGCGCGCCAGGGCGCTTGACAATGGCTTTGTCGGGCACGCTCACAGGAGGCGCCCGGTCGCTGAAAACGTTGCGTCCATCTTTGTCCAGCCACTGCCATTGCGCAAAAGCCAGGGAAGAGGCCGAACAAAAAATTAAGAGCGACCAGCGGGCAAGATGTTTCATGGGGGTGAGTTTAGGTGACGGTGATGGTGCAGATTGTCGCGTTTCAACTGCTGACCGTTCTGTCTGCCTGTCGCGCGTCGATTTCCTCCGATTTTGCAAGGTAGTCGCCGCGATGCTACCCGCTGGTGGCAGATACAATCGCCGCTTTTGGAGCAAAACCCATGCGCCTGATTGGCAAAGCGCTCACCTTCGACGATGTTTTGTTGGTGCCAGCGTACTCCCAGGTCCTGCCCAAGGACACCTCTTTAGCCACCCGTTTCACGCGCGACATCGCGCTCAATTTGCCGCTGGTGTCGGCGGCGATGGATACCGTCACCGAATCCCGGTTGGCGATCTCGATTGCGCAAGAAGGTGGCATCGGCGTCATCCACAAAAACATGACGGCGCAACAGCAAGCGGCCAAAGTATCCAAGGTCAAGCGCTATGAATCTGGCGTGCTGCGCGACCCGGTGGTGATCACCCCGGAGCACACAGTGCAGCAGGTCATGGCCCTGTCTGAACATTTGGGTGTGTCCGGGTTTCCGGTCATTGAAGGCGGAAAGGTTGCGGGCCTGGTGACCGGGCGCGACCTGCGCTTTGAAACCCGGCTGGAATTGCCAGTGCGCCAGATCATGACCCCGCGCGAACGGCTGGTGACGGTGCCCGATGGCACCACCCTGGCGCAGGCCAAGGTGTTGCTCAACCAGCACAAGATCGAGCGCCTGCTGGTCGTGAACGACGCGTTTGAGCTCAAAGGCCTGATCACGGTCAAGGACATTACCAAACAGACCAGTTTCCCGAATGCTGCGCGTGACGCCCAGGGCAAGTTGCGTGTGGCCGCTGCGGTGGGCGTGGGTGAGGGCACCGAAGAGCGTGTTGAACTGCTGGCCAGGGTCGGTGTCGATGCGATTGTGGTGGACACCGCGCACGGTCATAGCAAGGGCGTGATCGACCGCGTGCGCTGGGTCAAGCAGCATTTTCCGCAGGTGCAGGTCATTGGCGGCAACATTGCGACCGGTGCGGCAGCGCTGGCGTTGGTAGAAGCGGGTGCTGATGCGGTCAAGGTCGGCATCGGCCCAGGCTCGATTTGCACCACGCGCATCGTCGCCGGTGTGGGCGTGCCGCAGATCATGGCCATCGACAGCGTGGCGCAGGCGCTTAAAGGCACGGGCGTGCCGCTGATCGCCGACGGCGGTGTGCGCTACAGCGGCGACATTGCCAAGGCCATCGCCGCAGGCGCTGGTACGGTGATGATGGGCAGCATGTTTGCCGGCACCGAAGAAGCACCGGGCGAAGTGATCTTGTTCCAGGGCCGCAGCTACAAAACTTACCGTGGCATGGGGTCGATTGGTGCCATGCAGCAGGGCAGCGCCGACCGCTACTTTCAGGAATCCAGCACCGCCAACCCAAACGCCGACAAACTGGTGCCCGAAGGCATTGAAGGGCGGGTGCCGTACAAAGGCTCCATGGTGACCATCATCTTTCAGATGGCCGGTGGCTTGCGGGCTGCCATGGGTTACTGCGGTTGCGCGACCATTGCCGACATGCAAGAGTGCGCCGAGTTTGTTGAAATCACCACCGCCGGCATCCGTGAAAGCCACGTGCACGACGTGCAGATCACCAAAGAAGCGCCCAATTACCGGGCTGAATAGGCACACTCCGGCCCCAGAGCATTTCAATGCACCAAAAAATCCTCATCCTCGACTTTGGCTCGCAAGTCACCCAGCTGATCGCCCGGCGCGTGCGCGAAGCGCATGTGTTTTGCGAAGTGCACCCCTGTGACGTGACCGACGACTGGGTGCGAGCCTACGCGCGTGACGGCAAGCTCAAGGGCGTCATCCTGTCGGGGAGCCACGCCAGCGTTTATGAAGACAGCACCGACAAGGCACCGCAAGCGGTGTTTGAGCTTGGTCTGCCGGTGCTGGGCATTTGCTACGGCATGCAGACCATGGCGCACCAGTTGGGCGGGGTGGTCACCAGCGGGCCTCAGCGTGAATTTGGCCACGCCAACGTGCGCGCCCACGGCCATACGGCGTTGCTGGACGGTATTGCCGACTTCACCACGCCCGAAGGGCACGGCATGTTGCAGGTCTGGATGAGCCACGGCGACAAGGTGACCGAACTGCCGCCGGGTTTCAAGTTGATGGCCAGTACCGACAGTTGCCCGATCGCCGGCATGGCCGACGAAGCGCGCCACTTTTACGCCGTCCAGTTCCACCCGGAGGTGACACACACCAAGCGCGGCGCAGCCATTCTTGAGCGCTTTGTGCTGGATATCTGCGCCACCCGTGCCGACTGGATCATGGGCGACTACATCGCCGAGGCGGTGGAAAAAATTCGCGCCCAGGTCGGCGACGAAGAGGTCATTCTGGGCTTGTCAGGTGGTGTGGATTCATCGGTGGCGGCGGCCTTGATTCACCGCGCCATCGGCGACCAGTTGACTTGCGTGTTTGTCGATCACGGCTTGCTGCGCCTGCATGAAGGCGACCTGGTGATGGAGATGTTTGCCGACAAGCTGCACGCCAAAGTGGTGCGGGTGGATGCCGCTGAGCAATTTTTGGGGCACCTGGCGGGGGTCAGCGACCCGGAGGCCAAGCGCAAGATCATCGGCCGTGAATTTGTAGAGGTGTTCAAGGCGCAAGCCATTGCCCTGACTGTTCAAGATGATACAAAAAAAGGAGCGAAATGGTTAGCCCAGGGCACCATTTACCCCGACGTGATCGAGTCGGGTGGGGCCAAAAACAAGAAAGCCGTGGTCATCAAAAGCCACCACAACGTCGGCGGCTTGCCTGAGCAACTGGGCTTGAAGTTGCTGGAGCCGTTGCGCGAACTGTTCAAGGATGAGGTGCGCGAGTTGGGCGTGGCGCTGGGCTTGCCGTACCACATGGTCTATCGCCATCCGTTTCCGGGGCCTGGGCTCGGGGTGCGCATTCTGGGCGAAGTCAAAAAGGAATACGCTGAATTGCTGCGCCGCGCTGACGATATCTTCATGCAAGAGCTGCAAAACTTTGTCGATGAAGCCAGCGGCAAAACCTGGTATGAGCTCACCAGCCAGGCGTTTACGGTGTTTTTGCCGGTCAAAAGCGTCGGCGTGATGGGCGACGGCCGCACCTATGACTATGTGGTGGCGCTGCGTGCGGTGCAAACCAGCGACTTCATGACCGCCGACTGGGCCGAGTTGCCGTACGCGCTACTCAAAAAAGTTTCCAGTCGGATCATCAATGAGGTGCGCGGCATCAACCGCGTCACCTATGATGTGTCAAGCAAGCCACCGGCGACGATCGAGTGGGAGTAGGCCAGTAACCATAACTTGTTGATTTTTTGCGTTTTTTTGGTGGGGTTTGAGACGAACTTGCACCACGCCGCAACTACTGAAAATAGTAGCTGTTACTGATCTGGCGCTGTGGCGCTGCGGCGGCCTTTGAGCACATACGACCGGGTTGGTCCTTTGCCCTTGAGGTTGACCAGTCCACGGTCTTCCAGATCAAATTGATCACGCAATCTGAAATAGACCGGTTCACTGACGCCGATGGCATTTGGTTGGCCCTGCGATTGGATCCGTTGTGCGGTGTTGACCGAATCGCCCCACAGGTCGTAGCAGAGCCGGGAACTGCCAATGACACCGGCAATCACCGGGCCGCTGTGGATGCCAACGCGCACCGCCAGTTCAAAACCGGTATGTGCCGACATGGCTTTGCACTCCTGAACGATCGCCAGTGCGAAATCGGCTATCCGTTCCACCTGGTGGTCGGTTGGTACCGGCGCGCCACAGATCGCCATATAGGCGTCACCGATGGTCTTGATTTTTTCGACCCCGTGCGTTTGTGCCAACTGGTCGAATTTGCCAAAAATGTTTTCCAGCACGTCGAGCAGTTGGGTTGGCAACAGGCGTGTGGACAGCTCGGTAAAACCGACAATGTCGGCAAACAGGATCGTGACCTCGCCGTGCAGTGCCACGGATCGCTTGCCGTCTTTCAGCGACGTTGCCACCGACTCCGGAAACACGTTGTATAGCAGTTGGTCGGCGCGCTCGCGCTGCAATTCGATCGCCTGACGATGGGTAAATTCGCGCAATGCCGCGCGGAAGGTGAATTTTTCAACCACGATGCCCATCACGCAGGCGGCGATGATGTTGCTTGTCCAATGGGGGCCCACTGCCGGAAAAGCCAGCCCTAACCAACCGGCCAGACCGACCGCAGAGCTGATAAAAAGCAAAGCATTGAAGCGTCCGGGCAGTGGACAGGACGCTGCTACCCCGAGCAGCCCGATGGCGTAGGTGGATAAGTCACCCGTGACGCCCGCCAGCACCGCGCTGGACCAACAACTGAACACCATGCCCATGCACAGAAAATAGCGCAGACCCAAGCCCGGTGATTTCCATGGCGCAGGCAAGAAGCGGTAGCTCGTCAAAAAGAGCAGCACACTCAGACGCCAGACTGTCAGCGCATCCACACCGCTGGAAAACCCCTGGCTGCGCCAAGCATCGAGCAACAGCAAAAAAATTTCGATGACCAGCAAAGTGTTGGTCACAATCCAGACGCGGCGCAAGCCGGACCGCACCAATTCCTGCTCAAACTGACTACGCCAGTCGGCTGGAAATTCCGGACTGGTGACAGGGAGTTGATTGGCAAGACGGATCATGCTGACGCGCGGCGATACGGCCGAGGCGCAGTATAAGCGCCTGCTTGGTAGCGGACTTTGCTAGCATTCGCCACCCCACTGATCAAGAAGGATGTTCATGGCTGGATGCGCAAAGATGTCCGTTGAATGCACTGCAGAGCAACGATGAGCGGCCCCACCTCGCCGACCGACGAACACTGGATGCGGCTGGCACTGGCGCAGGCGTGCGCTGCGGGTGCCGCAGGCGAAGTGCCTGTCGGGGCAGTGGTCGTGCAACGGGGCGCGCTGGTGGGGCAGGGGCACAACGCAACGATCGTTGGCAACGACCCCAGCGCGCACGCCGAAATTGTCGCCTTGCGCCAGGCCGCTGAGCGTCTGGGCAACTACCGCCTGCCCGATTGCGAGTTGTTTGTAACGCTCGAGCCCTGTGTCATGTGCGCCGGGACCATGCTGCATGCGCGTCTGAAACGGGTTGTTTTTGGTGCGACAGATCCCAAGACGGGTGCTGCGGGTTCGGTACTGGACTTGTTTTCGAACACGTTGTTGAACCATCAGACGCAGCTTCAGGGCGGAGTCTTGCAGCAACCCTGTGCAGACGCATTGCAGCAGTTTTTCAGCGCACAACGTCACCGGCTGGCCACGCACCGCGTGCAAACCGCGAGCACATTGCGACAAGACGCGTTGCGCACACCGGCGCGCTGTTTTGAACACCTGCGTGCGCTGCCTGGCTCGTCCTGTCTGTTGCATGATTTGCCAGCTTTGAACGGGCTGCGGCTGCATTACCAGGACACGTTGGTGGGCGGCGACGCCAACGGGGTCGTCGGCTTGCATGGGGCACGCGACTGGTGCGTGGCCTGGCGGCATGAGCTGACACAAGCCTTGGTACAAGGACGCCGACTGGTCTGCCCCGATCTGATCGGCTTTGGCCAAAGTGACAAGCCCAAAAAGATGTCGGCGCACAGCCTGGCCTGGCACGCCAGCTATCTGGCGCAATGGATCGAACAACTGGGCTTGACGCGTGTCACACTGCTTGTACCCGCTGCCATGCAAGCCTTGGCGCATGAATTGCAGCGCGTGGCGGGTGAGCGTATCCAAGGCATTGATTTGCACGAACCTGCGCCTGTCAGCGAACAGGAGCGTGACGCGCCTTTTCCGGATAATGGACACCGCGCGGCACTGCGCGCTTTCGCCAAATGGCTCTCATGAAAAAACATATATACATTTACTCTCCGTCGGGCGCTGTGCGCGACAAAGCTGCGTTTCGGCGCGGCATCCGGCGCTTGACCGCGCTCGGACACGAGGTAGAGGTTGACCCGGATGCACTGACCAGCTTTCAGCGTTTTGCGGGCGACGACGCGGTGCGCCTGGCGGCCATTGCCCGTGCCGCAGACAGCGGCGCCGATGTAGCCCTGATGTCGCGCGGTGGGTATGGTCTGACGCGACTACTGCCAGACATCAATTACCGCAAAGTGGCGCGCGCCATTGCGCGCGGTACGGCGTTTGTCGGCATCAGCGACTTCACCGCTTTTCAGAATGCCATACTGGCCAAGACCGGCGCCGTCACCTGGGCCGGACCAGCGTTGTGCGAGGGATTTGGCGTGGGGGGGGCACACAACAAGGGTACCGAGCCCGACGACATCATGACAGCGTGCTTTGACGATCTGCTCAGCGGGCGAGGCGAGGGCACCGGCTGGCGTCTGCCGCGCACGGCAGAGCAAGGCAACGCCCACGTGGGCAACGCCACGTTGTGGGGTGGCAACCTGACGGTGCTGACGTCTTTGCTGGGCACGCCTTATTTTCCTGCTGTGCAGGGTGGCGTGCTGTTTCTGGAAGATGTGGCCGAGCATCCGTACCGCATCGAGCGCATGCTCACGCAGTTGTTGTTGAGTGGTGTATTGGCGCGACAAAAAGCGGTGCTGTTGGGTCAATTTACTGAATTCAAGCTGACCTCACACGACAAGGGCTTCAATCTGGCGCAAGTGGTGCAGTGGCTTCGCAGTCACCTGAAGATACCTGTATTGACCCACTTGCCTTTCGGTCATGTCCAGACCAAAGTGTTGTTGCCGGTTGGCGCCAAAGTGGATTTGGTATCGAACGAACGCGATGTCTTGATGCTTTGGGGCCATCGGTGACCCTTGTGTCCGATTGACATAAACTTAGCCTCATGAAAATTCTGTTTTTTCACCAGGCATGAGCGTGCTGACTACGGTCGTTTTTGCCGATCTTTTTGGCAGCACCAGCGTTTTTGAGTCGCTCGGTAATGCCAAGGCGACCGAGATCGTTACACGCGCCACATCTTGGGTGGCGCAGGAATGCAAAGAGCGTGGTGGCAGGGTGATCAAACTGTTGGGCGATGGTGTGTTGGTGGTTTTTGACGATAGCAAAAAAGCCGTCGATACAGTGATTGCACTGCAACACGATTACCAATCCTTACTTGCTCAAATGCCTACCAACGCCTATATGCCGCTGCGCATTGGCGTGGCGCGGGGAGGTGTCGAGTTTGTCGATGACGACTGTTACGGAGATGCGGTCAACATCGCGGCGCGTTTGAGTGAATTGACCGGTGCGCATCAAATCTGGGTGAACCGCGATGCCATTGAAGACGGCTTCAACCTGCCCGACAAGCGGTTCAGGTCGCTGGGATCGATTCATATCCGTGGTCGCGCTGAGTCTTGCACGGTCTTTCAGGTGGAATGGCAAGAAGACCAGGATGCAGATGGTCTGACCATCCAGGTCGGTTTGGAACATGGCAGCGAACTGGCCTCATTTGATGTGCTGGGCGTTCAGGTTAGTCTGACTTGGCATGCTGAAAAACGTGTGTTCCACGCCTTCGACCTCCCGATTCATATAGGTCGTTCCCGTCAAACAGAATTTATTGTTGACGATGTGCGTGTGTCGCGCAAACACGTACGCATCGATTGGCGTAACGGTAGCGTGGTCATGGTGGACGTCAGCTCATACGGATGTTGGGTTCGATTTGCGGGTGGTGGCCCAGACTTGCTGCTGCGCCGCGAGGAGTGCGTTTTGCACGGCCAGGGTGAGATCGCGCTGGGGGCACCGTTCAGCGACCCGAGTGCGCCAGTTGTTCAATTTTTGGTGATGTGATCTGAAGACAGATATTGCCTTCTTCCAGCTGGCTATAACTTAACATAATGCACATCGCATCTACTGAAAATCGTACCTTACCAAGTGCCTTTGGGTTGCCGTCCCCGAATAAATGCCACAATGATCTCGGAAGAATCCTGTCGATTTGCACGCTGGGCAAAGTCAAACGCACTCAGCCCCTGCATGTTTTTGAGCGTCGGGTCGGCCCCAGCTTCCAGCAACAGCTTCACCGCCGAGGGTGTTCCGTAACCCGCGGCCATCATCAGCGGCGTGGTCGCGTTGGGCGACTCAGCGTCAATGTAAGCATCGTGGTCCAGCAACAACTGCATTACCGTCAGATGCCCGTTGGTGGCGGCGTAATGCAAGGCAGTCCAGCCAGGTTTGTTGACATCGGCGTCACGCTCAATCAGCACGCGGCATAAACCAGCTTCACCGGCCAAGGCAGCGAGCATCAACGGGCTTTCGTCGGCGCTGGTACGTGTCTCGACTTTGGTTTGCCGCGCGGCCGCCAACATTTCAGCGGCCCGATAGGCTTTGGCTCTGAGCGCCACCAACAGCCCATGCTGACCCGCAGGATCTGGTGTATTGGGGTCAAAACCACGTTCAAGCAGTTGGCCAACTGCCTTGGGATCATCTTGCTGCAAGGCCACAAAAAAATCGTCATAGGAACCGGCATTACTCAAAGAAAAATAAGCAAAAACAATAAGGTAAAAACCTTTTTTAAAGTATTGCTGTAACTTCATTTGCCAGCGTTTTCCGGTGCGATGACACGCGCAAACAGGGTATCAAAGTTGTCACTGGTGTGCTGGGCGATGGCTTCAAGCGGCAGCCCATGCAGTTCGGCCAAGCGCTGCGCCACCAGCGGCACATAGGCAGGGGTGTTGGTTTTGCCGCGGTAAGGCATGGGGGCCAGATAGGGGCTGTCGGTTTCAATCAGTACCCGATCGAGCGGCACCTTGGCCGCCACATCGCGCACCGCTTGGGCATTTTTAAACGTCAGAATGCCCGAGAAAGAAATATAGAAACCGGCATCCAGCGCGACCTGTGCCACCGACCAGTCTTCAGAAAAACAATGAAAAACACCGCCTGCGCTGCCGCTGGCGCCGTCTTCTCCCTCCTCTTTCAACACCTGCAAGGTGTCCGCTGCGGCGTTGCGGGTGTGGATCACCAGCGGTTTACCCAACTGGCGTGCCGCGCGAATGTGGACCCGAAAACGCTCCCGTTGCCACTGCATGTCAGCCACGCTGCGACCGTTCAAGCGGTAGTAATCCAGCCCGGTTTCGCCAATGCCAATGACCCGTGGCAAGCTGCCCAGGTGCAACAGGTCTTGCAACCTAGCCTCTTGAACTCCTTCTTCATCGGGATGAACACCGACGGTGGCCCACAGGTTGCCGTGCATTAACGCCAGCCGATGCACGGCGGGAAATTCTTCCAGCGTGGTACTGATGCACAAAGCGCGCCCAACACGCGCCTGCGCCATGGCGGCCAGGATGTCGTCCAGTTGGGAAGACAGGTCAGGAAAATTCAGGTGACAATGCGAATCGACAAACATCAGTGCGCACCAAAAGCAGCGAGGGACGCGCGCTCAAAGGGTTTGGGTTGCGCGCTCCGAGTCCACCGCATTGCCCAGCATTTTTTCAATCTTGGTCGGGGGGTAGATCCGCTCAGGGGGCTCATGGCGCGGAGTTTAAAGCGGTTTGCGCCTGGCTGACCAAGGCTTCTTGCAGCAAACCCGCGTTGAACGGGTGTTCCACGTTGCGCCTGATGTCGCGCAGACTCCTGGCCCAATGGGTTAGGCTGTTCCAGGATCCGCCAGCGACCAGATCAACAGTATCGAAAAAGCGAGGCTCCGCCTCCGCCTTGAGCGCCATCTGGTCATGACAGAGCTTTTGCAGCGCGTCCACCGTTTCCGCTGTGCCCCAGTCCTTGAACACACCCACATCACCGCGTTGCGCCGCTAGGGGTATCGATCGCCATACGTTGGCAATAGGAGACATTTGCAACGCGTCCGCCGGGCGCCCGCCCGCCGCGCGCAACAGCACCTGTGCCTGATCTGCTGGCACGCCCTGCTGTTGTAACCACTGCAATGCTGCGCCGGGCTCAGGCCAAACCAGGGTGTGGCGCTGGCAGCGGCTAAGAATAGTGGGCAGTAACTGGTGCTCTGCGTCGCTGGCCAGTACAAACTTCACGTCGCCAGGGGGTTCTTCGAGCGTTTTGAGCAACGCATTGGCGGTATAGACGTTCATACGTTCGGCCGGAAACACCAGCACCGCCTTGCCACGCCCGCGCGCGCTGGTGCGCTGGGCAAACTCTACTGCGTCGCGCATCGCGTCAACGCGAATCTCCTGGCTCATCTTGCGCTTTTTGCTGTCAATCTCAGACTGGGCTTTTTCGCTCAGTGGCCAGCCCAGCGTTTGCATCACGGCCTCTGGCATCAGCACGCACAGGTCGGCGTGCGTGCGAACATCGATGGCGTGGCAACTGGCGCAGTGGCCGCAGGCGCCCTGCGCCGTCGGTCGCTCGCACAGCCAGGCACTGACCAGCGCCAAGGCCAATTCATATTGCCCCAGGCCCGACGGCCCGGCCAGTAACCAGGCGTGACCGCGCTGCATCAGCAACGCTTGCAACTGCTGCTGGATCCAGGGCGAGCACGCGACGCCTTGCGCTGCGGCGTGGTTCACGGCGGATTCAGTCATGCCAGCCAGCCTTGGCGCTGAAATGCCGCGAGCACATCACGCCAGACCGATTCGCGGGGCTGGTCAGCGTTGATGCGCGCAAACCGGTTGGGGGCGGCCTGCATGCGCTGTAGGTAGCCGTCACTGACACGCTGGAAAAAAGCCGCCGGTTGCGCTTCAAACTTATCCGGCACGCGCGTACCGGCCAGCCGTTGGGCAGCAATGTCGGGCGCCAGGTCAAACCAGACCGTCAAATCTGGGTTGCGAACAAAATCACCCGCTGGCCCTTGCTGTGTCTGCACCAAGCGCTCCAGAAACAAGAGCGTTTTCAGGTCAAAACCGCGCCCCGATCCCTGGTAGGCAAAGGTGGCGTCGGTAAAGCGGTCGCACAACACCACCTCAGCGCGCGCCAAGGCGGGCTCAATCACCTGCTGCAAATGGTCGCGCCGCGCGGCAAACACCAGCAGCGCTTCGGTCATGGCGTCCATGGCGTCGCCCAAAATCATGGCGCGCAGTTTTTCTGCCAGCAGCGTGCCACCCGGCTCGCGGGTCGTCGTCACCACCCTGCCCTGCGCTTCAAAGGCGCGTGCCAGAGCGTCGATGTGGGTCGATTTGCCGGCCCCGTCGATGCCTTCAAAACTGATGAAAAGTCCTTGAATTGCCATAGGTAACTGGTTTATTGCTTGCGCTGAAACTGGTTGACCGCCCGATTGTGCGCGTCCAGCGTCTCGCTGAACTGGCTGCTGCCGTCACCACGCGCCACAAAATACAGCGCCCGGCTGGTGGCCGGCTGCGCCGCAGCCCGCAGCGACGCCTTGCCCGGCATGGCGATTGGTGTGGGAGGTAGCCCGGCGCGGGTGTAGGTGTTCCACGGCGTGTCGGCCAGCAAGTCGTGCCGGCGCAGATTGCCGTCAAATTTGTCACCCAGGCCGTAAATCACCGTGGGGTCAGTTTGCAGCAGCATGCCCAGGCGCAAGCGGTTGCTGAACACCGCCGCTACCAGCGGACGGTCGCTGGCGCGGCCGGTTTCTTTTTCAACAATGCTGGCCAGTGTGAGCAAGTCGTCGGGCGTTTTCAGGGGCGAATTGGCCGCGCGCAGTTGCCAGGCCGCTTGCAGGTGATGATCCATGGCACGCGACGCGCGCGCCAGCAAGGCCAGGTCACTGCTGCCCTTGGTGTAGGCATAGGTGTCGGGGTAAAAGCGCCCTTCCGGGTGTAGCCCCGGACGGCCCAATTTTTGCATGATTAAATAGGGCTCAAGCCCCTGCGTGTCATGCGTTAACAGCTCTTCTTTTTGAAGCGATTGCAGAACTTGTTTGAAGGTAAAACCCTCCACCAGCGTGACTGCGCGCAACGCCTCGTCACCGCGCACCAGCTTGGTCAGCAAGCTGTAAGGTGTCACGGACCCTTCCAGCTCATAGCTGCCGGCCTTGATCTGGCGCGCCTGCCCAGACAGGCGAAACCACCAGTACAGCAACTGGGGTGACGTCTGCACACCCGCGTTAACAACAAGCTGCGCCACCCCGCGCGCTGTGGTGCCCGGTTCGATGGACAGATCAGCCACACGCCCCCCCAGCTCCATCGGCTGCTGCGCCCACCAAAAGGCCGCACTTGCCGACGCCAAAGACACCGCTACCATGAACCCGATCAGTCGTCGCACAACCCTGCCGCCTTTGCAAAAATTAGCCGCAGATCATAATCGCGGCCATGGAAAAACTTCACAACGGCGTAGCCCGGCTGACACATTTGGGGCTAATTCGTGCACAGGGCGACGACGCCGCCAAATTTCTGCACAACCAATTCACCAACGACTTTTCCTTACTGGGTCTGTCGCAAGCCCGGCTGGCCGGCTTTTGCAACGCCAAAGGGCGGCTGCAAGCCAGCTTTGTCGGTTTCAAACGCAGCCCAACCGACCTGCTACTGGTATGCAGCCAGGACATTCTGGCCGCTACCCTCAAACGCCTGAAGATGTTTGTGCTGCGCGCCAAGGTGGATTTGAGCGACGCCAGCGACGCCTTTTCGATCTATGGTCTGACGGGTTCGGCCATTGAAAGCGCTACAGATAACAGAGCTGACAGCACTTTAAATTCCTGGGTTAAGGTCGATTTTGATGATGTATCCATGGTGATGCTGTACCCGGCAGATGGCGTGGCGCGCGCGCTCTGGGTGGCGCCGTCAGCCCATCCGGAACCGGCTGGCACGCCCCTGGCACTGACGCATTGGGCCTGGGGCGAGGTGCGCAGCGGCGTTGCCACCGTGACGCAACCTGTCTTTGAGGCATTCGTGCCACAAATGCTGAACCACGAATCTGTGGGTGGCGTCAATTTCAAAAAAGGCTGCTACCCCGGGCAAGAGGTAGTAGCGCGCAGCCAGTTCCGGGGCACGTTAAAGCGCAGGGCCTACCTGGCGCACGCTGAAGCACCGCTGCAAGCAGGCGACGAGGTTTATTTGCCCGCCGACGGTGACCAGCCCTGTGGCATGGTGGCACAGGCGGCGGCGGCACCAGGCGGCGGCTTTGACGCCATCATCTCCATGCAGATCAGCGCGTTTGAAGCTGGCGGCGTGCGCCTGAAAGCGGCCGATGGCCCGCTGCTCGCGTTGTCACCACCGCCCTACCCTTTGCTGGAAGACATTTGAGTGGAGCTTAGGGTAGAGACATCTTCAGCCCTTGGGCAACCACACCAGCTGCTGACGCTGCGCGCTGTGCAGTCCGAACTCCAGCATTTGCATGACAGCGCGCACCTGGTCGGCCGTCACCCAAAGCGGTGCACCCCCGCGCAGATGGTCGCGCAGGTTGGCGTAAAAGGCCAAATAATTGCCCGACGGACAGGGTGCAGCGCAGCGCACCGATACCGGCGCTGGCACCCCGGGCACCTGGGTCATGTGCACCAGCTCGCCCGGCTGCGCCTCCTCGCCCCCCCAGCCGTCCATCTGGTCTAGCTGTGGCCGTGCGCCCGCCTTGAGCGCATCCTCTTGCCCATCCAGCCCAAATTGGGTGAAACTGCCGCGCGTGCCGTGCACCGCCCAACGCGGCCCGAGTTCTGCCACCAGCGTACTGGCGTGCAACACCACACGCAGCCCGCCGTGCGCGCTGTCATAGCGCAGCACCGCATGAAACCAGTCGTTGACCTGCGCGCCGTCACGCACGCAGGCCAGATCCAGACTGATGGCGTCGGGTCGGCCCCACAGCGCCAGCGCCTGATCCACCAGATGCGGGCCCAAATCCATCCACAACCCGGAGCCTGGCTGGTCTTGCTCGCGCCAGCGCGTGGGCACCATCGGACGATAGCGGTCAAAGTGCGAGTTCACTTCCACCACGCGCCCCAGTTGACCACTGGCCAGCACTTGCTGCAGCGCCAGAAAGTCGGCGTCAAAACGCCGGTTCTGAAATACCGTCAGCACCCGGCCTTGTTGCCGGGCGACGTCCAGCAAATGCTCGGTCTGCGCCAGCGTTACGGTGCAAGGCTTGTCCACCAGCACATGTTTGCCGGTCTGTAGGGCAGCCAGCGCCAGCGGGTAGTGGCTGTCGTTGGGCGTGGCTAGCACCACCAGGTCGATCGACGGGTCGGCGAAAGCGTCATCCGCAGTGGGGGCAACACGTACACCAGGCCAGTCTTGCCGTACCGCATCGGCCCGGCTGGACGCGATGCAGGCTACTTGCAGCCCCGGCACGCCCGACATCAACGGCGCATGGAACACCTTGGCGGCGCTGCCGTAGCCAATCAGAGCCACGCGCAACACCTCAGAACGTGCATTAGAAATATCAGTCATGGGTTGAATCATCCCCGAAAATGCCCGCCGGTGTTACAAAGCGGCTACAACAGCTCAATTCGACCATGCTTTCATTTTTACCTGCTCCGCTGCTGGCGCTACTGGCCAGCGCACTGATGCTGCTCAATATCCTGCTCTGGGTACCGATCTTGCTGGCGTTTTCACTGTTCAAATTGCTGTTGCCCTTTAAGCGCGTGCGCCTGCTGATCGATCCGCTGCTGCTGCGCATTGCCGAGGCCTGGATCGCCGGCAACAGCGGCTGGATGCGCCTGACACAAAAACTCGACTGGGATGTGACTGGTTTGCAAGATTTAAGTCCGCGCCAGTGGTATCTGGTGGTGTGCAACCACCAGAGCTGGGTCGATATTCTGGTGCTGCAACATGTGCTGAACCGGCGCATTCCGCTGCTGAAATTCTTTCTGAAAAAAGAGTTGATCTGGGTCCCCATCATGGGGCTGGCCTGGTGGGCGCTGGAGTTTCCGTTTATGCGCCGACGCAGCGAAGCGTATCTGCAGCAGCACCCCGAAGAGCGCGGCAAAGACGCGGCCACCACCCGCGCCGCCTGCGAAAAATACGCGCTGGTGCCCACCAGCGTGATGAATTTTCTGGAGGGCACGCGCTTCACCCCGGCCAAACAGGCGCGCCAGCAATCCCCCTACCGGCATTTGCTCAAGCCCAAGGCCGGTGGCGTGACGCTGGCGCTGGACGCCATGGGCGAAAAGTTTGGTGCCGTACTGGACGTGACCATCGTTTACCCCGGGGGTGCCCCCACCTTCATGCACTTTTTGCAGGGCAAGGTGCGCCAGGTGGTGGTGCTGGCCACCACGCGCCCGGTGCCCCAGGCAACGGCAGCACCCGGACAAACCGCCGAACAGGCGCTGCGCCACACCTGCCAGCAATGGGTAAACCAACTGTGGGCCGAAAAAGATGCCCTGATGGCCGCCACACTGAAGAACAAAACATGCCTCTAGCGCTCGTCTGCTGTGCCTGAACAGCTATTTTTTTAGATAAAAATCAGCGCAGGTGTTTGGCCATCTTGGCGCCAAACATCTCCGGGATGCCCAGGCGGCGCGGCCCCGCCACCAGTTCAAACGCTTCACCCGCCTGGAGCGCGCCGGGTTCATCCACCGCCAGATAAAACCCACAGCAACCCTGTTGCGCCATCAGTTTGCCCGCCGTATTGAACCCCATGGCGGCATTGAACTTGTAGCAGGGCTCACGCGGCTGCGTCACGCGCAGCGCGCAATGGGCAAAGCGCAGCACGTCGCCCACCCACACATCACCCTCCAGCAACCCCGCCAACGTGAGGTTTTCACCCAGACTACCCCACGGCAGCGCGTTGTCGATGTCGGTCAAGCCTGTCGCAGCGCGCTGCGCCTGCCAGAACGGGTAATGCTCGGACGGATACGCGTACACCGCCTTGTCCAGCCCGCCGTGTACCGACAAGTCAGCCTGCTCGTCGCCCACCAGCCCCAGCCACTGCACGGCCACCGGGCTATCAACAGGCTGCTTGTGGATCGCTGTCAGAACAGCCCGGCCATGGATGACGACGCGCCGCGCACGGGCTGATTGAACGCTGAGCAACTGGGGCACGGGGAAACTCCTTTAACAAACATGGATCCAAAACAGCTAACACCCACCCCCAGCCCCCAGCGAGGGAGCAAAACCGGGGCCATCGATTCCGACTCGTCCGGCTTAGGGCAAAGATAAGAATCAGACCCGGTTTGAGCGGTGACCCTACCTTTGGATCAGTATCACCTGACCGTGGCTCCGGCCTTGATGACCTCGGCCAGAACATGCAATTGCGCCACAAACTGGTCCCGTAGGGCCGTCAGTTCGGTCATGCAAACGCTTGCCTGGCCATGCTGCCCGGCGTTGCAAAGGGTGCCGATTTCGTTGCCCACGGCGTGTATTCGCTGGTGCAGCGCATTGAGCTCCTGGTATTCGCAGATGCTGCCGTAACGCACCTGACCAGGGCCGTGATACCAGCGCCCAAAACGGCACAGATGGAAGTCCATCGTCGGCAGTTTGACAGCGCCCGCTTTGCCAGCGTCAAGACAGGCTTGCAATTGATCGATCCAGAGACGGTGGTCCAGTTCGGCGCCAAGCAACACGGCATCGTCACGCGACCATGAGACGTAGGCCTGCTGCCACAGCGGATGTTGGCGCCAGGCGGCGACCCAGCCAACCATCTCAGAGGCCGGCATCGGCCGCGCAATGACGTAGCCCTGGCCCAGGGAACAGCCCAGATGGAGCAGTGCCAGGCCCTGTTCGACGCTTTCAATGCCTTCTGCGATGACGTTGATGTGAAACGCCTCGGCCAGACCGATAACGCCCTCAACGATGGCCAGGTCTTCAACGTCAACCAGGATGTCGCGCACGAACGATTGGTCGATCTTGATCAGTTGCGCTGGCAGGCGCTTGAGATACGTCAGCGACGAATAGCCGGTGCCAAAGTCGTCCAGCGCGAAGTCAACGCCAATGCGCTGACAGGCCTCGATCAGCTTGGAGACATGGTTGATGTCGTTCAGCGCAGCGCTTTCCAGCACTTCCAGTTCAAGCCCTTTGGGCGGCGTATCCGGATGGCGCTGGAGCAGGCTCTGCAGGCGTGCGACAAAGTCGATGCGGGCCAGATGCGGCGGCGCAATGTTGACGGCAAGCGGCAAGTTCAGCCCGACGGCGCGCCAGGCATCCATCTGCGCCAGTGCGCTGTCGATGACCCATTCGCCGACCTCAATTTCAAGCGCCGTGCCTTCCATTTGCGGTAGGAAATCAATCGGCGCAATCAGCCCGCGCTCGGGGTCGCGCCAGCGAATCAGCGCCTCAGCACCGATCACCGTGCCAGCCCGCATATCCACCTTGGGCTGGTAGTAAAGACAGAATTCACCCTGCGCCAGTGCCGTCTCCAGCCTGGCCAGCAGCGTCTGGCGCTGGCGGACAGCCAGGTTGTGGATGGGATCAAAGAGTTGGTAGCAGTTGCGTCCCGCTTGCTTGGCCGCGTAGAGCGCCTGGTCGGCGTGGCGCAGCAGTCGGTCAGCATCCGCGCCGTCATCCGGAAACAGCGTGACACCAATGCTGGCACTGACTTTCAGCGTGGCGCCCTCCACGGTGATGGGCTCGGCCACGTCATGCAACACGCGCAGCAAGGTGGCACCACATTCGTCAATGTCGGCCAGGTTTGCCAGCAACAGGACGAACTCGTCACCGCCCATGCGGGCCACCGTGTCGCCACCGCGCACGGCACCGCGCAGCCGCTCGGCAATTTGCTCCAGCAAGCGGTCACCAGTGACATGGCCCCAGGTGTCGTTGACCAGCTTGAAACCGTCAAGATCAAGGTAACACACCGCCAGCCTTTCGCCGGAACGTTCGGCCTGGGCCAGCGCCACCCGCATGCGGTCGGTCAGCAGCGCCCGATTTGGCAGACCCGTTAGCGCGTCATAGTGCGCCAAGTGCTGTAATTTTTCTTGCTGCGCCTTGATTTGCGAAATATCGCCAAACACACCGACATAGCGGATTAACTTGTCGTCTCGATCCTTGATCGCCACGATGGACAGATCCTCGGGATAAACGTGACCGTCTTTGTGCCGATTCCAGATTTCGCCGCGCCACTGCCCGGTGGTCACGATTTCCGTCCACATGCTGGCATAAAAAGCGGCATCCTGGCGTCCGGACGCCAGCAGGCGCGGTGTTTGTCCGATCACATCCTCACGGCTGTAGCCGGTAATGCGGGTAAAGGCCGGGTTGATTTCGATGATGCGTTGTTCAGCGTCGGTAATAGCGACCCCATTGAGGGAATTTTCAAACACGCTGGCAGCCATGTTAAGTCGGCTCAGTGTCTGACGATCCTGCGTCTGATCCCGGAACACCAGCACGGCACCGGTGATGTGGCCGTCACTTTGGCGGATTGGGGCGGCGGAATCGGCGATCGGCCGTTCGCTGCCGTCGCGGGCAATCAGCAGCGTGTGGTTGGCCAACCCCACCACCGTGCCTTCGCGAATCACCCGCTCCACCGGGGAGTCCGCTTCTTGGCGGCTGCTCTCGTTGATGATCGGGAATACTTGCCGAATGGAGCGCCTGGCGGCTTCGGCTGCTGTCCATCCCGTCAGCGCCTCGGCCACCGGGTTCATGAATTCGATCCGGCCTTCGGCGTCGGTTGCGATCACGCCGTCGCCAATCGAAGACAGCGTTACGGCAAGCCGCTCGGACTCTTGGCTAATGGCAACCTGCGCCGCCTGAAGTTGTTCGGCCATACGGTTGAAAGCATCGATGACGCGGACCAGTTCCGGGCTCCCCTGGGGCTGGATGCGGGCCGATAGCTCGCCACGTTCCAGGGCGCGCGCACCCAGGTTGAGCGCGGCCAACGGGCGCAATCCGTTGCGCAAAATCAGCAGGATGCCGACCAAGACCAGCCCCAGCTCCAGCGCCAACAGGGTCAAATGACTGAGAAACCGGTCCCACAGCCGGTCAATGGCGGGCGTGGCGGTCATCACCAGCGTGACCTGGCCGTAGTTGTGTTGGCCCAGCACCAAGGCGCGGCTGAGCTGCGGCGACGTGACGCCGCTCCAGCGCACAAACCAGCCGGGCGCCTGGGGTGCGTTGGCCTTGTCACTGGCCGTCAGCGTCTGACCGCCGACATTGGTCCAGGTGATGCGCTCAATGTCGGTATGCTTGACCCAGAGCTGGAGTACCTGCTCGATATTGGCGTAATCGCCAATCACCACCCATTCGGACAGGGTTGGAAACAGGGATTCGGCATTTTCGGCAAGATGGCGTTCAAGCTGATCGCTGGCAAAATCAGCGTCCTTGCCCGTGGAAATCCAGAGCCCCAAGCTACCCGTCACGACGATGGCAAAACCCGCGCCGAGCATCAACCGCGCGACCAGTGACAGGCGCGCCAACGGGTGAAAGCTCACCGCCCCTCCTTCGTCCAGATGATGCGATAGACCTCGCGCTGATTCCGATACGCGCCGTCCTGTGCCGCAACAAAACCCCAGGGCGGGTTCTGCTTGATGACGGCGGCGCTGGCCTGAAGGATTTTTTGCCCCGGCGCGTCGGCCGCCATACCGATCAGGGCCGCCCGCACCGCAGTCACAACCGTTGCGGGCACGCGCGGATGAGCGGCCACTGGCAGGTTCAGGTAGGGCTGCGAGTTCCACAGCACCCGGTATTGAAAGCCCTCCCGCGCTGCATATTCCTGGAGCACCCTTGAATTGACGCCCGCCGCCGGAATTGCCCCGGCACGCAGTTGCGCCATGATGCCTTCCTGGTTGCCGCCAAACACCGGCTTGACCGTCATCCCGGCCTGGATCAGCGCCGCCATCGGTGCCATATAGCCGACGAATGCATTATTGTTGGCGAATCCGACTGGCCTGCCTTGCAGTTCGCGCAGCCCGCGCAGCGGCGAATCTTGTGGCACCACGATCTGACCATAAATGGGTGCCCCGGCCATGCGTGCCATCACCTGGTAAGCCGCTGCGGCATGGCTCGGGGCCAGGATGTGGTTGCTATAGACAAAATCGAATTCGCCACGCGCTTCTGCTGCGGAATAGTCTTGCGCGGTTTTTCTTGTGACAAGCTCCAGCGTCACGCCGCATTTGCTGCCAACGTAAGCCAGGATCGGGTTCCAGTATTGCGCCGTGAGCACGGCACTGCGCTGCGACAGTACGCCAAATGAAAAGCTTTGCGCCGCTACCGAAACGAACCAAAAAAAGCCCAAAACGAGTACCGCAATTTGCTTCATCCTGCATTCCTGTTACTGCACCTGACCAACGCGGTCATTCTAGTCGAGCGCCCTGTGTCGGGAGGGTCGGCTGGGTACGCCCCGGGCAGCTCTGCAGCACAAACGATTGGCAACAACGCAGTGCGCACGGGCTGATTGAACGCTGAACAACTGGGGAATGAAGGGGCTCTTTTAGCGGGCTAATTGTGGTCCGGCCCGGCAAGTGTTCCCGCAATCTATTCGAGTTGCCCCCGGCGCATCGTGCGCAGCTCTTGCATCAGCTCGAGCAGGGGCACATGCTCCAAGCCGCCTGCCATGGGGAATCGCTGGCTAGCGCTGCTGACCACCAGGCGGCGTGTGGCAGCCACGTCATCACAGGCAATGTGGTAGCCGCGGCTCACCGTTGGGGCGCTGGAGCGCTTGATCTCTACCGCCCAGACCGCACCACCGGGCAATTCCAGCACCAAGTCAATCTCTGCGCCAACCGCGGTCCGGTAGTAGCTGGCCTGGGTGTCGGCTGGCGTGCAGGCCAGCAAGTTTTCAATCACCCAGCCCTCCCAACTGCCGCCCACCACAGGGTGGCAAAGTAATTCGCGCAGCGTGCCTAAACCCAGTAGCGCGTGCGCCAGCCCGCTATCGCGCACATAGACCTTGGGTGCCTTCACCAGCCGTTTGCTGGACTGCCTGGCCCACGGTTGCAAGCGGCGCACCAGCAACAGATCGCACAGCAGATCGAGATAACGGCCAATGGTTTGCCCACTCACCCCAAGTGACGCAGCCAGTCGAGCCGCATTCAGAACCTGAGCCTGCTCGTAGGCCAGCATCGTCCACAGGCTGCGCAGAGTTTGCGCCGGTATGCGTGGCCCCAACAAAGGGATGTCACGCTCAAGGTAGGTGGTGATGAACTGCTGACGCCAGCGCAAACTGGCTGCATCGCTGCGCGCCAGGGTGGCCCCTGGAAACCCACCGCGCAGCCACAAGGCATCTGGCGTGGCCGCAGCCGCTGGGGGCAACTCCGTCAACACCAGCGGCACCAGCTCCACATAGGCCAGGCGCCCGGCCAGGCTTTCGCTGGATTGCGCCAATAAATCGATACTGGCCGATCCCAATAGCAAAAACTGCCCACGGGTCGCCCCCGCACGGCGGCGTTGGTCAATCACGCCGCGCAATACGGCAAACAAGCCCGGCATGCGCTGCACTTCGTCCAGGATGACCAGTTGGTCGGTGTGCGCTGCAAAAAATGCACCGGGGTCACTGAGTTGTGCCAAGTCATTGGGCATTTCCAGATCCAGGTACAGAGCCCGTGGCTGGCTTTTGAGCCATTGGCGCGCCAACGTGGTTTTGCCCACCTGGCGTGGACCCAGGATCGCAACCGCAGGAAACTCCTGCAAATAGATGGTCAGTTCTTCTGTGGCTTGGCGTGGATACATTGCTGCAATTATTCCATAAGATGGATGAATTGCAATATTAAAAACCGTGAGAAATATTTGACAAGCGCGCAGACGCCGGGGCAATTGCGGCGTTTTTCACTTTGAACACTGCTGGCCCTCAAGCATGAGCCGCAGCCTGTTGCAACACCTTACCCGCCCACTGGTTCAAACTCACTCCGCTGGCTTGGGCGGCTACCAAGGCAGCGCTGTGCACCTCGGGGGGCACCCGCAGCATCAGCTTGCCGCTGGCAGGCTTTTGGGGTGTTTGTCCCAGTTTTTCGCAGGCCTTGCAGTAGTCGTCAACCGACTCGTGAAAGGCGCTTTGCAACGCATCCACCGTGCTGGCATGAAAGCCCACAATGTCGCGGATACCGGCCAGCCTGCCGACAAAAATGCGGTCCGCATCGTCGTACTCAATCCGGGCGGTATAGCCCCTATAGGTCATGGCGTTCATCATGGCTTGACTCCAATGTTGTTCAAAAATTCGCGAGTTTGCTGCACCCGGTATCTGAGCGCTTCTTTACCGGGGTGGGGGCGATGGAAATACACCTTGTCCCCGCCTTTTTCGAAAGTGACTGAAGATCCGCTGCCTTCAATCACCCGACACCCCAGGCCAACCAATAGCCCCTCAATGCGCGACCACTCCAGATTGCCGTTCAGCGGGTCTGCAAAGATGGCCATCAGTGTCTTGGTGTGCTTGCTGTTCATGCTTGCAATTATCACGTCAAATCGAGCAAATGCTAGCATTATTTGATTGCATACCGTTTGAAAGACAATGACGACCCGCACCGTTATCTTTTCAACCCGCCATGCTTGCCCGCCTGCTCCGTACCCTTTACCTGTTTCAGCTCACCCTTGGCACGGTACTGGGCGGCTATCTGGCGCAGCGCGCCATGCAGCAAGGCGACAGCGCCTGGGCCTGGCTGTGGTTACCTGCTGTTGCCCTGGGCGTGCCACTGCTGCTGCAGGTGGCGGTGCTTGCCGTGTCGATGCTGCGCGCACGCAATCAGGGCAGCCCCTGGCCACTTTGGTGGCGCGCTTTTGCGGGCGAATTGCGGGCCGCGCTGCAAGTGTTTTTGCTGCGCCAGCCCTTTCCTGTGCGTAGCAACGGCGTGCAAATGCCGTTGGCCAGCGGGCAGACGCCGGGTCAACTGCCCGTGCTGCTGGTGCACGGCTACCTCTGCAATCACCGGGTGTGGGACGAAGTAGCCCTGGCCTTGCGAAAGCAGGGCCACGCGGTGCTGGCGGTAGATCTGGAGCCGCTGTTTACTTCGATCGACGACTACGCGGCGCTGCTAAACCGGCAGTTGGACACCCTGCTGGCACAAACCGGCGCGCCGCAAGCCGTGCTGGTGGGCCACAGCATGGGCGGGCTGGCCATACGCGCCTGGCTGCGCGCGTATGGTAGCCAACGTGCAGCGCGCATCCTCACGCTGGGCACGCCGCACCAGGGCACGCGCATTGCCAGCGCATCGGCCACCGCCAACGGTGCGCAAATGGTTTGGCACAGTGGCTGGCTGGCCGATCTGGCGGCGAGCGAAGATGCGGCGCAACGTGCGCTGATGCACCTTGCGATCACCGAGCAAGACAACATTGTGTTTCCGCAAGCCGAGCAGGTATTGCCCGGTGCGCAGGTGACGCGCTTCTCTGGCATCGGCCACCTGCAAATGTGTCTGGACGCAGGCGTCATCGACTGGGTGTGTCAGCAAGCCAACCTGCCCGGCCAACCGGTTGACAAAGCCTGAGCCCATGACAACCGAGCACCCGCATCCCGAATCGCTGCGCGAGCTGTTCTGGGCCTTTACCTGGCTGGCGCTGCAAGGCTTTGGCGGCGTGCTGGCCGTGGTGCAGCGCGAGCTGGTGGACAAGCGGCAATGGCTTACGCGCGAGCAGTTCATTGAAGATTGGGCGGTGGCGCAGGTGCTGCCGGGCCCGAACGTGGTCAACCTGTGCCTGATGATCGGCGACCGCCACTTTGGCGTGCGCGGTGGCCTGACCGCGCTGGCGGGCATGTTGACGTTTCCGCTCTTGATTGTGCTGGCGCTGGCGTGGCTGACGCTGGGTGCGGCAGACTCGCCGCAATTGCAAGGCGCATTGCGCGGCATGGGCGCGGTGGCCGCCGGGATGATCGCCGCCACCGGCTTCAAGCTGTTCCCCGCTTTAAAGCAAAATGTGCTCTCAGCCACCGTATGTACTGCGCTGGTAGCTATTACTTTTGTATTGATTGCGGTGCTGCGCGTACCCCTGATCTGGGTCTTGCTGGGGCTGGGCAGCGCCACCAGCCTGTGGGCCAACCGCTTGCTGGCACAAGCCCGGGCGCAACGCACCCCATGAGCATCACTCTGACGCTGGCCGACTGGCTGACGCTGCTGGGGCATTTTCTGACGCTGTCGCTGCTGTCCATTGGTGGCGTCATCAGCACCGTGCCCGACATGCACCGCGTGCTGGTCGATGACCATCACTGGCTGCTGGCCCCCCAGTTCAATGCATCGATTGCACTGGGGCAAGCCGCCCCCGGCCCGAACGTGCTGTTTGTGGCGCTACTGGGCTGGAACGTGGGGCTAAACGCCGCCGGTGGCCCACCGACCGGGCTGCTGTCATGGGCCAGTGCTGCGCTGGGGATGCTATTGGCGCTGGTGGGGATTTTGCTGCCCAGCACCACGCTGACGTTCGTGGCATCGCGCTGGGCGCACCAAAACCGCGAGCTGCGCGCCGTGCGCGCTTTCAAACAGGGCATGGCCCCCATCGTGGTGGGCCTGATGCTGGCCACCAGCTGGGTTCTGACAACCAATCTGGGCACGTCGCGGCAGAACTGGCCACTGTGGCTGCTGGCAGCAGTCAGCGCCCTGCTGGTCTGGCGCACCCGGCTGCACCTGCTGTGGCTATTGGGCGCGGGTGGGCTGTTAGGCTGGTTCGGGCTGGTTTGACTGCGTACGGTCAATGTGGTCAGTGCGGGTTTTCAAAGAACAGGTAGTTGGAGCCGTAGTCGCTGATCTCAAAATACACTTTTTTCTCGCCCGGGTCGGCCACAAAATTCAGGTTCTCGTCCATCACGCCGTAACCGTAGCGGTACGGGCGTGGCTGGTTATCAGAGGTGCCCAGCGCAGTGGATAGTTTGTCGATCTTCATAAAGCGACGCACCACCTTGTCGCCTGCGTAAAACTCCAGCACGCCGTTGGTGCCGGTCCAGTTCTGGATGTCGCGGCTGATCTTGTTCTGCTGTTCCTGCGTGCAGCCTTGCAAGAAAAACAGGGCTGTAGCGCCCGTTAATAAAGCGCTGGCAGCTCTCAATTTCATGGCAATCATGGTCACCCCCAGTTAAAAAATCAAAGCGCCGTGCGCTGGCGCAGCGCCTCGTACAGACACACCCCGCTGGCCACCGACACGTTCAGGCTTTCCACTGCGCCGCGCATCGGAATGCGCACCAGCTCGTCGCAGGTTTTGGCGGTGAGCGCGCGCATGCCGTCGCCTTCGGCCCCCAGCACCAGCGCCACCGGGCCTTTCAGATCGACCTGGTACAGCGTCTTGCTGGCCTGGTCGCTGGTGCCGATGATCCAGATGTTGCGTTCTTTCAGCTCGCCCAGCGTGCGTGCCAGATTGGTCACCATGAAGTACGGCACGGTCTCAGACGCGCCGCTGGCCACCTTGGCCACTGTGGCGTTGATGCCCGCCGCGTGGTCTTTGGGCGCAATCACCGCGTGCACACCGGCACCGTCGGCCACACGCAAGCAGGCACCCAGGTTGTGCGGGTCGGTCACGCCGTCGAGCACCAGTAGCAGCGGCTGTTCGCGCTCTGCCAAAGGTTTATCAGCATTGGCAGCCTCCAACTGCTCGAGCAACTCGTCAAGCGAGGTGACCTGAGCCAATTCATGCACGCGCGCGACCACGCCCTGGTGCCCGTGGCTGCCACACAGCTTGGCCAGCCGCATACTGTCGGCCTCGATCAGGCGCACACCCGCCTCAACGACGCGCTCGACAAACTGGCGCATGCGCGCGTCGCGCCGAGTCGGGTCGGCATAAATTTCAACAATGGATTGGGGCGCGGTTTTCAGACGCACGCCCACAGCATGAAAGCCGAACAGGGTTTTGGGATTTGACATAGGGTCTTTTTACCCCAATGTTGCCATCAGCTCGATCCTGGGCGCAACGGACGACACCGTTTTTTGAATGCCATGCCCCGGGTTGGACTGCCGGGTAGAAATCAGCAAACCCATGCGTTCCAGCAAACCAACGTCTTTGGTGATGGCCGTTCGATGGCGACGCAAAGAATGGCAGAGTTCGTTGATGGTCTTGGGCTCACGCATCACTTCAGCCATCAGGCGACGGCGCGCGTCAGACAACACGTTGAACATTTGTTGCGGATCTTCGAACGAGATGGTTGCCGTTTCTTCAAAGGACTGGCCCTGGTCAGCGCGGCGTGCAGCATCTTTGGCCCGGTCAAAAAAACCAGCCAGATCATCCGTGCGGATCACAATTTTGGACATGCAGACTCTCCTTACTTTGAGCGAACGATGGCAAACCACTCTTGCTGGAACCTCTCCAACGTGTTCTGGTAACTGATAAATTCAACGGGATGAACCTCACCCATGCAATGTCGGTGATGGTAACCATGGGCGTTGTCAAATCCGAGCACGCGCCCATTGTCAACGGGGCAAATGGCATGGTTGATGTAGGCCAGGTTATAGCGGGTGACCACGGTTTTACCGCCTTGCACATATCCCCAAACCTCATAACTCAACACACCACCACCGGACTTTGGCTTAAGCTCAAAGCGCTCATGCTCCAGCAGGATGTCTTTGGGTTGCTTCGCCATACTCGGTCTTACCAGATGTGCCATAGAATAGCACATCTGAAGCCATTGCTACTCAACCAAACGCTTGCCGCAACGCCCGTGCTGCGTCCAGATGCGCTTGCCGCGCTTGCGGGATCACGCGGCGCATTTTGATGAATTCGTGCGTCACGCCGCGGTACAGCTCCAGCTCCACCGGCACGCCCGCCGCACGCAATTTGTCGGCGTAAGCCAAGCCCTCGCCCACCAGCGGGTCACATTCGGCCAGGCAAAACCAGGCCGGAGCCACACCGTCCACATCGGGTGCGTTCAAGGGGGCAAAGCGCCAGTCCTCGCGTTGCGCATGGTCCGGAATGTAGAGGTCAAAAAAGTAGTCGATATGCTCTTTTTCGAGCACAAAACCGTGTGCAAAGCGCTGGTGTGATGGTGTATCTGCATGGGCGCAGGTACCAGGATAAATCAGCAGTTGCAGCGCCAGTGGTAGACCCTTATTGCGCGCCTGCAGGGCACAAGCCGCCGCCAGCGTGCCGCCTGCGCTGTCACCGCCCACGGCGATGCGTGTCGCATCCAAGCCCAGTTCTGTACCGTGCTGATGCAGCCATTGCAGCGCGTCCCAGCAATCTTCAAACGCGGTTGGAAAGCGATGTTCAGGCGCCAGCCGATACCCCACCGACAGCACCGCGCACTGTGCCAAATGGCACAGGCTGCGGCACAGCACGTCGTGCGTGGCGATGCTGCCAATGGTGAAGCCGCCGCCGTGCAGATACACCAGCACCGGCCAGGGCGCAGGCGATGCGTCGGGCAAGGCAGGCGCATACAGGCGCACCGGCAGGTCCACGCCGTCACGGGCAGGCAGCGTAAAACTTTCTACCCGCTCCAGCTTGACCGGCGGCAAGTCCAGCACATCAGCACCCAGTTCATAGGCCGCGCGCGCCTGCTGCGGCGTCAACGCGTGCAGCGGCGGATGACCGGCACGCGCCATGCGCTCCAGTACGCCGCGCATGGCAGGTGACAACAAGGCGTGGGGGTTGCGGTGATGCATGGCGAACGGGTTCGGTAGTGATGGCAGAAGTCACGATGCTACCCACATCCGGGGGCTACGGGTGGCTTGATCATGGACGTTCAGAGTGCTGGTGCCATGGATGGATGCGGCAGGTGCCGCGCGGAGGCAGAAAGGCTTTGAACTGACAGTGTGGCTGGTGATAAAGTAGATACGTTTTCATATATCTTTCGCATCAAGGTCTACCATGATTGCCACAGCCAAAGTATTTTCCACGGGCAATAGCCAGGCCATTCGTTTGCCAAAAGCGTTTCGGGTCAATAGCGATGAAGTCTGGATCAGTAAATCCAGCGACGGCATCATCACCATTCAACCCAAGCCTAAAAAAGACGAACTGGAAGCATTTTTGGCCGAATTACGGGCGACCCCCCCATCAGAAGAGTTTTTGCAGCCTCGTGATGATGCTCCCCGACCTAGCCCGTTTGAAGGGTGGGATGCGTGATGCGCTACATGCTCGATACCAACATCGTCAGCTATTATTTGCGGCGATCGTCGCCGGCGTTGGAGGAGCGCGTCAATGAAGCACTCAAACATCGCACCATTGTCATTTCGGTCATCACCCGCGCTGAACTGCGCTATGGACAAATGGGTATGACACCAGAGGACCGCAGACGCCCCCTGATTGATGGTTTTTTCTTACGGCTGCCGTGCGTCGAATGGAGTGTTGAGGCAGCAGACCTGTATGGCGTGCTCAAGCACGGTCTCAAGATCCAAGGCAAACCCATTGGCGACATGGATACATTGATCGCCGCCCACGCCCTGGCCGAAAAACTGATTCTGGTCACCCACAACACCCGCCACTTTGACAATGTGCCGGGGCTGAAACTTGAAGACTGGATCGTTTGAAACAGGTTTACTTCTACGCTTGCGCCACTGGCATCAACATTGCTAGTTCAGTCACAGTCCCTCCTGGGTTCATCTCCCGCACCAAGACCCTTATGACCATCCACGCCGCCATCAACCACGTTACCCACTACCGTTACGACAAGCTGGTCACTCTGGGGCCGCAGGTGATTCGTCTGCGCCCTGCCCCGCATTGCCGCAGCAAGATCATTTCTTACTCGCTTAAGGTGGAGCCTGCGGGGCACTTCATCAACTGGCAGCAAGACCCGTTTGCCAATTACCAGGCGCGCCTGGTGTTCCCCGAGAAAACGCGTGAATTCAAGGTAACGGTCGATGTGGTGCTGGACATGTCGGTCTATAACCCGTTTGACTTTTTCCTGGAGCCAGAGGCCGAGGAATTTCCGTTTGACTACGCGACCGACCTCAAGCAAGAGCTAACACCCTACCTGCAAGCCGACCCGGTCACCCCCAAGCTGCAGGCCTATCTGGACAAAATCGACCGCACCAAGCGCCGCAGCGTGATTTTTTTGGTGGACCTCAACGCCATGGTGCACCAGGACATCAACTACACCATCCGCATGGAACCAGGCGTGCAAACGCCCGAAGAAACGCTGACGCTGGGGTCGGGTTCGTGCCGCGACTCGGCCTGGCTGATGGTGCAACTGCTGCGCCACTGCGGTCTGGCCGCGCGCTTTGTGTCGGGCTACCTGATTCAGCTCAAACCCGACGTGAAATCGCTCGACGGCCCCAGCGGCACCGACCACGACTTTACCGACCTGCATGCCTGGTGCGAGGTGTATCTGCCCGGTGCGGGCTGGGTCGGGCTGGATGCCACATCGGGCCTGCTGGCCGGTGAAGGCCATATCCCGCTGGCGTGCACACCGCAACCGTCTGGCGCTGCACCGATTGAGGGCGGTGTGGATAAATGCAAGGTGGAATTCAGCCACTACATGGCCGTCACGCGCGTCTATGAGGCGCCCCGCGTCACCCTGCCTTACAGCGAGGAACAATGGGCCGCCATCATGGCGCTGGGCGATGCGGTTGACGCCGATCTGCACGCCAGCGACGTGCGCCTGACCATGGGCGGCGAGCCCACTTTTGTGGCTGTTGACAACCGCGATGCACCAGAATGGAACACCGATGCACTGGGGCCGACCAAACGTGGTTATGCCACCGAATTGGTGCATAAATTGCGTCAGGAATACGGCCAAGGCGGCTTTTTGCACTATGGCCAGGGCAAGTGGTACCCCGGCGAGCAACTGCCGCGCTGGGCGCTCAACATCTACTGGCGTGCCGACGGCCAACCGGTGTGGACCAACCCCGACCTGTTTGCCGACGAGCGCGTGCCGACGCACTACACCCACGCAGACGCTAAAGCCTTTACCGCCGTGTTGGCGACCAAGCTGGGCGTGACAGGCAAATTCATCCAGACCGCTTTTGAAGACACCTGGTACTACCTGTGGCGCGAGCGCCGCCTGCCCACCAACGTGGATCCGTTTGATTCCAAGCTGGACGACGAGATGGAGCGCGCGCGCCTGCGCCGCGTGTTTGAGCAAAAGCTCGATACGCCCGTGGGTTATGTGCTGCCCGTGAAGGTGGCGGGCTATGACGACAGCTACGGCCCGGCGTGGACCACCGGCCCGTGGTTTTTGCGCGATGAGCGCATGTACCTGATGCCGGGCGACTCGCCCATGGGGCTGCGCCTGCCGCTGGATTCTCTGCCCTGGGTGAGTGAGGCCGACTTTCCGTACATGATCGAACAGGACCCGTTCAACCTGCGCGGTGACTTGCCAGGGCACGCCAGCCTGAGCGCGCGCTATGCAGCTGGCAGCGCCGCCATGGGTGCGGGTGCGACACCTGGTGCGCCCTATCTGGCTGGCGCTGGCCAGCCGGGTGAAGCACCGCGCAAATTTCAGTCGGTGACCGCTGCAACGGCAGTTGCTGGCAACGGCATGAACGCGCTGCAAGAAGAACCCGCTGACTTTGCCCGCGTGCCGCAACACAACAAGTCGGCACACTGGGTGACGCGCACCGCGTTGTGCGTCGAGGTACGCGACCCGCGCCGTGCCAATGGACCGGCGGCCGAAGCCGTGGGGCAGTCGTCCGGCGTGATCTACGTCTTTATGCCGCCGCTGGAGCGCCTGGAGTACTACCTGGACCTGCTGGCCGCCGTGGAAGCCAGCGCGCAAGAACTGGGCGTGCAAATTGTGGTGGAAGGTTATCCGCCCCCGCGCGACCCGCGTCTGAAGTTGCTCAGCGTCACGCCCGACCCCGGGGTGATCGAGGTCAACATCCACCCGGTCACGCACTGGAAAGACCTGGTGCGCAACACCGAGTTTTTGTACAACGCAGCGTTCGAGTCGCGCCTGTCGGCCGAAAAATTCATGACCGACGGCCGCCACACCGGCACCGGTGGTGGCAACCACTTTGTGTTGGGCGGTGCCACGCCCGCCGATAGCCCGTTTTTGCGTCGGCCCGAGTTGCTGGCCAGCCTGCTGCTGTACTGGCACAACCACCCCAGTTTGAGCTATCTGTTCAGCGGCATGTTTGTCGGCCCCACCAGCCAGGCACCCCGGGTGGATGAAGCGCGCAACGATCAGCTGTATGAGCTGGAAATTGCGCTGGAGCAGATCCACAAGAACCGCGACCTGTATGGCCAGGACATGCCGCCGTGGCTGGTGGACCGCACGCTGCGCAACATCCTGATCGACGTGACCGGTAACACGCACCGCAGCGAAATCTCCATCGACAAGATGTATTCGCCCGACTCGGCCACGGGCCGCCTGGGGTTGCTGGAGTTGCGGGCCTTTGAGATGCCACCACACCCGCACATGAGCAGCGTGCAACAGCTCTTGCTTCGCGCGCTGGTGGCACGCTTCTGGAAAGCGCCCTACCGCGCGCCCGCCAGCCGCTGGGGTACCACGCTGCACGACCGCTTCATGCTGCCGACCTTTATCAAAATGGACTTTGAAGACGTATTGGCCGAGATGCGCAGCGCAGGCTTTGCCTTTGACGACAGCTGGTTTGCGCCGCACCTGGAGTTCCGCTTTCCGCTCATTGGCTCGGTCTGCTCGGCTGGCATTGAACTCACCCTGCGCAACGCGCTGGAGCCGTGGCACGTGATGGGCGAAGAAGGCGCGCCCGGTGGCACCGCCCGCTATGTGGATTCGTCGCTGGAGCGTATGGAAGTGCGCGTGACCGGCCTGAATGAAAGCCGCTACGTGGTCACCTGCAACGGCCATGCCATGGCCTTGCAGCCCACCGGCGTGCAGGGTGAATTTGTCGGTGGTGTGCGTTACAAAGCCTGGAACCCGCCCAGCAGCCTGCACCCCAGCATTGGCGTGCACGCGCCACTGACGTTTGACATTGTCGATACCTGGGTGAAACGCTCTGTGGGCGGTTGCCAGTACCACGTGTCACACCCCGGTGGCATGGCCTACGACAAGTTGCCGGTGAACGCTTTTGAGGCTGAGAGTCGCCGCCTGTCGCGCTTTCGGGCCATGGGCCACACACCGGGTGTCATGCATGTGCCACCGGCGACCATCGACGTGCCGGGCAGCAGGGAGTTTCCGTTTACGCTGGATTTGCGGCGCGGCTGAAATTTGTGATTGGTTGCACGGTATTGACGTTCACAAGAAACAAGCACTGACGATCAAGAAACCAACCCTTCCCGCCCAGTTGACTTTTTGTAGTGGCGCGGTTGCAGCGCACCATCAATGACTTACGGTTTTAACTGTCGAACTCGGGAGTAGTGCATCCGAAATTCACGCTTTTTTTAAGTTTTAGCGAATCCGGCTGTCTTGAAAGCTTGGAAGTGGGTCTCATTGGAATAGCTCATCATGGCCGCCGTTTATGCTTAAGTCAGTGACATTGAGGCCTTGACCTCTTGTGCCAAATGCAAAATCAGGCGAGTTTTATCAACGTAATAGCAGTCATCCTCGCGGATTTCAAGAAAATTCAGAATACCGATCGGCAGTTTTTGCACAGCAAAGCGGCATTCTTACGGCTTATTCACCCAGAACCCCGTGCCCCAGCCCAGCGCCTTGCCTTGCTGGGTAAAGTCCAGGTAGCCCTTGCCGGTGATGTAATTCGCCAAGGCACCGCTGTTAGCCAGCGTGGGGGCATAAAAATACCATTGGCTCAAGGGGTTGTCCCAAGCCCACAAGCTGGTCAGATCGTAACCCAGCGTGCTGTTGAACAGGCTGGGGGACTGGGGTTCCTCACCCAGGCTGACCAGACTCCAGCCGCTCACCAGCTTGGCGCCAAACTGCGCTGCTGTCACGGCATAGCCACCTGTCACCGTGGCGGTAAAGGGCTGCTTGGCATTCACCCAAAAGCCTTCGCCCGCGCCAATGCTGGTCAGCGCCGCATAGCCCTTGCTGGCCTGGTAATCGGTCAGCGCTTGACCGGTCAGGTTAGGCGAGTAAAAGCCCCATTTGCTCAGGGGTGAGGGCAGCCACTTCCACACACTGGTCACCTGGGTGGCATTGGCAAACGTGGTTGTCACATCGATCGGCGTGTCGCTGCCGTTGCCAGACAGGTTCCAGCCCAGGGCAAAGTCCAGCGTCAGGCTGCCGCCCGGTGTATAGGCCACGCCGCCCACACTCACACCCCCGGCGGCAGTGCCACCCACTGCGGCTGCAAGCTCCTGGAACTGACCAGCCCCCAACGCTTGGGCAATTAACGTTGGCGTGCCATTGATGGTGACCATATCGCTACCGCTGCGTGCCGTCAGGTTAAAGGCGGCATCCACGTTGTCTGGAATGCCGTTGGCGTTGGCATCTATGCTAAATAACGCGGTATCAGGCCACGGGTCCAGGTCGTCACGCACACCGTCGCCATCGCGGTCGGGGAAGTTCACCACCACGGGCACCAGCAAAATGCTGCCCACCCCAGATCGCACCATATCAGCCGTGGTGGGCGCCTGGCTGATCAGCATCACGATCAGGGTTACGGTTTGGCTGCTGCGCAAATTCAGTTCGGATGTGTCAAAGGTAATGGGGCTGGTCGCCAGGTCTTTCACAAAACGCGCAGCACCCAGACTACGCCCGTCGCTCAACGCCACCCCGATTTGCACGTAATTGGGCACAGGCTCAATCCAGTCCTCCAGCACGCGGGTGCCAGACATTAATATTTCAGAAATACTCAAACCGTTGACACCCTCAATCGACAGCGTTTGACCGTGCGTCATGCTGGCTGGGCTGGGGGGTGTTTGCGTCAGCGCTGCCCCGGCGGCAGAAAGCTTCAGTCCGGTCACCTTGGGGGTGCGAAGCAGGCGCGCTGCCACCAGAGCAAAGTCGCCACGCGTCATCTCGGTGGCGGGGGCAAAGGTGCCACCCATTGCGCCCATGTAGCCGTAAAACGCCACGCGGCGCGCATCGGCGTAGTCCACCTCATTGGCAAAGTCTGCTACGTCTTGCAGGGTGTAGGTGTCAAGCAAGCTGTGTGATTCCAGCAGTGCGATTGGCACACTCAGGTTCAGCAGCCGGTTAAGCCAGTGCGCCAACTGAAGCCGCGTAACAGGTGCTGCTGGGTCCCAGTTGCCCAAATCACTGAGCATGCCCAGCCGCAAGGCTGTGACGGCATAGGTGGCTGACCAGGCGTAATCAAGCAAGCCGGCGCCGGCCACATCCAGCACCGTCATGTTGCTGTTGGCAAAGGCATAGGGGGCATCAAGCGTGACCAGACCGCGCTCTTTGGCGGCGAGCAGCAGCATTTTCAGCGCCTCGGCCTGGCTGACCTTGTCGCCATAGCAAAAAATGCGCTGGCCACTGGCCAAGGCCTTGCAGCCCAGCACAATGCCCTTGCCGACCAAAAAGTGGGCCGCAGCATACAGGCTGTTGGGGTTGGTGCTGGGGGCAATGTCGGCAAAAAAGTCGGTCAGGCCGCTGCCGTCATACACCACCGCCTTGATGGTTTTTTGGCTGGTCTCCATGCCGTCCGACACGCCCAACACCAGCTCATGCAGGTTATTGACACCGGTGTCGGCAAAGCTGCCGCTCCACACATTGCCAACCACGCTGCCGCCGCCAGAGATCACGCTGTAGGTCAGCGCATCACCATCGGCATCTTCGCCCAACAGGGTCATCTGCACGGTGCTGCCCACCTTGGCTCCCAACACCGCAGCTTGCCGAGCCGAGAAAACCGGTGCCTGGTTGGTGCGCAGTTTGAGCCAGAACTCACCGGTTTTGGAGTTGCTGATCTTGACGGCAGCCCCGCTGCCGTCCACCAGCTTCCAATAGCTGGATTTAATGGGCAAGCCCGCGTGCTCTGGAGCAATGGGCAGGGTGACGGTAAAACTGGCGTTGGCGGCAATATCGCCCAGCACAACTTCGGTGGCGGTGATGCCAAGCCCGGCATCGGTTTTGCCGGTAACTGGCACGGCCTTGAGGCCGGTAATGGCCGTGCTGCCGTTGCTGAAAGTCCAGGTTTTGCTGGCGGTGCCGACTTGGTAGGCGCGATCGGGCAGGTTTTCAGCGCTGAACTTGACTGACGCAAGGTTGCCTACAACTCCCAAATTTTCAAAAGACTGTCCACCGCGCACCAACCGAGCAGTTGCAGGGCTGTGCAAGTTAAAACTGCTGTGGACGCTACCGTTTTTGAACTGAACGATCAACTCTCCATATGAATTAGTACCATCTAATGAACTCGACCAAGTTATGTCACTTGGTGCATTGGGGAAAACTGTGTCATTGATGGAAGGAGAGAGTCGGCACTCTTCAACCAAACTGCGCAATTCTTTGATGTTGGGCAAACGCCAATCTGACCTCCCGGCAAAGCTGCTGGTGTTGGCCAGAGTGAGTGCAGTCGCCCAACCACCATATAGTACGGCAACGCCTGTGCAGGTGTTACCTACCCATGCTTGACCTTCGCTACAGCGCTTCCATATCAGGCCGGTCGGCACGTGTGTGACCGTGCCATCGTTGTTATCAGCATAAGCTGAGTCTGGATTACTGGGCAGCATGTTGGTCGCGCAAGTGACCGCTTGTACTACAGGGCTGATCAGGCTCAAGCTGATAGTTAGCGTAGACAGGATACGACGAAGGTTCAGCATAAAAACTCCGAATTTAATTCTGTAGCATTGATAAATGGTGTCCGCTGGGACAGGCTACCAAGTGGTACCAATTTCATGAATTATTTTTTGCAGCTATTGCGGCTGCCGCGTCTTGCACACAAGGGTTTAAGTGCCCTGGCAATGAGTGGCCTGTGAGAGCGCAGGAAGGCGCTAAGGCATGCCATCATGGTCGATGGGGACAATGCTGAACGCTGGGCATCACGCATCAGGCGGTGTAGCCAATATAGCGAACTTGGGTTGGTTGATGAGGACATATCGCAAGTTCTAAATCACTGACCAGTGCGAACCAAACGAACCCTCAGCAGCCCAAAATGAGACGAATAACCAACACGCCCATTAGAAAAATCAACAAGCCAAACGTAGCCCTGTCGCTCGGGTAAACCTGACCAATAAGACGAACTCCCTGTATTAGGGAAATAGGTTGGGTCAATGGCTGGATTGAAGCGCCCAAAGTCAGCAATAGTTTCCAGCTCTTTAACGTGAGGCATGCGCCAGTCGCTAGCTCCGCAAAGACCGATGGCATTCACATCTTGCACAAACTTCTCTGTGTCGCACCTACCCTTAGCAAAGCAAAAATCATAATCAGAGGGGGTACCAACGATGCCACTGTTGCTGAGCGAATCACTGTTGAACCAAGAGTAGGCGTGGTTCAGGCTTCGCAATCCGCTTGTGGTTTTGACCTCCCAGATCAAACCGGTGACATTGTCGCGGGTACAAGCCCAATCTTGCGGCCCGCTGCCCAACACGGCCGAGGTTGGTAGCACGCTGCCGTCGTTGGCGATTTTGGTGAAGTCAAAACCAGCGTCACCGCCACCAATTTTGATCAACTTGCCGCTTGCCGCCTGGGCATCACGACCATACCGAGCATCCTGGCGTGGGTGCGTGGCTGGTTCGATGGCTAAATTGTTTTGAGCATTGTTGGGAAAGTTTTGCAGGTCATTAGAGAAGGTGGTGATGCCGGAGTCGTTCAGCGGCTTGCTAACCACGGGGCTGGGGGTGACGGGGGGGATTACGTTGGTCACAACGGTTTGCCCCAGCACCTGCACATAGTCGTGCGGAAATCGCGTTATAAATGCTGTGGCGCGGGTGTTGAAATTATCCAAGTAGTCTGCAAACAAGGCCTGCAATTGGTACACCCCGCTGGTGGTGGGTGTAAAACTGGCACAACCCGTGGCAGCGTCCCAATTTTGGGCGGTCAGCGTTTGCCCAACAACCGGACTGGTCATGGTCTGGGTGACAAGCTTGACGCTGTAAGCACTGCCCCAATCCTGTGCGTTGGTGGCACCCACACAAATGTTGATAGCTTGCCCAGCCGTCAGGAGCATGCTGCGCTGGTAACTGTCCCACTCAGAAGTTGCCACATCGTCCACCGTGATGCGAACCGGGTTGTAGGCCCAGTCCCACACCACATCAGCAGCGTTGACCGTGAGCGGTGGCGAGACCCAGGTCAGGGTGTTGCCACTGCCTTCGATCGGAAAATCGGTGTTGTAAACCGTGATACCCAAGCGGAAAATGCGCCCGCCAACCCGGCTGATAAAAAAGTTGTCGTCTTTGCGCACTGTGGCGACTGTGGCAGTCAGCGTTTGGTAAAAAGGTGCCATCGGGTCGAAAAACTCAAATTTACCCAAGTTTTCCCACTGCCCGGGTGCCACCTCTTCTTCAACCCAATAGTTAATATTTTTGTGTTTGGCGTTGAGTATTTCAGCCTGCATACCGATAAAGAGCGATTCAATACGTGGCGTATTAAATGTCAGCGTCAATCGGTTAAGGAAACTCGATGTGGCAGATACGGTCGGGGGTGCCGATAAATTGAAATAGTCGACTGGCACAATGATGGTGTTGGCAAAATAATGTGTTTGTGTCGATTTGCGCAATAGCCCACAGTCAACTGCAATATCCTGGGTAAATGACACATCACCAACCGCAGCAACCTGAATCTGATGGGTGATGCTCGAATTAAGCAGTTGCCCGACAGTTGTAAATGTCAAACCTTTGCCAACAGGTGTTTGCGCCGAAGTGATGGTGCAGCCTTGCTGGGCCATATAGGGGTCGAGTTCAACTTTATATGAAACGTTTTCGGAAAGCTGCATGGCTGCCGTGGTAATTGCATTTAAGTTTCGGTTAGCAATTTTCTGCGGACTTATGGTTATTTTGAAAGATAAAATTTGATTATTTTCAAAATAGCCAAGCAACACCAAATAAGCGCCATTCAATTCACTTTGCGATACAGTAGAAATGTAGCTTGATGGCAAAATAGATTCGCGTATATTGTTGTTATACGAATCGCTGGCAGCGGCAAAGTTAACGAATGCATCCTTAAGTGTCCAAGTGACTGTGTCAGGTTTACCCAGAGCACGCTCAAAAGCAACACGATCACCAGCAAAACCAAGCAAATAATATTTTAAAAATTCAAGCGCAAGCCATCGCTGTTCGCTTAGTGTTGTATTCAAACCAAGTGCGGCAGCAGATCCAAAATCATTGATGATTTTTGCTGACTCAATACCAATATAAGCCCAGGGGACAGTTCGAGAGCCGAGATTTTCAAACACATCTAATACTCTTAATTCAACTTGTTTACTGATATCACTAAAAATCAAGGCATTTAACCATGGTGCATGCGTCTTGTCTTTTAGAAAATCATAAAAACTCGTGGCTGTAGCTGAATTTACACCGGAACCATCTGCATACCATAATAAGTCGTAAACATCGCCAACACCAGAATCACCTAACCCATTATTTTGACCTAGTTTTGCAAGCCAAGCAGCTTGAGTTATCGAATTAATAACCATCTCACGACTAGCTTCTGGATATGCTTTTTTAATCAATTTCACATATTCATAGAATAACACAGGATTAGTTGTTGATATTTTGTTTATAGCACTTTTTAAAACATTTTGATGCTGTAAATTAATGACTTGACCAGTAGAAACATCTTTAATTTTATTACCAAAATCCACCACATCAATTGCAAATTTAAATGCTTTGTTCCACGTATCTACATCCGAAATAAAATCAGTTGTATTCGCACTCATTGCGTTAAGGGTTGCAATAGTCGCAATATTAAAATTGCGGGCTCTTTGATAATCCTCAACCGCCCAGGTTTCAGTAGTCAGGGCTTTGCGAAAATTGACATAGGGGTCTTCGAGCCGTACCCCAAATGCATGCGCTTGCACCGAAAAGACCAACGCAGCCATCAGCGACAAAGCGCTGTAGGCAAAACTGCGCAATGTTTGCGCTGAAAAAAATGCTGCTGCTGCCAGCGTGGTCCGGATGACTCGAATGACGCGTTTAAAAACACAAAAAAACATGGTTTTATTCCTTACGTGGGGAACATTTTAAACTGTGCATGCGTGGATATTTTTTCATGAGAGCCTCTTGCAGAATTCCAAAAGAGAGCCGAATTATTTCTGTCAAAAGGCAAAAAAGAGGTTGCGGGCATCCCCAAAGGGCAGGAAGATCAGGGTGTCAAAACAAGAGCTTATTGCCCGCCCGTGTGGACTTGGATGGGTGGGCGAGTTGCTGAAAACCAGGGTGAGACGGCTGACGCTGAAAGACGCCGCCGCCCGAACTTGGATCGCCAAATATCAATACAATATTTTCGTGCTGCACTAATTTCAGAGCTGCACGCAACGGAGAACGCTATGCCAACTCTCGCCTCGCCAGCAACCGTCAAAGTCATCGGTGCCAATGGGCAAATATCGCTCGGAAAGCAATTTGCGGGACGCCAAGTTTTGGTGGAAGAACAGGAAACGGGCGTTTGGCTGATTCGCACGGCAACCGTTATTCCAGATAACGAACGCTGGCTGCATAGCACGCAAGCGGCTTCCAACCTTGCACAGGCTATTGGCTGGTCAACCCAACACCCGGCCGCCGACTCACAAAACGATGATATTCTGGCGGCTGCCGCCAAGAATGAGTAAAACGGATGGGCTCGAACGACAACCCGATTCGCCTTGACTTGAACAACCCAATTTTTCAGGAACACCTGTTTGCCCTGAAAAAAGCCGGAACGTTTGGCCGCGATTGACACTCTGAGAAAAATCCGGCAAATGAGTTGGGCGCAGCTGTACCGAGACAGCGGTTTGAAGTGGGAAAAAATTCTCAGTGTGAAGCCACCGCGGGGAGAAGATGCCATCTACTCCTTGCGCATCACCCAGTCTCGCCGGTGTACCGCTTATCGCGACGGGGATTTCATGCGGCTTTTGACCGTGGCCCCTGACCACGACAGCACCTACCGGCAAAGGTAAGCAAAACGGGCCCTTAACTGGTCCACGACACACCTAAAATCAACCGTCATCCTTTTGATCATTGACGGTTGTTTTTGGGTTTCCAAAGCAACTGCCCTACCCTTTTTATTCTCATGACCACATCCCCCACCCCCCTGTCTTACAAAGACGCTGGCGTTGACATTGACGCGGGCGACGCGCTGGTCGAGCGCATCAAGCCTTTCGCCAAAAAAACCATGCGTGAAGGCGTGCTGGCTGGCATTGGTGGCTTTGGCGCGCTGTTTGAAGTGCCCAAACGCTATAAAGAACCCGTGTTGGTGAGCGGCACCGACGGCGTCGGTACCAAGCTCAAATTGGCGTTTGAGTGGAACATGCACGACACCGTGGGCATTGACCTGGTGGCCATGAGCGTGAACGACGTGCTGGTGCAAGGGGCTGAGCCGCTGTTCTTTCTGGACTACTTTGCCTGCGGCAAGCTCGACGTGGACACCGCCGCCGCAGTTGTAGCGGGCATTGCCAAAGGGTGTGAACTGTCAGGCTGCGCGCTGATTGGCGGCGAAACCGCCGAGATGCCCGGCATGTACCCGGCGGGTGAGTACGATCTGGCCGGTTTTGCCGTGGGTGCGGTGGAAAAAAGCAAAATTTTGACCGGCGCAGCGGTCAAGCCCGGTGACGTGGTGCTGGGCCTGGCCAGCAGCGGTGTGCATTCCAACGGGTTCAGCCTGGTGCGCAAGTGCATTGAACGCGCCGGTGACACCGCCCCGGCCACGCTGGACGGTAAGCCGTTCAAGCAAGCCCTGATGGAGCCCACCCGCCTGTACGTCAAAACCGTGCTGGCCGCGCTTGCTGCGCACCCCACGACCCCCGGGTCGTCTTCTGGGATTAAGGCGCTGGCGCATATCACCGGCGGCGGCTTGCTGGAGAACATTCCCCGTGTGCTGCCCGAAGGCATGGCCGCGCACCTGGTCAAGGGCAGTTGGCCGCAAACCGAGTTGTTTGCCTGGCTGCAAGCCACGGCGGGCATTGACGACATCGAAATGAACCGCACCTTCAACAACGGCATTGGCATGGTGGTGGTGGTGGATGCCGCCAACGCCGCTGCCTGTGCTGCCACGCTGCGCGCTGCGGGTGAAACGGTGTACACCATTGGCGTGATTGCCGCGCGTGGTGACGCTGCCGCAGTGCTGGTAAGTTAACTGACATGCCTGCACAGCCACCCCAAATGATGAAATTGACCCGTCATTCCCGCGCACATTCTCGTCATTCCCGCGCAGGCGGGAATCCAGGGTTTGCTCAGATGCTGGATTCCCACCTACGCGGGAATGACGAAACTCAGCGTTTTTCACGTTAATTACTTTTAATAGCTGCTAGCCGTTGATTCATAAGGGTTAGAGGCCAATTTTTTATATAAACCATGAGCGCCCGCTTTGCCACCCTACGGCAGATTCCGAGCAGCATCTGGGTGCTGGGCTTTGTCAGTCTGCTGATGGATGTCTCAAGCGAGCTGATCCACAGCCTGCTGCCGGTGTTCATGGTCACCACGCTCTCCATCAGCGTCTTCACCGTCGGGCTGATTGAGGGCGCGGCCGAAGCCACGGCGCTCATCGTCAAGGTGTTTTCTGGCGCACTCAGCGACTACTGGGGCAAGCGCAAACCGCTGGCGATCCTGGGTTATGGCTTGGGGGCGTTCACCAAGCCGCTGTTTGCCCTGGCCACTTCGGCCGGCTGGATCGTCACCGCCCGGCTGGCCGACCGCGTGGGCAAAGGCATTCGCGGCGCACCGCGTGACGCGTTGGTCGCAGATATTGCGCCGCCCGAACTGCGTGGCGCGGCGTTTGGGCTGCGCCAGTCGCTTGACACCGTGGGCGCGTTTCTGGGGCCGCTGCTGGCGGTGGTGTTCATGCTGCTGTGGGCGGACGACTTTCGCGCCGTGTTCTGGGTCGCCAGCGTGCCCGCAGTGTTGTGCGTCGCCCTGCTGGTCTGGGGCGTGCAAGAACCCGACAAGCCCCAAGCTCCCAAACGTGTCAACCCCATCAGCCATGCGAACCTGGCGCGCCTGAGCCCAGCCTATTGGTGGGTGGTGGGCGTGGGCGCGGTGTTGACCCTGGCACGTTTTTCCGAGGCTTTTTTGGTGCTGCGCGCCAACCAGGGCGGGCTGGCGCTGGCCTGGACACCTTTGGTACTGATCAGCATGAACGTGGTCTATGCCGCCTGCGCCTACCCGTTTGGCAAGCTGGCCGACAAGCTGCCGCACACGCAGTTGCTGGGCTGGGGGCTGTTGCTGCTGATCGGTGCGGATACCTTGCTGGCGCTGGGCAACGCGGGTGTGGTGTTCTGGGCGGGTGTGGCGCTGTGGGGTCTGCACATGGCCATGACGCAGGGCCTGCTGGCGGCCATGGTGGCCGACACCGCCCCGACTGATTTGCGTGGCACGGCCTACGGCTTTTTCAATTTGCTCAGCGGCGTAGCGATGCTGGTGGCCAGCGGCCTGGCGGGTGGGCTGTGGCAGAGTTTTGGTGCGGCCACCACCTTCATGGCAGGCTTCGGGTTTGCGGCAGTGGCCCTGGTGGCGCTGGTGCTGAGCCCGCGCTCTTGCCGTTGAGCAGCACGTCAACAGCGGCCGTGTCACAAACACGCTCCATCTACAGTCCGATCAGCGGGCCGGGCTGTACGTTGTGCCTGGTCATGGCCCCGCCGGAATCCAGTGTGCATACCTTGCCCAACAAATTCAGCACCGAATCAAACCAGTCAGCACCACCAATGGCTGGGTCATGGTAGCCAGAGCACCCACCAGCGGCGTGCTCAACGGCAAAGTCAGTTGCGATTGATCGGTGCGATCTTCCACACCCTTACCGCAGCGCCTTGAAGCGCATGCGGTGCGGACGAGCGCCTTCTTCACCCAAACGCTTCTTCTTGTCTTCTTCGTAGTCGTGGTAGTTGCCGCTGTAGAACACCCACTGGCTGTCGCCTTCGCAGGCCAGGATGTGCGTGGCAATGCGGTCCAGAAACCAGCGGTCATGGCTGATGACCATGATCGAGCCGGCAAACTCCAGCAATGCGTCTTCCAGCGCACGCAGGGTTTCCACATCCAGGTCGTTGGACGGCTCGTCGAGCATCAACACGTTGCCACCGGCGATCAGCGTTTTGGCCAGGTGCAAGCGGCCACGTTCACCGCCAGAGAGCGTGCCGACGCGCTTTTGCTGGTCTTGCCCGTTGAAGTTGAAGCGCCCGCAATAAGCCCGGCTAGCCATGGTGAAGCGGCCCACGTTGAGCATATCGAGCCCACCGGAGACGTCTTCCCACACGGTCTTTTCGTTGGACAGGTCGTCGCGGTTCTGATCGACAAACGCCATCTTGACGGTCTGGCCAATCTTGACCTCGCCGCTGTCGGGTTGCTGCTGGCCGGCAATCATGCGAAACAGCGTCGATTTGCCTGCACCGTTGGGACCGATGATGCCCACAATCGCGCCCGGGGGCACCTTGAAGCTCAGGTTATCAATCAGCATCCGGTCGCCAAACGACTTGCTCACGTTCACAAACTCGATCACCTCTTGGCCCAGGCGCTCGGCCACCGGGATGAAAATTTCGTTGGTTTCGTTGCGTTTCTGGTATTCAAAGTCAGACAGCTCTTCAAAGCGGGCCAACCGCGCCTTGCTCTTGGCCTGGCGTGCCTTTGGGTTCTGGCGCGACCACTCCAGCTCTTTCTTCAGCGTCTTGGCGCGCGACTCTTCGCCCTTCTTTTCCTGCTCCAGCCGCGCCTGCTTTTGCTCCATCCACGAGCTGTAATTGCCTTTGTACGGAATGCCTGCGCCACGGTCCAGTTCCAAAATCCACTCAGCGGCATTGTCCAGAAAATAGCGGTCGTGGGTAATCGCCACCACGGTGCCCGAATAGCGCTTTAGAAATTGCTCCAGCCAATCCACCGATTCGGCGTCCAGGTGATTGGTGGGCTCGTCCAGCAGCAACATGTCGGGGTGTTCCAGCAACAGGCGGCACAGTGCCACACGGCGCTTTTCGCCGCCCGAGAGGACGCCAATGCGAGCATCCCAAGCGGGAAGACGCAGCGCGTCGGCGGCAATCTCCAGCTGGTGTTCAGAATCAGTTCCCGCCGTGGCGATGATGGCTTCCAGCTCGGCCTGCTCAGCAGCGAGCGCGTCAAAGTCGGCATCTTCTTCGCCGTAGGCTACATAGACTTCTTCCAGCCGAGCGCGAGCGCGAATCACCTTGCCCATGGCTTCTTCAACGGTTTCACGCACCGTCTTGGCGGGGTCAAGCTGCGGCTCTTGCGGCAAGTAGCCAATGGCCAGGTCCGGCATGGGAATGGCTTCGCCCTCAATTTCCTTGTCAACACCGGCCATGATTTTGAGCAGTGTCGATTTGCCCGAGCCATTGGTGCCGAGCACGCCAATCTTGGCGCCGGGAAAGAAACTGAGTGAAATGTCTTTGAGAATCTGGCGCTTGGGCGGCACAATCTTGCCGACGCGGTTCATGGAGAAAACGTATTGAGCCATGGGTCTTGTGCTTTGCTGACGGTGAAAAAGCGACATTATCGGTGCAGGGCCCGGCGTCACACCGGTGTCCGTGCGACAATGCAGGCGTTTGCAGGGCTTCAGTTGCCTGCAACACCAGCACCTTGCTGGGGGCGTCACATTCTGTGCTGCTCCGTTTTTGATCCCATCTGCCTTTGACTGAACTGGTGTGAACAACGCCAGAACCGGCCGATGTCCTGGCACCCTGGATGGGGTGCAACTCTATGAAATTTGAAGAACTCCATTTGGCCGAGGCCATTGTCAAAGCCGTGCATGAACAAGGCTACGAACACCCCACGCCGATTCAGGCACAAGCCATCCCGCTGGTGCTTGACGGCAAGGATCTGATGGGCGGTGCGCAAACCGGCACCGGCAAAACGGCCGCCTTTGTGTTGCCCATGCTCGACATCCTGAGCCGATCTGAAGCGGGCGTGAACAAGTTTGGCGGCAAGGCAACGCGCGCGCTGGTGCTGGTACCCACGCGTGAACTGGCCGCGCAGGTTGAAGAATCGGTCACCGTGTACGGCAAGTACATGGACGCCAGCTCGGCGGCCATCTTTGGCGGTGTCGGCATGAACCCGCAGATCAGCCGCATGAAAAAAGGGGTTGATATCCTGGTGGCCACGCCGGGGCGTCTGCTCGACCTGATGCAGCAAGGCATGATTGACCTGGGCCAAATACAAATTCTGGTGCTCGACGAAGCCGACCGCATGCTCGACATGGGTTTTATCCACGATGTGAAAAAAGTGCTCGCCGTTGTGCCCAAAGCCAAGCAAAGCCTGCTTTTTTCAGCCACCTTCAGCGATGAGATTCGCGAGCTGGCCGCCACGCTGCTCAAAGACCCACAAACGGTGCAGGTGACACCGGGCAATACCACGGTACAGCGCATTGCGCAGTTGATTCACCCCGTGGGGCGCGGCAAGAAAAAAGCGCTGCTGGCGCACATCATCCAGGAACATAACTGGAGCCAGGTGCTGGTCTTTACCCGCACCAAGTTTGGTGCCAACAACGTGGCCGAGTTTCTGGCCAAAAACGGCATCAGCGCCATGGCGCTGCACGGCAACAAGAGCCAGTCCGCGCGCACGCAGGCGCTGGCCGACTTCAAGAGTGGTGAGGTGCGTGCGCTGGTAGCAACCGACATTGCCGCACGCGGCATCGACATCGACGACCTGCCGCACGTGGTCAACTACGACATTCCCAACGTGTGTGAAGACTATGTGCACCGCATCGGCCGCACCGGCCGTGCCGGGGCCGAAGGCCAGGCCGTGAGCCTGGTGAGCCTGGACGAAGAAGGCTTCATGCAAGCCATCGAGCGCTTTACCAAGCAGGACATTCCGGTCAAGGTGTATGACGAATTCATGCCCGAACCGGGCGAAAAGGCCGAGCCCATCGCCATGGGACGCCAGACGATCTGGGGCGGTGCAGGCCGGCCACCCAGCCGCGATGTGATGATGGCAGCCGCCCGCGCTGCACGCACCGAGATGCTCACGCGCGTGCGCGAAAGCAAAGGCCCAGGCGCTGGCCGCACTGGCAATGGGGGCGGTAATGGCGGCGGTCGCAACCGCGGGCCCTTGGGTCGCAATAGCATGGGGGGTGGTCGCGGCGGCCGTCTGGGTGGCGGTGCCGATCGCACCTTCAGCGCCGGTCCTGCTGGCAATGATGTGCCGCAAGACGGTGATTTTGACAACGCTGGTGGCGAGCGCGAATTTCAGCCACGCAGCCATTTGTCAGCGGCCGAGCAAGCGGTGCGCGGCCCGGGTCAACGCCCAGCGCGCGGTTACGGTGGCGGCAACGGCGGTGGCTACGGTGGCCCCGCGCCCGCACCACGCGCAGGCGGTCAACCCGACCCCCTGCGCACCAGCGTGGACATGATGAGTGACCGCGGCGCACGCCGTGGCGGGGGGGGTGGCGGCTATGGCGGTGGCAACCGCGGCGCTGGCGCGCCCGGTGGCTTTGGTGGCGGTCGCCCGGGTGGCAATCGTGGCGGCAATCGGTCCGGCGGTCGGGGCCGTTCTGGTGGGTCTGGCAACGCGCGTTAACCCGCAATCACACGTTCAACCCCGCACAAACAGCGTCACCAGCGCATCCGGCCCCAGCTGGCGGCTCCAGTGGCCGTGTACCGTGGGGTCAAACGTCTGCCCAGCTGGCAACAGATCAGCAGAATAAAAATGCTCGCCCGGCTTAAACACCCGGGCGCTGCCGTCTTGCAGGCTGATCTCCATCTGCCCCTGCAAAATGAACACCCATTGCGGATCGGTGGTGCAGTGAAACGTGCTGCGAAACCCGACCGGGCTCTGGCGCAGCTGAAAACCACCCGAGGGCATCAACGCCGACAACACGGCCTCTGGTTTGCCCTGATGGAGTGGCACGGGCTCTTCCCGAAAGCGCGCGCGACCGTCGGTATCGGTGAACAGGACAACTTTGGTAATGAATAGCATCACAACTCCGGGCAAAATGAATACCCTTATTATTCACTGAACCACACCATGAGCACAGACCTGTTAGCCAGTTGGCTGGCGCAAGAAACCAGCGTCAAAGCCCGCCTGGAACGAGGTGTCGGCCCGGGGGTCGCCAGACCTGAACAGGTGGCCGGACTAAACGGTCTGCAACAGATGCAAGCCATGCTGAACGGCGACCTGCCCTATGCATCGATCGCCCGAACGCTTGACTTTCTGTTGCTGGAGGTCAGTCCCGGCCAGGCCCTGTTTCAAGGCACGCCCGGTGCCGCGCACCTGAACCCCATGGGCACGGTGCACGGTGGCTGGTACGCCACGTTGCTGGACTCGGCGCTGGGCTGCGCGGTGCACACCCTGATGCCGGTGGGTCGCGCCTACACCACCGCCGAGCTCAGCGTGAACGTGGTGCGCAGCATTGGCCCCAAGGTACTGCGCGTACGAGCCACGGGCACGGTGGTGCACTGCGGCAAACAATTGGCCACGGCAGAGGCGCGCCTGGTCGGGCCAGACGGCACGCTGTATGCCCATGCCACCACCACCTGCCTGGTGTTTGAACTGAAAACTGGACTGAACAAGACCACCACCTGAGGCGCCCTCCATGCGACTTTTACACACCATGCTGCGCGTTGGCAATCTGCAACGTTCGATTGATTTTTACACCCAGGTGCTGGGCATGACGCTGCTGCGTACCACCGACAACCCCGAGTACAAATACACGTTAGCCATTGTGGGCTACGACGGTGGCAACCCGGGCCAGGCCGAGATCGAGCTCACCTACAACTATGGCGTGGACCACTACGACCTGGGCAGCGCCTACGGCCACATTGCGCTGGCCGTGTCCGATGCCAAGGCCGCTTGCGAGCGCATTCGTGGCGCCGGTGGCAACGTCACGCGTGAGGCCGGTCCGGTCAAGGGCGGCAGCACGGTGATTGCGTTTGTGACCGACCCCGACGGTTACAAGATCGAGCTGATCGAGCGGCCGACTGCTGCCTGAATCACTGCCTGAGCAACTGCCGCCGGCAATGAAACCGGGGAGTTTTACTATTTTTTATAGAGCTATCAGCCATTGAATAACTTGGGCTAGAGCGCTATTTTCTTTAAATGTTCGGTTTCGCTGGCAAGCCGCGTCACGCGCCCCCAGTCGCCCTGTTCTGCCGTGCCAGCGGGAACCAGCCAGCTGCCGCCCACACACACCACATTGGGCAGCGCCAGAAAGTCGGGCGCGTTTTGCAGCGTGATGCCCCCGGTGGGGCAAAACTTCACGTCATAAAACGGACCCGCCCAGGCCTTGAGCATCGCCACCCCGCCCGCATGAACTGCGGGGAAGAACTTCAACTGGGTGAACCCGTCCTCGCACGCGGCCATGATCTCGCCGCCCGTGGCCACACCGGGCAGCAAGGCCAACCCCACGTCACGACACGCCTGCCCGACCGCACGGGTGTAGCCGGGGCTGACCGCAAAGTGCGCACCTGCCCTAGCAGCCGCTTGCGCATCGCCCTTGCTACGCACCGTGCCCGCACCCACCACCGCGTCGGGCACGTCCCGCGCAATGGTCTCGATGCAGGCCAGCGCCTGCGGCGTGCGCAAAGTCACTTCCAGCATGCGGATGCCACCGGCCAAGAGCGCGCGCGCCAGCGGCACAGCGTGCGCCACGTCGTTGAGCACAATCACCGGGATTACCGGGGCGTCCTGCATCACTTGCAGAGCTGTCAAAGGGGTGGATCGATTCATGGTGTCTTTCAAAATTCAGTCAAACAATTCGCGCGCTGTCCGGCGTGGCAGACCAAGGGCCACATTACAGACAGCTGCACGCGCCAGTTTCGGCGCTGCTGGCGTGACGACGCATGGCAGTAAACAAGCCGCGCCCCATACCGACGGCGTTGGCTGCGCGCAGATCTTTAGGCATGGCGTTCGCCTCGCGGATCGCCCAGTCAAATTCAGGCACTAGCACGCGCAGCGAACCCGTGTTGGCATCCAGCCGAATCACATCACCGTCGCGCACCTTCGCCAACGGGCCGCCCGCCGCAGCCTCGGGCGACACGTGGATCGCGGCTGGCACCTTGCCAGATGCGCCGCTCATGCGACCGTCGGTGACCAGCGCCACGCGAAAACCTTTGCCTTGCAGCACCGCCAGCGGCGGCGTGAGCTTGTGCAGCTCGGGCATGCCGTTGGCTTGCGGGCCCTGCCAGCGCACCACGCAAATCAGGTCGCGGTTGAGCTCGTCGGCAGCAAACGCCTGGTGCAGCGCTTCCTGTGAATCAAACACCCGGCAAGGCGCTTCGATCACGTGGCGGTCATCAGGCACGGCGGAGATTTTGATGACGCTGCGCCCGAGGTTGCCGGTCAACAATTTGAGCCCGCCGCTGGCGCTGAATGGTGCACTGGCCGGACGCACAACTGCTTCATTTTTACTAGCGCCTATCGCTTGCCAAACAAGGGCTGTAGGTTTATATTGTTCATTTTTTCTAGGTGCGGCTGGCCTATCCGTTGCAAGTGTCGGCACAGCGGTGTACTCGCGCAACCCGCCCTGGCGCACCGTCAGCACATCGGCATGCATGAAGCCCGCGTCGAGCAGCTCGCGAATCACAAACCCAGGGCCACCTGCGGCCTGAAACTGGTTCACGTCGGCGCTGCCGTTGGGGTAAACACGGCTCAGCAGGGGCACCACGTCGGACAGGGCCGAGAAGTCGTCCCAGTCAATCACAATGCCCGCCGCGCGCGCCACCGCCACCCAATGAATCAGGTGGTTGGTCGAGCCGCCCGTGGCCAGTAGCGCCACCATGGCGTTGACGATGCAGCGCTCATCGACCAGCAGACCGATCGGCGGACACTTGTAAGCAGCGCTGCCCAGCACCGTGCGCAGCGCCTCACGGGTCAGTTCGTCGCGCACATCGGCCCCCGGGTTGATGAACGCCGTGCCCGGCACATGCAGGCCCATCGCTTCCAGCAGCATCTGGTTGCTGTTGGCGGTGCCATAAAAAGTGCAGGTGCCCGCGCTGTGGTAGGCCGCAGACTCCGCCGCCAGCAGCTCCGGGCGGCCCACCAACCCCTGCGCGGCCTGTTCACGTACCTTGGACTTTTCGCCGTTGGACAAGCCCGATGTCATGGGCCCGGCGGGCACAAACACGGTAGGCAGGTGGCCAAACTGCAGCGCGCCGATCAGCAGGCCCGGAACGATCTTGTCGCATACGCCCAGCATCAGCGCGCCAGCAAACACGTCGTGGCTCAGCGCCACAGCGGTGGCCATGGCGATCACATCGCGCGAAAACAGGCTGAGTTCCATGCCGGGCGTGCCTTGCGTCACACCGTCACACATGGCGGGCACGCCCCCGGCCACCTGCGCGGTGGCACCGCGCAGGCGCGCCTCGTCCTTGATCAGGTCTGGGTAGCGCTGCAGCGGTGCGTGCGCCGACAGCATGTCGTTGTAAGCGCTGACGATGCCAATGTTGGGGGCTTTTTCAGCCACCACACGCAGTTTGTCGTTACCGGGCATGGCGGCAAAGGCGTGTGCCACATTGGCGCAGCCCAGACGCTGGGCACCTAGCGGGCGTTGCAGGGCCGCCTGCACCTGCGCGAGGTAGGCGCTGCGGGTGGGCTGGCTACGTTCAATGATGCGCTGGGTCACGGCGGCAACGGTGGCGTGGAGTTTCATGAATATTCTAAAAGTTGGTAACTAAATTACATACCAATGGTAACGCAGATGCATCTGAAAAGCGCAACATGGTGTCAGCTGGGCATTTTTGGGAGTGCGGTTTCTTCGTGATTGTCACGAAATTCTGATTTGATGGTGGCCTACCCGCTGACGCCGGTGGCTGACACGGTACAAAACCATGTACTGGTGGCTACATGACCACAAAAGAAGAAGGGCTAACTACTACGTTAATAGCAATGAACCTTTACTGTGTTTGGTGCCGGAGAGATGAATCGAACACCCGACCTTCTCATTACGAATGAGCTGCTCTACCGACTGAGCTACACCGGCTACTGACCTGATTATATCGCGGAAAGGCCATATTCCCTCTGAAAAGCCACGCCTTCGGGCGCGACCCGAACTGAGTCAGGTCTTGGCCTGGTAGGTCTGAACCTCAAGCCACACCACGCTGCGGCTGGTAGTGCTGAACTCAGCGCCAACCAAGTGCACGGGCTGGCCGCCGGCCTGGGGTCTATCGGCGTAGCCTTTGTCGACAATTTGTTACAGCGCCCTACCTGCGGGCTCAAGCCAATGGAAAGCCGTTTGCGCAGCAACGTGTTCATGCCGTTCAGTTTATGGACATCACCGCTATCGATGTTGATGATCTGCTACAGCGCCCTGCCCTCGGGCACTGTCACGATGTTTAAGTGCCGCACTAAAATTCCACTTTTCTGAAGATGTCGCGTGTTCGACCTAACCCTATCAGTTGATGACCAACTCATCCGACAAGCCCGCATTAATGTCATTGAACAAGGTACCTCAGTGAGTGCCAAGGTGCGGGAGTTTTCGGCGCAGTACGCGCGCGGATCCCCCGCATCAGCAGGTGGCGTTGGACTGACTGACGAGTGCCTTGACGCAAAGAGTCGTGCGCACCGACCTGAATTTGTTGGCCACCGCAGTGGCTAGTTTTCTTTCGCTGGTCACGCATCCAATAATATTTTCAAATCCCGCACCATGAGCTCTGTCTTCAACTTCACCTTCGTCCCCTGGTTTCGCTCGGTCGCACCCTACATCCACAAGTTTCGCCACCAGACGTTTGTGGTGGGCGTGTGTGGCGAAGCCATTGCCGCAGGCAAGCTGCCCAACCTGGCGCAAGACCTGGCGCTGATCCAAAGCATGGGCGTCAAGATCGTGCTGGTACACGGTTTTCGCCCGCAAGTCACGGAGCAGCTCAAGGCCAAGGGGCACGAGCCGCGTTACTTCAAGGGCATCCGCATCACCGACGAGGTGGCGCTGGACTGCGCACAGGAGGCCGCAGGCCAGTTGCGCTACGAGATTGAAGCCGCGTTCAGCCAGGGCCTGCCCAACACGCCCATGGCAGGGGCGACGGTGCGCGTGATTTCTGGCAACTTTTTGACCGCACGTCCCGTGGGCATCGTTGACGGGGTGGACTTTCAACGATCGGGCGTGGTGCGCAAGATCGACACCGCGGGCATCATGCGTTCGCTGGACATGGGCGCGCTGGTACTGATGTCGCCGTTTGGCTTTTCGCCCACGGGCGAAGCCTTCAACCTGACCATGGAAGAAGTCGCGACCTCGGTCGCGGTGGCGCTGCAAGCCGACAAACTGATTTTTGTCACCGAAGTACCCGGCATTGCCACCGACATTACCCTGCCGGTTGGTGAAGACAACCCGATCGACACCGAACTTCCCCTGGCCGCCGCTGAAAAGCTGCTGTCTGCCCTGCCCGATGCCAACCAGCCCAGCGACACGGCGTTTTACCTGCAACACTGCGTCAAGGCGTGCAAGGGTGGCGTGGAGCGCAGCCACATCATTCCGTTTGCGGTGGACGGCTCGATCCTGCTCGAAGTCTATGTGCACGACGGCATTGGCACCATGGTGGTCGATGAGAAGCTGGAGAGCCTGCGCGAAGCCACGGTCGATGACGTGGGCGGCATCCTGCAACTGATTGAGCCATTCGAGAAAGATGGCACGCTGGTCAAGCGCAGCCGCACCGAAATCGAGCGCGACATCGGCCTGTACACCGTGATCGAGCACGACGGCGTGATCTTTGCCTGCGCCGCGCTGTACGCCTACCCCGAGGCACGCACGGCAGAGATGGCTGCGCTGACCGTGTCACCCGACGTACAAGGTCAGGGCGACGGTGAACGTGTGCTCAAACGCATTGAGCAACGTGCCAAACTGGCCGGGCTGGAGAGCATTTTTGTCTTGACCACGCGCACCATGCACTGGTTTTTGAAGCGCGGTTTTGTGCAGGTGGATGCCGACTGGCTGCCCGAGGCGCGCAAACGCAAATACAACTGGGACCGCAAAAGCCAGGTGCTGGTGAAAAAATTGGGCTGACACACCTGTCAAACCATGGTTTGAGCATGACTCTTGCTTGAGTTGATTCACTCTTCAACTTAAAGGAAAAAAGCATGACCTCTCTCAATTTCATCGGTGGCGAAAAAGGCGGCGTTGGCAAATCGGTCGTTTCCCGAGCCCTGGCGCAATATTTCATCGACAAAAAACAGCCTTTCGTCGGCTTTGATACCGATCGCTCGCACACCTCGTTCACCCGCTTTTATGCCGACTACGCCAGCCCGGTGATTGTCGATAGCTACGAAGGCTTGGATGCCATCGTCAGTGCCTTGGAGTCTTCTGACGACAGCGCACCACCACCGCGCGTGGTGGTCGATCTGGCGGCGCAGACGGCCGCACCACTGGCGCGCTGGATCAATGACTCTGACCTGTTCGACGTGTTGGCCGACATGGGCGTAGCCGTCAATTTCTGGCATGTGGCCGATGCGGGCAAGGATTCGGTGGACCTGCTGGGGCGACTCGTCAGCACCTTTGACGCGGGGCCAAACTATGTGATCGTCAAGAACCACGGCCGTGGCACAGACTTTTCGCAGTTGGATGCATCAGCTGCGCTTCAAAAGGCTTTGTCACTGGGCGCGTGCGTGATCGACCTGGCGCAATTGCACGAGGCCAGCATGCGCAAAATCGACCGCCAGAACGTCAGCTTCTGGGCCGCTCTGAACAACCGCCCCGAACACGATACGCTGGGCCTACTGGAACGCCAACGTGTTAAAAACTGGCTGAGGAAAACTTACGAGGCTTTTGACAGCCTGTCCCTTTGAACTTCAGAACGCCATCATGACCCCGCCCGCCAGACCCGCTCAAAACCGCACAAACACATCTGCATCCGCACCCGCTGCACCACGCAGAGTCCGACAAGGAGACACCAGCGGTGCACGCAGCCCCAAAGGCGTCGCCCGGCGGGTGGTGCAAACCAGCGTGGATACGGCACAAGACAGCAAGAAGGCGGCTGTGCAGTCGATTCTCAGACGTGGAGACGACAAGCTCGATGCGCTAAAAACGCTGCTCGATGGCAGCTCGCCTGACGACGTGGCAGCCATCCGCCAGATGCTGTTGAGCGACCAGCGCAACCCCAACGGGCCATCTGACAGACCAGACGATGAACTGGCCATCGACTGGCGCACCGGCGGCTACCCTTACAAAAACCTGATGTCGCGCAAGCGCTACGAGGCCGAAAAATACAAGTTACAGGTGGAATTGCTCAAACTGCAGAGCTGGTGCAAGGAAAGCGGGCAACGCGTTGTGATTTTGTTTGAAGGACGCGATGCGGCTGGCAAAGGGGGCACCATCCGCCGCTTTATGGAACACCTGAACCCGCGCGGTGCGCGCGTGGTGGCGTTGGAAAAGCCGTCAGACGCTGAGCGCGGCCAATGGTATTTTCAGCGCTACATCCAGCACCTGCCCACCGCGGGTGAAATCGTGCTGTTTGACCGCTCCTGGTACAACCGTGCCGGCGTGGAGCGCGTGATGGGCTTTTGCACGGAGGCCGAGTACCAGCAGTTCATCCAGCAGGCGCCAATGTTTGAACGCCAGCTGGTTCAAAGCGGCGTCTATCTGATCAAGTTCTGGTTTTCGGTGAGTCGCAAAGAACAGCGCCGCCGCTTTAAAGAGCGTGAAGTGCATCCGCTCAAACAATGGAAACTCAGTCCGATTGACCTGGCTTCACTGGACAAATGGGACGACTACACCAAAGCCAAAGAAGCCATGTTTTTTGAAACCGACACCGCCGACGCGCCGTGGACAGTGATCAAATCCGATTGCAAAAAACGCGCACGCCTGAACGCCATGCGCTATGTGCTTCACAAACTGCCGTACACCCAAAAAGATCTGGGCAATATTGGCACGCTCGACACTTTGCTCGTGGGCCGCGCCCACGTGGTGTACGAACGCGGCGAACACCCTGGCAGCGCGCTACTCTGAAACCCGTTGGAGGTGGTCAGTGATTTTGGCGTATCGCTACGCGCCAAAGCATCAGCAAAGCCAAAACCGCAAACAGGGTGAAGCAAACGAACGACCAGTTGGCAAGGGTCGCACCCAAAAAGGTCCAGTCCACCGCCGAACAATCGCCGCTGCCCTTGAAAATCATCGGGATCACGCGCTGTAGCGGAAACGATTCGATCATGCCGTAAAAGTCGCGCCCACAGGTAGCCACCTGCGGCGGATACCACTGCAACCAGCTTTGGCGAGCGGCCACAAAAGCGCCAAAAATTGCGGTGATCAAAATCAACACCGACCCCGCCATCCAAACGGATTTTTTGCTTCTAGCCGCTGTCAAAGCAGCAATAATAGCTACACTAAAAAGAGCATAGCGTTGCACGATGCACATCGGGCAGGGTTCCACACCGGTGCTGTGTTGCAGGTAAAGGCCAAAGGCCAGCATCGCCACACAGGTCACACTCACCAGCGTAAACACCCGGCGCGGCGCGCGATCAAGCACCGTCAAAAAAACGGCTGTCATGAACTACTTGTTGGCTTCGTCCAGCGCTTTGCAAGACGGCGAGCACACAGCCTGCGATTTGCCAAGAATTTTCTTGGACACCATCTGGGAGCGCGCGCGGTGCTTGCCACACAAAAAACACGACATGGTTGCCGCGCCAAAGGAGGTTGCCGCCGTAAACGGTGAGCCCGACACTTTGGATTTGTAACGCAGGCCATCGGCCACGATTTTGGTTTTGGTATCTGCTTTTGACATGGGGGGATTTTACGCCAGAGGCCGGAATCGGCAAAAACCTTGCTAAAGTCATCCTTTTTTTAAAAGACACGCTGAAGGTAAAAAATGGCACGCACCGTGAAATGCATCAAACTTGGCGTCGAAGCCGAAGGACTGGACTTGCCGCCGTACCCGGGTGAACTGGGCAAGCGCATCTGGCAAAACGTGAGCAAACAAGCTTGGGCTGACTGGCTCAAACACCAGACCATGCTGGTCAATGAAAACCGGCTCAACCTGGCCGATGCGCGCGCGCGTCAATACTTGGCACGTCAGATGGAAAACCACTTTTTTGGCGGCGGCGCAGAAGCGGCGCAGGGCTACGTTCCGCCCCAAGGCTGAACTTAAAACTGAAGCGTTTTGACACCCGTTGCCGTGCCCAGCAAACACACGTTGGCGCGCTGGTGGGCAAACACACCCACGGTCACCACGCCAGGCCACTGACTGACACGGGTTTCAAAGTCCAGCGGATCGGTGATCTGCAAACCGGTTACATCGACAATGTGCTGCCCGTTGTCGGTGACCAACGGCACACCACCTTTTATCCGCACCTGCGCCTGCCCACCCAGCGCTGCAAACTGGCGCAAAATGCGTTGCGTAGCCATCGGAATGACTTCTACCGGCAGCGGAAATTTGCCCAGCGTCTGAACCAGTTTGGAGTCGTCAGCAATGCACACAAACTGGCGCGATTGCGCCGCCACAATCTTCTCGCACGTCAACGCAGCGCCGCCGCCCTTGATCATGTAGCCGTGGCCGTCGATCTCGTCCGCACCATCGATATACACCGCCAACTCAATCACGTCGTTGCAGTCAAACACGGCAATGCCCAACGCCTTTAATCGCTCGGTGCTGACCTCCGAACTCGACACCGCGCCCTTGATCTGGTCCTTGATGCTGGCCAGCGCGTCGATGAACTTGTTGACCGTGGAGCCGGTGCCCACGCCCACCAGTTCGCCCGGAACTACATACGCCAGCGCAGCGCGGCCAACCAGAGTTTTCAGATCATCTTGCGACAAGGTGGCTTGGGGTACGTGCGTCATCTGGGAAAATCCGTGGAGTTGAACAAATTGCAGGAATTATCCAATGGCTCTTGTCCCCTACGGTTTGGCGCGCGCATTTTTGTTCGGGCTCGACCCCGAAACCGCGCATGACCTGACTATCGCCTCGCTGTCGCTCACCCAGCGCTCGGCGCTGAAATGGTCTTACGCCAACACCCGTGTAGAAGACCCCGTTAAGCTGGCCGGCTTGACCTTTCCCAACCGAGTCGGGCTGGCCGCCGGGCTGGACAAGAATGCGCGCTGCATCGACGGCCTGGGCGCCATGGGATTTGGCTTTGTCGAAGTCGGCACCGTCACGCCGCTAGCGCAACCCGGCAACGCCAAGCCGCGCCTGTTCAGACTGCCCGCAGCGCGCGCGCTGATCAACCGCTTTGGTTTCAATAACGACGGGCTACAGGCTTTCATTGCCAACGTGCAGCAATCCAATACGTTCAGGCAACGTAACTCGGGCCGGGGCAACCGCCTGCAAATGCTGATCGGACTGAACATTGGCAAAAACGCAGCCACTCCTATCGCGCGCGCCACCTCAGACTATCTGATCTGCCTGGACGGGGTGTATCCGTTTGCAGACTACGTCACGGTCAACATCTCCAGCCCGAACACCAAAAATTTGCGCAGCCTGCAAGGTGACGACGCGCTGGACGCGTTGCTGTCTGATCTCTCGTTACGACGCGAGGCGCTGGCGCAGCAACACAACAGGCATGTTCCCATTTTTCTGAAAATTGCGCCCGACCTTGACGCGCATCAGATCGACGTCATCGCAGATACGCTGCGCCGCTATGGTTGTAACAGTTCAGGCAAGGTCAACAACGCCTGGGGTGTCATTGCCACCAACACCACCCTCAGCCGTGACGCCGTCCAGGGGCTTCTACACGCCGATGAAGCCGGTGGTTTGTCTGGTACGCCCGTGCTCGACATGAGCAACCGGGTGGTGCGCTTGCTACGCACAGCTTTGGGAGAAGACTTTCCCATCATCGGCGTGGGCGGCATCATGAGCGCCGAGGACGCTGTGAGCAAAATCCAGGCAGGTGCCGACCTGGTGCAGATTTACACCGGCCTGATTTACAGCGGCCCCACGCTGGTGACGCAAGCCGCCCAATTGCTTAAACGTCAGGCAGTTCCAGAGACTCTATAGATTGATACAGATACAGCTTGGCAGCCAAACCATCACCTCAGCGCCCGGTTTACGCATCATTTGTTTTACCGCAAAGTCTGAAACGGCATTGCCAGTTATAAAGCCCCGGTTCGTTGACGAGCAGCTTCCGGAAAAACTTAATGAAAAAATGGTGCATTGCTTTTGTTGCCGCGCTCTTCGTTTGTAGCTCCTCGCTGGCCCAGGGTGGTGTCAAAAAAACCCGACCGTTGCCGCGCAATTTTGGCAAGGTGGTACTGAACAATTTCGCCGGCAAAGCCTGGCTTGCCCCGGTGGCCTTTGATCATTGGTTGCACCGCGCCAAATACACCTGTCGCCTGTGCCACGTGGATCTGGGTTTTGCCATGACCGCCAACGCCACTGGCATCAAGGCGGCCGACAACAGCAACGGTGACTATTGCGGAGCCTGCCACAACGGCAAAACCAAGCACGAGGGCAAAAAAATATTCCCCTCCTGCACCGACCAACCCGTCACAGCAGACCAACAAGCCACGTGTGATCGCTGCCATTCGCAGGGCAAATCGGTGCTGCCCAGCGAAGATTTTTCCCAGTTTGTTGCCAACTTTCCAAAAAAACGCTTTGGCAACGGCATCGACTGGATTGCAGGCGAATCGATGGGGCTGGTGAAACTGGTGGACAGCCTCGACGGCGTCAGCAGCAAGAGCAAACTGTTCAAAAATCCCGGCGACTCCATCATCGTGCCCAAGGCCAAAGGCATGCCCGACATCATTTTTTCACATGAAAAACATGGCGTGTGGAACGGCTGTGAACTCTGCCACCCTGAGGTTTTCCCGTCGGTTGAAAAAGGCAAGGCCGCCGTTTATTCAATGAACGAGATTTTTGACGGCAAGTACTGCGGCGCCTGCCACGGCAAGGTGGCATTTCCCATGGTGGAGTGCCAGCGTTGTCATTCAAAACCGGTGGCATCCAATTGAAGCGCGCGCAGTACACCATGACCAACTCAGACACGATTGGTCAACGGGTTTTGTGGACATTGTTGATGCTGATGCTGGCGCCGCTGGCGTTTGCCGCCGAATTTTGGGACCTCCCGCCGGAGGTACCCCCGCAACAATACGGCAACATTCTGATCAACCGTTTGTCTGAAAAAAACGCCGTCAAACCGGTTTCTTTTTCGCACTGGTTGCATCGGCGCAAATACACTTGCCGGGTTTGCCACTTCGAGCTGGAATTCAACATGCAAGCCAACACCACCGAAATAACCGAAGCGGCCAACCGCAAAGGTCAGTTCTGTGGCAACAGCGGTTGCCATGATGGCGTCAAGTCTTTTGGTCACAACGACGTAGCCGACTGCAACAAGTGCCACAACGGCGACACCAACTACAGCAAGGAGCGTTTTGCCTCACTTGCCAAATTGCCCAAAGCCGAGCACGGCAACAAGATTGACTGGGGCATGGCGCTCAACCGTGGCTTGGTCGTGCCCAAAAAATACCTCGCCGTTAAACCCGACCCGCTGGTCACTTTCAAGGAAACCCTGGTGCTCGAGTCCGAGTGGCAGGGCATCCCGCCGGCCATCTTCTCGCACACGCCGCACGTTTGGCAGCTTGATTGCAGCAACTGCCACCCGGATCTGTTCAACGTCAAGAAAAAAACGACGCAACATTTCACCATGGTGGCCAATTTGCAAGGCGAATTTTGTGGCGTATGCCATATGAAAGTAGCCTTCCCAATGGCCGACTGCAAGCGCTGCCACCCGGCCATGCAATAGGCCACAAGCGCATGCCATCCACCCGGCTTCTGGCAGCGGTTGATCTGGGCTCCAACAGCTTCCGGCTTGAAATGGGTATGGTCCAACAGGGCCAGTTCAATCGTACGCTTTACCTCAAGGAGACCGTCCGGCAAGGCAATGGGCTGGACGACAAGGGTTGTCTGACACCCGAGGCCCTGCAACGCGGCTGGGACTGTCTGGCGCGGTTTGGCCAGCACTTGGTCGGCTTGCCAGACTATGACGTGCAGGCCGTGGCAACGCAAACGCTCAGAGAGGCACGCAATCGCGACGATTTTTTGCGCAGGGGCAGCCATTTACTGGGGTTTCCGATCCGCGTCATTTCAGGTGAAGAAGAAGCCCATCTGATCTACCAGGGTGCCGTACAAGCCATTGGTGCAAGCCTCGACAATGACAACCAACCCCGACTGGTGCTGGACATTGGCGGGCGCTCCACAGAATTGATCCTGGGTGTGGGCACACAAGTGCTGCACGTGGCCTCGTGCCCTGTTGGCAGCGTGGCGTGGTCGATGGCCTATTTCGCCAACAACAGTTTCACCCCGGGTGCGTTTGAAGCCGCCGAGCGTGCGGCAAGACAGTTGCTGTCCGCACAGCAACCCGTCTTTGCGGCTAGCCAGTGGCGTCAATGCTATGGCTCTGCCGGCACGGTCAACGCAGTCGTGGACGTTTTGACAGCAAACGGCTGGCCTGGCGACGTGGTCACCACCGACGGACTGAACTGGCTATTGCAGCAACTTTTGCATGCTGGCCACGCAGACCGTCTTCAGTTGCCCGGTGTACGGGACGATCGCAAGCCCATCATCGGCGGGGGCTTGAGTGTGCTGCGCGCCATCTTTGATCTGCTCGACATTCAACAGCTCACCCCCTGTAGCGGCGGTTTGCGACACGGCTTGCTGATTGCGCTGTCGGCTTACGGGGGCAGCGACTAGCGCAGCCGCCTATTCCTTATTGACCGCGCCGTCTAGAATGTGTCGGATCAGTTAAAACAGCCCGACGCTGCAAATGGCTTTTCCTGCGAAGGGTCTCATTCACCTATGATGTTATGACTGGAGTTGTCCATGGAAGGGTTGTCGCCAGCACTTGAAAAAAAATTGGCTGCGGCAGTAGATAACATGCCAGCCTTTCCGAAAAGTGTCCAGAAAATTCTGGAGCTTACCCGCGATGTGGCATGTTCCCCCAAAGACTTGGTGCAGGTCATTGACAAAGATCCCGTGGTGACAGTCAAGGTCTTGCGAGTTGTCAATTCAGCCTATTTTGGTTTGGCTGATCCAATCACCTCAATTGACCGTGCTGTGGTATTTATGGGGTTTAACATGATCAAGAATCTGGCTTTGGGCATTGCCGCACTGGGCATGTTGCCAACCGATGCGCGATCGGGGTTTGATGGCCAGCGTTACCTGATGCATTCACTCACCACGGCTGGTTTTTCCCGCTATCTGGCCAAATCTTTGCGTCTGGGCGACGTCAATGACTGTTTTATTGTAGGCTTGCTGCATGACTTTGGCAAAGTGGTGATGGCCCAGTTCATGCCCGCAGAGTTTCAGCAAGCGCTTACCCTAAGCCATGAAAAAGAAATCCCGTTGCACCGCGCGCTGCAAGAGGTCGTGGGCGTTGATCATGCGGTCGCGGGTGCCATGCTGGCGCAAAAATGGCGCTTTGCCGACGAACTGGTTCAAACCATTGAATTCCAGCACCAGCCAGAGCTGGCAGATACCAACATGATGGCGTGCGTCTGGGCCGCCAACCAAATCAGCAAGAAGCTCGATTTTGATTTTGGCGGCTATCTTTTGGTTGAGGAGTTGCCGCCCACTGTGAGCGCGCGCCTGCGGGGTACGCTCGATTCCGTAATGGATGCCTTGGGTGACCTGGATGAACTGGCGCATGAAGCCCGAATGTTCATCAAGGCCTGAGTCTGAACGGTCAGTTTTTTGCGCCCAGCGCCAGCGCCTGCGCGCGCGATGCAGCCAGTTCGGCCGAATCGGGTGCTGTTCGCGTGGGCCAGCCCTGCAGATGCTGGTCGGTGATGTCTGCCAGCGCGCTGATCCACTCGGCCTGATCATTCAGGCAGGGAATGTAATGAAATTCTTTGCCGCCCGCTTTCATGAAAGCGGCGCGGCCTTCCTGGTCAATTTCTTCCAGCGTTTCCAGGCAATCGCTGGTAAAGGCCGGGCAGATCACATCGACACGTTTCAGGCCGGCCTGCGCCATGCTGATCAGCGTGGGCTCGGTGTAGGGTTCGAGCCACTTGGCGCGCCCCAAGCGGGACTGAAACGTCACCTTGAACTGGTCTTTATTCAAATCAAGCGCTTGCGCCAACAGGCGTGCGGTCTTCATGCACTCGCAGTGGTAGGGGTCACCCAGGTGCAGGGTGCGTTCGGGCACACCATGAAAACTCATCACCAGCACGTCGGGGCAGCCGTTGTGTTGCCAGTAACCACGCACTCGTGCTGCTAGCGCAGCAATGTAGCGGGCATCGTCGTGGTAGTGGTTGACAAAGCGCAGTTCTGGGATGGTGCGGGTCTTGCCTGTCCATTGATACACCGCGTCCCACAGGCTGGCGGTGGTGGTGGCCGAATACTGTGGGTAGGCCGGCAACACCAGGATGCGGGTGGTGCCCGCAGCTTTGAGTGCGTCGAGCTGGCTGGCGATCGAGGTACTGCCATAGCGCATGGCCCAGCGTACCTGCACGTCGTGCCCGCGCTGGGCCAGCCAGCCTTGCAGCATCTTGGCCTGTTTGTCGGTCCAGACCTGCAGTGGCGAACCCTCAGGCGTCCAGATGGTAGCGTATTTGGCCCCCGATTTGGCAGGTCGCACGCGCAGGATGATGCCGTGCAGGATCAGCAGCCACAGCAGGCGCGGAATTTCCACCACGCGCGGGTCGCCCAGAAACTCGGCCAGAAAGCGGCGCACGTCGGCGGCCTTGGGCGAATCGGGTGTGCCCAGATTGCAATACAGCACGGCGGTACGTGGCGGCTGACCGTGGGCAAAAGGGGGTTCCGGGGCAAAGGGGGAGCGCAGTAAGGACATGGGGCGAAGCCGTTCTGGGAGAAGATCAGGGTTTCAAGGGTGTGAGCAAGAGCGTGTTGCGCGCGTTGGCGGCCACGTCAGCATCGCTGAGGTACATCTGTAAATAACCGCCGGCCAAATAGGCGGGAGCCTGGTCGCTGTAGTGGCTGCTGAACAGCACGCCGCTTTGGCCTACCGGGTTGATTCCGCGTGCCTGAGCGGGGTCGGCAAAGTCGATGATGCGCCGGGTGGACGGGCCATAGGTGACGGCCCACGGTGCTGGCCCCAGCGGAGACGACAGGTTGTTGGGTACTTCATGCGCACCCGGGGCTTCAAAGGGGCCGACGTTGAACAACTTGCCCAGCAAGGCCTGTTGACCGAGGGGGTGCTTATGCGTCAAGGTATGTGCCTTGCCCCAGCCCCAGTCGTTCGGACTTTTGCCCAAGGTGGCTTTCAGGTGGCTGATGGTGTTGTTCCAAGCCAGGCGCACGACGTCCTTGCGGGTTTCCACTTTGGGCGTTTTGGCGTCGTCCCACCAGGGCGAAGCTTCGTCTGCCGCCAGTCGTGGCAGCGCCAGGTCCAGCGCACGAGTGCCCAGCAACGTTTTGAACTGGCTGGTGCCCAGTTCGTCCGAGAGGGCCGCCTTGGCCAGCTCGTAAAGAAACTGCGTGAAAACGGTGGGCGGAATGTTGAGCAGCGAATACTGGCCGTCCCACTGCGCCAGGCTGTCAAACACCGATCGCTCCAGCGGGTCGCGTACCACGTCGCTCAGGTCGGGCATCAAGGGCTCAAGCACGCGCCAGAAATAGCCGGTTTGGGTACTGAGTTGCAGTGACTGGGTATTGAGTGCGTTCCACTGTAGGGTGTTGTTGCCCAGCCGGTCCTGTAGCGCTTGCGCCCGGTCGTACAGGTTGTAATAGCCCGGTATCGGTAGCCCACTGGTGGAATGCGGCTGGTGGTTGGCCGACACGATGTAGCCACGTGGCGGGTTTTCCTCTTGCGGGTTGTCACTGAAGCGGTAAAAACCCAGTTTGTCGGCCTGGCTATCGTCGCCGTTGAGCATGAAGTGCGGCTGCACATCGGCGGGTCGGATTGGCAGCTTGGCCGCAGCCCACCAGCCGATGTCACCACCCGCGCTGGCCCAGACCACGTTCAAACCCGGCGCGTGGATGTTGCTGGCGGCCTGGCGTGCTTTGGCCAGCGTGTCGGCGCGGTTGAGCTGGTAAAACGCCTCCAGGATCGGGTTGTCGGTTTCCAGAAAAGCCCACCACATCGCCACCGGCGCGTCAGCGCTCGCGTAATTGAATTCCTGTTTGAACGCGCTGGTGATGATGGGGCCGTGCGGCGAGCGTTGCAGTGTCAGCTTGACCGGTGGGGCGCCCTTGACCTTGATCGTGGTTTCTTCAGTCTGAATGTCCACCCATTGCCCCTGCGCCCAGACCTGGCCCGGGTTGTGCGGGTTGACCTTTTCGACAATCAGGTCCAGGTCGTCGTTCTGGAACATCGTCAGGCTCCAGCCAAACTGGGTGTTGTGCCCCAACATGGCGGCGGACAGCAGCGCCTGAAAGTGGCCGTACAACTCAAACCCAGGCGCCTTCAGATGCGCCTCGTACCAGACCGCAGGCACCGAAAACCCGATGTGCGGATCGCCTGCCAGCATGGGCTTGCCGCTGGAGGTGCGCGCGCCCGACACTGCCCAGGCGTTGCTGCCTTCAAACAGCGCCACCCCGCTGCGCGCCTGCACCTCGTCGCTGATTTGTGCAATCTGGCTTAACGCCTGCCAATCGGGCTGTGCGCGCGCACTGCCCGGGGCTGCGGTATTGAGCACGCCCAGCGGGTTCCATTCCAGATCAAACACGCGCAGGTACTCGGGCCCGAGGCGATCGCGCACAAAAGTCAGCACCGGCTCGGTCTTGAACGCAGCGGCAAAGCTGTACGCCAGGTAGCCAGCCACCGCCATGCTGTCTTGGAGCGTGAAGGCGCGTTTGGGAATGCCCAGCAGGTCAAATTCCACCGGCGCGGGCTTGCGCGCCAGAAACTGGTTGATGCCGTCCAGATAAGCGGTTTGGGCACGCACCGCCGGGCTGGCCGGGTCCATCCTGGCAACCATCTTGGCGGCTTGTTCATTCAGGCGCAGGGTACGAAACAGGGTGTCAGTCTTGACCAGATCCGGGCCCAGAATTTCGGCCAGCTCGCCCTTGGCCAACCGGCGCATGATCTCCATCTGGAACAGCCGGTCTTGCGCGTGCACAAAACCCAACGCGCGGTACAGGTCAGCTTCGTTGCCGGCCTGAAGGTGCGCAATGCCACGATCGTCGTAGCGCACCGTCACCGCAGCTGTCAAGCCCTTGAGCGCGAGCGCACCGTCGCGTTGTGGTTGACGCGAATCAAAATACCAATAGCCGCCCAAGCACAGTAGCAACAGCAGGCCAGCCAGCACCCCGGTCAGAATTTTGAGCGCCAGCCTCATGATGATGAATGGATGATAGTGTGGTTCATGGGTGAATCATACGGGGATGGACCATGGCATGGTTGACGTCTGTTGATGACGATGGATTCGGATCGATGGCGGCAGCGGCCGCCACACCACTGCGCACGGCGCCTTCCAGCGTGGCAGGGTAAGGGCCGGCGACATAATCACCGCATGCCAGCAGCCTGGGCGCAATCTGCATGGCAGGTCGAACCAGCACCGGGGTGCAGGCGAATGTAGCCTGTTTTTCCACCACGGTTTGTACCGCTTGCAAGTGCAGGCTCAACTGGGCACGGGCTTGCGCCAGCACCTGTGTTTGCAGGCGCGCGCCTTCGCCTGGGCTGGCGCTGACCACAAAGGCCAACAATCCGGCCGGGCCACCCAATTGCCCACGGTCAAAAACAAATTGTGCGGGCGCGTCAGCGCTGCTGCGCAACGCCAGCATGGGTTGCGGCAACGTCGCCGTTGGGGACCGCGCATAGACGGTGGTGATGGCCTCAAAACGCAGGGCATTCACCACGGCGGTCCATGCCATGATGTTTTTTGCTATTTCAGGTGTAGCTGCCGGAGCTGATTGCATCAGGGCTTGAGCCGTATTTCTTGCAGAGCACGCGAAAACGGCCGAGTCAAATGGCGTGCCGTTGACCAACCATTGGTCGCCGCTTTGCATGACCGCAGTCACACGGCTAGCCAGGTGCAGCGTGCCGCCGTTGTGCGTGAGCCAGCGCAGCGCTGCGTCAGGCAGCAGTACGTTCAGGCTGGCACGGGGCAATAGCAGGTGCGAGCTGCCGTTGGCACCAAAAAGTGCATCGCGCAGCACGCGTAAAAACACGGTGGCGCTGGCTTGGTCGGCGGGCGTGTTGAGCGCCGAAACACACAGCGGCTCAATCAAATCGGCGCGTACCCGCGCTGTCAGCGTCTGGCACAAGGCTGCAACGGTCAGGCCCACGTCGCAGCTAAAGGCCTCCCGCCGCCAGCGCAGCGTAGCCCCCAGCAGTGAGGACTTGTCAGCCCAGCGCCAGCCGCGGGCGGTGAGCATACCTTGGAGCGCATCCAACGGCGCTGGCCCGTTGCCAAAACGGATGCCGGTGCCGTCAGCAAACTGCAGCGTCATGGGCCGTTCCAGCAGCACCTGCTTCGGGTCAACACCAACCAGCCGCATCAATTGCAGCGTCTCGGTGTACGCGCCAATCAGAATGTGCTGACCGTTGTCCAGCATCACCGCGCGACCGTCTGGCAGGGTGACGGGCAAGGCACGGGCGCGCCCACCCACGTTGCGCGATGCTTCAAACACCGTCACCCGGTGCCCGGCTTGGGTGGCTTTCACCGCAGCGGCCAAGCCCGCCCAGCCAGCACCTACGACGGCTACCCTCATGTGAACATCCGACGAGCGAGATTGGCACGGGATGGCTCAATGTGCAAACGCGTCCAGTACGGTGGCTGGCTTTGGCGGCCGACGATTTCTGGTACTCCAGCATGAGGAGGCCGCCAAAGACTGCCGCCGTGCGGGTTCAACGTGACAAAGTCGATGCCCTGCACACGCGCCATATTGCCTCTCAAAACCGCCCCAGCGCTTGCACCTTCCAGGCCAGCCAGAACTTGCGCAAGGGCGTCAGGCAGATGCGTTGGTGCAGCACGGCAAACCCTTCGCGCTCGATTTCGGCCAGCAGAGCGCGGTAGATGCTGGCCATCATCAGGCCGGGCTTTTGCGCGCGCCGGTCTGCTGCGGGCAGCGCAGCCAGCGCCTGCGTGTACAGTGAGCGCGCGCGCTCGGCCTGAAACTGCATCAGGGCGGTAAAGCGCTCGCTGTAGCGGCCTTGCAGAATGTCAGCGGCGGTCACGCCAAACTGCTGCAGCTCGTTCATGGGCAGGTAGATGCGGCCACGTCGCGCGTCTTCGCCCACGTCGCGGATGATGTTGGTCAGCTGAAGCGCCTGCCCCAGCGTGTGCGCGTAGCGCGTGGTTTCGGGTTGGGTTTGGCCAAAAATCTGCGCGGCCACTTCGCCCACCACGCCAGCCACCAGATGGCAATAGCGTTGCAGGCCGGGGTAGTCCAGGTAGCGCGACTGCTGCAAATCCATCTGGCAGCCTTCAATCACCGCTTGCAACTGCGACGCCTGAATGTTGTAACGCTGCGCCGCCGGTATCAAGGCTTTCATCAGCGGGTGCGATGGGGTGTCGGCAAACGCCTGGCGCACTTCGGACTGCCACCAGGCCAGTTTGGCCGCCGCCACGCCCGGGTCGGTGGCTTCGTCCACCACGTCGTCCACCTCGCGGCAGAACGCATAAAACGCCGTGATGGCGTCGCGCTGCGGTGGCGGCAGGAACAGGAAGGCGTAGTAAAAGCTGCTGCCAGCGGCCAGCTTCTTGGCAGTGATCTCCTGCACGGCGTCTGTGGCGGCCACGGCTCGGCCTGCCACGCTTAAGGTTTGGGCTTGTCGATGACCGGCCCCACGGCACCGGCCAGGTTGGACTTGAGCGCCTTGCGGTATTCGCTGACGTAAAAGTCCACCGCCTTGGCTTCGTCAGCAGGTGTCGGGTTCTCGGTGTGCGACAGATAATTGAAAGCGTTGTAGCGCCCGGCAGCGAACAGGATGGCGGCGCTGGCTTCGCCGTCGTTGCCGCCTTGCGCCATGCGGTTGGCTAAGTCGATGAACTCGTCAACGCGTTTCAGGAATTCTGGGGGATAGGACATGATCTACTTTCGTCAACAAAATCCGGGGGCTTGTGTGCGCAGGCGCCTGCACCTGCAACCAAGGGGCGAATGCGCTGTCGGGCAATGCATCCAGAAACTCAATGTGCTCAATAACCGAGTAGCCGGTGTGCTGGCCAGCGGCAAATTGCTGCTCCCGCGCGGCATAAACACGCCCGCTCTGGCTACGGAAATCAGAGTAGCGCGTGGCAAATTCCATGCTGCGCGTGCCCACTTCCATAACACCGCGCGAACGCACAATGCGGCCACTGGCCCGGTCCACATGGATCACCAGTTTGAGGTTGGGTTCCAGTTCCAACTCGATCAATTGCAAGGTATTACCGCTGTCGTCGGGTTCGGTGCCCCGGTCGTGGGTTTCGCTCCAGCGCGCCAGCACATTCCATGGCAGCGCTACGCGCGCGGCCTGTAGCACGATGGCACTGCGCAACGCCGGGTTGGCTGGCTTGCTTTGTTGCCAGGCCAGCGGGCCGACCAGCGTACGCACCTCTTGCCCGGAGCTGTAAGTAATTTCGTTGCGAAAGCGGTCCGGGCTTTTGAACAGCCGTACCAACGCACCTTCGCCCCTGCTGAACGAAGTGGTCGAGCCCGTTTGACGAATTGCCAGCGGGGCCTGTGCACCGTAGAGCGCCACCAGCTGGTCGCGTACCGCTTGCGGCGCGGTATCTGCCACAGCCATAGCGCACTGCAACGCGCTGAGCACCCACAACAGTGTGACGAAGATTGATTTCAAGGCTTGACTTTCAGAGACCACCAACGGCACAAACTGGCCCTTGCAGTGGGCCGGATGATACCTTTTCAGGTTGTGCACGGGGATGTGTTTCAGCTTCGACCCGCAGCGCACGTTGGGTATCCGACTCCGCAAATGTCCCCCGGTTCGGGCACAGCCCGAACCTCCGCCTTTATTTTGGCAAAACCCCAAGTCCAGCTGCGTCAGATACCCAACGCACGCCGCTGGACGTTGCATTGGGTTGGCAAACGCCTGAGACACTGCTGAGCGCAGCGGATGGCTTTGGCGGCTGACGATTTCGGGTACCCCCGTATGAGGAGGCCGCCAAAGCCAGCTGATGCGCGGTTCAACGCGATACCACTGTCCTACTTTGAACACCACCCCATTAGCCGCGCACGCCACAGCAGCGGCACGACGTCGCCTGCGCCCAGGCGCACGCGCTGGCGCCAGGGCTGGCAGCCGTTCGCTTCAATCTTGTCCAGAATGCGCATCCCGCCTTGCACCACCAGCCGCAGTTCCCAGCCCACGCGGCCCGGGAGTGTCAGCGCAAGGCAAGCACCTTTTTGCATCATGGCCCTTGCAAAATCTGCTTGATGCGCTATCAATAACGATGCGTTTTGCGAAGTGCTGGTGGGGCTGAAATCGTCCTCAGACACGCTAAATTGCCGCATGCTGTCTTGCGGGATGTACCAACGCTGGCGTGGCACATCCACGCTCACGTCTTGCCAGAAATTGATCAGTTGCAAGGCGGTGCAAATCTGGTCGCTTTGGGTCTGGGCTGTGTCGTCGTGCACGCTGTACAGATGCAGCAACAAGCGCCCCACCGGGTTGGCCGAGCGGCGGCAATAGTCCAGCAGCTCGGCCTGGCTGGCATAGCGCCGCTGTTGGCCGGTGTAGCGCACGTCCTGCTCAAACGCGTCCAGCAGATCCAGCAACAGTGCCAGCGGCAGCTGATGGCGTAGCAGCACCTGCGCCAGCGGCGCAAATACCCCTGGCCAGCGTGCGCTGGGGGCTTGACGGTCGGCGGAGGCCAGCAGGTCGGCGCGGTAGGCGCTCAGGTCGGCCAGTCGGGTCTCCGGTGTGGCGTCACCTTCGTCGGCCAGGTCGTCTGCCGTGCGCGCAAAGTGGTAGATCGCCAGCACCGCCGGGCGCAGTGCGGGTGGGCACAGCAGCGACGCGACCGGAAAGTTTTCCTCGTGCTCAACGGTAGAAAAACGCATCAAAAGGGCCTGGTGCTGAGGGTGAATGGGTGCCCCGGGCTGACAGCCCGACACCATTGTCTAAAATTAATAACCAATTGGTCATTAAATGAACTTGAACCTCACGAAAGTTTCACCATGAACGTGTTGACGAGTGATGTACAGAACCCGCTCGTGATGATGTGCAACCGCGCTGCACTAATGGGCCTGACTATAGCGTCGGCTGTTTTGTTGTCAGGATGCTCGCGCCCGACAGCGCCGCCTGAGCCGGTGCGCGCTGTCAAGGTCATCACCGTGGGTGCGGCGCCCTTGACCAGCCAGATTGAATACACCGGAGAAGTGCGCGCGCGCCATGAGTCGCGGCTGGGCTTTCGGGTCGGTGGCAAGCTGATGCAGCGCAGTGTCGATGTGGGCCAGCGCGTGCGCGCCGGGCAGCTGTTAGCGCAACTGGATGCCACCGACTTGCGCCTGGGCGCTGACGCAGCGCGTGCACAGGTGGCGGCGGCGCGCACGAATCGCGATCTGGCCGACGCCGACTTCCAACGTTTTGCCGCTTTGCGCGCGCAAAACTTCATCAGCGCGGCAGAGCTACAGCGCCGGCGTGCGGCGCTGGACGCGGCGCAGGCCCAGCTTGACGCCGCGCAAGCGCAACTGGCGGCACTTCAGAACCAGTCGGGCTATGCCAGCTTGTTGGCTGACGCGGCGGGCGTGGTCACCACCGTGCTGGCCGAACCCGGGCAGGTGCTGGCCGCGGGCACACCGGTGCTGCAATTGGCGCACGACGGTGCGCGCGACGTGGTGTTTGCCGTGCCCGAAGACAAGGTAGGTGCGCTCGCCGTTGGCAGCGCGGTGCAGATGCGCAGCTGGCCGGATGGGCAGAGCAGCGTAGCACATGTGCGCGAGGTGGCCGCCAGCGCCGACCCGGTCACGCGTACCTTCACCGTGCGCGCTACTTTGCCCGCAGGCGTGGCACCGCCCCTGGGCAGCACCGTTGCGGTCGTGCCGCAGAGCGTGCAGCGCGCCGGGGCACCCTTGATCAAGCTGCCCACCAGCGCGCTGCGGCAAGAAGGGCAAACCACGGCGGTGTGGGTACTGGAGGCAGGAAGCATGACAGTGCGCTCGCAAGCGGTGCAGGTGCTCACGGCGGACGGTAACGACGTGGTCATTGGTACGGGCCTGGTCCCGGGAATGCAGGTGGTGACCGCCGGGGTGCATGTTCTGGCACCCGGACAAAAGGTCACGCTCTATGTGCCAAAATTGCCTCTAGCCCAATCCAATAAAGCGCAGGCAGCTATGGAATCAAAAGCATCCGTTGGCCCCTCTGGCGCCGTATCCACCGCGTCGACAGCGCCCGCAGCGCAGTGAGGCGGGCATGAGCGAATCGCACCTGCACCCGGAAAAAAATTTCAACCTCTCGCGCTGGGCGCTGGAGCACGCGCCGCTGACGCGTTTTTTGATGATCGTGCTGATGGTGCTGGGCGTGAACGCCTACTTTCAGCTGGGGCAGGACGAAGACCCGCCGTTTGTGTTTCGTGCCATGGTGGTGCGCGCCTATTGGCCGGGTGCCAGCGCGCAGCAGGTGGCCGAGCAGGTGACGGACCGGCTGGAGCGCGTGCTGCAAGAAGTGCCCTACGCCGACAAGATTCGCAGCTATTCCAAGCCGGGCGAGGCGCAAGTCATTTTTCAGATCAAGGATTACGCGCGCGGCGCCGAGGTGGCCAACGTCTGGTACCAGACGCGTAAAAAGATCAACGACGCGCGTGGCAGCCTGCCCCAGGGTGTGGTGGGGCCGTTTTTCAACGACGATTTTGGCGATGTGTATGGGGTGATCTACGCACTGCAGGGCCAGGGCTTTTCCCCGGCCGAACTCAAGACCTTTGCCGACGACGTGCGCCAGCAATTGCTGCGTGTGCCCGACGTGGCCAAAGTGGAGCTGTTTGGCGTGCAGGACGAAAAGCTGTTTGTCGAAATTTCGCAGAAGCGTCTGGCACAGATGGGTCTGGACATGAACACCGTACTGGCCCAACTGAACCAGCAAAACGCGGTGGAGTCGGCTGGTGCGGTGCAGACCGGGCTGGACGTGGTGCCGGTGCGTGTGGCGGGGCAGTTCCGCGCTGTGGAAGAGCTCGCTGCGATGCCGATTCGGGGTGGTTCGGGTCAGCAGCTGCGTTTGGGCGACCTGGCCGAGATTCGCCGCGGGTATGTGGATCCGCCGTCGGTGAAAGTGCGCTTTCAGGCGCAGGAGGTGATCGCACTGGGTGTGTCGATGGCCAAGGGCGGCGACATCATCGCGCTGGGCAAGGCCCTGAACGCAGCCGTGCAGCACATCGGGCAGACGCTGCCGCTGGGTGTGACGCTGGCGCAGATTCAGGACCAGCCAAGCTCGGTGGCGAGTTCCGTGAACGAATTTGTCAAGGTGCTGATCGAGGCGGTGGTGATCGTGCTGGGCGTGAGCTTTCTCAGCCTGGGCCTGCACCGGCGCACGGGTCAGCAGCCGCTGTGGCGTCGCTGGACGCTGGACTTGCGCCCTGGGCTGGTGGTGGGCATCACCATTCCGCTGGTGCTGGCGATGACGTTTCTGGCCATGAGCTACTGGGGCATCGGGCTGCACAAGATTTCGCTCGGTTCGCTCATCATCGCGCTGGGCTTGCTGGTCGATGACGCCATCATCGCGGTGGAAATGATGGTGCGCAAGATGCAAGAGGGCTTTGACAAGGTACGTGCCGCCACCTTTGCCTATGAGATCACCGCCATGCCCATGCTCACCGGCACGCTGATCACGGCGGCGGGGTTTCTGCCCATTGGCATTGCGCGCTCCAGCGTGGGTGAATACACCTTTGCCATTTTTGCCGTGACCGTGATCGCGCTGGTGCTGAGCTGGATCGTGTCGGTCTATTTTGTTCCCTACCTGGGCGTGCATCTGCTCAAGACACCGGCGCACACTGTCGCCGAGTCGGGTGCCAAGGATGTCGCTGCGGCCGAGGAGAAGTTGTACGACACGCCGTTTTACCGCGCCTTTAACCGGGCGGTGAACGCTTGTGTGCGCCACCGCTGGGTCACCATCGGGCTCACGCTGGCGCTGTTTGGCCTGGGGCTGGCGGGCATGAGCCGGGTGCAGCAGCAATTTTTTCCGGACTCCAGCCGACCCGAGATCACGATTGAGCTATGGTCACCGGAAGGCACTGCGTTTGCCCAGACCGAAGAGGTGGCCAAGCGGGTGGAAGCACGTCTGCTGCGCGAACCCGGTGTGACGTCGGTGGCGCAATGGGTGGGCAGCGGCGTGCCGCGCTTTTACCTGCCGCTGGAACAGGTGTTTGCGCAAACCAACGTCTCGCAGCTGATCGTGTTGCCGAAAGATATTCCCACGCGTCAGGTGCTGCTGCAAAAACTGCCGGAGCTGTTGGCGCAAGAGTTCCCCGAGGTGCGCGCTCGCGCGAAACTGCTGGCCAACGGCCCTCCGGTGGCGTACCCGGTGCAGTTTCGGGTGCTGGGACCGGACCCGCAGCGCCTGCGCCAGTTGGCCGATGAGGTGAAAGCCATCATGCGCCAAAGCCCTAGCACGCGTGGCGTCAATGACAACTGGAACGAGTCGATCAAGGTCATGCGTCTGCAGGTGGATCAGGCCAAGGCGCGCGCGCTGGGTGTGAGCAGCCAATCCATTGCACAGGCGTCGCGCACGTTGCTCAATGGCACGGTGGTCGGCCAGTACCGCGAGGGCGACAAGCTGATTGACATCGTGTTGCGCCAACCACTGGACGAACGCAACGCCATCACCGACATCGCCAACGCGTATCTGCCCACCGCGTCGGGCAAGTCGATTCCGCTCACGCAGATTGCCAAGCCGGTGTTTGACTGGGAGCCGGGCGTGCTGTGGCGCGAAGCGCGTGACTACGCCATCACGGTGCAGGGCGACATCGCACAAGGCCTGCAAGGCGCCACCGTCACCAACGAGTTGTTGCCCAAGTTGCGCGCGCTGGAGTCTGGCTGGGCGCAAGCGGGCGCGGGCGCCTACCGCATCGAGGTGGCCGGTGCCATTGCTGAGAGTGCCAAGGGGTCGTCCAGCATCGCCGCAGGTATTCCAGTCATGCTGTTCATCACCTTTACCCTCCTGATGCTGCAATTGCACAGCTTCAGCCGCGCCGTGCTGGTGTTTTTGACCGGGCCGCTGGGTATTGCCGGGGTGGCGGGAGCCTTGTTGCTGCTGAACCGGCCGTTTGGCTTTGTGGCACTACTGGGAGTGATTGCGCTGATGGGCATGATCCAGCGCAATTCAGTGATTTTGATCGACCAGATTGAGCAGGACCGCGCGCGCGGTGTGCTGGCGTGGCAGGCCATTGTGGGCGCGGCCACGCGTCGCCTGCGTCCGATTGTGCTGACCGCTGCGGCCGCCGTGCTGGCCATGATTCCGCTGAGCCGCTCGGTGTTTTGGGGACCCATGGCGGTGGCCATCATGGGCGGATTGATCGTGGCTACGGTGCTCACCCTGCTGGCGCTGCCCGCCATGTACGCGGCCTGGTTCAGGGTCACGCCAACCAGTCGGTGATGGTTTGGTGGGGCATCGAACGGCGTGGCGTAGGGATGAGCGGGCAGCCGACAAACTACGGTGCTGGCCGCTGCATCTTGCAACTGGTGGGCGCTTGGGCATGCGCAGCAGACACGGTTTTGATGACCCGAAAGCCGTAACCCGAGCCTTCCACGTCGAACTTCACACCCGGCGCGCCTTGCTTGTCCATCAACCCTACCACCAGCGTTTGCTGAAACTGGTGGTCGCTTGCGCGCATGCTGCCAGACTGACCATAAAAAGTGACGAGAGCCCTTTCCAACTGGTTCGCAACCGCTAGCGTATCCGTCGTAGCAGCGGCCTCCATCGCCTGTGCCAGCGCCTGCACCAGCAACTGCATACGCATGTGAACATAGTCGTCCTGTGGCTGGGCAAAACGTTGCCGAAAAGCGCGGTAAAAAGCCTCGCTTTGCGGCGTCTGCACATTGGGCAGCCAGTCGGCTACCGCCACCACCTTGCCAACACCGGCTTCGCCAATCGCCGCCGGTGCGCCCAGGGCGTTGCCGTAGAAGGTGTAAAACATACCGTCAAAACCGACCTCGCGCGCGGCCTTGACCAGCAGCGTCAGGTCGTTGCCCCAGTTGCCGGTGATCACCGCCTGCGCACCACTGGCCTTGATCTTGGCCATGTAGGGCACAAAATCTTTGACCCGCCCGACCGAGTGCAGTTCGTCGCCGACGATGCGCACGTCCGGTCGCTGCAACGCCAACTGCCGGCGCGCCTCGCGCGCCACGGCCTGACCAAAACTGTAGTCTTGGCCCAGGATGTAAACGCTTTTCAGCGCCGCGTCTTCCCGCACCACCGACATCAACGCGCTCATGCGCATGTCGGCGTGCGCGTCAAACCTGAAGTGCCAGAAACTGCATTTTTCATTGGTCAGGATCGGATCGACCGCCGAGTAATTCAAAAACAGCACGCGGCGCGCCGGTTCGCGCTCGTTGTACTTGTTGATGGCGTCGATCAGCGTGGCAGCCACGGCTGAAGAATTGCCCTGCAACACCACGCGTGCGCCGTCGTCAATGGCTGCTTTGAGCACCGTCAGGGCTTCTTCTGACTGACCCTTGCTGTCATAGCGCTGTAACAACAACGGCCGCGCCTGCCCGGCGAACTTGACGCCGCCAGCCGCATTCACGCGCTCGGTAGCCCACAGCAAATTTCGAAACACCGCCTCACCGGTATTGGCAAACGGGCCGCTCAGACCCTCAATCAACGCCAGCTTGATCGGCTCGACCGCCGCCTGTGCCAACGTTGTCAGCGCCAACGCGCCCGCCAGCAATAAACTTTTCACAACCACTTGGAACCTTGTCAACATGGTAAAAATACTCTTGAATGGTAAAAAAAAACTTTCAGGCGACACCGCCGAAAGCCCCAACGATACAGCGAGTGTAGTTAACGTGAAAGAACGCCAACATCATCTCGATGTTTGCCCCGTCATGGCGAACGCAGTCAAGCCATCCATGACTTCCTGATGCATGCACTGCCACGCTTTGGTCGCAGTGACGACCGCCTTTCATGATGCGCAGTGTCAGCCTGGATTCAGCATAGTTCCTGACGCACAGATCGCATCCAGCGGCCAGCGTGGTTTGACCTCAAACGAGTAGTCCGCGCTGGCTGATTGAATGCCCGCCTGCAAGCGCATCGCCGCGGCCATGGCGATCATGGCGCCGTTGTCGGTGCACAAATGCAGCTCGGGGTAATGCACGCGCACGCCCAGGCTTGCACAAGCGTCGTTGAGCTGGCGGCGCAGTTCCCGGTTGGCGCCCACGCCACCGGCCACCACCAGACGGTTCAAACCAGTTAACTTCAAAGCGGCCAGCGATTTCTTCACCAGCACTTCGACAATCGCCGTCTGGGTGGACGCCGCCAGATCGGCCAGCGTGGCTTGCGGCAGGTCGTGCACCGCGCAGCCCTGCGCTGCCGCGCATTTTTTGCTTTGCACCAGCACCGCCGTCTTGAGCCCGGCAAACGAAAAGTCCAGGTCCCCGCTGTGTAGCAATGGCCTGGGCAGCTTATAAGCCGCCGGGTCACCCGACTGCGCCAACTGCCCCAGCGCCGCACCGCCCGGATACGGCAGTCCCAGCATCTTGGCCGACTTGTCAAACGCCTCACCTGCCGCGTCGTCAATGGATTCACCCAGAATCTGGTAGCGCCCTACCCCATCGACGCGCATCAACTGCGTGTGCCCGCCCGACACCAGCAGCGCCACAAACGGAAACTGCGGTGGGTCGGCGCTTAAAAACGGCGACAGCAAATGTCCTTCGAGGTGGTGCACGCCCAGCACCGGCTTGCCTAAAGCAGCCCCCAGTGCACAGGCCACACCGGCGCCCACCAGCAACGCGCCGGCCAGCCCGGGGCCACGGGTAAAAGCCACCACATCCACGTCGGCCAAGTCCCGGCTCGACTCGGCCAGCACCTGTTCGGTCAGCGGCAATACGCGGCGGATGTGGTCGCGGCTGGCCAGTTCGGGCACCACGCCGCCGTAGGCCTGGTGCATCTCGATCTGGCTGTACAACGCGTGCGCCAGCAGCTCTGGTACGCCCTGGTTGCCAAAACGCACCAGCGCCACTCCCGTTTCATCGCACGACGACTCGATGCCCAAAACCGTCTGCATGGCTGCCCTGTCACCGGCATCGGCAGGGTCGCAAGCCGAGCGGACAACGCCTTCGGTCACATCCAATGGGGGAACGCTCACACCGGCTCGTGGTATTGCGTTTCGAGCAGCTTGGCCTGCGCTGCGGCCAGCCGGGCAATCGGCACGCGCGGGCCCGAGCACGACACGTAGGTGAGCTTGATGTGGTGGCAAAAGCGGATCGAACCCGGGTGACCGCCGTGCTCACCGCAAATACCCACTTTCAGGTCGGGGTTGGTGTTGCGGCCGTTTTGCACCGCCATTTTCATCAACTGCCCCACGCCCTTGATGTCGAGCACCTCAAACGGGTTGTCCTCCAGAATGCCAGTTTCGTTGTAAAACGGCAAAAATTTGTTTTCGGCGTCTTCGCGGCTGAACGAAAACGTGGCCTGACTCAGGTCGTTGGTGCCAAACGAGAAAAATTCAGCCGTTTCGGCCATGCGCCCGGAGCGCATGCAGGCGCGCACCACCTCCAGCATCGAGCCAAACTTGAACTTGACGTCAATGCCGTGCGTGGCGCGCACTTCCTGGCTGATGCGCTGCACGTAGCTGTGAATGCGCTTGAGCTCTTCCACCGTGGCCACCTGCGGCACCATGATCTCGGGGTAAATTTCAATGCCCTGCTTGCCGCACAGCGCCGCTGCTTCCAGAATGGCGCGAATCTGCATGCAATAAATTTCAGGGTAGGTAATGCCCAGTCGCACACCGCGGTGCCCCAGCATCGGGTTCACCTCGGCCAAGGCGCGCACTTTTTTCAGCACTTTCTCTTTTTTGGCGATCACATCGTCTTCCATATGCGAGCGCTTGAAGGTGGTGAGCGCGGCCGTCAACGGGGTCAGGCCATCGGCATACTGCTGGTATAGCTTGGGGTTGAGCATCTTCAGCGTTGCGGGCAGGTCTTCCAGCGCCTTGATGGTGTCGCGCAACTGGTGCAGGTGCGATATTTCCACTTCCAACTGGCCCGCCGTGGGCAAAAACTCGTGCATCGGCGGATCCAGCAGCCGCACCGTCACCGGCAAGCCTTTCATGGCCTTGAAAATGCCTTTGAAGTCAGCCCGCTGAATCGGCAGCAGCCGGTCCAGCGCCGCCTGACGCTCTTCCAGCGTCTCGGCCAGAATCATCTCTTGCACAATCGGCAGCCGATCCGTGGCGTTGAACATGCGCTCGGTGCGGCACAGGCCAATGCCCATGGCGCCAAATTCGCGCGCCCGCGCGGCATCCACCGGCGAGTCGGCGTTGGCCATCACCTTAAGCACCGCCACCTCATCGGCCCAAGCCAGCAAGGTGTTCATTTCTTCAGAGAATTCAGCCTCGACCGTGGGCACCTCACCGGCATAAACGCGCCCGGTGCCGCCGTCAATGGTGATGACATCGCCTTCTTTCAGCACCGTGTCGCCCACTTTGGCACTGCGCAACTGGTCGTTGATGACAATGTCTTCGCAGCCCGACACGCAGGGCTTGCCCATGCCGCGCGCCACCACCGCCGCGTGCGAGGTTTTGCCACCCCGGCTGGTCAAAATTCCTTGCGCCTGGAAAAAACCGTGAATGTCTTCGGGTTTTGTTTCCTCGCGCACAAGAATGATTTTTTCACCGGTGCGCCCGCGGCTCTCGGCCGTGTCGGCGTCAAACACAATCTTGCCCGATGCCGCGCCGGGCGACGCCGCCAGCCCTTGCGCGAGGTATCTGCCATGAAAGTTGGGCGCCAGTTGCGGTACCAGCAACTGCTCGAGCACACTGGGCTCGATGCGCAACAGCGCGCGCTCTTTGGTGATCAACCCTTCGTGGAACATCTCCACCGAGGTGCGCACCATGCCGCGCGCGTTCATCTTGCCGTTGCGCGTTTGCAGGCAATACAAAATGCCTTTTTCGATCGTGAACTCAAAGTCCTGCACCTCGTGGTAATGCGACTCCAGACGCTGTCGCAGCGTGATCAACTGGCGGTGAATCTCGGGCATTTCCTGTTCCATCTCGGCGATGGCCTTGGGTGTGCGGATGCCCGCCACCACGTCTTCGCCCTGCGCGTTGACCAGGTACTCGCCATAAATCAGGTTCTCGCCGGAGCCGGGGTTGCGCGTAAAGCCCACCCCCGTGCCCGAGTCGTTACCCATGTTGCCAAACACCATGGTGCACACGCTCACCGCCGTGCCGTTGGCTTGCGCTTTGGTGATGCGAAACTGTTTGCGGTAGTCCACCGCGCGCTTGCCCATCCATGAGCGAAACACCGCGCCGACGGCAATTTCAAGCTGCACAAACGGGTCTTGCGGAAACGGCTGGCCGCTTTGGCGCTGCACAATGGCCAGAAACTCGTCGGCCAGTTCTTTCAAATGTTCGGTGTTCAGGTCCACGTCTTGCGGCGCACCGTACTTTCGCTTGACCGCCACCATGGCCTGGTCAAAATGCTCGTCACCGATGCCCAGCGCAATCTTGCCAAACAGTTGGATAAAACGGCGATAGGCGTCGTAGGCAAAACGTGGGTTACCGGTTTGTGCGATCAGACCCTTGAGCGACACGGCGTTCAGGCCCAGGTTCAAAATAGTGTCCATCATGCCCGGCATCGACATCGCCGCGCCGGAGCGCACCGACACCAGCAGCGGATTGGTGCCGTCGCCAAAACCCTTGCCGGTCTTTTTTTCCAGCGCCGCCATGTGGCTACGGATTTCGTCCATCAAGCCGTCGGGCAACTGGTTTTTTTCCAGATAGGCGTTGCAGGCGTCGGTGCTGGCGGTAAAACCCGGCGGCACGTTCAGGCCAATCTGCGTCATCTCGCACAAATTGGCGCCCTTGCCGCCGAGCAGCATCTTGTTTTTGCCGTCGCCCTCTTCAAATGCAAACACGTATTTTTTGCTGCCGGTCATGATGGGTCCTTTATAAAAGTGTGAAAAGTGTGCCGTGAATACTTGCTGAGGCGAATTATGCTGCGCGCCAAGACATCAACGCACGGCAGGGCGACTGGGTCAGGCGCATGCGGTCATCCCACACCGTGGTGGAGACATTCATTACTGATCGCCCCCGGCCCCTGAGTCAGAACAGTTGTCGCTCCCGAAACCCGCAGTTGATCCGCAAACTGGCGACCACAAATGAAACAAAATAGCTATTCAACCGACTTCAAAGAACAAGCACAGCGCAAAGCGCATGAACGTGGCGAGAAAACGCTGGCGGTCTGAGATGCTGGCGTACTTGAGGCTTCAGTTTCGCGCGCGCTTCGCCCCAAAACCGCATGCGTCTGACCCAGTCGCCCTGCCGTACGTCAATGTTTTTCGGATTCGCACAATGCTTTGGATCGCACCGGTTTCAAAGCAATTACCAACGCAGTTTTCTATACTGGGGGGATGCAAAACATCGCCGACCTGCGCAAAAATTACGAACGTGCGGAGCTCAACGAAGGCGCTTCGCACGCCGACCCTCTCCAGCAATTTGACCAGTGGCTCAACGAGGCCATCAGCGCCGAGGTGCCCGAGCCCAACGCCATGACGCTGGCCACCGTGGGCAGCGACCTGCGCCCGAGCACGCGCGTGGTGCTGATCAAGGGCTACGATGAGCGTGGCATCGTCTGGTACACCAACTACCTCAGCCGCAAAGGCCAGGAGCTGGCCGGCAACCCTTATGCCGCGCTGCAATTCCACTGGGTGGAGTTGGAGCGCGTGGTGCGCATCGAAGGCGTGGTGGAAAAAGTCAGCGACAGCGAAAGTGACGCCTACTATGGCAGCCGCCCACTGGACAGCCGCATCGGTGCCTGGGCCAGCCCGCAAAGCCAGGTGATCAGCGGGCGCGGCGTGCTGCTGGCCAACGCGGCCCGCTACGGCGCACAGTTTTTACTCAACCCGCCACGGCCGCCGCACTGGGGTGGCTACCGGCTGGTGGCCACCGAATGGCAGTTCTGGCAAGGGCGCAAAAGCCGCTTGCATGACAGGCTTCGATACACTCTTCAGACCAATCAAGCCAAGGGCACAATGCTATGGCTTCGGGAGCGTTTAGCACCCTGAAACTAGCCCACCAGCGCCATCACCAAGGTGATGCTGACCAGCCCCAGCACGGTGGACACCGCCATGCTCGCCGTGATCAGGTCTTGCGCCACCTCGTAGCGCTGGGCAAACAAAAAAACATTCGCCCCCATCGGCAGCGCGGCCGCGACGATCATCACCGACAGATTCAGACCAGACAGCCCCAAGCCCCAGCCCAGGGTTGCCACCAACGCAGGCAGAGCCAGGTTTTTCAGCACGCTGATGCCCAGCGCGATCTTCAGGTGCGTGCCAATGTGCACCTGCGTCAGGGACAGCCCCACCAGCACCAGCGCCACCGGTCCAAAGGCGTTGCCCAGCAAATGCAGCGGTTTGTCCACCACCTCCGGTAGCACCCAACCGGTTTGAGCAAACACCAAACCCACGATGATCGGCAGCGGCACCGGGTGGATGATGCCGCCCTTGATGGCGGCCAGCACCGTCAGCGCCATGTGGCGTTGAGCACCACGTCCGGACTGTCGGTCTTCTCGCGCGGCCACCATTTCCAGCACGATGGTGGCCACGGTCAGCAAAATCAGCGCGTGCACCGAAATCAGCGTAAACAAGGTAATCAGACCGGCCTGCCCATACGCCAGGCCCACCAACGGAATGCCGATCATCACCGTGTTGCTGAACGTGCAGCCCAGCGCCAACACGGCCGCACGCCGCCTGGCCCCTTGGTACAGCAGCACCACGCCATACAAGGTCAAGGCCGCCACAAAGTACATGGCCACCGGCTTGAAATTGAGCTGCTCGACGTGCACCGTGCTCATGGTGCGAAACAGCAGCGCCGGTGTGAGCACCATGAACACCAGATTTGACAAGTCTTTTGCGGCCTCAGCCCTTACAAAACCTGCGCGACCGGCAATCACACCAATAGTAATCAGCAGCACCACCGGCAGCAGGGCCGAAATAACAGGACTGTTCACGACAAGACCAGAAGTTGCAACCCTGCAATTTTCGTCAGAAAACAAAAAACCACCCCAACCAGAAGCCAGGGTGGCTCGCCTGAAAAACGACAACCGGCCCGCCAACCAACAGCGCCACTAGGCGCAACACGGTTATTTTTTGCTGTTGGCAGCGGACTCGTCCATCTTTTTCACCAGTACAAAGTAGGCAACAATGGACCCCACTATGATGGCCGCGATAATAACAAAGCTCATCATGCCGTAGTCAGTGGAAAAAAGGTCTTGAATTGCTTTCATGATCAGGGTCCCCGCAAAAGATGAAGAAAATTAAGAATAAGTGGCAACTTTGCACCGACCGCACTTTAAATCATCTGACAAAGATCAAGCAAGCGTCAAAAGTTCAGATTTTTGCATTCGACGGCGTAAGCGCTGAAGCAGCAACCCCACCCAAACCAGCGTTGACACACTCCGCGCACACACCTCGCACCGCCAAATCCAGCGACAGTCCTTGGTAGCCTAACGCCTTGAGTGTCTGCAGCGCGTTTTGCGCCGCCAGTTCCAGATCCAGCGCGTTCCCCTGTAACTGGGAACCCAGCGGACTGTCGCGGTGACAGCTCTGGCATTCAAAGTGCGGCATCGCCTTGACGCTCTCTGGCATGGCCTGGTAGCGACGCACCCGATGGGTATCCACTCGGCACAGCAACAAGCTGACCTGCGTCAGACGGTCGACCAACCGATAAAGCGTCACCCGGTCCAGCGCTGCGCCGTCTTGTAACGCCACCAGCAACTGGGCGTGGGTGTAGCTGGTGTCGGGATGCGCCAAAAACCAGCCCAGCACGCGCCGCGCTGCCGCCGTACGGCGCAAGCCGTGCGCTGAAAGCAAGGCATCGATCGGGTCGGTGTCAGCAGCGATAGGGGATGATGTCATGGGCCTCGGATTTTCTGAAACTATATTGCAATCAAGTTGCATTAATAGCCAAATGCAACCGAATTGCGGTAAACTATAACGCAATTCACTTGCATATGTAACTTTAATTTTTTCAGACCATGACACAGCACCCCCATCCACACACCCATCCAACGACCACACCGCCCGCCCCCTCAGCCGGGCTGAGCGTCCTGGCCCTGCCCGCCTGGCTGCGCGTCGCGGCGGTGCTGCCGCTGCTGCTGCTGCTGTGGTTGGCGGTGGGATGGGCGGATGCCGGGGTTCTGCCGTGGTGACGCTTGAAAACCTGACCGTCAGCTACCGCCAGCACCCGGCGCTGCACCACATCGGCGGGAAGTTCGTCAAGGGTGCGCTCACCGCCGTGATCGGCCCCAATGGGTCGGGTAAAAGCACACTGCTGAAAAGCATCATGGGCTTGGTGCAGCCCGCAGGGGGGTGCATCCGCACCGATACGCCGCGCAGCCGCATTGCCTACCTGCCGCAGCAGAGCGAGATCGACCGCAGCTTTCCCATGCAGGTGCGTGACTGCGTGCTGTTGGGCAATTGGACCACGGTGGGCGCCTGGGGCGGCATCAGCGCCGCCATGTTGGCGCGCGCAGATGCAGCCATACACACTGTGGGGCTGGTCGGCTTTGAGCGACGCACGGTGGGGTCGCTGTCCAGCGGGCAGTTTCAGCGCGTTCTGTTTGCCCGGCTGTTGATGCAGGACGCCAACCTGATGCTGCTCGACGAGCCGTTCAACGCCATGGACTCGCGCACCACCGCCGCGCTTCTCGCGCTGATCCATCAATGGCACACGCAAGGCCGCACGGTGATTGCCGTACTGCACGACGATGCGCAGGTTCTGGCGCACTTTGATCAGACCGTGCTGCTGGCGCGCGAGCTGGTCGCCTGGGGCCCTACGGCTCAGGTGCTCACCGAAGCAAACCTGCAACGCGCACGCGTGCTGGCCGAGGCATGGGACGATACGGCTGAGATTTGCCACGCCGACGAGGCCGCTGCATGAGCGATCTGTACGACCTGCTGGTCGGCCCGTTTGCCGAGTTTGCCTTCATGCGCCGCGCGCTCGTGGCCACGCTGGCGTTGGCAATGAGTGCTGCCCCCTTGGGTGTGTTCCTGACCCTGCGGCGCATGAGCTTGCTGGGCGACGCACTCAGCCACGCGGTGCTGCCGGGCGTGGCGTTGGCGTTCATGCTGTTTGGCCTGTCGCTACCGGCCATGGCGTTGGGCGGCGTGGCCGCTGGTCTGGTGGTGGCCGCACTGGCGGGTGTGATCAGCCGCGCCACCGCGCTCAAGGAAGACGCCAGCCTGGCCGCCCTGTACCTGGTGGCATTGGCGCTGGGGGTCACGCTGATCTCGCGCCAGGGCAGCCAGATCGACCTGCTGCACATCCTGTTTGGCAGCGCACTGGGCGTGGATGAACCGGGCTTGCTGCTGGTGGCCGGCGTGGCCAGCGTCAGCGTGGTGGCGCTGGCCGCACTGTACCGGGGGCTGGTACTGGAAACCTTCGACCCGCTGTTTCTGGCCGCCGCCCACACCGGCCGCGCCAGCCGCCCCTGGGTGTGGCAGCAAAGCTTTCTGATGCTGGTGGTCATCAATCTGGTGGCGGGCTTCCAGACGCTGGGCACCTTGATGGCCGTGGGGCTGATGATGATTCCAGCGGTGTCGGCGCGGCTGTGGCACGAGAGCCTGGCCGCGCAACTGCTCAACGCCAGCGCACAGGCCGCTGCCGCAGGCATGTCCGGCTTGCTGCTGTCGTACCACCTGGACACACCCAGCGGCCCGACCATCATCGGCTGTGCGGGGGCACTATATGCGCTCTCGTTGCTGCTGTCTCCCGGCGGATGGCTGCCGCGCATCCTCAAACGCCCGCATCGGGTGGCCTGATTTTTTACCCTTGGAATCGAAGCGCATGACACACAACACGCTCAAATTCATCATGCTGACGATGCTGGTTGCCAGTGGTCTGATCTCGCGCGCCCATGGCACCGAACTCCTTCCTGTGGTGGCCTCGTTCAGCATCCTGGGCGACCTCGTTCAGGTGGTGGGCGGAGCGCGCGTCAAGGTGACCACGCTGGCCGGGCCCAATACTGACGCGCATGAATTTACTCCCAGACCGGCAGACGCCAAAGCCGTGCTGGCCGCCCGGGTGTTCGTGGTCAATGGCCTGAATTTTGAGCCCTGGGCGCAAAAACTGGCCCAATCGGCTGGCTACAAGGGGGGCACCGTGGTGGCCTCCAAGGGCATCCAGCCACGCACCATGGCTGCCGAATCCGGACACGCCCACGCCGAAATCGATCCCCATGCCTGGCAAAACCCACTCAACGTGGTGCAGTATGTGGCCAACATTGCTGCTGGTCTGGCCAAAGCCGACCCCAGCGGTGCACCCACCTACCAAGCCAATGCAGCGGCGTATGCCAAGCAGCTCCAAGACTTTGATGCGCAAGCCAAAGCCCAGTTGGATGCGATTGCGCCAACACAGCGCAAGGTCATCACCTCGCACGATGCGTTTGGCTACCTGGCGGCGCGTTACGGCATCACCATGCTGGCCCCCGAAGGCGTCAACACCGACAGCGAACCCAGCGCCAAACACGTGGCCGAACTGATACGCCAGATCAAGCGGGAAAAGATCAAGGCCGTGTTTGTGGAGAACATGAGCAACCCCAGACTCATCGCTCAGCTCAGCAAAGACGCTGGCGTGCGAGTGGGCGCCACGCTGTATTCAGATGCCTTGTCCGGCGCCAACGGCCCGGCTTCAAGCTACCTCAAAATGATGCAGCACAACCTGACACAACTGGCTGCGGGGATGCGGCTGAATCCCTGAAATGCGATCAGGTCGAGCACCCGATAGAAGTCAAGTAAGTTGTCGCAAAAAGTTGTAAATCTGAGGTGTTAAATTTTCTGCTGATTGGACTCCTTGACTTGCGGTTTATCGAGATTGAGGTGAACCTCGGTGATACGGCTCCAGTTACGCGTATTGCCTGACCAGCGGCTTGGATTCTTTTGGCGCGCCAAGGCATACAGCGCATCACGTTTTTCCAGCAACTGCACATCCTGACCCAG